>Ga0335078_10018924_pt1 | contig 10247 bp, 9 predicted proteins | sample Lox_Sample_32_FD_206711 | JGI IMG/M metagenome (GOLD analysis project Ga0335078, IMG submission 206711) | Soil microbial communities from Loxahatchee National Wildlife Refuge, Florida, United States - Lox_Sample_3.2 | ecosystem: Environmental > Terrestrial > Soil > Wetlands | place: USA: Florida...
GGCGTTATTCGGGTAATAAATGTCGCCCAACGCTGCCTGATAGGTACTGCCCGGCTGAATCGTGTTTTGCGACCAATTGAATCCGGCGCGCACACCGAAGTTGCGCTTCACGTCATACTGCACCTGAAAATTGTTCTGCTTTGTATTTTGGCCGATCAGGTTACTGGTGATCTCGTTGACGATGTCGGCTGGGGAACTCCCGCCGTGCAGCAATGTCGTTCCGGGAAACGTAAAGATCGGGCTCAACAAATTAGCGGAGCCCAGGCTTTCCGCTGTATAGAAGTTGGACCCGAGATTAAGGAAATTTCCCGCAACACTGAAGGTACGGAAGCGGAAGGTGTCCACCAGTCGCAGCCGGTCGCTGAGGTGAATGGTCGCCGAGATATCGGCTGACGATGAATTCCATTTGGCGTTGGAGCTGCTGCCATTCGTATTCGAGCCCAACAGATTCGAACGAGAGATCAGGCCGCTGAAGTCTTCCGCATATGGCGTGCCCATATTCGCGTTGCTGTATTGATACTGAGCATTGAAGTCCAGCCATTTTAGCGACGAGGATACGAAATTAACCTGCTCTGTCGGAATCTGCGTGTGAATCTGTTGGAAGAGACTGTAATTAAAGAACCCGTTGCAACTGGGATTGGCGACTCCGTTCGTCAGCGGCGCACTGCAGGGACTGCCACCGTTGAACCAAGGCAAGCCAAAGGTGACGGGCGTGCCGTTGGGCAGCAGCCAGGAATTAAACGAATTCAGCGAGTAGGTTGTGTCGCCGTCGTAGAACTGAGACATTTGCGTATAGCTGAGTGTGGTTTTCTTGTTGAGCTTGATGTCCGCGCCAAACCGAAAGCCGTTCAGCAGGTTATTCGTGTTCTGGTTCGTGAGTGCGTCGGTGCCTTCGTGGATGCTGCTGTAGGACGGCCCGATGAAGGTGTTGCGGTTGTAGTCGATGCGGAAGGTGACTGGCTGCGTTGGAAAAAGCAGGAAATCAAAGTTGTACAGGCTTTGCGTGTTGAAATAGGCGTGCGGCGAATTCAGGATCGGAATAAAAGGCGTGCCGCCCGTCGGCGGATTCAAGGGATTAGCGAACAGATCATAGTTGAAATAGTTTTGAATGTGTTGATAGCTGGCGTTGAAGGTATACCAGTTGTACTTGGCTATCCTTAGTCGCGCTGCCTGTTCCGGATCACCGCCCCAGCCGAAGCTGCTGAGCGTCAGGGTATCGAAAACATCCTCGTGGGTTAACGACCGCATGGTCAGCGACTGCTCAAGAAGTCGGACGCCACTCTGATAGTTGGCCAGCGTATCGTACATCGCCTGGCTGCCGGTGACGTCGGAGATGCGGCCGCCGAGCTCGATCGACTGCGTCACCTGAAAATCCCCGATCTTCGTCCCTTCGCTCGGGCTGGAACTCGTATCAACCGGGGCAGCCGATGGCGTCTGGCTCGGGTTCTGCGCGACCGTGTTGTTCATCAGAAGAAGGCAGGCGGCCGCGATCAACAGCCCGAAGCAACAAGCGCCGAAAACCCTGCGAACAGTCATTGGCCTTCTCCAAACTAGCGAAAGAACGCCGGATCGAAGTTGGAACCGTGGATCTGGGTGTGGCACATGGTGCATGCCTGGTACTTGGTCGACTGGTTGTGAGCCGGGCCCCCGGGGGCACCTGCTGCGCCGTTCATGTTCGGCGTGTGACAGCGCAAGCACAGGAAATTGACGTTGTTGACCTGCAGCAATCGCGGATTGGTCGACCCGTGCGGCGTGTGGCACGACAGACAGCCTTCATCCGTCTTCACCGGGGCATGTTCGAAGACGAAAGGCCCCATGGTGTCGGTGTGGCACTTGGTGCAGATGGCAAACTGGCCCGCTGCCGCCCGCACCTGATGGCCGGTCTGCGTTCCGTGGGGATTATGGCAGTCACTGCACTGAATGAGACCAACATCGACGCGGTGACGGTAAGGCCTGGCAAACTCCGCCTTCTGCTGCGCGTGGCATCCGTAACACAGCTCGGTCTGCGGCTTCACCAGCATGAAGTTCACGTCCGTCGATTTATGCGGGCTGTGGCAGTTGGTGCAACTTACCCCGTTAGCCAGGTGTTCCGACTTCGAGAAATTCTGGGTTTGAAGGCTGGATTGATGACACTTGGTACAGATTGCCGCCGTCTGGGCAGGGCTCAGGGTCTCGAAGCGGATGATCTTGGTGACATCGCCTCCGCCATCCACGTGGGCCTGACCAGGGCCGTGACAAGACTGGCAACCGTGTTGGTCGCCCTTTAGTAGCGCAGCATGCGGAGTTCCGGCAAAGTGCTTTTCCCAAACGTCCTGGTGGCAGGTCTTACAGATGTCGGTGTCCGCGTATTGCCCGGTGGGGGCGCCAGGCAGCGCACTTGAGGTCTGAGGAGTTTGGGCTGTTGACTGCCCTGCAGCCGAGATCAAGAGGACGCAGGCGATCGCAATCGAAAGGACGAACCACCAGACGAGCCTTACCTTGGTCAGACTCATACCCACCCCCGGCGGGAATCGCAAGGCGATCACCGAATGCAGTGGCGCTTCTGGGAACTATGCGACTGACATCCACCGGCGGTTCCAGGGCCGTGGGGTCGTCTGTGGGCGCTTTGCGCGACACTAGCAAAGGACTGGCAGGTAGTCAATGGCTCAGAGATGGGTGCTGATTAATCTGATGATGGTGGCACAATTCCGTCGGAATGTAGTGCGCAGCTTTGTATACTTTGGCTGTTTGCCGCGACCAGATTCAGGAACGACTATGACTGATCGTCCTTTTGTCATTGTGGGATTGGTTCTGCTGGCGGCCATATCCCTGACCGCCCAGCAAACCAAAACTAAACCTTATACGTACGAGGATTACTGCACTGATAACCCGAACGCGTCAGGCTGCGTCGACGGAAAGCCACCAGCGACGCAGAGCATGACACCGCAGCTCAGTCAGGCTGCGGGTTATTGCCGTAGCAATGCCAAAGTTGCCGGCTGCGAACAATACTGCAAACAAAATCCGAAGGCGTTCGTTTGTATTGATACGAAGCCGCAACCCAATCCGGCGCCGCCAGCTAAGGCTCAGCAGCCGGCTGCCCCGGCTCAGCCGTCTCGTAACCCGAACGATCCCAGATTTGTCATCGTCCCGGACCCTCCCGTCGAGCACCTGCCCGGATCCAAGAACCTTTCAGTGCCCGCCAGTTGGCGATTCGCCCACCCGCATTCGGACATGATGATGGCCGTTAATGTGACGGCACTGCGGCGATCGCCGATAGCACAATCACTCATCCAGCAACTGACTGCTCGATTGAACATCACGCCTGGTGAGCTGGAGGCGGCGATGGACAAGATCAAAGGAGTGGATCACTACTGGGTGTCATTCAACTCCGGCGATACTCTCTTCCTGCTGCAGGGGAAAATGGACTTCCCCACCGGCTTTGTGGACCTGGGCGATGGGATGAGCTGCTACCGAATCTCCAAGACTGCAGTTGTGCTGGGCCGTCAGGCGTCGGTCACAGCCGCGGTTCAGCGTCTGCAGGATCGAGCGGGTGCTGAGCCGGCCGATCTCCGGCAAATGAAAGAACTGGGAGGCGAGGTCGACCTGTGGCTTCAGGGGACGCGAGCGATTCTCTCCAAACTCAAGATGACAGCGGCTTCGAATGCTCCCTCGAGCTACTTACTGGCTGCCAGTTTTCATGACGGCCTCAGGATCGATTTGCAACTGAACTACGCCACCACGGACGAAGCGCGCCGCGCTTTGGATACCCTGCGTAGTAGCCCGATTTCATCTCTTCACATATCGAGCGAGATGGAAGACACGTCGGTGCAAATCAGCTTTGCGGTCGATCAGGCGGGGTTATCGAACGCGGTGGGCAAGATCATGGCTACTCCCCAAGGCAAGCGATGGCTGGCAAGCGTTGACGAATCGATCCACAATCCCGATCCCATGGTCGTATATGGACTGGCGGGTGGACCCAAGGCCTTGCCGCCCTCGGCGACCCCTCCGCCACCGCCCGGCAAGATGGTGATTTACGGCTTGCCCGGCGGTCCCAGAGTCTTGTAGGGGAAGGTCCCACAGTCCCGTCCTCTGGGGACCAAAATGGGACCAATCCGAAACAGAAACGAAGGCATCGCTGACGTTTCCGTTGACAACCGAGCGCGCGGTGCTAGAGTGAACTTACTCAGCCGACCCTCAGAGTGACTAGTTCTTTGTGGCGACTGACCCGCTCCCATTCGCTAGCTTTTGTGATGGAAGCGATCACGCGCGCGGTAGGTTCCGCCTGACCAGAGCCGTGCAGCCCTGATCCCCCGCCACACTACCGACGCAATACGATCAACGTCGTGAGTGTGCGTACCTTCGTTCATCATAGAGAGCCGAGTCACTGGAACAGGTTCGGCGAGCCTACGCACTGACGACCCTGCATCAATGCGAAAAAAATGGAGCGGGCTGTACCCACAATCCCAGAAAGAGGTTTCCCCTTATGAAGCGGATTGTGATCCTTATCAGTTTTATGGCCGCTTTGGCGTTGTGTGCCAGCGCCCAGACCTACATTGACTTCAGCGACATGGCGATGGTCAAAACGCCCTGGCCGATGCCGGACAACTATCCGTCGGGCATGTATATGAACTGGGACAACTTCTACTATGTGACAGCAGGAATATGGGCGGGGGAAGGCCCGGGGTTCCAGGTTCTCCCGACGCCCAAGACAGTTGCGTTTCTCGGCGGACCGATGTGTGACATTCGGATACCATGTCACGCCTCGATCAAACTGATTGGTCCCAATGTTGCTGCCTTCACCCCGGTTAGCATTCAAGTAGCGGCAGGCTGGCTACCGAGCCGGGTGGTGGTAAGTGCCTACAGCAACGGCAAGTTCTTGGGGCACACAGTTTGGAACCTCACTACTGACCTGCAGACGCTTAGCTTCCCGAATGCGTGGAGCGATCTCACCGAGATCACCTTTATCCCGGAGTTTGTTCCCACGAACTCGAACTATCCGAAAGCTGGGTCGTTGGTAATTTATAAGCTAGCCGTGATGATGCACTGAGCAGCTTGTTGGGCGGATGGGAGGGCGACATTGGTCGCCCTCTCTCTTTTCCCGAAATGGATGGAGCGGTAGGGAGCAGAAATCGACCCGGTGCATCGGGTGATAACAACGGTGCTGTTCCGAAAGTCGCAGCTGACGAGTTAAGATGTCCACGCCAGCACCCGCAGGCATCAGCAGTGGTTTCTCGCTCGGGCGCGCAAACAGATACGAGGCAAAGGTGATGCCATACCCCGTCGTATCGGTAGAGAATCCGCGCGAAACTGCCCAACCACCGTTCGGCACGGTCACGCGTGTGTTGCGCATGACGGTTGTCGCCCTCATCATCCGGCTAGCGGTATCGGCGGCTATGGTGTCGGAGTTTCTCGACGGCTTTCGCAACCATTGGCACTTCGGCTGGGAGATGGGCCAAATCGCCGGTTCAATTTGCCAGGGACGTGGCTTCTCTTCGCCATTTTTCGATGCCAGCGGCCCCACGGCCATGCTCATGCCGGCTTATCCGTATCTGCTTGCGGGATGCATGAAGCTCTTCGGGGGCTACACCGCCGCGAGCGCGATGGCCATTCTTGCTCTCAACAGCATTTTTGCATCGGTCACCGTGCTGCCGATCTACTTCCTGGCCAGGCGCATCTTCGATGAACGCGTTGCCGTGATTGCTGGATGGGCGTGGGTGTTCTTTCCGTACTCCATTTATCTTTCCGGCGGGAGAATCTACTCCGACACTTTGACCTGCCTGATTGCGAGCCTGCTTTGGTTGCAGACTGTCAGATTAAAAGACAGCCGCGTGACAGGCGATTGGTTGCTATGGGGAGCGCTATGGGGATTAGCCGGACTGGTGAGCCCAACGCTGCTCGCACCGTTGCCCTTTCTCGCAGCGTGGGTTTCCTGGCAGCGCCGCAAGGCTAACCTCGCATGGTTACGGCCGGGATTGCTGGCAGCCTGTGTATTCGTAGCAATGATCGCTCCCTGGACGGTCCGCAACTACCGAGCCTTCCATCGCGTCATCCCCTTACGCGATGGCTTCTGGATGGAGGTGCATGTGGGGTACAACGGCGACACATCGGATGTAACGCCGGACTCCGCGCACCCCACCACCAGCCCGTCAGAATATGCACAATGGCAAAGGCTGGGAGAGATCGGCTACATGGATGCGAAGAAAGCGGAGGCCCTGGCCTTCATCGCACAGCATCCCAAGTTCGTCGCCTGGATGACTGTCCGTCACGTTATCAATACGTGGACGGGCTTCTGGTCCGTGGACCCCAACTATCTGGCGAAGGAACCGACCTACATACCCAATATGTTCCTGACCACAGCCATAACCCTGCTGCTACTCGGCGGCCTGTGGTTTACATGGTCAGAGGGCAAGGGGTCGGATGCCTTTCCCCTCGCCCTGATCCTGGTCACCTATCCTCTGGTTTATTACATCACCCATTCCAGCATGGATTATCGTCATCCACTCGATCCCATCATCGTCATTATGGGTTCTTATTGCGTGCTGGAATGGCGGAGACGGCTGGTAACCAAAGAGGCAAGAAGCGAGACCCTCGCCGTCGGCGTAACCCCTCCTGCCCGGTAGCCGACGCGCAACGTCGGCATTACCATATTCCGAACACGCAGCAGGACGAAGGAGATGGCTGCGTCCAAGCGCATCCTGTTTCTTGTCCCTAGCCGTAAGCCGTGTGCCCAAGAACGGGTCGACATGCAGCATCGTCCCGAATCTGGCCGGGCTAGCGAAATGCCGCGATGGCTTCGGCTTCGTCGTCTTTCACGTCGAAGACGGTGTACAGCTTGGTGATCTGGAGCAGGTCGTGGATCTTCCGGGTGAGATGCAGCAGCTTCAATTCGCCGCCCTGGTTGCGCACGGAGGTAAAAGCGGCGACCAATTCGCCGATGCCGGAGCTGTCGATGTAGCTGATGTCGCCCAGATTCAGGAGGATGTTCTTCTGCCCCTTGCTCAGCAGGTCCTTCACAATGTCGCGCAGAGTGGAGCTGCCCTCGCCGAGTTTGATCCGTCCGCTCAGGTCTACCACGACCACGCCCTCTACCTGCCGAACCGTCGCTTTCATGCTCATGTAGAAGCCTCCTGGCGGCCCAGGTCGTTCTGGATCCGCCCTCTTAGAGTAATTCACCGCCGCAAGTCCAGAGTAGAGCGAAAGCGGTCGACTGCGGCCAGTCAGAGGAATTGCACACCATCGGCAGTCGCTTTGTCTGTGACCTCACATCCAGAAAAGCGACAAACAAAGGCTGGAGGCGCGGGCCGGAATCGAACCGGCGCATAAAGGTTTTGCAGACCTCTCCCTTACCACTTGGGTACCGCGCCTGGATGTCTCTACCGTATCGCGTTCTGCGGGCAAAATCCAGAGCGCGCCGAGTGGCTCCGATTCTGTAGCACCGCAGCGGTTCAACTGGGTGGTGAAGAGGAAGATTGGTATTGGCTGAGCCTGAATTCTAAAGTGAGCCATTTATGAAATTGTGTGCGCGCCAAAATCAGCCAACCTGTTTCCAGAATTGCAGCCGAGCTGGAGAACATCGCGCCAACGGTTACAATTCCACTTGCTTGATTTGTTCGCGAAGAGCATAGCCATCAGCAAGAGCTGTGTAACGGCATGAATGTTCTTGAGTTCAGCGGGTTGTTGGCGTTGGGATCCCTGCTCGCAGGGTTTCTGGGAGCACTGACCGGGCTTGGCGGTGGCGTGGTCATCGTGCCCATGTTGACGCTGCTGTTCCACGTCAACATCCGCTATGCCATCGGAGCGTCGCTGGTTTCCGTGATTGCTACCTCGTCAGGCGCGGCAGCGGCGTACGTTAGGGAAGGCTACTCCAACATTCGCATCGGAATGTTTCTGGAGACGGCGACCACGGTCGGCGCGGTGGTGGGCGCGGCGATTGCATTGCACGTTTCGGGCAGCGCCATCGCCATTGTGTTCGGTCTGGTGCTGCTGTACTCCGCTTATCTGTCGAGCCGGCACCGCGAAGAACACGGGCCGCAGATGAAGTCATCGCCTCTGGCTTTGAAGCTGAGGCTGAATGGTACCTATCCCACGCCCGACGGTATGCAACCCTACAGCGTCACCGGCGTGCCTGCTGGATATGGCCTGATGTTCGGGGCCGGAGTGATGTCGGGATTGCTGGGCATTGGTTCAGGCGCCGTCAAAGTCCTGGCCATGGACCAGGCGATGAAGATCCCATTCAAAGTGTCGACCACGACCAGCAACTTCATGATCGGCGTGACCGCAGCCGCCAGCGCCGGCTTGTACCTGAATCGAGGTTATATCTCGCCGGGCATCGCCATGCCCGTAATGCTGGGCGTCCTGGTGGGATCGTTGATCGGGGCAAAGCTGCTGGTCACGGCGAAAGTGAAAGCGCTGCGGTATCTGTTTGCCGCGGTAATTATTGCGTTGGGCATTGAAATGATTTTCAACGGAGCGACAGGACGCTTATGAGCGACGAGAGCGTGGTAGCGCAGAAGCCTGGAGCGTGGAACGATCTGCGCATCGAAATCATCATCGGCACTCTGCTGCGCACCGGTGTGATCCTGGCCGCTGCCGTTGTACTGTTCGGCGGAGTGGTGTACCTCGTGCGGCATGGGCATGAGGCGCCGCACTACGCGACGTTCTCCGGCGAACCGCAGAGCCTGAAGAGTCCCAGGGACATTGTTCACGGCGTAATGGATTTCCGCGCGCAAGCGATCATTCAGCTGGGACTGCTGCTGTTGATCGCGACGCCGGTGGCGCGCGTCGCGTTCTCGGCCATCGCATTCGCGATTGAGCGCGACCACATGTATGTGTGGATTACGCTGATCGTGCTGATGATTTTGTCGTACAGCCTGTTCGCATCGTGACGAGCGACGGCCTTTAGAAATTTTGATCTTAATTTTTTCGGGAGGAAGCATGGCGGGAGTGAATCTGGCAGACGCGCGGCGTGTGATCGCGGCCGCGGAGAAGAAAGCGCAGGAGATCGGGCAGCCGATGAACATCGCGGTCGCCGATGAAGGCGGCAACCTCGTGTCGCACGTGCGCATGGACGGCGCGTGGATCGGGAGCATCGACATCTCGATCAAGAAGGCTTACACGTCGCGAGCATTCGACATTGCGACCAAAGATATTGCGACGCACTCGCAGTCGGGCGGGCAGTTCTTTGGCATTCATGTCTCGAATGATTGCAAGATCATGATCTTTGCCGGCGGCATTCCGCTGAAGCGCGATGGGAAAGTCGTGGGCTCGATCGGCGTGAGCGGCGGATCGGGCGAACAGGATCATGCCGTGGCCGAAGCGGGCGCGGCAGCGTTCTAGGTTACTGAGCTTCGAGTTCGCGTGAGGCCAGCGCGGAATGCGTGCGGAGGATTCCCGTGCCGATGATCACTGCGCAAAACAGAAGCAGCACGCGAAGCACGTTGGCGTGAAGGACCGGATCGCCGAGCCAGATTCTCAGCAGGCCAAAGCCGGCGCTGGCGGCGCAGAACGCGAAGTAGAGCCGCTCCTTGGTGCAGCGCGAGAAGCGAAGCAGGATCAGCAGGACAGTGGTGACGATCACATAGATCGTTAGCAGGATGACGCCGCCGACAACCTTTTCTCCGCGCAGCGAGAAGGGCGCCGCGTGCGAGATCGCCAATTGCACGCCCGCCACGCCAAGAAAGAAGACGGAGTGGATGAGCGCGATGATGGCGCGCTTGCGGTTGTTGATGATGGCGAAGCGATCCATGAACATGACTTAGTGTGCCGGATTAGGCGCACATGTGGCTGTGACGGGAGTCACAGGGTGAGTGTTCTTTAGTGGGAGGCGGAGAGGGATTTGGAAGGCGCGGCGGAAAGCAGATCCCTCGTCGGTCTGAAGCCCTCCTCGTGATGACAATCTTCCAAGGGCACCATCAGGTCACATAGTGGCAGTCTGGACTGTAGGGTTTGTGTGAGAACTCGATCTGTTTGCGGTGGACGAAGACCAGCAGAACTAATCCGATTTGCGGCGAAGACCCGCAGGGCAGACGCAACTCCAGCCGCGCAGCGGCGGGATGAAGTGAGCCCGGCGCGTAAGCGCCGGGTAGGGTGGAAAATTTAGCTGAGCCGCGGAGCGGCGACAAGGTTTTATCTTCGACTCTGTTGAACTTCGATAGCCGACAGCTGAATTTGGAGGCGCGGGGCGGAATCGAACCGCCGATAGAGGTTTTGCAGACCTCGGCCTTACCACTTGGCGACCGCGCCCTCGGAGGTCAATTTGGCGGAATGCC
>Ga0335078_10018925_pt1 | contig 10246 bp, 8 predicted proteins | sample Lox_Sample_32_FD_206711 | JGI IMG/M metagenome (GOLD analysis project Ga0335078, IMG submission 206711) | Soil microbial communities from Loxahatchee National Wildlife Refuge, Florida, United States - Lox_Sample_3.2 | ecosystem: Environmental > Terrestrial > Soil > Wetlands | place: USA: Florida...
GCAACAAGCGATTGGGTACATACTTTTCCCGAAGCTGATTACTTTTGCAGACGGGACGCACTGGCATCCGAAGACCGAGGGGCAATGCTTTGATATTTATTGGAAGGATAACGAGCATCCACGACCGCCCGTCCTACCGCCCTTGCAGGTCGAACTCAATGATGATTAGGTAATCTGGCCGACGTCGGATTAGTTCCTGGTCAGCTCACCTTCGAGAACACCAGTAATGGTGACGAACCGAATGACTCCCTTGTCATCTTCAAACACCAAGCCCGTGTTACCGTTACGCGAAACCGCAGTCACGAGATGACCGTAAGACTTGGGAATACCTCCATGCGATGGGGTTTGATCGTAGCGGGCCAATTCCCCTTCTTTCATCCCGGTGATGCTGACGAATCGAATGACGCCTTGGTCATCCTCAAAGACAAGGCCGGTTCCGATGGAATCCGCGATCGCGGTTACGATCCTGCCGTAGGACTTCGGAACCGTCCCCTCGGATTTCACGTATGGCTGGGTTGCGTGCTGGGCTCCGGCAACATAGCCGATCAACAGAAACACAACTCCGCCTAGCAGAAGCGACTTTAGTTTGGACATCAATTAACCTCGCCTTCCTTCTTAAGGTTCAACCAGGATTTTGTGCATCATGCCAAGATCCTCGTGCAACAAAATGTGACAATGAAAAACAAACGTTCCCGCCGTATTGGGATCGCGAAAATCCATGCGTAGCTTAACGCTGTGATAAGGGCTTTTCCCATCCCAGTATGGAAGCGTGATGGTGTCGAGGAGATCCTGATTCGGCGCCGGTTTTCCGTCAATCTCGAGAACTTTGAAATGGATTTGGTGGATATGGAAGGCGTGGGTTTCCAATGCGCGGTTCTCGATAGTCCAATCCTCCACTGCGCCCACATGCGTAACGATTGCCGGTTTTTCGTCGGCAGTAAAGACTCTCTGGGGCTGACCGTCAACGGTGATATAGAACTGGATGGGACCATTGGTGCCGCCGAATTCCTCCGAGAAATAAAGCTTGCGCTCGGTGGTCGCGGGTTGCTCGGCGAGATCGGCGAATTTGAGGGTGTTGGGCGCAACTGATGGGGACTTTGGCGCGCGCTTGCCTAGAGCGTTGTCACTCAATTGGATTGTGGCAAGCGTCTGCGCCAAGTCGGGGTTCCCCGTGGGTCCGGTGGAGTATGCCAAAGTGGTGAACGATCCGGTTCCGCCTGCTGGGGGAGCTTGCACGATAAACTCGGCGCGCCCGGCCGGGGGAATCAAGATTGTCGTTTCATTTCTTGTCGTCGCAAGCGGGTAGCCATCCAGCGCAATCATCTCCAGCGGTTCGGGTTGGCCGTTCACCACTACTTGCAATTGTAGAAAATCCTGCAAGGTAGCGTTCGCAACCCGCCAGAACTGTTTTTCGCCGGGCTTCATTTGAACGATGGGCCCGTTCCCAAACTGGGGAATGACCTGGTAATTAAGGGTCATTTCATAAGGGCCGGGCACCCACGGCACGAGGAATTGCTGGCGGATGACAAATACTTTCTCGGTAAGTCCCGTCACCTCGGGCCGAACTTTTTCCATTCCCTCGACAATCAGAGCGCCGGCCGCTCCGCCGTTCACCTGGAATTCCGTGAAGCCGTGTACGTGCGGATGGTACCAATACAAGCCCGGCGGCTCATCGGTGGGAACTTGCACTTTGTATCCAAAGCCGGGCGTTCCGGGCTGAATCAGAGTGTTGATGACATCATCCTGGTGACACTTGGGAGGAACGTTCATTCCATGGAAGTGCACATTGGTGGAGCTCACGGTTGCAGTTCCGGTGTCGCCACAGACTGCGCCGGCGGCGGGAGCCATGTTCATCTTCATCGTGCTGCCGTCTTGCTGCGGAACCCGGTCGACGATATTGAGGTCGAGCTGGTCGCCCGGGTTCACCCGTAAGGTTGGAGCTTCAACGACACCCGTGCCTGTCTGATATTGGTAACAATAGTGCGAATATCCGAACTGATCGACCGAATAGCCCATAACCATTCCAGCCGAGAGCACCCCATTCTGGGAGGAGATGCTGTAAGGGTCCTGCACAACCGTCCCCGTCGCGGGCCGATCGGGACACTGCGCTTTCGCGATTGGCAGCAAGGCTAGGCTAAGCAGGATGGCAAGTGAAATTCGTGCGAGCAAACGCATGTGCACCTCTTCTTAATCGCGTTCCCGAATCGATCAATGACTAAGCAACGGCTAAAACGAACGGGGAGGAAAAGTAGCAATCGACGATAATCCCGAGTCAAGGGACAAGAACGGAGAAGCCGCTGCCTCCCGCAGCGTACAGCCACCGGCCGATGTGGTGATCTGGACAAGGGCGATGCCGGACGTGGTGCCAAACTCAGCAATGTACACCCCGCCTCCATTTCCCGACTGGCTCAACAATCCCACGCCCGTCAGATAGGACCAGCTCGATACTTGTCCTTTGATCGGCGGGGACTTGCAGCCCGCACTCAAAGTACCGGTGCTCGCGTTGAAGAACGATGCCATAACCGCATCGCCTTGCGTGTTCACCACGTACAGCACGGTTTCATCCGGACTCAGCAAGATGTTGCTGGAACTGATGCCTTTTGCGGATCTGTAAACCTTGGTTTTCGTCAGCTTGCCGGAGGAAATGTCGGAAACTTCGACGACCACAGAAGTGGAGGTGTCTCCGAAAATCGCATAGTGGCCATCCTGGGTGATTTCGATATTGTTGGGATAAGTGGCTCCATCGGAATTCGTCGTTCCGGTGGAGATCTGCTCATCCCCATTCGAAGCCGGCGTGCCATTGGAAATGTCGAAGGACTCGAGAGAACCGTCCGTGAACGTGGTAATCAGCATGTTGCCATGGATCGCCATGCCATTAATCACGCCACCCTGCAGGCCATTCACCGCTGTGTCATTGAGGAATGCGAGCGTGCATCCAGATTCGATCTGAAAGGTTCCGATGGTATTGGAATCGGTGAAGCTGGCGTACAAATAATTGTCGGTCAATGCGAGGCCGATGCCGTTCGAGGTGCCCGCATCGGTGGGCGAACCCGACGCTCTTCCCGTGACGGTGAATGTGCTGATGGGAATGCCGACGATATCGCCAGTGAACGCTTCCGAGCCGAAGACGCATTGCTGACTGGCATTGTTGAGAGCGACCACGCGTTTCGCCCCGAAATAACCGCCCCCGATTCCATAGCCGTTAGTTCGCACTTCCTGGGCCAACTGGAGCGAACCGTCCGCTTGCACAGAAAAAAAGGAAATCGTGTTTGGAAAGGGAAACACGACGTCATCATTGGTAACGACGTACTGGGTCTGCGCCATGGCCAAGCCGGGACAGCCGAGCACAAGCGTAACGAGCACAAGCAGACACACGAACGGCAGGCGAAGAGTTTCGTTCATGATTCATTCCTTTGTGCCAGGCGGGAGCTAACCTAACGCTCTTCCAAACCGTGAAGAGATCACGACCACAACATTTTATCTTCGTCACATCCAAAGGCCGTAGAGCCGAAAGACCTGCAATTTTGTAAAAAATGTAAAAACCCTTATCAATTGCGACTCTTCCAACGAACGGTCAGCAAGCCCAGTAATAAGGTGATTGAGACCGCTGAGACGATTAGAGCAATCACTTGCTCACCAGCCTTGGGAGGAGAGAAGCGTAAACACAATTGACAACCCTCTGGGCGCTACCCGGTGCACTCGCCGAGGGCCGCCCAGGGGTTGACATCTCATGTGACGCTTTACGGAAATTACCAGCGCACGGGGTCAACTACCACAGTTCGTAGACGGACAAGTTGGCCAAATCGCGTTCGCATCTGCCCGCGGCAGCAGCCTGAAAAGTAAAAATACCGTTTGTTTTGTGAAGAAAGGTAAAACCCGTTTACGCCGCATCGATTTGCTGCTAACGTCGTCGCTGCCTCTTGCTCCCCGGCTGCCTGCGCGGCCTTAAGGGGGAATGAGACGATCCGTTACCCCGAACTGAGCTGCCGCCGTGGCGAAGAGGAGAAACCACCGGCGGCAGCTTTTTGGTCAGCGCCCGCACGGCTCTTTGCCCAGTTAGCTCGCCGAACTATTCGCGGACCCTTGCCCAGCATCCGAATTCACTGGGGTGTGACCTCGAAGACGACGCCGCAACCCACAAACTCTTCGCAGCTGTAATCACCAGCCTCAGGGGCAGTGCCGTAAAGATTTCCCGCGGCGTCCATGACTAAGCCCGCGAATGGGAAGCCGCCGTCCTGCTTTCCGTGGAATCGGTACAGCACGGTTTCGTGTCGGGAGGTATCCAGCTCGAAGACCGTTCCGCAGCCGTTTCGATCACCCAACTTGCAGGAGGGATCGCCGCCGAATTCGGTGGTGCCGTAAAGATTGCCAGCCGCGTCTAGCAGCAGCGGCGCGGCCGACCCGCTGCCGTCTGTACCTCCCTGGAAGTTGTAGAGCACGGTTATGTTGCCCTTTGGGTCGACCTTGAAAACGCTTCCATGATCGCCAACGGCGCAAGCCCCGGTGGTTCCATAAAGGTTGCCGGCCTGGTCGCCGATTAAGCCGCCGAAGGGGAAACAGCCGATGGAATCATCGGAATGAAAAATGTGCAGGACGGTCATAGCACCGTTCTGAGCCAGTTTAAACATCGTGCCGCAACCACCGCCTACGCAGTCGGTACTGCCTCCCTGGCTGGCGATGCCGTAGAGATTGCCCTTCGCATCCAGAACGATATTGCCGACCGGCAGAACTCCGTCAAGGCTATTTTTGAAAGCATGCAGAACGGTCAGATTGCCGGCAGGGTCCAGCTTGAAAATTGTTCCGCAACCAATGTCGCTGCAGTCTGGGAGGTCGCCACCGTATTCGGCAGTTCCGTAGAGATTTCCGGCAGCGTCCATAACGAGCGGCGCTCGCGGACCGGAGCCGTCGGTCTTGATGAAGTTGTGCAGGACCGTTTCATGGCCGGTCGGATCCAGCTTAAATATGGCGCCATACTTATCAATGCCACCGAGGAAAGTGGTGCCGTAGAGAGTGCCAGAGGCATCGCGGATCAATGTGCCTTCCGGATCAGCCCCTCTGGGATACACGTCGCAACAACCGGGAAATCGATAAAGTACGGAGTAGTTGCCCGCGTTGTCGATTTTAAACACCGTGCCGATATCGGAAGTCTTTCCGCCTCCTTTGTAGGTATCGCCGTAAATGCCGTCCGGCGCCAGCAGCAGGCCGGCGTTGGGCTCGATGCCGTCGTTTCCACCTCGGAAGGTATGAATCACTTTGAAGATTTGGGCTTCGGCAGAGGTGGTCGCTGCAAACAGCAGGGACAGGGCCAGGACCAAGCTGGCGCGCTTGATAGAAATCCACCTGAGATTGAAGTTCATCGGCATGTGTCCTTTCTGGACGCTGATTATGCGGTGAGTGCACGCTGCCGTAATACGTCAACATGCGCCAAATAGACTCGTTTGTCATCGTGAGCGGGGAGGATTCATTCGCTGGCGAGTGAATCCGCGTAGTCGAATCGTCGCTTTTCTCTCATCACTAGCGTTCGAGAAACTCTCACTGAGTTTCTGGACTGCGCGATGATGTCAATGTGTGAGTCGCAAGAGAAGAAAAAATCCCCCAAGAATTTCGGAATTCCTGCAGGATGCTTTTCAAGAAGAAACCCACGTTAGCTCGCAAAACAGCTCACGACTGCGCCGGATGACCGAGGAACGAACTACATCGCGTATCCCGCAAAAGCGGCGAGACATGGGGCGCCGGATTCGGTTCACTTATTGGGGCGGGCGAGGAATGGTTTCGATGGTTGTGTTGTCATCTGGAGGACGAGGCACGGGATTCAACGGAGTAATGCTGTCTGCAGGCGGACGGGGCACGTCGGGCACCTCGGTGATGGGCGCAGCATCTTCCACGTATTTGTTGTCGCGGGTTTTCAGACGGATCGGTCCGCCTTGCTGGCGGCGGATGGCGGCCGATTGCTCGACTTTCGCTTCCACTTTTTGATCGCTGTCCTGGGCGACGGCGGTGAGTGGTAAACCTTCGGCCGAATGACGCGTTGCAAGGCCGACGCGGAAATTCGATCCGGTGGCTCGTTGCGCCTTCTCATAAAAGACCTGCGCGGTTTCGCGGTCTCCTTCCATCTCGGAGAGATAGCCGAGATTATTCAGCGAGAATGCGTTGTTGGGATCGAGCTGATAAGCCTGCTGGAAATCCTGGCGCGCCGTCTGCCATTCATTACGATTGATGGCGGAAACACCGCGAAGATTCAAGCGCGCGACACGCGCTTCCACGGTCTGCTCATTGGCCAGGCGCGCCCGCATCTTCTTGGCGTTTTCCGCAGCCATTTGGGCGATGGGCTTTCCCCGCCAGGCGGTCGACATGGTAACGACAGCGGAATCCGTCGAGTTCTGCGCCGCGGCCGTGCTGTAATAGCGAATGGCGTCCTCGAACTCCCCTTCCATTTCCTTAGCAACGCCGAGATTGTTCAGGGTGAATACGTTGTTGGGATCGAGTTTCAAAGTTTTCTGCAGAAGGACGTCCGCTTCGGGAGCTCGAGATTCCGAAAGCAAACGGATAGCCTGGACGTTGTTCCGGTTCACCTGCAGCGCGACGTTGTCCTGATTGTTGACAAACTTGCTGAAGGCCTGGCCCTTCATTTCGGGCATGCTGGCCTTATCGATGACGGCGTCGGTCGGTTCTTTTGCGGCTAATGAATAGTATTCCTGCGCGCGTCCGACCTCGCCGTCGAGCTCGGCGATGTAGCCGAGATTATTCAAGGTAAACGGGTCGTCGGGATCGTAGAGATAAGCTTTGTAGAACAGCGTTCGGGCCTTCTCGTATTGGTTCTTGCGGAGTGCATCCACGCCTTCGCGGTTCAAACGCTGGACCGGCGTAAGTTCGCTTCTCTTGGGTATGGTAATCTTCAGGTCCTTCGCGGAAGCCTCTTGCAGGAAAATACCTGCTAGGAGCAGCAACGCCAGCTGTTTCCAGCCCATCACAACAGCCCTCCGATTCAGATCAGCAGCACAGAATCCAGCTCTACTTTGATGCAGATCTGGAAATTGTGTTGCCACGTGAGGTTGCGATTTCACGTAAACCCCTGCCGAGAAGATGGCATCCAACGAGAGCTGAATCACCCAGTGAGGAGTGTATTCGTGAAAGCCACCGCCGTTTTCCTAGCGACCGTTGTTTTGGGAACAATCGCGTACGCCCAGTCAGGAGCTGCCGCTCCGCCCACCATCCCTTCGACCGGCGTGGGCAACCCGGAATCGTCGACCACTCCGCCGGTGGAAGTTAACCCGGGATCTACGAGTTCTGATCTCGCGGCCACCACTTCCCTTCCCGATTTGTTACCCAAGCCGGAAGGAAACGCCACGTTAGTGGGTGGCACTGTCCGTAAGGTGGACCTGGTTCGCGATCAGTTGACGGTGCAGGTATTTGGAGGGGGCAATCAAAGAATTCTGTTCGACGACCGAACACATTTTTATCGGGGCGACACGCAGGGGAGCATGAAAGATCTTGCGAATGGCGAGCGCGTTTATGTGGACACGGTTCTGGCCGGCACTGACATTTTCGCGCGCAATATCCGGGTGGAGACTGGGCATCCCATTGGGCAAAGTAACGGTCAGGTGGTGAGCTATGACGCCGGATCGGGTGAACTGACGGTCACGGACACGCTTTCCCCCGAGCCGGTGCGGTTGCACTTGAGTCCAGGTACGACCTTTGTTCATGACAATCACGCGGCATCCGCTAGCGAGCTGCAACCGGGCACACTGATCGCGCTGACATTTGGGCCGGAGAACGGCGGGCACGATGTTGTCCACCAAGTCACAATACTCGCCGAACCCGGTTCGACATTTACCTTCATTGGCCGGATTAGCTACCTCGATGTTCACCGCGGACGTTTGGTGGTGGTGGACCCGCGAGATCAAAAAAGCTATGACGTGCAGTTCGATCCGGCAACCGTAAAGGGAGTGAGTGACGATCTGCGGGAAGGCATGGATGTCACCGTGATCACGTCGTTTGATGGGAACGCGTATATAGCGAATTCGATCACGATCGATCACAATCCAACACCGTAGAGTCTGCAAACATTTCCTCGAGAACGGCATCCTAAGCTGCGGAAAATATCATGCCGGATGCCGATCTCACCTCGGTCTTGCTGATTCTCCTGCTGCTGGTAGGCCTGGCGCAGTTGCTGGGCTATCTCTTCGTCAAACTTCGCCAACCGAAAGTTGTAGGCGAAATCCTGGCGGGAGTTGTGCTCGGACGCGCTTTGCTTGGGCGTTTGCCAATTGCAGAACGCGTGATACAACCGGCGATCCACCAGGGCAATATCCTGACTTTCATCGAGACTCTTTCCGCCGCGTAGGCGGACAGGAATGTCCGCCCCACACGGTCTGGTTTAGGGCAAGTGGTCGGTGTAGCACGGACCAGTGACAGCCTGCTTCGGAATGTTGCTTGGCGGGGTAAGCCACGGCGGGTTCTGGAAATCGAAAAATTCCGTCATGTCCATCTGCGCGGCATCGCGCTTGGTGAGGCTGGGCCGATTAAATCGCGTCTCCACCAGCTTGAGCCATGCGTTTGGTCGGCTACCGTGTGCGAGACATAATTCTTCTTCGAAAAAGGCGAGATCACCATCAGCGGAACTCGATATCCAGTAATGACAAAATTGCAGTTCGGGCCAGTGGAATAAGTACAAATATCCCGCACCGTGGCGTTTGACCGGAGATCGACGGGCTTGATGCCGTCTGGGCTAACCGCCTGTTTGCGGGGCACCGTGATCGTAGAATCAACCGCCCTCGTCATAGGTCAGGATGAAAAGAGAATCCTGCCAGGACGAACTTTGCATCAGCGCATTAATGAGCGACGACACATATTGCGCGCCAGCTTGAATGTTTCCGCTGCCCTCGGTTGCGTACATCGATGCCGGCTACGACAGTGGCCTGGATGAGCATCCGGGCCTCGAAGACAATGAGCCCGGAGGAAAACGTTTGCCAGGCGGCGCTGGCGACCCGTGTCGCTGTCCTGCGCGAACTTGCCAGCCGGGATGAGCTGCACGTTCTCGCCGGATACGCTGACACCAGGATCGAGCTTGCGCTCCGCACTTACGATCTCGGCCGGGTCGGCAGAATCCGCGAAGCAAGAACGCTCGAAGACACGGCTGTTGTACGGGATGATGTTGAGTTTGGGAGTTCCCGGCTTTGCATTTATCGGGACGCTCGAGAGAAAGCGCGCCAAACACGTGCTGTTGGCTTTGGCATTATTGGCAGCGGTGATGGGCGCGAGTTCATGCGGCGGGGGATCATCGGTCCATCAGGCCGATTCTTTGACGCCGGCCGCCACCGGCAACTACACGTTCTGGTGAATGCGTCGTCAGGAGCAAATCAGGGATCGACGCCACTTACGGTAACGGTCGAGTAAATTGGAAATGGAAAGGGACGCTAAGAACTGGCGTTCATTTCTACTTTGTCGGTCCAGGAAGGAAGGTTGGCGAAGATCTCGCGATCCGCGTCGGGTAAGCGTGTCAACAATGCAGCAATTACCTCGCGGGCGACCTCCGGGGCTGGCAGTGCAGGCATGACGGCCATATTGGCTAATTTGGCCAAGGCCAGATACATAGCGCGATTGGTATGCAGGAATTCCAACGGATACTCGGGTTTGCGTTCGCGCGCGGCAGCCGGATCGGCATCGAGCAGATAGGCCACGGCGGGATGAGGACAGAGCCTCAGGAGTAGACGAACGTACATCCGCGAAGTCGCCTGTTGCAGACGCAGGTTGGCTAACTCGTCGTAGATATACCGGTCAAAAATGACTACGTCCACATCCGGATTCGCGCGGAGCCGGCGCATGACGCGTCCCACCTGAATGGCATCCAGCAGGTAAAGAAAAAAACGAACCGGGGTCATGTACCAGGACTGAACGTTCTTGTCGCGACGATTGACCGGCTTCTCCGGGCTACCGATTCCCTTTTCGCTCTTGAACAAAGTGTGGCTGGAAGTTTCGCGTATCTTTCCCAGGGCAACGATCTTATCCCAGAAGGCGATGACACGAACGCGGAATCCGGCCTCAAGCAGGCGGTCACGAAGATTTCCGATTTGCGTGCTCTTACCGGCTCCGTCGATTCCGGAAAAGCTCACAAAGATGATCTGATGAGCGGATTTGGTCATGACAGGCTTATAAGTCCACAGATTACGGCGCGCCCGGGGGCTTGCTGGGGCTGGCATGCGACAGCGCCGCCACCGCCCCAACAGCGGCGCCTGCGGCGACAATC
>Ga0335078_10018927_pt1 | contig 10245 bp, 11 predicted proteins | sample Lox_Sample_32_FD_206711 | JGI IMG/M metagenome (GOLD analysis project Ga0335078, IMG submission 206711) | Soil microbial communities from Loxahatchee National Wildlife Refuge, Florida, United States - Lox_Sample_3.2 | ecosystem: Environmental > Terrestrial > Soil > Wetlands | place: USA...
CCTGTTTGCCGGGTTCCTGCCGTGGCTGCTGTTTCAGGAGACGCTGCTGCGCTCGGCGACGTCGGTGGTGGAGAACGCCAGTTTGGTGACGAAGACCATCTTTCCAGCGGAGGTTCTGCCGGTATCGGTGTTTCTGTCGTCGCTGGCCAATCACCTGATGGCGCTGTTGCTGATGCTGGGGGCGATCGGCATCTGGGAGCGGCGGTTCACGCCCTGGGCCTTGCTGCTGCCGGTCTACATGCTCCTTGCGGGACTGCTGGGTGTGGGCTTCGGCTGGATCGCCGCGGCGCTGCAGGTATACGTTCGCGACACCGCCCAGGTGTTGTCGGTGATTCTGACGCTGTGGTTCTGGACGACGCCCATTCTGCTTCCCGAATCGCGCTTCCCGCACTGGGCGAAGTTCGTTGTGCGGTTTAATCCGCTGGCCTATCTGGTGCGCGCCTATCGCGACCGGTTGTTTACATGGCGGATGCCCGGAGTGGAGGACCTGGCCATTCTGGCCGCGTGCTCGGTGGGTGTGTTTATCATGGGAGGGTTCCTGTTCCGTCATCTCAAGCGAGGGTTCGCGGACGTCCTCTGACTCTATGCTCAATCGACGACAATTCCTTGCCGGCGCTACCGCCGTTGCCGCCCTGGGCGCGCCGAAGCCGGCGGCGCCTCCTCCGCCCAGCGTCTTGCTGGTAGCGATTGAAGATCTGGGCGCGTGGATGACCGGCGTCTACGGCGCGCGCGATCTGCATACGCCGAATTTCGATGTACTGGCCGCGTCGGGTACACGGTTCGTGCACGCTTCCACCGCCGCGCCCGCTCCGCAGCCGGGATTCGCCGCGCTCATGACGGGGCGGATGTCGGGGACCGGAGACACGCTGGACAAAATCCTGGCTGCGCGCGGATTTCACACCGTCACGCTCGCGGATGGCGATATGTCGGGGATAACCGATCAGGCGCTGCGCTTCCTCGATCAGCAGACGCCGAACCAGCGGTTCGCGGCGATCGTTCGCTATGCTCCGCTGCGCGAAACGGGAAAAGTGCCGGACAGGTATCGGCAGCAATTCGCGTCCGCGGCATTTACGCAGATCGGCTGGCTTCCAGCCGCGAGCAACGCCCTCGACAAGAAGCCGTTCGAAGCGATTGTGCCGCGCCTGAGGGAAGCCGCGGCGGCAGTTGCGGCCTGCGACGATCAGCTCGGCGCGCTGCAGAACAAGCTGCGTGAGCGCGGCCTCGCCGACGGAACGCTGCTGGTGATTACCGGGACAAACGGGGTTCTGCTCGGCCGCCACGGCTTGTGGGGCGACGGTCACGCCACGAATCCTCCGAACATGTTCGAAGAAGTGACCTCTGTGCCGCTCATCTGGAACTGGGTGTCGGGCGTGCCACCAGGCTCGATTCGGCCCGAGGTGGTGAGTCTTTGCGATGTCCTGCCCACGGTTTGCGAGCTGACCGGAGCGCCGGTGCCGTCGCCGATTACCGGCCGCAGCATGGTGCATGCGGTGCTGGACCGGCCGTATCCAAAGAAACAGCGCTGGCCGGATCTGGCCTGCGCGAGACTGGACGACACGTCGATGGCGCGGGACAGCCGCTACAAGCTGGTGGTGCGCGCGAACGGCCCCGGCGAGCTTTACGACCTGGCCAACGACTCGGTCGAGGTGCTCAACCGCTTTGACGATCCGGGCTTCAGTGTCGTCCGCAACGATCTCACCCGCGAACTCAACAACTGGAAGTGAGCTTATGAACCGAAGGCATTTTCTGATGGGCGCGGCAGCCGTGGCGGGAGCCGCGAGCGCTCGCGGGCTGGGGAGCGCGAACGACACGATTCGCGTTGCCGTGATCGGCCTGAGAGGGCGCGGCAAGGATCACATCAAGGCTTACTCGAAAATGCCGGGCGTGGAGATCGCGGCCGTCTGCGATATAGACGAGAAGATCCTGAACGATCGCGTGAACGAGATCGCCGCGAGCAGGCACAGGAAGCCGGACGCCTATACCGACCTTCGCCGGCTGCTCGAGGATAAAACCATCGATGCGGTCTCCATCGCCACGCCGAATCATCAGCACACGCTGCAGACCATCTGGTCTTTGCAGGCGGGCAGGCACGTGTTCGTGGAGAAGCCCTGCTCGCACGACATGTTCGAAGCCACGCAGATTGTAGCCGCGGCGAAGAAGTACAACCGCATTGTGGAGCACGGTTCGCAGAGCCGCTCCATGCCGTCGGTGCTCGATGCGATGAAGAAGATGCGCGAGGGGCTGATCGGCGAGATCTACATGGCGCGCGGCCTGTGCTTCAAGTGGCGCGACACCATCGGCCATGCGCCGGAAGAGCCGGTGCCCCCGGGCGTGCATTACGACCTGTGGCTGGGACCCGCACCCGAGCACGCCTTCACGAAGAACCGTTTTCATTACAACTGGCACTGGTTCTGGGATTACGGAAACGGCGACATCGGCAACCAGGGCATTCATCAGGTGGATGTGTGTCGCTGGGGGCTGGAGGTGAAGTACCCGTACAAGATCAGCGTGCAGGGCGGCCACTTCATGTTCGACGACGATCAGGAAACGCCCAACGTGCTCACGGCGACGTACGAGTTCCGCGATGCGGCGGGCAAGCAGAAGCATATGGCGTTCGAGGTGCGCCACTGGATCAGCAATCACGAAGCGGGGATGGACGGCGGGTCGAAGCCTGATCCCAACACCATGGGCGCGGTTTTCTATGGGTCAAAGGGATACCTGTCGATCGATGCCGGCGGCCGCTACCAGTCGTGGCTGGGAAAAGATCAGGCGGCCGGACCTTCGGGCCACGAGGACGCCAATCACTGGCAGAACTTCATCGACGCCGTACGCAGCGGCAAGCCGTCTGATGTGAACGCGCCGATCGATGAAGGGGCCATCTCGACGACGCTGGTGCACCTCGCCAACATTTCCTATCGGGTCGGCCGGACACTCTATTTCGACGCGGAGAACTACCGCTGCGAAGGCGACGACGAGGCGACGGCCATGTTCCGCCGGAAGTATCGCGCGCCGTTTGTGGTGCCGGACGAGGTGTGAGCTATTTCAGCGGGCGATGTTCCCGCACGGTGCTCACCACCTCGCGAATCGCTGAGGCTACGGCATCCGGCGCTTCCAGATTCATGTTGTGCCCGCGGTCGATTACGATCTGTTTCCCATTCGTTGACAACTTCACCAGCATCGCCTGGCCGGCTTTGCGTTCCTTCTCGAGTTGCGCGGCGGGGACGTCGGCATCGCCATAGCCGCCGTTGGCACGGCTCAGTACGATCAGCGGAATCGACCCGAATGAGCCGGCCTGTGGCGCTGCCAGCCACTTCGCGAACGTCTCCTCGGACCACTGTGTTTCGCCGTTCTGTGCGTCGTAAACGCTGGGCTGCTGCTGCGCCCAAAGCTGCATCGCCTGCTCAGCGGGCGGGAGTGGCTGGAACATCGGGTCGAGTTTCTTCAGTTCGTCGGGCAGTTCCATGGCGGGAAGCGTCGATTTGTCCGAATCGCGCATCTGTTCATGCGGAGCGGGAATGGGGACGCCTTTCGCGCCCTCACCCAGCCGGATGGTCTTTCCGCCACCGATGCCCACCCTCTGGCCCTCGAACGCCGCGTCCACCTGGACCATGCCCGCGACGTCATCGGGATAGACGGCGGCGAAGTTCCGCACTACCGGGCCGCCGTAGGAATGGCCCACCATCACGAACGGGCCGTGCTCGCCCAGCTTCGCCAGCGCCTCATGGAGGTCGAAATTGATCTGTGCAAACGAACGCGGCTTCGGGCCAGGATCGCTCCAGGCGTAACCGGCGCGATCGTACGTGCAGATGCGGGTGAACTTCGCGACGCGCGCCTGCACCAGCGCCCAATCGAACGAAAAGTCGCCCAGCCCGTTCTCCACCACCACGGTTGGCGCGCCACTACCGGTGCAGTAGACGTGCAGCCGGTGCGCGCCCAGATCCACCAGTTTGCCCGGCGGCTCCGGGGCCGCGCGCAGGCATACCACAGCCACGGCCGCTATCGGCCATCTTCTTCGCATTGGGTCTCCTCGGTCAGTTATACGACGCTGGCGGTCTGGGGTTTGCAGGAAAGTCGCCGCTATCTCCGCACCGCGCCGTGGTAGAAGAAATGTCCCAGCCCGACAGTGAAGATCAGGCAGCCGTACAGCGAATGCTCGAACGCGGAGACAAACAGCGACCCGGTCTGCAGATAGCGCGCGGCAAACAGCAGGCCGGCCACCGTTGACAGTGCCACGGCATAGCCGTTGCGAAACACGATGTGCATAAAGCCGAAGGCGAGCGCGCTGGCGATCAGCGCGCCGGTGGCGCCGCCGAGCATTGACGCGTAGCGTTGAAACAGGAACCCCCGGTAGATGATGCTCTGCGGGTAGACCGAAAGAACCGGATACAGCAGCATGATGACGACCCAGAGCAGCGGGTTTTGGCGGGGCAAGCTCAGAAACAGGTCCGGGGCGAAACGCCGGACGGCGATGGCCATGGCCACCGCGACAATCGCGAACAGCGGCAGGATGCCCGGCAAGCCGTCGCGCCAATGGAACAGCCCCTGCGGGAGCGCTTCGGGATTCCAGAGTCGATGGCGGTCCATGGAGGGATCGCGCAGGAGGATGACCAGGCACAATGCCGAAATCGCCCAGAGCGCGGGAAGCGCGGGCAGACGATGCCGGGTGAACGCGAACAGCGCGGGAATGGCAACAAACAGGAGGACGAACTCGGAAGCGCGCAGCATGCGGCCGGTCAGGGCGTGGCGCCCGCGCGAGGGCGCGCAAAGAACGATTCGTCGATGGGCACGTTCGGCGTGATCTCGGTGAACTTCTCTTCCCAGCCCATGGCGGGACCTGCCTCTTTGATGGACCAGGGCACCATGACACCGGCCACGGGACGGTAATCTCCGGGATCCAGCGTGACCGTGGTTTTGGCGCCCCCATCCTGAGCCTGGTCCATTTCGAAATGGACGATCAATCCGCTGTCCACGGCGAAGTACAGGCGATAGGTCAGCGGGTCCAGCTTCGTTTCCAGAACCCAAACATCCCTGCCGTTAACCGTCTCCCGGTCTTTGAAAGCGAGATCGGGAAAGACGTCTTTCATGTGGAGCGGGCGGTCGAAGGCGGCGCTGCGGCGCAGATCGTCCAGTTCGACGCCGGTCACCTGGCGGATGCCGGTCTGCGGATCCTCGACCCATCCCACGACGCCATCGTAGCCCTGGCGCAGCCTGCCGATTGCGGGAAGATCGGTGATGACCAGCAGCTTGTCGGGAAACGTCGCCCAGACCTCGATGTTGCCGGTGATTCCCTGAGCGGGGAAGGTGATGGTGCCTTTGGAAACACGCGAGGTCAGTTTACGGATGGCCGCCTTGCCGCCAAGGGCGCGGATGTAGCGATCGAGAATGTTATCGACCGATGGCTCCTCCGCCGGCTGCGCGAGGGCAGACACGGCGGAGGCCAGGAAGAGGAGCCCAATCAGAAATGCCACGAACATGCGGGGCAGAATTGTATTCCGCGGCGGGTTTGAAACCCGCCTCCCTGGGGCGATTGAAAATCGCCCGCAGGTTGGGAACCTGCCCCACGGGCCGCGAACAATCATTTACCGGGGGCTGCTTCAGCGGGCTTGGCAGGTTCCGCCGGTTTCGCCGCCTCCGCCGGTTTGGTTTCCTCACCGCTGGGCTTGACAAACTTCGCATCGTCAATCGCTTCGTTGTGCTTCACGTCGCTGATCTTCATGTTGAAGTTCATCTGCGGGCTGTTCATGGTCATGGTGAACGGAACCTGTACGCCGTCCACGGGCTTGTAGTCGGCCATGTACATGACCTGCGTACCCTTGCCATCCTGGACTTTTATTTCCTCGTCGGCGCGGACCAGAAGCCAGCTCGTGGAATCGAAGTAGAAACGGTGCTTCAGGTCGTCGATGGTGGTTTCCAGGACCCAGGCGTCGTGGCCGTTCACCTTATCGCTGCCCTTCACCGCCAGACCGGGATAGACGTCCTTCATCCGTAGTTCACCGTTGTAGACTGCCTGGCGTTTCATGCCGGCGAGTTCGTCGCCCGCCAGATCGCGCAGGCCGCCCTGGGGATCGTCGGCCCAGCCGGTGGTTCCGTCATATCCCCGGCGCACCGTGCCGAATCCGGCGATATCGATGGTCATGAAGGTTTTGTCGCCGGTCTTCGAATAAAGCTCCATGGGGCCGGACACGCCGAAATCGGGGACCTCGAAAGTGCCCTTTTCGGTGGTGCTGGTGAACTTTGCGATGGCGTCGCGGCCGCCAAGCGCCTGAATGTAATGGTTCAGCACGTCGTCAACGGACGGCGTGGTCGCCGTTTCCGCGGCGGGAGGCGTGGCTGGAGGGGGTGTCTGGGCCAGTGCGAGCATCGCGGCGGCGATGAAAACGAGAGATCGAGCAATGTGTGTCACGAAGGGTCTCATGGTTGTCCTTTACATATCAAACGCGAGAATGATACACCAGGTTCGGCCAATCCGTGCCCGGGAAACAAATTCCCGATATATTGGCATTAGTGCCGACACTGAAACACCGGATGGAACACTCGGAAGTGCTCCCGCAGGATTTCGCCATCGCCATGGGGCCGCGGCAGATTACCGCGGTTCTGCTTCTGGCGCTTACGATCATGGGCATCCTCTGTTGCCTTTCCTACATTATCGGACGAGCGGCTCCCCACACGGTGACTGCTGCCACGCCGCCCCGGGTGCGTCCGGCAGCCGCATTGAGCCAGGCCGTCATGCCCTGTCCGGCGGCAGTGGTGCCCCCGGCAGCGAAACCGGTCGAGGTCTCCGGCTGGAAGAACAGCGATCCACAACCCGGCGTTGCGTATCTTCAGCTCATGTCCGTGGAGCCTGGCTTCGCTGATGTTTTTGCGAAAGGTCTTTACGACGATGGGTTCAACGCGCTGGTGGCGCCGGGCGCGGGCGCGGGGGTGCGAAGAGTGCTCGTTTGGCCGGCGGAAGGCGAGTCACTGAACGGCGTGCGGGGGCGGCTTGAGGCGCAAGGGCTCCATCCGTTCCAGAAGACGTGGACGGAACCGGAAAAGCCGTCAGTCCAGCCGCCCGCGCAGCCCACGCCGGCGAATTCTCAGCCGGCACCGGCTGCCGGGTCTGATGCGCGGCCGGTCAACCCCGAAGCGCAGCCGGTCAAATAGAGATCACCGCGTAGAGATTGCTTCACCCCTGCCGTCGCCCAGTAAGGGCTACCGACGTCAGCGGGAAGGTGTCGGCAGGTTACGCGTGAACCAACCCCGCGTCAACGCCGATCTGGCTCATCAGGCCCGCAATATCGCTGTTCACCCAGCTTTCGGCGATTCGTCCCCCTTGATGCGCACCATCGTTGAACTGGTCATGGTGACTGCTTTACCAGTTCCTCGAACGCTGAAGATCTCGCCTTTGTGAGTACCGCGCAACGTCGATCTTGAGCAGACTCTGTCTTCCTCCGCCACCTGGTCTTCGATGGTGATCGCCATGTCGGGATATGCAGCGCGAAACCTCGCCACGATCTGTTTAACTCCTTCGCGGCCAGCGGGAGTGCCGGGCGGAGCGTCGTGCAGCGTGTAGTCGGGAGCGAGCAGATCGTCGATTTCCTCCAGGTGACCTTCGTTAAACACGTCCTGGATGAAGCGCCGATAGGTGGATTTGTTCAGGTCGGTGTTCATAGCCGGAGTCATGGGGCACCTCCGGGTTCATCCCTCGCATTTGTGGCGCCGTCGAAACACGGGCGTGCTGCTTGCCGGTTTGCAGGGGTCAGCCGGGGCGCGTCAGCCGCCCAGCCAGGCTCGAAAAGCGGCGGCACGCTCCTGGCTGACCACGACCTCACTCTGCGTGGGCGGCCGAAGTTCCAGCAGGAGCTTACCCTTGCCCCAGGGCCGGCAGCGCGCGACCGCGCCGATGCGCACCAGCCACGCGCGATTGGCGCGGAAGAACCGAGTGCGATCCAGCTCCGACTCCATCTCTGCCAGGGGGCGGTCGAGCATGTAACGAACGCCCGCGTCCGTGACAAGAAACACGAGCTTGTCGCTCGTGAAGATGTATGCGATATTCTCCGCCTCCACCGGAATGTAATCCAGACCTTTGCGCACCAGCACGCGCCCGCGAGGCTGGGGTTTGCGCTCGAGGGCGGCGAGCAGGCTCAGGTGGTCGCCGGCGAAGTGCTCCCGAAGGCCTCGGTATTTCTCGACGGCGGCAGCGAGGCGCTCCGGGCGAATCGGCTTCAGCAAGTAGTCGATACCGTTCGATGCGAAAGCCTCCAGAAGGAACTCGTCGTAAGCGGTGGCGAAGATGACGGGACAGCGAACCGGATGTTTGCGCAGAATCTCAAAGCACGTGCCGTCGCTAAGCTGAATATCCATGAAGATGAGATCGGGCGCGGGATTTCGCGACAGCCACTGAAGAGCCTCGGCCACGCTGGAAAGCTCGGCGACAATATGGGCGTTGGGAGCCGCTTCGCTCAAAGCCGAACGCAGCTTTTCGAGCGCCGGACGTTCGTCTTCCACAATCGCGACTCTCATGGATCAGGCGATCTGCGCGGGCAGGCTTACGTGGAACCAGCCAGCCTGCTCCAGCACATCGATTCCTCTCCCCAGCGCCAGCCGGCATCGTTCATCGAGCATACGAAGGCCGAGACCAGACGATTCCTCGGTACTTTGTTTGCGACGCGTGTTGTTGGCTATGGTTACTGTGTTCTCGCCGAAGCCAATGCGCACATGCAGCGGATGCTGAGTGGAGTGCTCGTTGTGCTTGACGGCGTTTTCCACGAGCAACTGGAGCGCGAGCGGCGGGACGAACCATTGGCTGGCTCGCTCGCCGGGATCGGCGAATTCCAGTGAGAGGCTGTCGGCGAAGCGCAGCGCGAGCAGTTCGCAGTATTGCGTAAGGAACGTCCATTCCTCGCTCAGCGGCACCATCTCGCGCCTGCGGGCCACCAGAATGTAACGATACACCTCGGCGAGGTTTTGATTGAAAGCGCGCGCCCTTTGCGGGTCGTTCTCAATCAGCCATGACAGCGTGTTCAGGGAATTGAAGAGGAAATGCGGCGCCACCTGGGCCTTCAGGGAGTCGAGTTCGGCCTGCAGGCGGGCGCGCTCCAGGCGCTCCACGGCCAGCATGTCGTCTTCCCGCTGGCGGATCAGGTAAACGGTTTCGTATACGTGCGTGATAAACGCGACGCAGACAACGCAGGCGAGCGCCGCGGTGCGGATGGCAACCCAGTCGGGCGGCATTCCCGCGAAAGCGTACCAGGCGCGAATCATGATGACCGCGCACGGGGTGGTGTAGAAGATGCAGGCGAATGCGAGCACCAGGATCTTGCGGAAAGGATGCTGGAACCAGTCGTAGTGGCGGCGCTGGCGCAGGAGCAGATAGCGGTTGCCCTGCCAGATGACGAAGGAGATGAAAATGGCCCAGGCGAGGCCGATCCAGTACTTGCCCTGACGCGGGCCGTATGGGCCGAAGTAGCCGGTCAGATACGGGATGGCGACACCGAAGACGGGGATCATGACAGCGCGAATGGTCACGTCCTTCAGCGGCGGCTGGTGCGGTTTCGGCGTGCCGATTTCCGGGTTCGGCGACATATTCGTGGTGAGCCGCGATGGCAGCCCGTAACTTGAATCTTACGTATGGACCCGAGCAAACTCAATTACATTGCCATCGCGGTGTCGGCGGCGGCATCCTTCGTGATCGGCGGCGCGTGGTATTCGCCGCTGCTTTTCGGCCGCATCTGGATGAAGGAGACCGGCCTTCAGGATGATTTCCTGCGGAAACGCAATATAGGCGTTGTATTCGGGACTTCGTTTGTACTGAGCCTGATCATTGCGTTCAACCTGGCGGCGTTTCTGGCCGGCCCGCCGAATCTGGCCTGGGGGCTAACGGCGGGCGCACTGGCAGGTGTAGGATGGGTGGCGACCGCTATGGGAATCACTTATCTGTTCGAAGCGCGCTCGTTCCGCCTGTTCCTGATCAATGCCGGTTATCACGCGGTGACGTTCACGCTGATGGGTGGGATTCTGGGAGTGTGGAAGTGAGCATGAAAGCGCCGGTGTTTTACCGGGTAGCTGCGGTCTTGCTGCTGCTTTTCGCCGTCGGGCACACGCTTGGATTTCGCCAGTCCGATGCCAAATGGGGCGTTGACGCGCTGCTCGGGTCGATGCGGTCGATTCACTTTGACGTGCAGGGGCTCAAGCGGACTTACTGGGATTTTTTTGTCGCGGCCGGATTCTCGGTCGGCGTGTTTTATTTGTTCTCGGCGGTTCTTG
>Ga0335078_10018928_pt1 | contig 10245 bp, 11 predicted proteins | sample Lox_Sample_32_FD_206711 | JGI IMG/M metagenome (GOLD analysis project Ga0335078, IMG submission 206711) | Soil microbial communities from Loxahatchee National Wildlife Refuge, Florida, United States - Lox_Sample_3.2 | ecosystem: Environmental > Terrestrial > Soil > Wetlands | place: USA...
CCCGAAGCAGTAGCGCGTGACGATGTCCTCCAGCGGACGGTTGAAGTCGGTGGCCTGGGCATAGCGATCCTCGGCGCCACTGGCGCCGAACATGTCGTGGCGCAGCTGCATGCCGACCTTGAATGCGGTGTCGTTACTGTTACTCATGGTGCCCCCATTGCTGATAAAGGTAGTCGGCGACGTCGTTGATGCTTTGCTCATTGAGCAGGTCCGGATACATCTTCGGCATCGGCAGTTTCGGATTCTTGATGTAGGCGATGGTGGCCGCCCGGTCCATGCGCGCGAGCGCGGCGCTGAGGCCGTGGTCGGCGACCAGGTTGCCATCCGTTCCGTGGCAGGCGACGCAGATCTGGCTGTAGGTGCGCCGTCCGGCGGCCGCTCCCGAGGCCGCGGCGGAGCCGCCCGCACCGGCTGCGAGCGCCTTCGGGTTCAGCGCCATGATCACCACGCTTGGCACGCCCAATGCACCGAAGGCATTGCGGGAGACGTTGCCATCGGCGAAGGCGACGTACTGATGTCCGCCGATCTCGTAGGTGACGAGGCCGCCGGCCAGCGCGCCTCCGGTCTGGATGCGGTTCAGGACCGCGCCGGTCTTGCTGTCGAAGACGAAGAGATTGCCGCCCAGGTCCCCGGCGAAGGTCACACCGCCGGCGGTGGGCGTGATGCCGGCCACCACCGGCTTGTCGGTGTGATACTTCCAGCGCACCTTGCCGGTGACGTTGTCCAGGGAGGTGATCCAGCCGGTGGTGGGGCCATCCGGCGCCACCGAGCCGCCGAAGTTCGCCTGACCGGGCACGTACTGCGTGGTGCCGAGCTTGACGATGAAGCAAGCGTCCACCGCGCCGGTCACCAGGGTGTGATTGAGCCGGTCGAAGGCCGGCCCGTTCCATTCCACTCCGCCCGCATATCCCGGGCACATGCGCCTGCCTTCCTTGGTGGGGAGCTTGGGCATGTGCTCGATGGTGGTCACCGGCACGCGGAACACCTGCTGATGGGTGTCGCGGTCGACGGCGGTCACGTAGCCGTCCTTGCCGCCGAAGGCCACGAAGTCACGGGCGCCGGCGATCCGGTACAGCACCGGTGGTGCGACCATGTCCAGGTCCATCCAGTCCTCCGGGGTGCCCTGGTGCCACCACTTGAGCGCCCCGGTGCGCGCATCCAGCACCACGATCGAGTCGGTGAACAGATTGGCCCCCGGCCGGTAGGCCTTGTCGATGTCGGGCCAGGGGTTGCCCACCGCCACGAACAGTTCCCCGGTGCTCACATCCAGGGTCATCGCGCCCCACACACCACCCCCGCCGGTCTTGGCCGTGGAGGGCTTCTGCCAGGTCTGCGCGCCGGTCTCGTGGCCCATGGGAATGGTATTGAAGCGCCACAGTTCGCGTCCCGTCGCGGCATCGAAGGCCATGACCCGGCCGCGTGCCGCCGATTCGCTGCCGCTGATGGCCATGTACACCACCCCACCCGAGGCGAGCGGCGCGGCGCCGGAGGATTCACCCAGCGCCGGGGATCCGATCACCGTCTTCCACAGCAGCTTGCCGCTGGCGGCATCGAGTGCGATCAGGCGCGCATCGCTGGTGCCCCGGTACACGCGGCCGTTCATCACCGCCACGCCGCGGGTCGAGGGCGAATTGCGATCGTCATCGGGGGTATAGGTGTAGCGCCAGATCAGGGCGCAGGTGCTGGCGTTGATGGCGACGGTTTCGCGCCCCGTGCCGGTGTAGATCACGCCGTCGACCACGATCAGGTCCGCATGCATCGAGGTCGGACCATCCACCTGCACCCGGCACACCTCACCGAGCTGGGTGGCATTGGCGGGGGTGATCTCCTTGAGCGGCGAGAAGCGCTGGCCGTCGAGATGATTGTTGTATGTAAGCCATTGCGCCCCCGGACTGGTCTCCTGCGCGCCACATACGCCGCAGGCGCCGACGAGGAGCACGGCCAGGCCGCGCGTGATGAGGAAGGGCTGAGCCATGGAACCTCCTTAAAGCTGTTTCACGCCGGCATCGCTGCCGATCAGGAGCACGTCGGCGGGGCGCTGCGCGAACAGCCCCACCGTGACCACACCGGGTATCTGGTTCAACGCGGACTCGAGCGCAACCGGGTCATCGATGCGCAGCCCGTGCACATCCAGGATCTGATTGCCGTTGTCGGTGGTGAAGCCCGTGCGCAGCACCGCCCGGCCGCCGCAGGCGACGAGTCTGCGGGTCACCAGCGCGCGCGACATGGGAATGACTTCGATGGGCAGCGGGAAGGCCCCCAGCGTGCCGACCAGCTTGCCCTCATCGACGATGCAGACGAAGACCTTGGCGACCTCCGCAATGATCTTCTCGCGGGTCAGGGCACCGCCTCCGCCCTTGATCAGCTGACGGGCGGCATTGGTCTCATCGGCCCCATCCACGTACAGGGGCAGCTCCCCCACTTCGTTGAGGTCCAGCACCCGTATGCCGGCCGCCTCGAGCGCTCGGGTGGACTGGTTGGAGCTTGAGACCACCGCCTTGAGATTGCCGCGGTCCCTGGCAAGGGCGGCGATGAAATGCTCTACGGTGCTGCCGGTTCCGATGCCGATGACTTCATGGCGCGCCAGCCATGGGAGGGCGGCCAGTGCGGCGCGACGCTTGTTTTCCTGTGTATTCGTCATCGATCGCTCAATGGGCCAATGCTACATCCGGCGGACCCCAGAAACGACTGTGCCCGCTTTCGCGGGCACACAGTCGGTCCATTCTTGGTCCGGGGACGCGGCATTGCTGCCGCGTCCACCGGTTGCAGCTACTTCTTCTTCGCTGCTTTCTTCTTGGCCTTCTTTTTCGCCTTAGCCATGATAGATCTCCAGTTAGGGTTAGTCCGAGGTCGGAGTATACGCACGCGAATTGAAATTACAAGCAAGAAGGAGTAGGCGCGCGAGACGCATTGCTCACTTTGCGAGGTTCAGACCATCGAGCTGATGAACCTCCAATGCTCCGCCGACACCGGCATGACCGACAATCGATTACCCGGACGCAGCAGCACCATGCCGGAAAGTTTGCGCGCTGCATGCTCGCGAAGTTCATCCAGGGTGATCACGCGCGGCAGCTTGCGGATCAGTTTCACGTCCACCTGATACCAGCGCGGACTCTGCGGATCGCTGCCGGGGTCGTAGTGATGGTGCTTGGCATCGAAGGCGGTGGTATCCGGATAACCCGCCTTCACCACCTCCACGATGCCGGCAATCCCAGGGGTTTCGCAGCTGGAGTGATAGAGGAAGGCCTGATCGCCGCGCTGCATCTGATCGCGCAGCATGTTGCGGGCCTGGTAGTTGCGCACCCCGTCCCAGGCGGTGGTCTTGCGTGGTGCGCGTGCCAGGTCATCGATGCCGAAGCTGTCCGGTTCGGTCTTCAGTAGCCAGTAGTGCACTTGATGGGTCCCTTTTCGGTGATGACGCCGTGCAGGCGCACGTCATGGGGGGCGCCCTCGATGTGCGCGACCTGCTGCAGCGAATAGGCCAGTCCAATGAGGCGCGGGTGGAACCAGCGGGTACGCTGGCGCAGGAAGGCGAAGGCCCGATCATAGTAGCCGGCCCCCATGCCCAGACGCATGCCCGTGGCATCGAAGCCCACCAGGGGTACGAACACCAGGTCCAGGCAGCGCACCGGCAGGCTGCGCACTCGCAGCGGCTCGAGTATCCCCAGATGATTGCGGCGCATGGCGCCGCCGGCTTCGATGAACTGCATGCGCCGGGCGCGCCGGTCGGTGATGCGCGGCAGATAGATGCGGCAGCGGTGCCGCAGTGCCAGCTGCACCAGGGGTGCAGTGTCCAGTTCGTCAGGCAGGGGTGAATACAGCGCGAGGCGCAGTCCCGGGCGCAGGTTGAAGCTGCGGCGCGCGTGCTGGGCGACGGCGCGCGCGGCGGCACGGCGCTGCGCCTGCGGCACGCCCCGGCGCAGCCGCTTCAGATGCTGGCGCAGCTGCGCCCGGTCGGATGCGGAATTCAAGACGTCACCCGCAATGCCGGTACGAACCGTTGCTCTCGAACCAGAGCAACAAAGTGGGACGAGCTGAGGGAGGTAAGGCTTTCCGCTCACGAAGTCGGACTTGCACAATTCTGCCCACGAGCCCTGTCCCTGGGTGTTTAAATTAAGGTCGAGAGGTAACCCGGCACGAAATCGAACACCGCAGGCGACGCGGGTGGGATTTTACCACGATGTGCGTCGGGCGCGGGTGGGCTCGCGTTGGGGACTAAAGGTCCAGCTGCTGGTTGCGGGCCAGCGCCGCTTCGGCGCGTTCGCGGGTGGCGCGCACCCGGCTCACCGTGCTGCTGGTGACCTTGGACTCCTGCTCACGAATGCGCAGCAACTCATTGGCGAGGTTCAGCGCCGCCATCACGGCGACGCGGTCCAGTCCCACCACCTTGCCGGTGTCGCGGATTTCACGCATGCGTTCGTTCAGGAACTCGGCGGCATCCAGCAGCGCCGCACGTTCATCGTGCGGGCAGGCGACAAAATACTCTTTTTCCAATATCCGTACGCTGACGCGCGCCGGCTCCGCATTGCTCATGCACCGTGCTCCAGAGTCTTGAGGCGACCGATCATGGCTTCGACGCGGCCACGCACCTGTTCGTTCTTGTTCAGGAGCGAGGCACGTTCGCTGACCAGGGTATCGTGCCGCTGTCGCAGTGCACGATTCTCTTCCTGCAGCTGCGCGACCTGGGTGCCGAGTTCGTCGACCCGGGATTCGAGGCGGGTGAGCTCGAGATCGAGCTCCGAGTTCGCTGGGGTGCTCATGGCTTCGACTATAGGCATAATCCATGCAGATGCAAGCCGCCGACTATGAGCAGATCCAGCAGGCGCTGATCCGGGCGCATTCCCTGACCGACGCGGCAGAAGCGCATGGCACCCTGGCCGGATGCCTGTGTTCGACCGTTGCCTACCGGTTCGAGGACTGGATGCTGGAGATACTGCCGGACGGCGCGGCGGATTCTGTCACCACGGGGGTGCTGTTCGAGCTGTTTCGCAGTACCAGCGTGGACCTCGGCGAGGCGCAGATGCAGTTCGCGCCGCTGCTGCCCGATGATGCCGAGCCGATCGAGACCCGCGCCTGCGCGCTCGGCGCCTGGTGCCAGGGCTTTCTCTACGGCCTGGGGACCAGCTCGCTCAACGATGCGACGCAGCTGCCGGGCGATGTCGGTGAGGTGGTGCGCGATCTGACGCAGATCACGCAGGTCGCCGCCGACAGTACCGAGAGCCTTGAGTCCAATGAAGGCGCGTACGCGGAGCTGGTCGAATTCGTCCGGGCCGGCGTGCAGCTGCTGTTCGATGAACTGGAACCCCTGCGCCGTGAATCCAGCCGGCCCGAAGGTCTACTGCACTGATGCTACGTCAAAACGCGAACTCTCCCGCCAGGGCCCGGGCGCATTCCCGGCTCATCCCCCCGAGCGCACCCAGCCTCAAACCCAAGGTGATCGGACGCGAGGAGTTCGCGCGCCGCCGCCGGCAGCTGATGCGCCTCATGGGGCGCGACTCCATCGCCATCATTCCGGCGGCGCCGGTGCGCCATCGCAACAACGATGTCGAGTATCCGTATCGGCAGGACAGCGATTTTCAGTACCTGACCGGGTTCGGCGAACCCGAAGCCGTCGCGGTGCTGGTGCCGGGGCGCGACCCGGCGCAGTACGTGCTGTTCGTGCGCGATCGGGATCCGGAGCGCGAGACCTGGGAGGGACGCCGCGCCGGCACCGAAGGCGCCACCAAGAATTACGGCGCCGATGACGCCTTCCCGATTTCCGATATCGATGAAATCCTGCCCGGGCTGATGGAGAACCGCACGCGGGTGTTCTATGCGATGGGCACCCATCCGGAGTTCGACCAGCGCGTGGTCGGCTGGCTGAACGGCCTGCGCTCGCAGGCGCGCCACGGCAAGCATCCGCCGCAGGAGTTCGTGACCCTGGATTACGTGCTGCACGACATGCGGCTGACCAAGTCGCGCGCCGAGGTCGAGGTGATGCGCGAGTCCGCGCGCATCGCCAGCGGCGCCCACATCCGCGCCATGCAGACCTGCCGGCCCGGCGGCAGCGAGTTCGGCGTCATGGCCGAGATCCTGCACGAGTTCCGCCGCCACAACGCCGACACCTCCTACGAGCCCATCGTCGGGGGCGGCGCCAACTCCTGCATCCTGCACTATCGCGAGAACAACCAGCCGCTGCGCAGCGGGGATCTGCTGCTGGTGGATGCGGGCTGCGAGTACGAGTACTACGCCTCGGACATCACCCGCACCTTCCCGGTCAATGGCCGCTTCTCCCCCGCGCAGCGTGCGGTCTACGAGGTGGTGCTGGCGGCCAACGAGGCGGCGATCAAGGCGGTGCGCCCCGGGGCCTCCTGGAATGAACCGCACGAGACCGCGGTGCAGGTGGTGACGCAGGGTCTGGTGAAGCTCGGGCTCCTCAAAGGATCGGTCGCGAAACTGGTGAAGGAGTCCGCCTACCGGCGCTTCTTCATGCACCGTACCGGGCACTGGCTCGGCATGGACGTGCACGATGTCGGGGACTACAAGCTCGGCGATCAGTGGCGGGTGCTCGAGCCGGGTATGGTGCTGACCATCGAGCCGGGAATCTACATTCCGGCGGGGCAGAGGGGCGTGCCGCGCCGCTTCGACAACATCGGCGTGCGCATCGAGGACGATGTGGTCGTGACCCGCGATGGCGTCGAGGTGCTCACCGCCGGGGCGCCCAAGGACCCGGACGCCATCGAAGCCTTGATGGCCGCGGCCTGAGGCCGCCGCGGGGCGCCCGTGCAGGACTTCGATGTCGCCATTACCGGCGGTGGCATGGTCGGCGCCAGTTTGGCGCTGGCGCTGGCCGCGGCCGGCCGCCGCATCGTGCTGATCGAGGCCGTACCCCCGGAATCCACCGCCCAGCCAAGCTTCGATGAGCGCACCACGGCGCTCGGCAATGCCAGCCGGCGGATTCTCGAGGTGCTGGGGGTATGGGGCGGCATCGCCGATCAATGCGGGGTGATCCGCGCCATCCATGTCTCGGATGCCGGGCGCCCGGCCTTCGCCCGGCTGCGGGCTGCGGAACATGACATCGAGGCCTTCGGCTTCGTGGTGCCGAACCGGGTGCTCGGTGCGGCGCTGTGGGAGAAGATCCGATCGCACGAGGCCATCAGCGTGCGCCTGCCGGCGAGCGTGGTCGCGATGCGCACCGATCCGGAAGCCATCACGCTCACGCTGGATGGGCCCGGGGACGCGCCGACGGTGCTGCGCGCGCGCCTGGTGGTGGCCGCCGATGGCGCCCGGTCGCTGATCCGGCGCGAGGCCGGCATCGGTGCGAGCGAAGCGGACTACGGTCAGGTCGGCATCGTGGCTCACGTCGTCACCGACATGCCGCACGATGGCACCGCGTATGAACGCTTCACCCCCGCGGGACCCCTGGCGCTGCTGCCGCTGCGCGACGGCAGTTACACGGTGGTGTGGGCGCGTACGCCCGAGGAGGCCACGCTCGCGCTCGCCGCCGAGGATGCCCAGTTCCTCGCCTCGCTGCAGCAGCACTTCGGCTGGCGCGCCGGCCGATTCACGCGCGTGGGCCGCCGCGCCAGCTATCCGCTCAAGTTGAGCCGTGCCGATGCGACCGTGGCGCAGCGCACCGTGCTCATCGGCAATGCCGCCCAGTCGCTGCATCCGGTGGCGGGGCAAGGATTCAACCTCGCCTTGCGCGATGTCGCCGCATTGGCCGAGCTCCTCGCCGAGGAGGGCGATCCGGGTGCCGCCCCGCTCCTGGAGCGCTTCGCGCAGGACCGGGCGCTGGACCGCCGCGGGGTCACACGCTTCACCGACGGCCTGATCCGGGTATTCGGCGATCCGCGCCCGCCGCTGCGGCTGGCGCGCGCTGCCGGACTGCTGCTGTTTGACCTGCTGCCTCCGGCCAAGCGCGCCCTCGCGCGGGTGAGCCTGGGATTCGGGGGCCGCACGCCGCGCATGGCACGCGGCCTGCCGCTGCGATGAGCGCCTCCCATGATGTGCTGATCATCGGCGGCGGTCCGGTGGGGACGGCGCTCGCAGCGCTGCTGGCGCGCGCCGCCTCAAGCGGCACCCCCTGGCGCGTGGCCCTGCTCGAGGCTGCCGCGCCGCCCGCGGACGGGCGCGTCGTGGCCCTGTCGCGCGCCAGTGAACGCATTCTCGGCGCCGCGGGCGCCTGGTCCGCGATCCGCCCGCACGCCTGGCCGTACGAGCACATGCGGGTGTGGCACCACAGCGTCGCCGCCGAAAGCGACGCGGTGCTGAAGTTCGATGCAGCGCAGGTGGGTGAACCCAACCTGGGCTACATCATCGAGACGCGCTGCGTGACCATGGCCCTGACGGACGCCTTCCGCGCCGCCGGTGGCGAGCTGATTCACGGTGAACTGCAGTCGCTGGACCTTTGCGCCGGCGATCCGGCGGTGCGGGTGCGCACCACGGCCGGCGAACTTGCGGCGCGACTCATCGTCGGAGCCGACGGCGCCCAGTCCAGGGTGCGTGCAGCCTTTGGCATCGAGGCGCGCACCGCCAGCTACGAGCAGATGGCGCTGGTGGCGCGGGTGAGGCCGCAGGCCTCACACCGCAACACCGCCTGGCAGCGCTTCGTGGAGGGCGGGACGCTCGCCTTGCTGCCGCTGGCGGATGGCAATGTCTCGATCGTATGGTCGGTGCGTGCGGCGCAGGCGCAAGCGCTGCTCGCCGCCTCGGCGGCCGATTTCGAGGCGCAGCTGCTGGATTCCAGCGACGCGGTGCTCGGCCGGCTCACCCTCGAGGGAGCGCGCCAGGCCTTTCCCCTCAAGCGGCTCAGCGCCACGCGCTACACCGCATCCCGGTGCGCGCTGGTGGGCGATGCGGCCCATGTCGTGCACCCCCTTGCCGGGCTGGGCGTGAACCTGGGGTTGCTGGATGCGGCCGCACTGGCGCAGCTGTCGGTGCAGGCGCGCGCGGCCGGTGAAGCGCCGGAGGCGCAGCGCACGCTGCGCGCCTACGAGCGCTGGCGCAAGGGCGAGAATCAGCTCATGGAACTGGCGATCGACGCCTTCAACCGGGTACTGGCGCAGGGCGCCGGGCCGCTGGCGGTGCTGGCGCAGCGGGCGCTGGCCCTCACCAACCGCAGTGAACTGCTGAAGCGTTTCTTCATCGGCCGGGCGCTGGGCCAGGCACCCTCACTCACAGCCTGGGAATCTGATCCAGCTTGGCTGCACAGATGAAGTCGTTCTCCGACAGCCCGCCGATGGAGTGGGTGCTGTAGCGCACCCGGCACACGCCGTAACCGACCTCCAGGTCCGGATGGTGGTCCTCGATGTTGGCCACGTGCGCCACCGCGTTGACGAAGCTCATGGTGCGGTAGAAGTCGCGGAACGAGAACTCGCGCCGCAAACTGGTGGCACTCTCATCCAGGGTCCAGGCCGGATCCAGGCGCAGCAGCAGCTCGTCGGCGGCCGCGCGCGTCAGCGGCGCGACGCCGCCCTCGCACGGTTCACAGCGCCGCTCGGCCAGATCACTCACGTGCGCCGCTCACGGGGCCTGACGTGGCACGAACTTGCGCGCCACGTACTGCTCCACCAGTTCCTGGAATTCCTCGGCAATGCGTTCGCCCTTGAGCGTCACGGTCTTCTCGCCGTCCTCGTATACCGGCGCCACCGGGCGCTCGCCGGTGCCGGGCAGGCTGATGCCCAGGCTCGCATGCTTGCTCTCACCGGGGCCGTTGACCACGCAGCCCATCACCGCCACGGTCATATCCTCCACGCCCGCGTAGGTGCGGCGCCACTCGGGCATGCGATGCCGGATGTGCGACTGGATCTGCTGCGCGAGCTCCTGGAAGTAGGTGCTGGTGGTGCGTCCGCACCCCGGGCAGGCGATCACCATGGGAGTGAAGGAACGCAGGCCCATGGTCTGCAGGATCTCCTGCGCCACGATCACCTCGTTGGTGCGATCGCCATTGGGTTCCGGCGTCAGTGACACGCGGATGGTGTCGCCAATGCCCTGCTGCAGCAGCACCGACATGCCGGCGGTGGAGGCCACGATGCCCTTGGAGCCCATGCCGGCTTCGGTGAGTCCCAGGTGCAGCGGGAATTCGCATTTCGCCGCCAGGTCCGAGTAGATGGCGATGAGGTCCTGCACGCCGGATACTTTGGCCGAGAGGATGATGCGATCCTTGGGCAGTCCGAGCTCGATGGCACGCGCGGCGCTGGAGAGTGCCGAGGCCACCACCGCCTGGCGCATCACATCGCGCGCATCCAGCGGCTCCGGCCGCGC
>Ga0335078_10018930_pt1 | contig 10244 bp, 9 predicted proteins | sample Lox_Sample_32_FD_206711 | JGI IMG/M metagenome (GOLD analysis project Ga0335078, IMG submission 206711) | Soil microbial communities from Loxahatchee National Wildlife Refuge, Florida, United States - Lox_Sample_3.2 | ecosystem: Environmental > Terrestrial > Soil > Wetlands | place: USA: Florida...
CGGATCCCCGCAAAGGCCGGGATCCGTAGATGGGCCGAACCGAGTATTGCGCGAACCGGGTCGAGCCTGAGTTCCGCGGTGCCTATATTCGGCTCTGAGCGCTAGAAGTCGTTCCCGCCGATCCGCCGCCCGGTCCCCCGCCCATTCGTGCGTCCGATCGGGCGCCCGACCATGACCGCGCTACCCCCGGGAGGCCGAAAGCCGTGCAGGGAGCATCTTCACCCCGCCCGATCGGAACCCCGACAAAGAGGGAGAAGCTGCTGTTAGCCCGTACTCGGAGACGACCGACGTGAATCCCGGCTCCAAGCTGTGGGCTTACGACGCCGACGTCCCCTCGGGGGCACGAGGGAAACTCGGGATCAGTTGACCGCACGGCGCCGCTGTGGCTGTGCGGCGTCAGCTCTTTCCTGTTGGGCGCGGACGAGGGCGCTGCGCTTGTTCTCGGCCTCATCGACGATCTCGAGGTTGGCTTTGGTGTGCCGGATCGCTGCGTCGATGAGAAGCGAGACGAGTGGTTCGTGCTCGTGTTCGCTTCGGAGGCTTGCGAGGGCGCTCAGCTCTCCGAGGTATGCGTTGCGTTGGATGCGCAGAACCTCGCGCAGCCGGTCGGTCCCGAGTCGGGCGGCCGCGAGGAGCTTGAGGAAGAAGTCGTCGCGGTATCCGCCCTCGCGCACAAACGGGGTTTCGAGCCATTGGTCCAGCTCTGCGCGGCCGGCGGGCGTCAGCCGGTAGACGTACTTGTCGGGCCTGACGGTCTGTGACACTTCGCGTCGTGTTGCGAGTCCGTCTCGGACGAGCCGGTCGAGCACTTGGTAGAGGTGGCCAATGTTGAGCTCGCCCCATTGCGGTCCGATCGCTTCCCGGAACTCGCCGCGCAACTCGTAGCCGTAGCTGTCTTTGTCGCTGAGCAGGGCGAGGACGGCGTGGTAAATCGGCATTTCAGGCCTCGGCTTGACGCATAGTTACTGACAATCTATGTTGGCGTGGCTGGTGAGTCGAGAGCCTGCACAACTGTCGGGGCAGGCGCAACCACCGCGCGGGGCCGCTGTGGAGGTGACCGGCCTGCGGAAGTGGTACGCGACCAAGGGCAACGTGATCGCTGCCCTCGACGGCGTCGACCTATCGATCGATGCGGGTTCGATGATCGCAGTCACCGGACCGTCGGGATCGGGAAAGTCGACGCTGCTGCACCTGATCGGCGCGATGGACGCGGCTGGCTCGGGGACAATCCGTGTCGGCGATGTGCTCGTGACGTCGCTGTCTGACTCGGCGCGCGTGCAGTACCGGCGCCGAATCGGGTTCGTCTTCCAGCGTTTCCACCTCCTGCCGGCGTTGACGGCACTGGACAACGTCGCTGCGCCGCTGCTTCCCTACAAAGTGGAGTTCGACAAGTACGCGCGGGCGCACGACCTGCTCGCCGCCGTCGGGCTCGAAGGCCGAGAGGAAGCGCTTCCCAGCGAGCTCTCAGGCGGTCAGCAACAACGGGTCGCGATCGCACGCGCCCTGATCGTCGACCCGATCCTGCTCATGGCCGACGAGCCCACGGGCAACCTCGACTCGCAGACCGGCGGCGAGATCATCGACCTGTTGCGAAACCTTCGCGTCGAACGCGGCATGACCGTCATCCTGGCGACGCACGACAGTCTCGTTGCGAGTCGCAGCGATCGCGTCGTGCGTCTGCTCGACGGCCGTGTTCTCGACGAAACCGCGATCTCAACCGCCGAACCGACGCGGCTGTTCGATCGCATTACCCGGATTGATGGCTAGTTCCCCCAGCTCTTGACAGAGGGCAGCGGTTCGCGGATACTCTGCGACCATATAGATTGTGAACGACTACGCTGCGGCCGGGGGGTTCAAGTGCAGTGGCGCTTGCGGTGACAGCGTTGAGGTTTCTACTCGCGTGGATCTTTCTCGCCGCAAGCCTTTCGAAGATGATCGCCTGGCCGGAGTTTCGTGCGGCGGTCGCGACGTATGAACTCCTGCCAGAGCGCATCGTCACTCCGGTCGCCTCGCTCGTACCGTCCGTTGAAGCTGCCTGCGGCCTAGCGCTCCTTCTCGGTGCTGGGTTGCCGCTCGCGGGTCTAGTCAGCGGCTGCCTGCTCGTCCTCTTTGCTATTGCGATGGCTCTGAATCTGATCCGAGGCCGCCAGATCGACTGTGGCTGCGGCGGTCCTGGAGTTCAGCGGCGCATTGGCTGGCACCTTGTCGGTCGCAATGCGGCGCTTGCGGCGGTCGGTTTCGCGCTTGCCGCAGCTCCACCGACCGGCGGAACGATCGAGCAGCTGCCCTGGCCGACACACGAAGCTTTGGCAGCTCCCGGAGGCTCCATTCCGGCCATCGCAATCGCGGCGGCTCTCGCTCTCCTCCTTACAGCACTGACGACTGAAACGGTCCGACTGCGACGCATCGTCGGCCGACATCCCTTCGCGAGGTCGCGACGATGAACACTGCTTGGATTGCCGCGTTCGCGGTGCTGAGTGTCGCAGTGCTCGCGCTCGGACTGATTGTGCTCGGAGTGCTTCGACAGTCGGTTGCGGCTCTCGGAGAGGCAGCAGCCGCTCTCCGCTCGTCCGTCCAGGCGGGCGAGCCGAAAGGGCTCGCTGCTGGCACCCTCGTTCCCGACTTCGCTGCCGATACGACCGGTACCGCCTTCGGCCTCTCCGATCTTCGCGGACGGCGATCGATCGTCCTCTTCCTCAGCTCAGGATGTTCACCGTGCCACACACTCGCCGCGGAACTGCGCAAAAGCCCACCTGCGATCGAACCGGCACAACTCGTTGTGGTCGCTGACGCGTCCCCGCAAGGAGAGCAGCTTGTCGAGGGACTGCCCGTGCGAGTCGTTTTCGAGCACGGCGAAGTGAGCCGCGCCTTTGAGACTGCGTCGACGCCACATGCATTCGCCGTCGATGAAAGTGGCGTCGTGTTGGGTGCGTTCGTACCTAACACGACACGGCAACTCGTCGAGCTGTCAGACCTCGTCTGGGAAGGAGGTGGTGCCGACTTCGAGCGTGTTACGCGCTCTGCGGCGGATGACCCGATCCTCACGAGGTAAGGAGTGGAAAGACATGCAGGAAGAACCAGAGACCGGCCAGCTAGGGGAAGCACAGACGTCACCTAGAAGGGCTTTCCTTCGCCAAATCGGGATGACGCTCGCGGCGGGATTGGGGGCTGTCGCTCTGCCATCACTCGCAAGAGGTGGCAATGATCGTCCAGACACTTTCCAGTGCTGCCCGAACAGCAGTTGTCCATCGTGCAGCTCTGGAAAGCCGTTCCTCTGTGTCTGCCCGACCGGTAACTACTGTACGTGCATCGCATCGAATGTCTGCGGGTTGTGTCCTTCATAGCGCAGACGGGTTCACAGGGGAAGCGGCCGATGGATGCTTAGATTCCTTCTCAGCGAGCTTCGCTTCCGGCGTAGCCGTTTGGCTGCGCTGGCGGCCGGAGTGTTCGTTGCGGCCGTTGGTTTCATCCTCCTGACCGGCTCGTCGCAGACGAGCCAGCTCCACGTACGCGGGACGCTAGCGAGCAGCTTCCGTCCCGCGTACGACATCCTCGTCCGCCCGCAGGACTCGCAGACTGCGCTCGAGAAGCGAAGCGGTCTCGTCCGGCCGAACTTCCTCTCGGGGATCTACGGCGGGATCAGCTTTGCGCAATGGCACCGGATCGAGAGCACTCCCGGCGTCGCCGTCGCGGCGCCGATTGCAAACATCGGCTTCCTCCTCCCGGTGGCAAACCTCCCGGTTTCGCTCAACGGCGTCACTACCGGTGCGGCACACCAGCTCTACCGCGTCGATGCGACCTGGGTCGCAGACGACGGGCTCTCTCGCTACCCGCAAGGCGAAAGCTACGTCTACTACTCGCCCCACGACCGCTTCACACAGGCGAGCGCCAACAGTCCGTTTCTCGAACAGGGACCGGACACAAAGCCGACGCCATCGTGCAACGGCTTTCTCGCCACAACGCCGCCGCGGCCAACCTCGCCCTTCCCGCCGCTCGCAAGCAGCGCCGTTCTCTCGTGCTTTCCGAGCAGCCGTGGCCCGAACGGCAACACCGTCAACGGCTTTTGGGAGCCATCACAACGTTTCGTCGGGACGGATGTCGAGGCGTTCCTGCCGATCTATATCTCGGCGATCGATCCAGTGCAGGAGGCCAAGCTTCTCCGCCTCGATCACGCGGTCGTTTCCGGTCGTTATCTGCGCGAGGACGAGGGTCTGCTTCGCGAGTCCAGCGGGGCGTTCACGAATTTAGCCGTCCCAGTGCTCGCCAGCACGAGGAGCTATATCGACGAACACCTCGAGCTGACGGTGCGAAGACTCGCGATCCCGGCGGGAGCGAGCCTTCCAGCTGCGCTTTCCGCCTCGACAGCGCGCGTGTTCGCCGGGAAGCTAAGAGGGGACGTCGTCGCGACGCGCTCGATTCCGGTCGCCGAGTTCTACCGACGGCTGCTCACCAAGCCCGAGCAACAGGGAGCAGCGCCCGGGATGATCTTCTCCGACGCCTACTGGACCACCAGTCCGACACGGTACAAGCCGCTTGGACGAGACCGGCTCGCACCAGTGCCCGTAGGCAACCCGGAGCAGATCTGGCAATCACAGTTCTCCGCCTGGTACACGCCGCCGCGCGACAACCTCGACCCGCAGTTTCGCCGTCTGCACGAGCGCGTGCAGAGCAACCTGATCGTCCACGGTACCCCCCGCTTCCACCCGCTGAAGGTCGTCGGCCAATTCGACCCCAGCAAGCTGCCAGGGTTCTCGGCGCTGACGCACGTGCCGCTCGAGACCTACCAGGCCCCCAGTCTCCTCCCTGCGAACACCGCCGCCGACCAGGCGCTGAAGGGCAACCTGCTGGGGCCAAGCCAAAACCTCGGCGGCTACATCCAGCCGCCTCCGCTTCTGCTCACGAACATGCGTGGACTCCAGACCTTCCTCGACCCGCGCAGCTGGTCGACCGGGTTCACGTTCCAGGAGAACCTCAACACCGGCACCCACTCCGGCGCGGTCCCCTTAGCGCAACGACGGGCGCCGATCTCCGCGATCCGCGTCAAGGTCGCCGGGGTCACCGGCCCTGACGCCCTCTCGCTCGAGCGGATCAAGGTCGTCGCCCAAACGATCCAGTCCGAGACCGGGCTCGTCGTCGACATCACCGCCGGTTCCTCGCCGCACCCGATCGAGATCGCCCTTCCGAAAGGGAGCTTCGGCCGGCCGCCACTGCTGCTTCAGGAAGGCTGGTCAAAGAAGGGCGTCACGGTTAGCTTTCTTCGCGCCCTCGATCGCAAAGATCTCGCCCTCTTCGCGCTCGTCCTTGTCATCTGCGCCTTCTTCCTCGGCAACGGCGCCCTCGCCTCTGTCCGCGCCCGCCGCGCCGAGATCGGCACGCTGCTTACCATCGGCTGGACGCGCCGCGCGATCTTCCGCGTCGTGCTCGGAGAATTGCTCGTCGTCGGACTCGCCGCTGGCGCGCTCGGTACCGCGCTGGCGGCGATCCTCGTCGCTGCGTTCTCGCTGCAACTGCCGCTCCTTCAGGTCCTGCTCGTCCTCCCGATCGCGTGCCTGCTGACAGTCGCGGCGGGGGCTTTACCCGCGTGGCTCGCCACACGCGGGCTGCCGCTTGACGCGTTGCGCCCGCCTGTGACCGCACGAACCCGAGCACGCCCTGTCCGGCGGCTCACAGCACTCGCGGTCGTCAACCTCGCACGCCTCCCCGGACGAACGGCGGTCGGCGCGGGCGCACTCGCGATCGGCGTCGCCGCGCTCTCCGTCCTATTCGGGATCGAACAAGGGTTCCGCGGAACCCTTGTCGGCACCATCCTCGGGAACGCCGTCGCCGTACAGGTACGCAGCGCAGACCTCGCCGCAGCCGCCCTCATACTCGCACTCGCGGCCCTCTCCGTCGCCGACATCATCTACCTCAACCTCCGAGAACGCGAAGTAGAAATCGTCACCCTGCGCACTCTCGGGTGGAGCGACCGCCACCTACGCACCCTCGTCGTCCTGGAAAGCCTCGGCATCGGCCTCATCGGCAGCGTCGTCGGCGCCATCATCGCCGTCGTCATCGGCGCCGGCTTACTCCACATCCCCGCTGCGCCACTGGCGACCGCGACCGTCCTGGCCGCCGCCATCGGCACAGCAGCCGCCATAACCGCGTCGCTCATCCCGCTCAGACAACTGGCCCGGCTGGCCGCACCCGCAGTACTCGCCGCGGAATGACGATCTCGAGCCAGCGAGCTGACGCCTGCCACGGCGTGCCGCTGGACGACTGACCCATCACTGACTCAACACCGACACGCCGTCGACCCGACTGTTGCGCACGTAAAGCCCTCGTAAGTCTTCGCGCCGGGGTGTGACTTTTGGGGGTCGAAAATGGCTTCTCTATGTAGAGGATCTCGTTAGGCGTATCCGGATCGCTGGCCTCGACGTTGACCTCTGGCTCCTCTGCTGGCGCGTCGACAACCGATGCACAACGATGACGCGCCTCGCAGCGACACCGAGGTGGTGCCGCTGCGCTCCAGGACAATCGATGAGGGAGGGATCAGGCTTGGCCCGGTGAGGGCCGAGCCGCTTACCGCTGCGCAAGAAGCGCAGGCGATCGAGTTGTTGGCGGTGCTGTTCACCGCCGCGGCTCGCCGCAAGGGCTCGTCAGCCCGGTTGCGGAGGGCGGCGTGACCGCGACCGTTTTCCTTGCCAGTCGGTCCGCTGCTGACTGGCAACCCGAAAGCTGCCCTATCGCCCGCACCGTCGCGGTTTCCGCGGTTCGGGTGCGCGCCCGACTGTATACGGAGGTTCCATCATGATCGACATCCACTCGCGCGGTGGCCGCGATCGCGTGCGCCGGCTGGGCCGGCACGACGCGCTCGCGTCCCTGACCGCTACGGATCGGCGTCTGCTCACGCTGCTCAGTGAGCAGCGCGTGCTGACGCAAACCCAGCTCGAACGCCTCCTCACGGACACGCCTGCACGAACGCTTCGCTACCGAACCGAACGGCTGACAAAGCTCGGTCTTGTCGGTCGCAGCCGTCCCTACCGGGAGAAGGGCTCTGCCCCGTTCCACTACTGGCCGAGTCGCGCCTCGGATGCGTTCGTGCGGGGTGAGTCCGCTCCCCGGGGCGGGGAGCGGGCGGAGCCGAACCCGCAGTTCCTCCACCACGGCGAACGCCTCTCCCAGCTGTTCGTGCTGCTGGCGGTGGAGGCGCCGACCGTCGGTCTGCGCCTCCACTCCTTCAAGCGGGAGGGGGATGCTCGCGAGGTGTTCAGGGCTGACGGGCGCGAGCGGGCGCTTGCCCCCGACGCTCTCGTCCACGTCCACGACGAGACTGGCCGCGGGCTGCTGGCGTTCGCGGAGCTGGATATGGGGACGATGAGCCATGCGCGCCTGAAGGCGAAGGCCGCCGGCTATGCGGCCTATGCCGCCAGGGCCTCCTGGACGGAGCGGCACTCGTTCTGTCCCTGTCTGCTCTTCCTCACCACGACCGAGACGAGGGCGATCGCCTTCCTGAAGATCCTCGGCGCTCAGCTCGACCGTCACGGGCGCGGCAACTACTACAGCCGCCACTACTTCGAATGGTTCGCCGCCGCCGCCTGCGCGCACGCTCTCGATCCCGAGCGGGCGCTCGTCGAAGCGTGCTGGGATGATCTCGCGCTCGCCGGCGGCGGCCTCACCCTCAGCGACTGCCTGAACAAGTCCCGCATCGCCTACGACGCCAGGCGTGCGAGAGACGAGGCCGAGGAGCGTTCGCGCGAGGCGAAACGCGCGCGGCTGCGCACGCGGCCGGAGGCGCTGCGTGCCCACCTGCTCGAGACGCACGTCCGTGTGCACGCTCATCTCGAGCAGTTCGGGGCGGCGGGTACGGCGGCGCTCGAACTGCTGCTCGCCTCGCGGGAGGACATGAGCGAGATCGAGCGCGACGCGTTCGCCGCGATCGTGCACCAACTCGACACGGAAGACCCGCTCGAAGTACAAGCCAGGCCGGAACCGGTGCCGCCGACTGTCGGCGACCTCGACGCCGTCGAGCTGCTCGCCGACACCTACCGGCGCCGACAGCATGCACGCGTGAGGGAGCTCGTCGCCCGCTACGGCGTCGGACCGCAACTCCGCCACCACCAGCAACAACTCGACCGCGGCGAGCTGCTCAGCACGTACAGCATCGACAGACTCGAAGCCGCCGCGAAGCGAGACCACGATGCGCGCCGCGAACACGAACGACTCCGCCTCGCCTACCTCGACAGGCGCGCGCAGGAAGCACGCGCCCGCAAGCATCAGCTCGGCCTCGCCACCCGGCTCGCACACGGGCCGGCCGCCATGCACCCCGTGATCGATCGGGAACGGCTCCGCATCTGCCGCCGCTGCGAGGAGATCGCCTACCCGGACGGGCTCGGCCGCGGCCGCTACAGCACTCCGGTCTTCAAGTCCGCCGATCGCTGCCACTTCTGCGGCGGCTCCAACCTCGCGGCCTGGAACCCCGCCTACCAGACGCACCTCGAATATGGCGCCGAGACGAGCACACGCCCGGCACCGGAGCCGGAAGCGTGAGCACGCCCGAGACCTCGTCCACGGCGGCCCGGAAAGCGCGTAACCATGCGGCGCGAATGTCGCACACAGGCCGAGTCCAACCATGCAACCGCCCGGGCGCGATATGCGACATCGACAGCCGCAGAGACGATCCAGGCCCCGCAACGGGCGACTTGACGTTTGCCGGGATCGCTGGCTCCATGGACGACCACGCCGACAAGGAGGAAGGGGAGGTGTTCGGGCTGTGATGCGGGTGTGTTTGTACCAGCGGATCTCGACCGACGAAGACCACCAGCCAACCTCGCTCAAGACCCAACGCGAACGTCTTGAGCGCTACTGCGAGGCGATGGAGGACTGGCGGATCGTCGCTGCCCATGAAGACCAAGCCTCCGGCACCAGCCTCGACCGCCCCGGCCTGCAAGCCGCGCTCGACCTCGCGCGCGAGAAGCGGATCGATCTGCTGCTCGTCTACCGCGTCGATCGGCTGAGCAGGAAGGTGCGTCAACTCGCCGGGCTGTGCGAGGAGCTCGACCAGCTCGAAGTCGTCTTGAAGTCGGCGACCGAGCCGTTCGACACCGGATCCCCGGCGGGGCGGATGATGCTGCAGATGCTCGGCGTGTTCGCCGAGTTCGAACACGCCACCATCGTCGACCGCGTCACCGCCGGCCTCGAACGCCGCGTCCGGGAGGGCAAATGGATGAGCGGCCGCACCCCCTACGGCTACACCCGCGACAGAGACACCAAGCTCCTGACTCCGGACCAAGTGAAGGCACCGGTCCTCCGCCGCATCTTCCACCTCTACGCCGAAGGCAAGCTCGGCACCACCGCCATCGCCCGCACCCTCGACGCCGAAGGCGCACCGCCGCCCCGAAAGCAGGGCTGGTCGCCGAACGCACTGCAGCTCATCCTCGCCAACCCCGCCTACCGCGGCCTCGTCCGCTGGAACGGCGACACCCATCCCGGCCTGCACGAGCCGCTCGTCGACGAGGAGACGTTCGAGGCCGCGCAGGAGATCCTTCGCCGCCGAGGCGAAGATGCGTCACTTCGGCGTGGCAACCCGACCGACTTCCTGCTCTCCGGACTGGTTCGCTGCCACCACTGCGGCCGCGCCTACGTCGGCACCTCCGCGCACGGCCGCAACCGCCGCTACACCTACTACACCTGCTCCACCCGCTACAAGTACGGCCCCGCCAAATGCAACGGCGACCGGCTCCCCAAAGACCGACTCGAAGCCGCCGTCCTCACCCAGCTCGCCGAGCTGTATCGCGATGGCCGCGTCATCGAGAAAGCGCTCGCCGACGCAGCCGAGCACCTCGAGACCGAACGGCCGCGGATCGAAGAGCAACTCGCCGCCCGCCGCGCCGAAATCACACGCCTCGAGGCCAAGCTGGAACGCTACTTCGAAGCCTTCGAAGACGGCACCCTCACCCCCGCCGACTGCCAGGACCGCGTCCGTGGCCACCGCGCCCGGCTGGAGGCCCTGCGCGAGCAGGAAGCCGACCTCACCCACAACCTCGGCACACAGGCGCACACGTCGCCCGACACGGCCAACCTCGCCGGCCTAGCCGACCAACTCGAAGAGATCCTCGCAAGCGAAAGCCCGGAGCAAGCCAAAGAGCTGCTCCGGCTACTCGTCAAAGAGATCCGCGTGCACGACCGCCGCCGGATCATCCCCACATACAGGATTCCAGCGACGGTTCGCGCAATACCTTCTAAGGTGGGCGGTACTGGGCTCGAAC
>Ga0335078_10018933_pt1 | contig 10243 bp, 20 predicted proteins | sample Lox_Sample_32_FD_206711 | JGI IMG/M metagenome (GOLD analysis project Ga0335078, IMG submission 206711) | Soil microbial communities from Loxahatchee National Wildlife Refuge, Florida, United States - Lox_Sample_3.2 | ecosystem: Environmental > Terrestrial > Soil > Wetlands | place: USA...
CCCGGCGACATCCTGGTGATCTCGCGGCTGTCGCGGGCCATGCGCTCCCTGCGGCAACTGCTCGACGTGGCCGCGCAACTCGAGGAGCGCGGCATACAGCTCAAGGTGCTGCACCAGGACATCGACACCAGCACCCCGACCGGGCGCCTGGTCTTCCACATTCTTGCCGCGATCGACGAGTTCCAGCGCGAACTGATCGTGGAGGGAACGCTGGAAGGCCTGGCCGCGGCACGGGCGCGCGGGCGGGTCGGCGGCAGCCAGCCCAAGCTTTCCCCGGCGCAGCAGAAGCGGGCGCAGGAGATGTATGACGAGCACGGCCCGGACGGCAAGCGAAGGTGGACCGTGGCCGAGATCGGCAAGACGTTCGGCGTCTCCCGGCAGACCATATACAGAGCGCTGGCGGCAAAGCAATGAGCGCGCCGAGGGTCGCGCTTGACGCGCACACCGAACTCTACGAGACCCTGAAGCATCCGGCCGATGCACTCGTGCGGTACTTCGACCACTACATGGCAACGGGCCACGAGGTCGTCGGCCGGCAGCGGCTAGCGGGCTACGAGGGGACATCGGCGGAAGCGCGGGCCGTGATGGCGTCATGGGAGTACTACACGTGGCCGGCGAAAACGGGACTAGACCTGATCCGGCTAATGAGCGCCCCGCTGTTCTCGGCACCGACTTACCAGGTGACCGGCGAGATCGTTGATGCGGTCACGAGCATGTACCGGATGACAGCCGATGGCAAGCCAGTGCTCCACGCCAGCGACATGCCTTCCCAGACCGGATTCGCGTGGCTTGACGAACCCGTCACTCTCCTCGATTTCGGCGGCGAGCCCATCGCTACCCGGGCGCTGTCCTGGGGTCCGCATCTGTTCAGCCCCGGTGGCTGGCAGCCCGCGAAAGGCGTGAGGATCACATCGTGGGATGACGCCTACCTGGCGGCGCTTCGTAGCCCGGACCCCCCACTGGGCTTGTCTAGCTCGGTGTTCGTGCCCTACGGCAAGCCGATCGCCGCGGGCACCTCTGATGACCCCACGCGCTGGCTGCACTGCCTGTGGTTGTTCATGGACACCGAGATCACCTCGGCCGTCCGGGAGCGCACCGAGCGCAGTTCCCGGCGCCGCGCAGAGCGGGCCGGGCTGCCGCGCGGCGATGTCACCGTGGTCATGCTGCGGCGGCGGCACTACGCCGGGGAAGGCGGCCACCGCGATATTGACTGGTCTTGCCGGTGGATCGTGCAGGGGCACGACCGGCACCTTGGTGACTACCGCGCCGGGGGCTACGCGCCGCACCATGCCAAGCCGGCGGCAGCGGGGCAGCCCTGCGCAGTGTGCGGGGTGCGGACAACGCACATCCGCGCCTACGTCAAGGGGCCAGACGGGTTGCCGCTCAAGCCGAGCGCGGTCGTTTACCGGGTCGGGCGCTGATCTCCGGCTAGCCGCGTCTGCGCCTGCGGGCTAGCTGCCGCCGGCGGTACGCGCACTGGGTTGCTTGAGGATGTGGGCGATCAGTTCCGGGCTGCACCCGACCGCCCGGGCGAGCGCGGGGTACGTCCACCGTTCCGGGTCATCCGCGCGGAGCAGGCGCACGAGGCGGTCACGCTGCTCCCGGTGGCGGGCGGCCTGCTCGCCGAGCCGGGATAGCTCGCGGTGATGCTCGCGGGCCTGCTGGGCGCGGATGTCCACGGCAACGGTCAGATGTCGCCCCGGGCGAAGCCGGCCAGCAGTGACGGGACGGCGGAGTCGAACCCGGCCACGTCCAGCGAGCCGGGGTCGGCCGGGTCGGCGATCGTGAAGTCCGTGGCCGTCATGCCGACGACCGACATGCGGGCCGGGATGCCGGTGCGCTGCCGGTACTGCACCAGTGCCTGGTGCGGGTGCATCACCCCGGCCCACGTCTCGGAATCGGTGTAGACGGAGAAGTGGTCGGCCTCGACGCCGTTCTGGAGAGCCCACAGCATCGGCAGCGAGCAGTCGGTGCCGCCGAAGGGCAGGTTCGACACCTTGCGGATGGCGTCGTCCAGGCGCTGGCGCGGGCTGATGTCCAGCGGCGTGATGGACCGGGTGAACCCGGTCACGATGCACCCGGGCTCGGTCGCCGCGGTGACGAGGGCGAGCGCGGCACTGGCCTCGCGGCACGTCAGCGGCAGCCCCGACACGGGGGCGGTCATCGACCCGGACACGTCCAGGGCGAGCAGCGTCCGCTTGCCCGCCGGCTCGACCGCGCCGAACGCGGCGTAGAACGCGGCATCGAGGGCGTCGGTGATCTGCGGCGCCGGCTGCCATGTGGCCTCGCCGCGGGCACTCGCGCCGCTGGCGTAGGTGCGCAGCGCGACCAGGACGCTCACCGGGTGGACGCGCGCCTTGATCAGCCGCTCCTGGCTGGCCAGCCGGGCGGCGACGACAGCGGTCGTGCTCATGTCCTTGGGGCCGACGACGCCGAGGCGGGTCAGGCGGGGAAGCTGGCGCATCAGCGCCGTCTGCGGCAGCCCGTTCGCGATCAGGGCACGCCACACGCGGTCCTCGTTCAGCGCGTCCGGGGGCAGCATCTCCCACGACAGCGCCGGGTACTCGCCGATCAGGGCAACCCAGGCCGTCGCGGTGGTCGCGGCCTGCGCCTTGATGAACGCTTCCACGAGCGGCAGCTCGCCGAGATCGGCGTCGCGCCCGCAGGCGAAGTCGAACAGGGCACGGTGCGCCCCGGTCCCGGCCGGGTGCGACAGGCGCAGCAGGTCGCGGTGCGTCCAGCCTTCGCGCTGCCGGTACTTCAGCATCTGGTAGGCAAGGTCACCGGCGTCCTTACTGAGGTACCAGTTCCCGACCGCCCGGCGCAGCCCGCGGCCCCAGCCGCGGAACTGCTCGATGTACCGGGCGAACAGGTACAGGTGGGTTCCGGTGCGCGCCACCAGAGGCAGGGCGTCCAGCGCGGCACGCTTGCTGTCCGGGGTGCCGGACGACGCTGCGGCGGCCAGGGCGAACAGGGCCGGGTTGTTGCGCGGCGCGCGGCCTGCCCGCGAGATGGCCACGATCTCGGCGACGAGCGCGGGGTCGCCCGCCTCGGCCATCGCCAGGACCACGGAAGCGGCCTGCTTCGTCAGGTCACGCTCGGAGACGTAATACGTGCCGCCGTCAGTGCCGAGCGTCAGGAACCGGTGCAGCCGTCCTAGCTGCGGCGTGGTGAACGCCCACCCGCCGGCGCTGTTGGGCACCTGGCGCGGGTCGGCCTGCTCGCCCTGCGGCGTGCGCCGCGTCGAGACTGCGGTGAGCGCGTCCGGCATGTCTGCCTCCAATGGCAGGGCCCTGCGGGCGTGCTCATGGTGACCGGACGCTATCCCCAAGATAACCGGACGCTATCCCCAAGATAACCGGCCGCCTCCGGCCCGCAGGGCTTCGGCTGCTTCGGGTGACGGGCGTGGCATGCGAACCGGGTTTAAGCGCTCTGCCCTTGAGCTACACCCGGGTCACCCCGGGCGGCGGGATTCGAACCCGCACCTCTCCATTAGCAGTGGTAACCGGATCACTCCGGCCCGTCACAATGCCGACTGTAACGGATTACAGGCCGGTCAGCAAGTTGTCTCCCCGCCGGGGCCCGTACCGGCGCACCGGGATACCGGCCTTCTCCGCAAGATCAGCGCAATGGCTCGCCCCGTGCGACCCGTGCTCCACCGCTATCCGGCAGCGGGAGTCGGAGCAGGGCATCAGGAAGCAGAGGCAAAGATCGGCACCGAGGGCGACCATGGCGGCGTTGCGCTTGAACCCGGCTGACTTGTCGAACACGCCGTCCGGCCGCCAGTCCGCAGGGTGCGGGTCGACGATCACCGCGCCGTAGCTGGTGGCGTAGTACCTCTCCAGCCCCCAGTCGTGGGCTATCTTGTCGGCGCCTGTGCGGCACGCGCCGTGGACCAGGGTCAGGGTGCCGTGCTCGGCGAGGAGGGTGTCCAGGACGCGGTGGATCGCGGGCACGTCCTCCCAGTCCCGGCTGCCCGTGACCAGGACGCGGTAGTCACCCATGGTCACGCAGCTTCCGCAGGTACCCGAACAGCCGGTCAAGCGCCGCGTCCTTGCCGGGCAGCGTGGCCCGGAACGCCTCGGCCACAAGCTGATCGGACTCGGTCGCCTCCGCTGCCGCCATCCACTGCCCCGCCATCTCCCGGGCCTCCGCAACGGTGAGCATGCCACCCAGGGCACCGCGCTGCAGGATCACCCTCGCCTCCCGCTGCCCGGTGGCCCGGACGGTACCCGAGGCCGGGTACACGGTCATGGTGGAATCGGTGCCGTGGTCGCGGGTCCGGCCGCCGATCCGCATCAGGTCCAGCGTGACCGCCTCCACCGTCGCGGGCGGCAGGCCGATCTTGGTGATGAGCAGGTGGATGAACTCGGCGTACGCGGCGCAGCTCACCAGGTCCATCGCGGTCTGCCGCACATCGGCGGCGGGGGCGTACCAGCACTGCGTGTCCCAGCGAAGTTCGCACACGGGCTTGTCGTCGGGGCCGCGGCGGTCACCCATGGCGGATCTCCGGCCGGTACACGGAGAGCATCGCCAGCACCGACGTGATCGCCAGCGCCGTCGCTGCCTGGTTCGAGCGCTGCATCGCCCGCACCGGGTCGTCATCAGCAGGGTCGCCCGCGCTGGCCTGCCGCTCCATGCTGGCGCGCTCGCGGCGCAGCCAGCGGACGAGTTCGGCCTGGCCTTCCGCGGCGGCGTCTTCCCCGATGCACCGGTCTGCCTCCCGGGACTGCTCGTCGAGCAGTTCCCACGGCACCAGCCACGACGGCTTCGGGTCCGGCTGCCCCGTGGCCCATTCCACCCAGGCGGCGCGCACGACCTTGCCCAGGTGCTCGCGGTCAAGAGCCATCATTGCCCTCCCTGGCTGCCCGCACCATCTCCGGGATCGCCTGCAAGACCGCTACCTCCCGCAGCAGGGTCACGGCCTCGGTGAGGATCCGGTCCTCGATCCCCGGCACCCGGCCGAGGTTGAGGGCCATCCGGGCGGCGCTGGCGGCCTCGTACAGGTAGCGGGCGGATCTGCGGGCGGCGTCCAGGTGCTCCTGGCGGAGGCGGTCCACGGCGGCGGTGTCACCCATCGCTCGCCTCCGCTCCGTGGAACTCGGCATGCGTGCCGCACCACCAGACCTCGGTGGCGCCGGGAGGCTTGCGGGGGCCTCCGCAGTCGGGGGTGGGGTTCAGGGAGCCGCCGCGCCTGCCTGTGCCGGCCTCTACCGCAGCCTGAACGTCGGCGGGCAGCGACAGGTAACCCATGTCGACCGCAGGCTCCTCGCCGGTCAGTTCCCTGGTGATGAGCATGCGCGTTTCGTCCGCGCAGTACGCCGTCGTGTGCCCTTCCCAGCGGGAGGCCGCATCCAGCACCTTCTCCACCGCTGCGATGAACCTGGGCATGTCGTCCTCGCAGACACGGACTCGTGCCATCCACCCCTTCGCGGCGGTCGCCGTGCAGCGCCCCCGGACTGCGGTGATGTAGGCGGCCAGCGGGTCCGGGGTCTCAGTCACCGGAACCGTCCTTCATATACAACCCGGCGATGGCGTTCTGGGCTGCCGCGACTTCGGCAGCGAACGCCCAGATGTGCTCCTCGGCCGCAGCAAGGCGCTCGACGCCCTCCCCGGCAGCCTCGCGGGCGGTCGCAGCATGGCCGGGGACGCCAGCGCGCGAGTCGGCCAGCCACGGGTCGGCCCGCTTCGCCTCAAGGAACGCGGCGAGCTGGGCGAGAAGCTGCGGCATCCGCTGGGCGGCGGCGTTCAGCCAGCCGGTCACGTCGTAGACATCGGAGGGATGCTCCAGGCCGTCCTCACCGCGCCGGGTCGCGTAGTTCAGCACGCGGACGGCTTCGGCGAGAGTACGGCCGGCCTCGCGGGTGCGCTCCGGGGAGTGCGGGCCGCCCGGGTTGAGGTTGATCTCAGGCATCGGTCCCTCCTAGGTAGGCACGGGCGACCGCGAGAGCCTTGTCCCAGCACGAGCAGGCACCCGGGGCGAGGTACTCGCCGCAGCGGTCGCAGCCGAACGCCGGGCTCACGTCGCAGTCGTGCGGGCCGTCGTCGTGAGCACACTCCGGGTTGTCCATTTTCACGAACTCGTCAGCATCGCGGGCGGTTGCTTCCAGCCAGTCAGCGACGGCCAGGGCGACAGGAGGCGACCAGGCCGCGATGTGGTCCTGATCCTCGCCGAACTTCGGGTTGTAGGTGCTGCTGACCTGGACATGGACGTACAGGTCCTCGCCGTCGCCTGCGGTCATGATGAACGAGTCGCCGCCCCAGTGGTCGCGGCCCTCAAGGTAGGACTTCCACGGTCCCAGGGTGGCGGCGTTCGCGCGCTCCCGCATCAGCGCGGCGGCACGGCGGAGCAAGGCGGCCGGGGCCTCGGCGGCGGTTACCGCAGGTGCCGGGTCTGGCCTGGCTGCGCCCGGGCGGTGCGCCCGGTTCCACGAGTCGATCATGAGTCCTCCCCGGTGTCGTAGCGGCGGACGGCGGCGTAGGTGCCGCACGGGATGCAAACCTCGCCGGGGATGTCGGCGAACTCCACCACCCACACGCCTTTGTCGCGCCGCCCGTAGGGTGCCGTTCGCTCAACGAGACGGAACTCGCCGTCCCAGAGGATCAGGTCTCCCGCGCAGACCTGATCCTCTGGGCACGATCATGTCGTGGACCGCGCTCGGCGGGCAGGTGACCGGGGTCTCGGTGGTGGTGGTCATTGCGGCTCACCGTGATCAACAATCCCGATCAGGCGGGCGATGAACTCGCTGCGGCTCGCCTCGCACCGGTCCGCGTAGGCGTTCCACTCCTCGCCGGTCCACTGCTCATCGCCGTTGTGCGCGTCGACGATGAGCACGGCATCGGCGGGGAAACGGGGGAACATGGGCTGCGGGGTGGGCTGCTTCGCCTCGTGCTCGTGAACTCTCGCGCACGCGGACGGGCTGCGCGCCCGGCATCCAGGGCACAACCCGTCGAGACTGTCCGCCGGCGCGCTGATCCCGTGCTGTGCGTGACACTGGCATTCGGCGTACTCGCCGCTGTTCACCGGTCAGTCTCCTTTCTTGATGGTCACGGTGGCGCCGCCTTCATGGCTGAACGGATCCGCGGCGAAGGGGGCGTGGTCACGGACGCTGGACAGTGCGCGCTGGCGGACGCTGTCCACGAAGTCCTGGGCATGTGGCCTGTCTCCCCGGCCTTCGTACTCGGCGTATACGGCCTGCTGCTCGTCGTCCATCTCGATGACGAGGGTGACTGGTATGCGGATGCTCATCCCACGTAGCCCTTGCGCTGGGCCATCAGCTCGTAGGCGATGGATGCCAGTTGCCGGGCAACCTCGAGCGTGGCATGAACTTGCGCCTCGGTGACCGACAGGCCGATAAGCGGCTGCTGCCCGGGGACGGTCGCGTCGAAAGTGTCGATGTTGCCTAGCAGGCCCTCGGCGGCACCGAAGTGCTCGCCAAGTGCGCCAGTGGTGTCGCTCATCGGTGCTCCCTGCATTAGCGAACTAATGTCTCACAGCCCCGACGCTAGCCCGTGGTAGGCTTGTTGTCAACTTAGTTCGCCCACTTGAACGCGGAAGATGTATGCGACATGATGTTCCCTATGACGCCTGACGAACGGCTCACGCAGATCGCCAGGACGCGCGCCGAGTACGACCGCGTGCGCGGCCGGCTGTTCCGCCAGATCAGCGATGCCCTCGACGCGGGGGCCGCACTCCCGACCAAGGCGGAACGCCGCAAGCTCGGCCCCTCCGCGATCGGGCGGGCAGCCAGTTTCACGCGGGAGTACATCGCCAAGATCCGCGATGGCCGCGAGCAGTAAGGATCCCCCCTGGAAAACGCGACAGGGCCGGCCAACTTTCCACGGCCAGCCGGCCCCGTCGCTATCCCTCATAAGGAGTCGCGCTTGCCTCAGCCAGCCCGTGTGGCCTCGGCGCGCTTGTTGATCACGCGGTAACGGTTGGTGCGGGAGACGCCCATCGCCTTCAGTGCATCCTGCGTGCCCATACCGAGCAGTTCCAGGATGGCAAGCCGCATGGGAGTCGGGTGCATGCCCGACAGCACCAGTTCGGCCACGGCCTCCCCGCTGACGGTCGGGCTCACCAGGGGCAGCGAGGAACACGCATACAGCCTGCCCGATCCCTTGATGTTGTGAACCGGGCACTCCTCGCGGATGGCCACATCTTCGGCCTCCTCCGCCTCGCCGCGCGTTGCGTACAACTCCACGGTCCTGCGGGTAACCTCTGGCCACCAGGACTCGTCCTTGTACGAGGACAGCCGCACCTTCAGATTCCCGGTGATCCCTACGCGCAGAAGCTTGTCGTCGGCATACAGGCGGTAGAGCGTGGTGGGCAATTCCTCGCCGATCTCCAAGGCCGGGAGAGGCTTCGGGCCGGGAGATGTCGTGGGTATGGTCATGCTGTCGCACCGCTCTCTTAGCTGGGTCGGTTGCGGCGGGCCCTCGGCGGTGGTCACTCACTGCCGGGGGCGTATTCGCGCCGGTAGACAGCCTATCGGCCCGCACTGGCATCTCGCCTCGCGCTCACCGTGAGACGGCTCATCTCGCGTCCCCGCATCCGTGACACCCGCTGCCCGGCCCGTGCCCCGCCTTCCGGTGAGCCTTCTTGTACCCCCGCCGGAACCCTGCGGCAGCGAGGACAGCCAGGATGACGGCGAGGGCGAGACGGCGGAGGGTCACGACGCGCCTTCCCGCTGCGGGCGCAGCACCGGGCGCGGCCTGGCAGCCTCACGTGCCCGGGCGACAAGCGCGGCGACGAGAGCACGGGACTTCTCGCCGAGAGCCTTCGGTGCCCGCTTGCGGTCGCGGCGGCGGTACCACCAGACGGCGGCAGCCGCGAGCGCGCTGGCGCAGCCCCCGGCGATGAGGAGCCAGTCCCGCTCGCTCAGCCCCGCGCACACGTTGCCCACGGTGCCCCCGAGCCACGCGCCGAGCCAGTTCATCGGAGCCCGCGTCCGCAGCGCCGCATAGGCAAACGATGGCGGCATGGCCACCACGGACATGTCGGAGAGCAGATGCGGGGCCGTGAACGCGCCCGCAGCGGCAGCTACCGGCAGGAGCCAGGTCCACCCGCGTTTCACGATGCTCGCTCCTTCCTCGGCGTCTTAGGCGGCCACGGCCCGATAGCCCAGCAGGCGGTAAGGGCGGCAGCGAGAAGGAGACGGCGGGGGGTCACGGGGCACCGTCCAGGAGTGCCCGCAGGTCGGCAAGTTCGGCTTTCGTCAGCAGGATCGCTCCCTGCGTGACGCCCTTGCCGGGCAAGTAGTCGCGGCCGGCGCGGAGGACCCAGCCGTCTTTCAGCGGGATGAGTTGCGGCTTGTCAGGCATGGCTGGCCACCAGCGCAAGGTTGCACAGCACGCCGGCTATCCCCAGCCACATGACCGCCCGCTTCCTGTCGGCGAGGGACAGCGCCGAGGCGATGCCCGCGGCGGCCCAGGCGGCAAGCTCAGCGTCGTGAATCACGCGGCCTCCTTCAGCAGTTCCCCGAGCCCGCATTCCCGGCTCACCGCTATGAGCACCTGGAGCGTGATGGGTGCCAGCAGTTCCTCAACCGGATCACCGGGCCGCCAGCGGGAGAGCGCCAGCCCGCGCTTCGCGGCGTCCAGGAACGGCACGAGCGCCTTCGCGCGCTCGATGTCGGCGGCTGTCCAGCCCGCCTGCGGCTTGCCTCCCCTGGCCATCACGTCCCCTCCAGCGTCATGATCTTGTCCCGCAGCTGCCCGTTCTCAACCAGCAAGTCGGCCCGCTGCCGGTCCCGTTCGGCGAGGAGAACCTCGGCGCGTTCCACGGCACGCTGCAGGTCCGCGGTCGCCGCTTCCGCTACCGCGTCGGCGATGAGCATGCACGCCTCCCGCTTGTCGTCGCTGAGCCTGTCCCACCCCGTCATCCACGCCGGGTCAGGACGGCGCTGCCGCTTAGCCCAGGTGACCACCGTCTCCCGGACGAGCTGGCCGCGCCGCTCGCGGAGAGTGCCGTCCATCACGCCACCTGTCCCTCTCGCTGCCGCTTTCCGGCTTTCCGGCGTTCCTGGTCCGCGTTCCACGCCGCCCGGCACGCCTCGCACGGGCGCTCCCCGTTCGCGTAATGCCGTGACGCGGCCCCCGGGGTGCCGCACGGATGCGCGTCCTTGCGGGTCCTGCGCGGCCCCGGCGGGGACCACAGCACCATCTGCGCGCCCGCCGGGAGGGGCCGGCCGAGCTCGTCGAACGTGACCCACGACAGCAGGTCCTGCGGGGTGCGGTCGTC
>Ga0335078_10018934_pt1 | contig 10243 bp, 6 predicted proteins | sample Lox_Sample_32_FD_206711 | JGI IMG/M metagenome (GOLD analysis project Ga0335078, IMG submission 206711) | Soil microbial communities from Loxahatchee National Wildlife Refuge, Florida, United States - Lox_Sample_3.2 | ecosystem: Environmental > Terrestrial > Soil > Wetlands | place: USA: Florida...
CAGGGAGAGGGCCTCACCAGGGATGCTCTACTGCCCTAGGTGCGCCACTCCTCTCGACCAGGAGGAGAGGGCGAAGATCGCGGTGCAGGAGGAGAGCACGAAGAAGGAGGTGTCAGAGCTCAAGGGGCTTCTAGAGAAATATCTTAGAACGCAAGGTCCCAGGGGGGCCGGTCACTCAGCTGATGATGCCACAGCTCAGGGAAGCACTGCTCCCAGCTGAGGGGTTCAGCTTGGCGCGGAACTTGGGCGCTAGCGGATGAGGCATTTCCGGTGGAGCCGCAATGACCCTTTTGTCTTGCCCCTCAAGGCAGTTTCTCCTTTACCTTGGAAATGATTCTAGAACCCCTTGTAACAGCATCGCGCGCCTGTGAGCCCTTCATGAGGTCCGGCTGATACTCGGCCTGGTTTTTGAGAGCAATCAAACCCATGAACTGTTTTGCCATGTCCCTGAATTCGGCTTCGCCGAGCGCGCCTTTCACCGAATTCAGAGCCTCTTCATGACCTCCACTGTGCCGTTTGCCGAAATAGAATACAGCCAAGGCGTCGATGGCGTTTATCGCGCAATGGACAGACGCGGCAACCGCCGCGTTGTTCTTCGACCTATCGGCCGCATAGCGCGCGACGTCGAGCATCTCCTCTGACTTCTGAAGATAGTTCCTGTAGAGGCTCTTATCGACCGGCTTTGCCATTTCCTACGATTTCCCTGAGATCCCTTCCGCAAATCATCGTATAAGACTCCAGGATTGATTCTACGAGGTCTCCGCCTTGTCTGAAATGGGCCTCCTCCATGACCAATGGAGACAATCCCAAGCCAAACTTGGAAATCGTCGCAGTAGTGGCTCTGGCGGCGCTTTCATTCGCAAGGTCCTTGTCGCTCGAAATGACCAGGAGGTCGACGTCGCTGATTCTCTTTTCAAGCCCCCTTGCGACACTCCCGAAGATAGCCACGGAGGAGATTCTCTTGTCTTTGAAGAATGGTCCGACGGTCGAAACGAGTGCCTTCAATGTGTTCGTCTCGGCAGCAATCAACGGTTCCACTATTGACTTGAGTATGTAGCTCTCCTCGTTCAGAGTAACCTGGTGCGCTCTTCCGATCGGTTGGAGCCTTACGACACCCTTGCGCTCCAGCTCCCTGACCACAAGCGAAACCTCTGGGTGTGAGAGACCCGAGGTTCTGGCCAGCTCTCGTATGGTGAAGACCTTTCCTCTGTAGCGAACGAGTGTCTTCAGCACGCGGATGCTCGCCTTGCCGCCAACGATTTCATCCACGTAGTCGTGGAGGGCCATGGGCTTTCCTTATAGAGCTGGTAGAAAAACCTTCCATATGGTAACAAATCCTACCATGTTGCTGCCTAGGCAAAGTACGCCATTCGCGAACCGGGTGAGCGTGTTAGTTTTATGATGATTGTGATGTTCAAAGGCCATTCTGGATGACATTTCAGAGCATGGCGTTTATCCTTCAGGCATCCATATGATCATGGTTTGCTCGCTTGTTCCAGCCTCGAAAGCAAAGCCATGATTCGCTCGAGGTCGGATTTCTTGACCTTCACCAACTCCTCTCTTAGGTCGACGTTTTCTTTAGTGCTCATGGCCTGTCTGTCCGGCCGCCCATTTAACGACGGGTCGCATTTCATCCCTGCCGGAGGTTTGACAACTTTCGGCACATGAGTTGGCAACCCTGTCGCCCGATTATTGCCAATTGAAAGCCCCAAGGTTGCCAAATGCAGGCTCAGGGTTGCCAACTTCCGAGCCATAGGGTTGCCAAATCAGGGTTCAGGGTTGCCAAAATGCAAGTGGGGATTGCCATTTCGACTGGCAACCCTGCGACGGAATGGCAACCTTGCTATTGGCCGTTAAATACCTCCCGCGTATACTGAGATGTTTAACCCAGTTTCTCTCTCTGGACTGATACGGAATGGCAACGTGTGGAATGAAGGCGGTCAGATGCGGCTCTAGACGAACTTCTTCAGACTTCTGTTATGCCAAATAAGTGAATCTCAAAACCACAGCCTTGTGCAGCCGTCGTCTAGAAGGGTTGCCAAGAATTCCGTTGCGGATAATTTCCGAATTCTCCCAATATATTTTTTTGAACGATTTTTGCCTTCCAGCGAGGCCTCACTTCGGCCCCGACAACACCCCCAAAGCGACAAACCATGTTGCTTAGAATCAATCGGTATGAGCGGCACCTTCTGCCGCTATCTTCCACGCCGAAGGGGGTGATCCCTTAGACCGGGCCACATACTATTTTGATGTCAGGTTTCGGCATGAGGTGCACATGGATAAGGGATCGCCTATGTCTAGACCTTGTGTGATGCAACCCTCTCCCTTGGTGTTTTTGAAATATTTTCAAGTTCTCCACTGGAACTCCAATGGTCACCGTTTGACCATTACCTTCACCCCTGCTATGTTCGGCGTCTGACCATAACTTTCATGAAGCGTCGGGGTTCGACGCTTGTCTTGCCTGGAGTTAGGGTCGGGGTTCGGACCTTATTCTGGTTGGACTAAGGGTCGGGGTTCGACCCTAAGTTGGTGGGTGGTGGGGTTGTAGTACCTCATACCGAGGTAGTATAGTCCCGTCGCCGAGTCGTAGGGCTTTCCAATATACATGAAGACCTCCTTCCCAGACACCGCGTAGTTCTTCCCATATGGCACGTAGTTGGAGCTGAAACTGACAGAGATGGTGCTCGTGGTCTCCAACCTTGTGTTCCCCAGTGCGTTCTGGCGGAGGTAGTAGACGGTAGGCCCGACCATCTTGGCTACTTGGAGCCCGTCTGCATAGAAGTGCTTGGTGACGGTGTTGGTGCTACCGGTGGCGTTCAGTTCATGAATGCAAGACATTAGGCGGGAGAAGTGAGTTAACACCCTAATGGCTTCGGGAAGGTTCGGAATGTTCTCAGAATCAGGAATCGTGTTCTCAAGAAATATGGCAGTGGCATAACTAATCCAACCGGAATCCATGCAAAGGTGGACTGCGACATGGATGATACCCCTTCTCTTGCTACCTAACTTCCTTTTTCTTGTTCCGATGGTGCCCATTTCTGCCGCCGCTGCACCAGGTCTAACTGCGGGACAACCTCTCCCTCCAGGCACTGTCACGGCGCAAAACACATGGAATCTGACCCAGGCATGTCCCAAGGTGACCTCACCATCCGAGCCGCTAGCCACTGAGCAGAGCAGTTGGAGCGCAACCCTTCGCATACCAACGTTGCTCTTCATGGGTTCGCCGCAGGGAAGCTACATCACCCAACATTATTCGGTTTACAGCAACGGCACCTTCTCCGTTTCCGACGATCATGGCAATACCTTCTCCTTCGATGTCCCGGTCAGTGCTATTGGGACGACAGCCAGCACCAGTCTCGTGGGCAACAGCACGATGGCAGTTCAGGATACACGCGTGATGGCAGGGCTTGCGACAGCCGCTGATGTCAAACTGACCTACTCCGTCTATGATCAGTTCTGCCAGCCCGCGGGGATTAGAATTGAGATCACAGGCTCCGAGAACTGGGGGACGGCAAACGTTGGGGACATACGACTGACATTCAATAAGAAACCTGTTTCCGTCGTTGGGGAGAGAGCGTACTTCGGAAACACTTCCGGTGTTGCCCTCGGTTTTGACTGGTCTGATAGTCAGGCGCTCAATCCAATGTTCAATCGAACATCTAACTCGATAACTTACAGAGTAGGGCCCTCATTCGCAATCGACCCAGTAACCATCACGACGTCGGGCGGTAATCCGTTCAGTGGGCCTCCAAGGCCACTAATTTGCTTCGCCAACGGTTACTTCATCGCCTTCCTCAACACCAATGGCTACTACTATTACAGCAGTAGCAAGGACGGCATCACTTGGTCAGGACTCACCCTGGTGAACGAAGGGTCAACCATGTCTATTTGGTGCTCCGGGGCCACAATCTACTGGGCCGCTGGCGACTATGGCACTAACTACAAAGTCCTATACTGGAACGTGGGCACCGTCAGTTCCACTGGCTCAATCAACTGGTCGTACGGCTATGGCAGTCTTCTCTACACATTCCCGTTCAATGCGGGTAATCCGTCCATCGCGGTCAACTCAACCGGTGGAATCTTCATATTTGATGCAGGTTTTATTTTCATGGCCAAGAGCGCTGCTGCAAGCTCTTGGAACGTTAATTTCTCCACCGCCTGTAACGCCCCCTACACAGCGCAACTCGTTCCTCTTACTGCCGGCAAGGTCGCTTGCATCCAGGACAGCAATTACGACAACGACAAGATCGGTGCGTCAGTCTGGAGTGGCTCGGGACTCGGTTCTTGGAGCACAATGGTCTTCACTTCAGCAAGCGATTACTGGATGATGTTTAGCCAGGCAGTAGCCATAGGGGACTCCGTGTATGTAGCGGCATCCACCGAGAGTTCCGCAGGAGGCTACCTTCTCAAATTCTCAGGAGGCTCATGGGCATCACCGGTTCAACTCGTATCATCTTCGGTAAGTTCAATGCTCCTAAACACTGATGGTCACTCATTACTCGTGGCCACGTACGGTTCTGGCACCTATGACTTCCAAATGACCTCAAGCTGGAACAACGGTTCCACTTGGACCAACATGGCCACGGTCGTCTCTACTCCGCAACCAGATGGTAATCTGGCTGGCAGCATTGGCCTGGGTCCATCTGATTTGGTGGCATTTGACTGGGGGGCGGGCACGGCTTCGCCCTATGACGTCGAGTTTGCGGCAGTACCGGCAATGGTCCCCCAGGCGGCTCTGTCAGCGAACTCCTGGGCCAAGCCCGGGCTATCTCCATACGAGTCCTACTTCAGCCAATCCTCTGATTATGTTTCCCCTGGTAACGGGCTCGTTTCCGTCGAGGTGGGCACTTTAGATCTGCCCGGCAGAGGGCTCGATTTCGCGCCAACACTGGTCTACGGCGAACCTTCTGCCTTCCAGACCTCTACCCCTGCTGTTTCATCCTACTCTGACAACACTTGCACAAGTGCTACCTCCTGTACCGTGAATGTAGCGACCACGCTGTCGCCAACAATGCTGTACCTAACAGTCCTCTTGGACAAGGGCCAGGCTGTTTCGAGTGTCACATCATCGCCTGCACTTGGTTGGCAGAAGAGGGGGACGGTCACGCTCCCTACAGCAACCAGTGGGTTCAGCTGTAGCTCGAGCTCCGGACTTTGCGACGAGGAGGTCTGGTACGCCGTAGCCAGTAGCCCGTTCTCCGGGAGCATCACCGTGACCACGACGGGTAGCTCTGACGTTCAGTTAGTCGCACTGGTAATCACCGGAGGCACTGCATTTGATTCCGGCGTGTCCTCGCCTTGCAAGGGTACGGCGACTTCCGGCGAACCATCCTGCAACCTCACCACGAAAAGCGCGCGTGACCTCATTATAGGAGCTGAGGTAAACAGCTACGGCCAGGGCTGTTCACCAAACTCCCTTTTCGCTGTGGTCGGGAGCGCGACCTCGACTTATCCAGGCTCCACTTGCTTGGAGGCTTATGCCGCGTTATCGACCCAGTCGAACCTTGCAGTGACTGTTTCAGCACCCGCCTGTAACACAGCCGTCCCCGTATGCGCCATTCTGGGAGACGCAATCAGCAGCGGCGCATTGGGGGAACCTTACGCCTACGATAACTACACTTCATCAAACATAGGTTACGGGTGGTCTCTGAACTTCCCTTGGCTGGGGGCAAACTATCTCCACCTGACCGACGGCGAGGCGTTCCCATACGAGTGGAACGGGAACTTGTTCCAATACAACGGGGTGACAAACTTTGTCCTCACGAAAAACACCGGAGGGACCTACACCCTCAACATGTCCTCGGGGACGCTGTACAGGTTTGACACTTCGAAGCGGCTGATTTCGATCACGGACAGGACAGTCAACAACAAAATCACTTTCAGCTACGGGAGCAACAACTACATCTCGCAGGTCGCCGACACCGTGGGCCGAGTCATCACATTCTCCTACAACTCGAACAACCAGCTCACCGGTATCTCCGAGGGGGGGAGGACATGGACTCTCGGCTACACAGGCAACCAGCTCACAAGCCTTGCAGACCCGATCTCCTCCGACCCGTTTACGACGTTCCAGTACGCTGGAACTACAGGGGCGAACGCCTGGCTGCTCAGCGCGGTCCTTTGGCCGACTCAGGGGAAGGTCACCTACACATACTCATCGGCAGCCGTTGGCACGGAGGTGTCAACTTATTACGTAACATCGAGAAACGTGTATTACGGCTCCGGCCTCCTCAGCGAGAGCCAGAGCATCTCCTCCAGCCTAATCAATGGTCAGATGGTCTGGTCAAACAGCACCATTTCCGACGGGACGACAATCCGTTCATACCTTGACTACAACTTCCAAACGTCGAAGAACGTAATGGAGCTATACGCCTATGACGGGACGAAGACGCTCCAGCGGATATCCGAGACTGATTCCGACAAGTCAGGAAGAACTAACGAGACGAAGATAATCTCCCCCACTGGAGCCGTCCTTGCCTATTCCACCTACTCCCATGACAGCTGGGGGAACATGATCTATTCTAGGAACAATGTCGGCCAGCAGACCTGGTACTCCTACGCCAACGCCGTCCCAACCAACTCTTTTGGGAGTTCAGGGTGTTCAACCTCATTCTACACCCAGACTATATCTTCTAACGTCCATGACCGCATCGTCGGGGAGTGCGACTACCAGAACGGGTCAGGCTCCCCCCAGCAGCAAACGTATTACGAGTACGACTCTAACGGCAACCTCCTTGAAGAAAAGGTCTCGCACAACAGTGGGTGGCTCTACACAGACTACACCTATGATTCGTACGGAAACATGCTGACCCTCAAGAACGCGAACGGCTACACGACGTACTACAGATACTCGTCGACCTACAGCTCAGCATACCTCACCAAGCAGAGCATCCTCGTCGGAACCCAGAACGTGACCACGACATACACTTACAATTCCAACACTGGCGACATGCTCTCTGAGACAGACCCCAACGGCCAGACTACCAGCTACCAGTACGATGCCCTGGATCGGGTCACCCAGGTAACTTACCCAGCCATAAGCGGCGTGTCCACCTACACATACTATTACTATTACGGCAACAACAACACAATGAAGATTGTAGATCAGAACGGCCACGTCACCAAGGATTACTTCGACGGGCTCTCAAGGGAGACCGAGGTCCAGCGCTGGAACGGCACTTCTGCCTACTCCGCGGAATACTACACCTACAACTGGCTGAACGAGGTAGCGACCAAGACCACCGCAGCCGGTAACACCTACACTTACTACTATGACTGGGATGGGCAGCAGACGAAGATGACCAACCCCGACAAGAGCAACGAGACGACCTCCTACGACTACGTGAACAACGTCAAGACTGTCACGGACGAGAACAACCACCAGACAGTATACGCCTACGACTGGAACCAGCGCCTGATTTCGGTGAAGCAGTACAACAGCACCTCCAACTACTACCTCAGCACCTACTCCTACGACCTCACCGGCAACCTTCTGAGCATGACTGATGCGAAGAACAATCAGACTAGGTACCAGTACGACGACCTGAACAGGCTCACCACGACCACTTTCCCCACCAGCCCCTCCACCCAGGAGACGAGGACCTACGACAACATGGGGAACCTCCAGACCAGGACCACGGCCAACGAGAGCCAGATCTCGTACACCTACGACGCGCTCAACCGGCTGACGAAGGTGACATACCCAGGTTCTGGAGGGACCGTCACCTACACCTACGATTCCGACGGCAACAAGCTCTCGATGGTCAGCCCGTCCGTCACCGACTACTACACATACGACGCCAGGGACAGGCTCACCAATCAGACTGAGTACGTTGGAGGTGTGAAGTACCAGACACTGTACGCGTATGACGGGGTGGGTGACATAACGAGCCTGACCTATCCCGACGGATACATGCTCACCATGACATACGACGGGGTCAACAGGCTGAAGAAGGTGGGGACCTACGCAACCTTAGGATACACCGTGGACGACATGATCAGCAAAATCACATACGGAAACGGGGAGGTGACCGCCTACACCTACGACAGCAGGGACAGGCCGACCCAGATCCTGGACAGGTCCGGGAACACGAAGGAGATGGACCTCAACTACACCTACGACGGGACGGGGAACGTCCTCTCGGAGAACACACAGTCTTACGGCTATGACTACCTGAGCCGGTTAACTTCGTCCTCCGGACCCTGGGGCTCCATCACCTACACCTACGATCAGACTGGGAACCGCATGAAGACGGTCAACGGTACGACGACCACGGTCTACTGTTACGGATCGTACAACAGGCTCTCCTCCTATTCCACGTCTTCGTGCTCGTCCCCTACTGTTTCGTACACCTACGACGCCAACGGGAACATGATATCGAAGTCCGGTGGTTGGACCTACTCCTACGACTACGAGAACCGACTTGTAAAGGTCACGCACTCTGGGACGACCGTGCAGACCAACTCCTATGACGGCAATGGAAACAGGGTCCAGCAGGTAGCAGGCAGTAGCACGTTCACCTATTCGTACGAGGGACTGAACATCCTCTACGAGAAGAACGTCACGGGCAGTACTAGCGCGATCACCAAGCACTTCTATGCAGACGGGCTCCAGGTAGCCAAGATGGTCGGGCCTACCGTCTACTACCTCCATGAGGACGCGCTGGGGAACACGAGGTTGGAGACCACGAGCACCGTCTCTGTCAAGTTCAGCTCCAACTACGTGCCCTACGGGAAAAACTACGGTGTGACAGGGAAGGAGGTCTTCATGTACACTGGGAAGCCGTATGACAGCGCCACAGGGTTGTACTACGAAGGTGCGAGGTACTACGACCCAACAACCGGGAGGTTCACGATTCAGGACTCGATCACGGGTACTCAGGAGGACCCCTTGAGCCTCAACCGCTACATCTACGCCAGGGACAACCCGATGAAGATCGTGGATTTGGCTGGGCACGAGTGGTGGAATCCGATATCAGATATAAGCGCAGCTTGTTCGGCGGTCAGCAGCGTTGCAAGCGGCGTCTCGACGGAAGTGTCGGATGTTGCTGGTGCCGTTAGTAACGCCTGGAACAGCCTGCCCCCCGAAGACCAAGCAATTGTAACCACCGTCGCCATCGATGCAGGAGCAGTGGCTGGAAGCATTGTATGCCCGGCTGCGGCACCCACTTTGCTTGGAGCTGCCGCTGGAGCAACTTCATACACTTTCGGCACACTGGCTTCTGGGTCCACTCCCACTGCTGAGGGGGCCCTGGGATATGCCGCAGTCGGCGCCCTCGGCGGCGGGCTAGGAAACGTGGTTTCTGCCGCAATGCCAATAATGATAACCACTGAGGCAGGAACGCAGGTCGCGGCTACCGCCGGTTATGGTCTCTTGGGCCAAGCTGGAACGGGCATTGCCACGGCTATAGCAGGGCAATTTGTTAACCATGCGCTCCTTCACGAGGGAGTTGCCCCTGCCGGGGAAGTAGTACTCAATGGGATTGCAGGCGGTGTGGCGGGCGGCCTCGTAGGGGGCTACATGAGAGGTAGACTTGGGACCTCGGTCGGGTCTGCCGCCATCGTCACCGTCAGCACCGGCCTCCTGAAACAAGCGATTTCCACAGGGATTAGACAGGCCTTCGGTTCTCCATCGATTATCGCAAAGATAGGTTATTTCGAGGAGTATCCATTGATGTGACCCCAGAAAAAGACAGGATACTCGGACTTACGTTGAATCTTGACCGCTCCTTACTCCGTGGCGACCCCGCAGAGACAGGAATATCTTTGATCCTATCGGCTGGGCCAAGGGTGACGACGTTCGCCGAACGAAACTTCGTCTTCGGGCTTTCTGTCGCTGTGTTTTTGTGGATTATCACGGCATACCTCAGAGACGGTGCTGCTACACTAATTCTGTTTTTTGTCATATTGGCCGACTTGGTAACTCTGTTTCGCAGGAACCGGCCTAAAGGCGTAATCGAGCTCGGAGCGGGTCTCACGGGTGGTTTTCTCCTCCCCTATCTTATCTATGCCCTTGCAGTTGTTCACGGCGCCTACTGAAGAGCTCCGTCACGTTTGAATCGGGATGAAATATCCTTTCGAGACTCGATCACAGGTACTCAGCAGGACCCCATGAGCTTCAACCGCTACATCTACGCCAGGGACAACCCGATGAAGGTCGTCGACCTGACTGGCTGATTGACTCCTGCTGGATGGGCGAAACGTAATGTCTACAGGGGGACCTCGAGGGCGAAGAGGACTGCTG
>Ga0335078_10018935_pt1 | contig 10242 bp, 8 predicted proteins | sample Lox_Sample_32_FD_206711 | JGI IMG/M metagenome (GOLD analysis project Ga0335078, IMG submission 206711) | Soil microbial communities from Loxahatchee National Wildlife Refuge, Florida, United States - Lox_Sample_3.2 | ecosystem: Environmental > Terrestrial > Soil > Wetlands | place: USA: Florida...
GCTGCACGCCTTGGCGCGCCAGCGTCAGCATCTTCGCCAACTGCGCATCGTCAAAGACCTGGTGCTCAGCGGTGGCCTGTACTTCGACCATCTTATGGCCGGCGGTCATGACGAAGTTCATGTCGACATCAGCGCGGGAGTCTTCTTCGTAACAGAGGTCGAGCAGAATTTCGCCGTCGACAATTCCCACGCTTATCGCCGCGACGAAATCCTTCAGTGGAACGGAAGTGAGAGTGCCGGCTTCCACCAACTTCTCCAGCGCTAACCCAAGAGCCACGAACGCCCCCGTGATTGAGGCGGTGCGCGTGCCGCCGTCCGCCTGGATTACGTCACAGTCGATCCAGATCGTGCGCTCGCCGAGCCGGGCGAGATCCGTCACGGCACGCAGCGAGCGTCCGATCAGGCGTTGGATCTCGTGCGTCCTTCCGCTCTGGCGTCCTTTCGAAACTTCCCGCGGAGTTCGCGTCAGCGTGGACCGGGGAAGCATGCTGTATTCGCTCGAAATCCATCCCTTACCGGAGTTGCGCAGGAACGCCGGTACTGCCTCATCGATCGATGCGGTGCAAATCACGCGGGTGTTGCCGACCTCCATCAGGACCGATCCTTCGGCCGTGGTGATGAAATCCGGCGTGATCGTGACCGGGCGCAACTGGTCAGGGGAACGGTTGTCCGAGCGATAGAACATCACGCGATTGTAAACGATTGAGTCGGAAGAAGTTCGAGTTATTGACAATAGATATATCTATAGATATATTATACGCAAGATCGAATGATATACCTTTCAATGTTCCCTGCAGTTCACGTGGACCCTGGAAGCGATTGAGAACTTAGAGGAGTGTTTTATGTACGGAAAATGTGGAACATGGTGGCGAGGAGCGGTTGGAACTCCCTTCATTGGTGGAGGATTCCCTTGGGGTCGCGGAGGCCGTTGGGGAAGATTCTTCGGGCCGGGAGAAATCCGCCTGGCGCTACTCTCGATGCTCGAGAGTGGGCCAAAGCATGGCTACGAGTTGATGAAAGAACTGGAGTCGAAATCCGGCGGCGTCTACAAGGCGAGCGCTGGGGCGATCTATCCCGCTCTGCAGCAGTTGGAAGACGAAGGTTTGGTCACGTCGGATCAACCGACAGGGAAGCGAACTTACACGCTGACTGAAGCCGGCAAAGCCGAGCTGCAACGCGAAGCCGAGACTGTGAAAGAGATTTGGATGCGCGCGCACGAGGCCGGAAGCTGGATGATTGGACCTGAAGGCGCCGAGATGGCGCGTCCGGCGGCCGCGGTGATGAAAGCGGCGATCCGCGCGGCGCGGCGAAACTGGAACGATTCGGCGAAGATCAACAAGATCCGCGAAATCCTGGAGCGCACGAAGGGCGAAATCGAAGCGTTGGAGAAGGCGTAAGACTTTCTCACCACGGAGGCACAGAGGCACGGAGCAAGCCAGAAAAAATCTTCCCAGCGATTCCTTCGGGCGATCGGCGAGTTGTACTCTCTGATCCGCCACAAGTAGTGATGATCTTTACTGTCCCGGCTGCAGCTCGGTCGCAAGCTGATTGACCGCTGACACGTCGTAGTAAGAAGACAGGTCCGCGTGTCCGGCGAGAGTGTCGCGTTCTTTGCCGTCGACCAGAATCTTCACCTTCAAAATTCCGGGAGTATTGACCGTGACCGTCTGAATCAACGACGTGACCGTCAACTCCTCAACCAGAACGCCGGAGCGGTGTGTGTCGGCGAACGCGGAGTTCAGATCGATCACGGCAACGCCGGGATCGACCAAGTAGACGCTGCGGATTTCCGATCCCGGGCCGAGAACGTGAGGCGACGATTTGTCGAGGTAGAGCGAGAGCAGGGCTTGCAGCAACTCTTCGGCACGCTGTTGACGTCCGGAGGGCATAGGGATCTGCGCCGACTCGGCGCGCAACGTGCCGTCGTCGTCATGCGCGATGAACAAGACGACTCGCTCCGTGGGGCCGGCAATGGGTGGGGCCAGCAGGCGATTATCCACGCGCGTGACTGGGCTTGATACGGCAGTCTTCCGCATGTGCCAGGCATAGAGGCTCAGCGTAAGCGCGGCAGCCAGCAAGACTCCCATGGCGATCATCAGATGGCGGGGGATCATCGGCAGCGCCTCGCAATTCTGTTCTTCGCAGTTCGGGTCGCAGAGCACCGGATCATGGCGCACCTGCCAATTGATCGCGCACGGCAGCGATTGCTGTCGCGACTGCGCTGGTCACAAGCTGCTGATAATCCGGCGCGGTGAGCTGCGCCACGTCAGATCCCTGCGGAGCAATTTCCACCGCGATCGCCGGACCGGTCACATTGTTCAGAGGACGCAGGGGCGCGATCAGCGAACGCACCGGAACCTGGCGCTTCTGTAATTCGCTCGCGATGGCCGAGGCGGTGCTCTGGCTCAGAGGCAGCGATGCATGTTGCGCGGTCGTCCACGAGCGAAAGGGGCCGCGATCGTCGTCGCCGAAGGGAAGCAGCGCCGTGTAGACGCGGACTCCGTGACCGTTGGACGCGGCGTGCAGCGCGATGTAGATCGCCGCGTGGTCGGCATTGGCGAAAACCGCTCTTTGATCAGCGGATAGATTCGCATCGGAGTCGCGCAGTACAAGCGTGGTGATGCCGCGGCTTTCGAGTTCCTGGCGAAGGCTGTGGGCCAGCGAGACGGTCACGTCTTTTTCGAGGAGAGTGTTGCTGAGAGTTTCTCCGTGATCGTCGCCGCCGTGGCTGGCGTCGACGACAGCGAAGTATCGGCGTGCGGCGGGCATTGGTACGGGGGGTGGAGTCGCGGGCGTTGCGGCGGTAGACGGCGTTGGCGACGTGGCATCTCCGGAAGGCGTGGTGGTCTGCGCAGCGGTCGCCGTCACCACAATGGTCCGGCCTTCGTTGCCGAATGTCGCCATCACCGGAACGGTAGAAGTGATGGTGACAGCTGCCGTGCCGTTGCTTTCTGTATAGATCGCCGAGGGGATAGCCTTGCTGCCAAACGTGAGCGTAGGAGACGCGGGACCAACCACTGGGTCTCGGGAAAAGGTCATCCGCAGCGCTCCCGGTTCGGTGGCGATGCTGGGGTTCACCGGCGCGGTGAAGCGGAAGATCAATTTCGACGGATCGCCGGCAGCGAGCGAGGCCGTGAAGTGCGTGGCAATGCTTCCGATGAGGAGGCGGCCCGCTTCCTCATGCAGGCTGACCGGACCGCCCAGAATGCGGGGCAGCAGCGAACTGAGCGACCCGAGCGGGACGAGTCCTCGCTTGTTCTCGAGGATGAATCTGCCGCCGAGATCGGCCTCGCGGTTCTGGACCTTGGCCCGCGTCTTCGAGTCCTGGAACTCGGCGTCCACATTGTTGTAACGCAACTTCCATTTCGAGCCGTCGACTTTGGCCGTTACGCGGCCCAAGGGCTCGAGCAGTTCCAGGAGCCCGACATAGGAGTGCCCTTCGCGTTGCACAAGAGCGAGAGAATAGTTGGCGGCGACGGAGTAAACAGAGAGGTGCTTTTCCGGAGCACCTATAAGAAGAAGACTTGACAGAAGGACCAGAGCGAGGACGTGCAGGACTACGTTGCGGGCGCGAGACGCGCCCCAGCCAGTCGGCGTCACGCCGGCTCTACGACTCGCGTTAGTCCAACGCATAGGCGGCCAACCCGCTCAGCAGCTTCGGATAGAAATCGGTCGATTTCTGGGGCATCACTTCGCCCGCGAACGCGATGTCGCGCACTTTCTGTACCGGGCATGGATTCATCAGGAATGCGATGTTGGCGGCTTCCTTGCCGCTGGTCCCGCCACGTACGGCCGCGAGTGCTTCCGAGGTTTCCCGGATGTAGGAAAGGTTTCGCTGGTTGCGGATTGATTCCTCCGAGAGCTTCAGGATGCCTTCGAGCAGACACTTGTGCAACTGCACGACGTCGAGCGATTGTTGCTGCGGCGAGAGTCCTTGCAAGTATCTGGCGCCTGCCGGCTTAGGAGAATGCAAGACGAGGGCCCGGTTCGCCGTAACTGCCAGCAAAGCCGTTCCGCCCTTGCCGTGCTCCTGCTGGCCATACTTTTGGAGGAGTTTGGTCGCCTGAGTGGAATCGAGACCGGGATCAACCTCCTCGACTGAATACAGCTCACCGCAGGTTTTTTGGAACTCATCCAGAGAAAACGAGGGCAGGGAGTGCACCACGCGATGGGTGGGCAACACGAGCAAGCCCGGGTCGTTCATGTTTACGAACGTCATCATGACGTACTCATAGGGAGCCTGAGTGTTAGTCTGGGCGGCTGCGGTGCGGGATTCGTTGCGGAAGTTCAACGCGGTTTCATAGCGGTGATGGCCGTCGGCGATCACCAGCTTCTTGTCCTGCATCGCCTGGCAGACCGAGGCGATCACTTTTGCGTCCGCGATCTGCCAGACGCGGTGTGCGACGCCATACTCGTCGGCCACATCAATGGTCGGCGCGGCGCCTTTTGCTGAATCCAGCAGGCGGTCGACCTGGCCCGAATCTTCGTATAACAGAAACAATTGCTCGTAGTGGACGCGGGTGGCCCGAAGCAGGTCCAGACGGTCAGCTTTTGGCTTGGCGAGAGTCTGTTCGTGGCGAAAGACGACCTTTGCGGAGTAGTCCTCAACCCGGCCCAGGGCGATGAAGCCGCGGCGCTCAAAAGGTTCTCCGGACGGCGCTTTGAAAGTCTGCGAGTAGGCATAGACCGAGGGAGTCGAGTCTTGCTGCAGAATCCCCTGGGCTCGCCAGTCACGACCGTAGGCCGCGGCCCGCGTATATACGTTCTCTGTGGTATTGTCATTGGCCTCGCGGCGGCCGAGAATAATCCTGACAAGGTTGTATGGGCTGGCCGCGTAATAGCGTTCCTGCATGGCAGGAGTGATCTTGTCATACGGTTGAGTGACGACCTGCGACGCGGAGACTCGCCGCAAGTTGTAGCGAAGAGCAGGAAAAGGACGTATGTCAGCCATAGGAAACCTTTGATTGTAACAAGTTAGCGGTAGACGCCGGGAATGGCCGTCTGGCGGGCATTTTCGACGGTGTCGAGTTGTGCACGCTGTTTTGGGATTTGTCAGCGAGATTTGACAAAAAGCCTGCGCGGTTCGGCAAAACTTGTGCTAACATCCGCCGTCAACGAGGTATTTTATGGCCCGCCTGGATGATGGGCGACGGTCATCTCGCCCGGCCCTAGTTCGATGTGCTTCTCCGGTTCTGCCCTCGGGACCGAGCCTCGGCCTGCAAAACAGAATTCCTTCTGCGCGCAATCCTATGGGTAGACATTGGCTGGTCCTGCTCGCTTTGGCTTTCGCTTGTTTGTCTGTTTCTGCTTTCGCACAGACGGACGTGAACGATGTCCACGTTCAGCCGCGCGAAGTCGAGAAGGCGCCCGAGCCTCCGAAGCCGAGCCTCGTCTCCACGACGGGACTGACCGCCCATGTGCGTACGCTAAAAGTAGATGTTGACCTCGTCCTGGTTCCGGTAACCATTACCGATCCAATGAATCGTCTGGTCACGGGCCTCGAAAAAGAAAACTTCCAGCTTTTTGAGGGCAGCTCAGCTCAGGAGATCCGCTCCTTCTCGAGTGAAGATGCTCCCGTTTCTCTCGGAGTGATCTTCGACTCCAGCGGCAGCATGAGCAGCAAGATGGACCGCGCTAAAGACGCTGTCGTTGAGTTCTTCAAGACCGCCAATCCGCAGGACGAGTTTTTCATGATCACGTTCTCGGACGAACCGGAGACGGTCAGCGACTTCACCAGTTCGGTCGAAGAGATCCAGAACAAGCTGATCTTTGCGGTTCCGCGCCGCCGTACGGCTTTGCTCGATGCCATCTATATGGGCATCCGCAAGATGCGTCAGGCAAAATATCCCAAGAAGGCGCTACTCATTATTTCCGACGGTGGCGACAACCATAGCCGCTACACGGAAAACGAGATCAAGTCGCTGGTCAAGGAAGCGGACGTAATGATCTACGCGATCGGCATCTATGACAGGTATGCGTCCGCGGTTGAGGAGCGTCTTGGGCCGCAACTGCTGAGCGACATTACCGAACTCACCGGAGGGCGCGCCTTTACCATCGACAATCCCAACGACCTGGCCGACGTCGCTACCAAGATCGGTGTCGAACTGCGCAACCAGTATGTCCTCGGATACCGTCCCAGCAAAGTTGTGCGCGATGGCAAATGGCGTAAGATAAAAGTAAAGCTGCTGCCACCGAAAGGATTGCCGCCTCTACGGGTGTATGCCAGGACGGGATACTACGCACCTGCTGAATAGGGCCGCGACGGTTCTGCCTCTTCTCACGTTTGTGGTCTTCTGTGTGGGGACCGCCGGTGTCGTGTGCGCGGTCGGGCAAGCCTCGTCGAACACATCCACACCCGCCCCGCAATCCAGCAGTCCACAATCAGGCACAGCTGCAACGCAATCGGAACAAAACCCTACCAACTCCGCTGCATCGCAAGAAGAGAAGCCGCCGGCGCAGGACGATTCCGGCGTATTCGTCTTCAAGCAGAACGTCGATGAAGTGATGCTGCACGCCTCGGTCGTCGACGACAAGCAGCACATCGTCACGAATCTTGACCGCAGCGCGTTCACTGTGTTTGAAGACGGCAAGCCGCAGAGCATCATCTCGTTTCACCACGTGGACATACCCGTAGCGATGGGCATTGTGATCGACAACTCCGGCTCGATGCGCGAGAAACGCGCCAAGGTCAACCAAGCGGCGCTGAATCTTGTGAGATCCAGCAATCCCAAGGACGAAGTTTTTGTCGTCAACTTCAATGACGAGCAATATCTCGATCAGGATTTCACCAACGACCTGCTGAAACTGAAAGAGGCGCTGGAGAAGATCGATGCGCGAGGCGGGACTGCGCTGTACGACGCAGTCGTCGCCTCAGCCGAGCACTTGAAGTTGAATGCGCGGCTGGAAAAGAAAGTCATCTTCGTAGTAACCGACGGCGAGGACAACGCCAGCAGCGAAACGCTGGAGCAGGCGGTGAAGCAGTTGCAGCAGGAAGGTGGTCCGGCAGTTTATGCGATCGGAATTCTGGGCGATGAAGAGCATCCCAAGCGTGCGCGCAAGGCGCTGCAGATCATCGCGGACCGCACCGGAGGACTGGCTTTCTTTCCCAAGACGCTCGATGAAGTCGACCAGCTCAGCCGCACGATCGCTAACGAGATTCGCAATCAGTACGCCATTGGCTACAAGCCTTCGACTCCGAAGAAGGCCGGCGACTTCCGCCAAATCCGTGTGGAAGCCAAGGCCAAGGGCCACAGCAAACTGATGGTCCGCACCAAGAGCGGCTACTACGCCGGCGGCCAACCGTCCGGATCAGCGGGCAAATAAAAGCGGCGAGCGAGTCTAAGCTGCTCACCGCTGTACCAGTAGGCTGTTGACTTCTCTCAGTTCCGGTCCGGGTCAAATGGAATGCTGACTTCCGTCTTCGTTCGCGATCCGGCCGCATAGATCCACTTCTTCACCGCTGTGACGGCCGATTCTCCGAGAATCGGATTTCCGCCGATCAGTTCGACAAACTCTACGCTGCCGTTGGGAGCAATGGTGACCTTGAGGCGAACCGTTCCTCCGATGTGATTGCTGTGCAGGGTTGAGGGATAGATCGGCTCGACTCGCGTAATGAGCCGCCGCCCTCCGTCGCTTCCGCCTTCGAGCACTGCAAGCGTCTTCGCACCCTCGATGCTGGTCTCACCGCTCACGTAGCCAATCGCGCCACGAGTTCTGGCGACGTAAGCCGCAATCTCTGTGTCTGACGCCACCATCTTGGGCATGAAACCCTTGCCCGTAAAGACCAGCGAGCGATAGTGGTTCTGGAGGTCCGCATCGCTTTTGCCCAGGTACTGCCTCACAAAAGCATCGTGCGCGGGCCCGCCTTTGCTGATCACAGGCTCGACGTGCGAACCATCGCCCAGGGAGCTACGTTCTTCGAGAAAGACGCTCCTGAGTTCTTCCGCCGAGATCGAATCCGCCTTGACGCTCGGATTCGCAATGATCTTCACGTTACCAGCGCGCGCATCCCGAGAAAGGAGCGCCGTCACTGCGACTACAGCAATTACGAAATGAAAATGCTTTGACATGTTGCTATGGCCTCCTTCCCTAGAAGTTGAATCCGCCTTTTACGACCAAGGCTTTGGTGTTGTTCTGCAAACCCAGCGGATTGTTCGCGTAGTAGAAGCCCAGAGGCGAAACCGCTGGATAACCGTAGCCGTCGATGAAATGACCCTCTACTTTTACGTTGAAGAACCGGTTGATATCGATTCGCCCGGTAATGACTTTGTCGTAAGAGTGGCCGGTTCCGGCAGGCACGAGGGCGCCGATTGGGAAATCGACCCAGTAGCTCGAATAGTACGAGCCCACTTGCACGTGCTTCTGAATCCGGTAGGCTCCGGCTACATACCAGGAGTGAACGTTAATCTGGCTCTCATTGATGCCGGGACTTCCGGTGTCATCCCAAAAGCGGCGAAATTCCGCGTCCAGCAAGAGCTTCTTCCACGCATATTCGCCGTAGAACTGGTTGATCCAGTCGGAGCGATCTGAATTCGAGATGTTGATCGGCCCGCCCGGGCTGTTGTAGACGTATGAATTCGTATTGTCTTGATTCTCGCGAGACACGCCGATCAGCAATCCTTTGAGCGGAGTCTGCCAGCGCAGGTCGGCGCCGTATTGCAATCCGGCGAGACTTTTGAAAGCCAACCCATCACTGTCTTCGAGATAGGCGACACCGCCGTGCGTGCTGTTACTGCGATGGCCGGCATACGCGGTGTAGGCCAGCGATCCCCACTTCGATCCGAGACGGATGTCGCCAAACACATCCCCGCCGTCATGTGCAATCGTCGAGTCGCGAACGTCGACGGAATAAATTCCCTGCGGCAGCAGCGCAAACGGATGCAGGAAGTCGAGATCCTGCGTATCGTTGTAGAGACCAAGCACAGTCTTGACCCGGCCTCCGCGAATACCGAACCAGGGCTTGAATTTATATTGCCCGTAGGCCCAGTCGAGAGATGGATACCACTTTCCAATTCCGCCCAGGTTGCGGTCATAGATCTGCGCCCCAACGCGGAAGTTGTCGGTAATCTGCGACGAGACGTTTGCGCCGAAATCCGTGAACTCGCCGCTCCCGAAGTTGCTCGTCTCCATCGTCAACCAGTTGTTGTCGTTGGTGTGGACGAATCCCTGGGAGGCAAATCCGTGGATTTGTACATCCCGGTCGAACACCTTGAAATCTTGGGCGTGCAGCCCCATGGCGAGCGCACACACGCACATCATCATCAGGCCGAAAATTCGGCGACGCATAGAGTCCCTCAATATTTAATTTCAGAACCGCACAAGTTCTGGCAAGATCCGCACTAAGACTTGTAAGGTTTTACTAATCCACTCAGGCTCGATCAAGTAACCAAAGGGATGAACGAACGGGTATTCGCGCCTAACACATGGCGATTTGACCTGTTCCCACTTTGGGGGACGACGCCCTGCCAGTGAACAGCAAGATTTTTCGCCTTCACGAAAAACGATAGTGGCTCAGTTTGAATTATGGACTGCGCCTTCTACTCTCTTGTGGCGTCATCCAGAGCGGAGCCGTTTTTCAGGCGGAGCGAGGGATCTCCCACTAGTATGCTGGGTGCGAGGAGAGATCCCTCGGCCCGCTGGTAAGGGCGCGGGCGCTTCGCGATGACGTCCGGCGCGCCTGAAATTCAAACTGAGCCATTACTGCAATCCAACCTGCATTGACGATTCCCCTGTTGCCCCGTACCCTGTAATGTGAGTTCCACAAATCCCGCAATGTCCCGCTTGCGCGTCGCCGATGACATCACCCAATTGGTCGGCGAGACTCCCATTCTCCAACTGAAGCGGATCGTTCCTGTGGGGTCTGCTGATGTTTTTGCCAAACTCGAGTACCTGAATCCTGGAGGCAGCGTCAAGGACCGGGCTGCGATCGGCATCATCCGCCGGGCTGAACAGGAGGGAAAACTGGCTCCCGGCGCGACCATCGTCGAGGCCACGGCGGGCAATACTGGGATCGGCCTTGCGCTGATTGGCGTCAACCGCGGATACAAGGTGAAGCTGTTCGTCCCTGAGGGATTTTCGGAAGAGAAAGTCAAGATCATGCGAGCCCTCGGCGCGGACGTGTTTCGCACTCCCGATTCTGAGGGAATGCAAGGCGCCATCAATGCGGCGAAGGCGCTGGTGGCGACGGATTCGTCCGCGTTCATGGCCGGACAATTCGAAAATCTCGCCAATCCCGACTACCAC
>Ga0335078_10018936_pt1 | contig 10242 bp, 9 predicted proteins | sample Lox_Sample_32_FD_206711 | JGI IMG/M metagenome (GOLD analysis project Ga0335078, IMG submission 206711) | Soil microbial communities from Loxahatchee National Wildlife Refuge, Florida, United States - Lox_Sample_3.2 | ecosystem: Environmental > Terrestrial > Soil > Wetlands | place: USA: Florida...
TGAGTCCTGACATCCACTCGGCCGGCATGCCGCTGTCGTTCACCAGCCAGACGCGCAGGAGCTGCGTCAGCCGGGGGCCCATGCCCGCGGTGGAAGCGCCCGGACGCAGCCGGCCGATCACCCGCAGCCACGCCGGAAACCGATCCAGTAGAGACTTCTTGTCTCGCAGCAGGCGCTCCTGTTGCAAAGGAATCCAAATCTCTGTCGGGTCGCTGCGCAGGGTCTCCCCAAAGAAGCCGGGGGGAGTGATGCCGACAATCGTAAACGGGTGCGAGTCCAGAATGAAAGAGGAGCCCACTACGCTGGGATCGGAACCGTACTGCTGCTGCCAGGTGCGGTAGCTGAGCACCGCCACGGGCGCAGCCGAGGGTTCGTCGTCGGAAGGAAGGATGGTGCGTCCGATGAACGCTCCCACGCCTAGAGTGGAAAAGTAGTTCCCGCTGATAAAGGTTCCTCGTAACGGTTTGGCTTCGCGATCGCTCTCTCCGCGACGAGCGGTGTAGTCCCAGCGTCCCGCCTGGAAGGCTGCCAGTTCCTCGAACTCCGGCGTGGACTCCTTCAGGCGCAAGTAGAACTTGTAGGAGAACATGCCCCAGTCATCCTGCGGGCTGCCTTCGACGCAGCAGTCGTGCCCATCGCCGATGCGGTAGAGCATGGCAGGATCGGCCACCGGCAGCGACTTCAGCATGACCGTGTGGATGAGCGAAAAGATGGCAGTCGTCGCGCCAATCCCGAGCGCCAGCGTGAGCATGGCGGTGAGGGTGAAGACCGGCGCCTGCCGCATCTGGCGCAGCGCGTACGCAATGTCCTGCCGCAGAGTTTGCATCGCGACCTCTGGCGGAGTTGTACGGCAGCGATGGGCGGGATGTTCCCGGAAGTCACGCCGGCAACCCCGGCCGGCGTTCGTGTAGTAAAACCCTTCATGCGCCAGCAGTTACTCTGCTTTGTGACACGGTTCGTTGACCCTGAAATTCGGCGCATAGTACCATCTCAGCACCGGTGGAACGCAGGAGAAGGCTGTTCTTAATTCGTAGATGACAACACTCCGCCTCATGCTTCCGGCCGTGGTCTTTCTCAGCCTGCTTACAGGTTGCGAAACTGACGCCCCCAGGAAGCAGGCCCTGCTTCCTCCGCAAGCCAAGGCTCCGGAAGTCACGACCACGGTCGCCCAGCAAACGAAGCAACCACCCAAAGTCCAGGAAAGTCCCAAGCCCCAGCCCCAGCCGCAGGTGGACCCCGCTGACGGGCTGATCGGCGACGTGGAAAAGCTGTACGCCGCGGGACAGGCCAACTATCAAGCGGGACATCTGGAAGCCGCCAAGTCCGACTTCGACCAGGCCTTCAACAAGCTGCTCTCGAGCAATCTGGACATCCGCAACGACGACCGCCTGCAGCGCGAATTAGACAAGCTGGTCGATGCCGTCCACGAACTGGAGATGGCGGCGCTGAAGCAAGGCGACGGCTTCACCGAGCCGCGTTCCGAGCCCGCGCCCATCGATGAAGCCAACGACGTCACCTTCCCGGTCGATCCCAACATCAAGGCCAAGGCCGAGGCCGAGATCAAGGCGACGAAATCCGACCTGCCGCTGGTGATGAATGATTATGTCGCGTCGTTTATCAACTACTTCTCCAGCCCGCGGGGCCGCGCCACGCTGGAGCACGCCTGGGCGCGCTCGGGGCAATATCACGACATGATCGCGCGCGTCTTGAAGGAAGAAGGCGTGCCGCAGGACCTGATCTACCTGGCGCAGGCGGAGTCGGGCTTCCAGCCGCTGGCGCTGTCGCGAGCGGGCGCGCGCGGCATGTGGCAGTTCATGGCGGGCTCGGGCGAGCTGTATGGCCTGGAGCGCAACTGGTGGGTCGACGACCGGCAGGACCCTGAGAAGGCCACCCGCGCCGCCGCTCGGCATCTGAAAGACCTCTATAACCAGTTCGGCGACTGGTATCTGGCGATGGCGGCGTACAACTCCGGCGCCAGCACCGTGCAGCACGCGGTTGAGCGCACCGGTTACGCCGATTTCTGGGAGCTATACCGGCGCGGCGTCCTGCCGCAGGAAACGCGCAACTACGTTCCCATCATCCTGGCCGTGACCATCATGGCCAAAAACCCGGAGCAGTACGGACTGCAGCGCGTGGCGCCTGAGCCGGCGACGCTGACTGACCAGGTAACCATCAACTACCCCGTGGATCTGCGGCTGGTGGCAGAGTGTGTTGATACCTCAGTCGATTATCTTCAGGGACTCAACCCCAGCCTGCTCCGAATGACCACGCCCAAGGACCAGTCATTTGTGTTGCGCTTGCCTGCGGGATCGCGCGACAAGTATGAGTCGGCCATCGCCGCTATTCCGCTCGACATGCGCACGTGGTGGCGCTATCACCATGTTGAATACGGCGACACCCTGCCCTCCATCGCTCGCAAATACCATACTTCGGCCTCGTCCATCGCCGAAGCGAACAATCTGACGGATGGCGACGTGAAGGCGGGGATGAAGCTGATCATCCCGATTGCGCCCGGGCATGCGCAGACCGTGGCGTTTTCCCATAAGGCTACGCACTACAGAGTGCGCAAGGGCGACACCGTCGCCTCGGTCGCGGACGACTTCGAAGTCCCGGTTGACAAGTTGCGCAAATGGAACCACCTGCGTGGCAGCGCCCTCACCCCCGGCCGAACGCTGGTGATCTATAAACCGGCAAGCTCGGACAATCCTGAGCCGGAGGAGCGGAGTGAGGCATCGGTCAGCCACAAACACAACGCGACCGCCTCCCACAGCTCGCAAAGCGCGAAATATCACAAGGTTAAGAAGGGCGAGACTCTCAGCAGCATCGCCGAAAGCAATCACATCTCAGTTGCGGCGCTGAAACGCGACAATCCCAAGCTGGCGGCGAATCTCCGCGCCGGCGATGTGCTGGTAATTAAGAAGTAATCAGCGGCCAGCACTCAGCATTCAGCCCCTTGCCCATCCTTCCGTCAAGCGCAACCATCCACCGCCAAGGGCTGAATTGCTGAATGCTGACTGCTGAATTGCTCCTTTCTCCCTTCCCTTCCCGCAAGCCATCTGTTACAACAAGCGTCTCAGCATTCCATCACGCCGCAGCCGCGCGACGCTGTGCTACAATCGCGCGCGTTGCGCGGTAATCGTCTTTGGTATAAAACCGAATTTTGCTTTGCGAGCTGCCTCCGTTCAGTCATGCGGAGTCCGGCACCAGGAGGACAAGCATATGGCATTCGACGATACGCTCTACGCCCGTAGAGATGACGAAATGGATGACTACGGAGACGGTTCTTACGGCGAGTCCCTCGATGACGAGGAGTACGAAGAGGAAGAAGAAGAGGAAGAAGAGCCCGAATCCGTGTCGGTGATTGAGGAAGAAACTGACTTGATCGCCGAACCAGAACCCGCTGCTCCCAGCGGCGGCGGAGGTGGCGAAGGCGGCGGCGCCAAGCCTGCCAAGAAAGCGGCCAAGAAAGCTCCGGCCAAGAAAGCCGCGAAGAAGGGCGGCGCAAAGAAGGCTGCCAAAAAGGCTCCCGCCAAGAAGAAGGCGGCCAAGAAGCCTGCGAAGAAAGCAGCGAAGAAGGCCGCCAAGAAAGCTCCGGCCAAGAAGAAGGCGGCCAAGAAAGGCGGCGCGAAAAAAGCCGCCAAGAAGAGCGCGAAAAAGGGCCGCCGACGCTAGTCGTTCTCACGCGCCGCGAGTAACAAACTGCGTCCCCACTCCTGACCTCTCCAAGGCAGTGAGTGGGGATTCTTTTTGGGAGACCCTGGGTCAGCTGGCGCCCGCCTCGGTCACTATTGTCACGTGGTCGAGTGCAGCATGGCACCCCACGGCGTGATGCAGCTCGCTGCACTGCTCCTTGCGTAAGAATACGATCAACTTGTCACCTTGCCGTGCCGGTGCGAGGGCAACCTTCACCCCCAGTTGTCCCGCCAAGAATCCGGCACGGCGTTTTCTTCGCGCCGAGCTACTTGGCCGCCCACACCCGGTTCATGAGGATGAGTTTGCCGCCGCTGCGTGCGAGCTGATAACTCCCGGTCTGTCGCACGAGCGCCGGGACGTGGTCCTCTTCCACCCACAGGAAGACGCGCTGCGGGCCGCTCCACAGCGCTGCAAATGACGCGTCGTCGTCGAAGATTTTCGGCGCGTCCGGATACAGCGAACCGTAGTACATGTCGCCTTCGGTGCGCGTGTTGACCACGTGGATCGGCTGCCGCACGTAGTAGTTCAGTGTCGATGCGTCCTCGTAGGTGCCATAGGACACGATGACATCGCCGGGCCGAAACTCCTGCTCCACCGCGTCGGCCAGCTTCTTCGAGGACAGAATTGGCGAGAACATTACCAGACCCTGGTGTACCGCAAAGAGGACGAAGACCATCATGATGGCGAGCGCGGCATTGGCGACACTCGTCTGAGCTCGGCGGCGAAACAGCAGATTCAAAATCGAGCCGGCAAACAATGCAATTCCGAAGATTGCCAATGGAACGCGAAACATCCCCAGAGAGCGCGGCGTCAGGTCGAAGATGTGGCCGAAGGAAAGCGCGTACTCGCTCGGGTTCTTTCTGAGCAGATCGGCTAAGTCGGAATCCGGCGGGGTGCTCTTGCTCTGGAGCAAAAGGAACACGGCCGCGACCAACACCAGTGCTCCAATGACAGCCAGCGCCACTGCGCCCATTCTTCCTGCGCGACGCAACGACGACTCCGCGGGTGATTCACCCTCTTCCTGCAGCCAGCCGCCGATCAACAGGGCCAGCGCAGGTAGCGCCGGAACGGCATAGTACTCCTGGCGCGTGGAGAAGCTGAAGAACAGCAGCACCACCGCCGCCCAGATGCCGCACAGCAGCAGCGCTCGCTGGCGCCGGTCGAGTCCGCTGCGCCATGCATTCCAGCGGTGTGGCACCCGCTTCAGAGCCTGCACCAGGAACGCTGACCAGGGAAACAGCCATACGAACAGCAGCCCCCAGAAGATGAGCAGCGGCACGGTGTCGTAGTCGTGCGGAATGCGCCTGCCGAGATAGCGCAGGAAATGCTCATTTACGAAGTAGAACCACAGGAAGCCGCGCGCCTGTCCGGCGGCGGGGTTTGCAATCGCTGCTGCAACGTGCCACGGTGCGGCGATCAACAGAAAGACCAGCGTGCTCGACACCAGCCGCATGCGAAGCAGGTGCTTGAGATTGCCGGTGAGCAGCAGATAAATCCCCACGATGGCTGCCGGAAAAACAATTCCGATCAGCCCCTTGGTGAGCACGTTCAGGGCTGCCGCTGTCGCGAAACCCCAGCATGCGAGCCTTGAGGGAGCTTGTTCCTCCAGCGTCCTGAGGAAGCAATCGAGGCCCACCGTGAGCCAAAGCCCGATCAGCATGTCGGGAATCAGAATGCGAGTGAACAGGTACGGTCCAAAGGACACGGCAAGCACAATGGCCGCCCAGAAACCCGCGCGTTCTCCCCGCGCCCATCGCCCCACCGAGTAGGTGGCCAGCAAGAGCGCCAGCATCCCGAGGATGAGCGGCAATCGCGCGGCCCAGTCATGCACGCCGAAAACCTTGAAGCTGGCGGCGATGCTCCAGTACAGCAGCGGCGCTTTTTCCAGATAGCGTAGGCCATCGATGTAGAGTGTGCTCCACTCATGGCGAACAAGCATCTCGCGCGCGGCTTCGGCATGTACCGAGTCCGCGTCGTCGAGCAAGGGCGGGGAGAAAAGGCCGGGAACGTAAACCACGGCCCAGAGGACCACAATCCAGATCCAGCGCCGCCTTACCGTGGAACGATTGTCAGGTTTCGCAGCAGAACCGGTTACCGCTTCCGACAGAATGGGAGAGCTCATGCCGTCGTTCGATTATAGCGGCGAGATCGAATCTGCCCATGCGCTGCGGCGGCTGCGAACCCGGCTCGCGCACCGGCGCGTCCGGTTCGGTCACGGGCTTGTCCGGAGGCTCCTGCACGGGCGGCGGCGGATCTTCGCCGGGCGGCGTTGGAATGGGTGGGTCTTCGTCGGTGCGAAGCAACATCGCCAGATCCTTATCGCGAGCGGCTTCCAGCCTTGCGGCTGGAGCCGGCATGAGACTTCGCGCGTGTCGTTGAGTGCGAGCCCGATGTGCCGCTGCTCCGTGCACCGGCGCGCCCGGAGCTGCGAACGCGTCCTCGGGCCGATGTCGATTTTCCGGCCGTCCCCCCACGGCCTTCGTCGCGTGACCCTGAGGTGGCCTGCGACCGCGAAGCCGACGCGATCTTTGCGCCGGCAGCGGCGCGCTTGTGCGTGGCGCTGCGTCCTTTGCCGCCGGTGCTCCGTTCCGCTTCGTCTGCGGTTTCGCGGCTGATGATCTTGTTGAAGTTGCTCTGCTCGCCGTTGGCCGTCTGCTCCTGGTACAGCAGCGCCAGGCGGCGCTCGTCAAACTTCTCAAACCAGTCGTCCCAGCTGACTTCCGCCAGCGCATCATCTTTGCGGTCGGGGGCGGCGGGACACTCGAGACGAATGATGCCAGCGTCATCATGGCTCTCGGTGCGTCCGACGGCTGCCGGCCGGGCGCCGCGCTCTTCTGCCCATCGGCGAATCTCGCCGTGATCGATCGTGACCTTCGACGTCGTGCTGGGTGACATTGGCTCTCCTTGCGGAAGGCGCCAATGGCGCCCACCCTGTGCGCTAAGATGCAAACCCTTCGCGCAAGTTTGCGCCGGAGGAGTTGTTCACCACGGAAGCACGGAATACACGAAGATCTTCCGCCAAGAACAACCCAAGGTCACCCTTGCTGACTCGAAGCCACCTCCGTAGCGTGCTGCTTCGAACTCCTATCTTTCCGTGTCTTCCGTCTGCCGTGGTGAACAAGCGCTTCTTAATCGGACAAGACTTCTCCGGCGCGTCCGCCGACGATCCGCGGCCTTGGCGGAGGGGAGCTTACGTTGGCCTCGCCGCCGACCGGGCCGCGCTCGGGATGCTGGTTCAACTCGCGACCCGCCGAGCGCCCCAACGCGGTCAGGAACGATCGCGAAACCGCAGTCTCACTCTCCTTTCCGGTGAAGCGCTGCGGATCGCGGCTGCCCGTGCCCGGTATCAGTCGATTGGCCATGCCCAGAACGTCGACCACCGTACCCGGCGCGACGCCATGGGCCAGCGCCAGCAGAGTAGCCTGCGGGCCAATCACGATTTCCGAAGTGCCGCGTGCGGCTGCGTTCACGATGCGCCGCGCGGCTTTGTGCGCGTCCATCGCGATTACCGGCAAGGTCGCTGCCAACGAAAACCAGCTGTATTCCTTGCGGTGATCGCCTTTGAAAATGGCGTTGGCATGTGAACCGGTGCGCATCAGTCCGGGTACAACCGTCGTCACCTTGACGTGGTTCTTGGCGAGTTCGGCGCGCAGCGCCTGGCTGAACCCCACCGCCGCGAACTTGGCTGAGCAATACGGCGCGAGGTGCGGGATAGGAACCTTGCCGCCAATAGAGGTAATGTTCACGATGCGCCCGCTGCGGCGCTCCATCATCTGCGGCAGCACCGCAAGCGTGGTGTACACCGCGCCCCAGAACATGGTGCCCATCGCGCTCTCAAAGTCGGCGAGCGTTTGCGATTCGATCGGCCCCACCGCGATGGTACCGGCATTATTTACCAGCACGTCGATGCGTCCGAAGCGCGCGCTAACGTCGCGGATGAATTGCATCGCCTGCGCCTGTTCTGCGATGTTGCACGCCACTGCCATCACTTCCGTGCGCATGCCGTGTAGCCTGGACTCTGCTTCGCGCAGCACCTCCTGGTCGCGCCCGCAGATGGCGAGTTTGGCGCCGCGCGCCGCGAATTCCTGGGCCAAGGCGAAGCCCAGCCCGCGCGATCCGCCTGTGATAACGACCACCTGACCGTCGAAGCGCGAAACCGTGCGGGCTCGCTTCCATAGCTCGCGGCCGAGCACCACCGCGCCAATACCGGCGGCGGCTCCGGCCACGCCAACTCCTGCCGCGGATACGAGTAAAGCGTTTCTCAGTTTCACCAGACCTCCTCTCGTCCGGCTCCGGCGTTCAGCTTCAACAGCGCCACCAAGCGGGCGACTGACTCGGTTCGATGTCCCCGCCGGGTCAGCTATTCCCCCGCTTTCACTTGCCCGAAGTTCAGCACGGTAACGATAACTACTCCCCCCAAAATGTTGCCCGACGTTGCCAACGCGAGCCACTGCAAGTAGCGGGTGAAAGGCACGGCGCCGGCAAAAACAGCGGACATGATTTCGCCCGAGCTGGCGATGCAGTGTGCGAAATGTCCAACCCCCACGACAAACGTGATCAGCCATACCACCGCGATCTGCCCGATGGTCCAGTGGCTGGCGGTGACCATCCACGCCACCAGCGCGATGAGCCAACCACCAATCACGCCGCTCCAGAAGATGTGCGACCAGGTGCCCTGCGCAGCCGCGTTTCCCAGTGTCACCAGCGCGTCGCGTACCGCCGGGCTCAATGCGGACGTGCGCGTGGTGAGCGCTGAGAAGCCCATTGCCCCGGCAATGTTGCAGACGAACACCACGCTCCATAGCCTTGCCGTATCGCCGATGTGACGGTGCTCGTCGAGGATCAGCGCTACCGGATAGAGAGTGTTCTCGGTGAACAGTTGGGCGCGCCCAATAATTACCGCGATGAATCCCAGGGGATAGAGCATGTTGGCCAGGAAATCGCGCCCCGGCATGTCCCCCAGCACCGCCGTTGCGGAGGCAACCGCGAGCCCGGTCAGGCCCATGGAGAAACCGCCGGCCAACCCTGAAAACGCCAGCGCGTGGGTCGAGCGCCGTAGCTCGGAATGAGCGCTGTCTTCGACCTGCTCGAAGATCTCGTGCGCGGTGCGCCGCAAAGTCTGGTCAGAGCTGGTTGCCATCGTGTGTAGCTCAAGACTCGGCGATTAGATGCCGCGCCGTCGAAATGGGTGGGGTGCGTGGAAGCCCGGCAAACCGCCGCATACATCTAAAAGGAAGAAGCCATGTCGAGTTGAGGAGAGACGGAATGAAGAGCGTGTTACAGATTGCGACGGCGGTAGGGTTGCTGTGCGGCGTAGGGATGGCGCAACAATCCGGCACCATCAATACCCTGAGCGTGAATCCCAGGCAGAATCTGGAGCTCACCAATAGCACCGGCACGGAGACCGGTCAGCCGAGCGACGCCGTTCCCGGTAGCGAGAATCAGCCCAACGGGTTGGTGCCGGTCACCAGCAACATGAACGGTTCGGGCAGCAACGGCAACATGAACCAGGCTGAAGCGGGCGCGAAGTCGGGGCCGACAAACGGCGCCTCGGCAGCAGTGGAGCGGAAACCTGCTGGGAAAAATTCGCCTTCGAGTACTACGGCTCACAAATAGCGGCGTTCAGTTGTCGACGAATGCGAACTTATGCTCCTCGGAGGCCATATGCAGCCGGATCAGGCGACTCAGGTTGTGGCCTTCCTTCTTCAGATCGGCAATCGCGGCTTCCAGGTCGCGGTTCTCGGCCAGGTGCGCCATGTGATCGCGCAGGTTCTCCAGCCGCACACGCATCTCCGCGTGCTGCCGCTTCATTTCGCGGGCGAATGAGGCGAGCTCCGGACTCATGCTGGCAATGGTCTGCAGGACGGTTGTCTCTTCGCGTGCGTGGTGTTTTGGCAGCCACTCGGCAATCCACTTGCCGCTGATCGTTGCCTGATTGATCGTGGCCAAGTCGGTGAAGATCTCCGAGTAACAAACGATCTGCTCGAGCGCAGAGTCCAAACGGTCCAACTGCGCCATCAACTGTTCGTGTTCGTGCTGAATGCTGACCGCCTCTTCGTGGAAATTGGGATCCAGGCTTGCCATGACACCTCTCAAGGGAATGCTCAGCGCCAGATTGGCTGACGGCAGTGATAGGTGTCACGGGCGAAAGTGATGAACCAGCAACTTCGCCGGCACCAAGCGAGACTGTCCCTACGGCGGGATTCCATTCCTGGGTCTTGCGCTGTCTCCGCTTCGCGGCCTCTCGCCCGACGACATGCGTCCGCGGCGCGCACCCGTTCGCCGGCTTGCGCGTCGACTCGCAGGAGTGTTTTACTCGCCCTAGGCCGGGATGGCGGAACTGGCAGACGCAGCGGACTTAAAATCCGCAGCCTCGAAAGGGGCGTGGGGGTTCAAGTCCCCCTCTCGGCACCAGTAACAGCCTTATATTAATTAGCTTGTAGCCACACTGTATGACTTCGTCGATTCTTTTCGATTGCCCAGTTTTTGGTTAATGGCTGTTCCGGTGGCTGTTGGTACCGGACTTTTTACCTGGATTTGCGTGACCAG
>Ga0335078_10018937_pt1 | contig 10242 bp, 10 predicted proteins | sample Lox_Sample_32_FD_206711 | JGI IMG/M metagenome (GOLD analysis project Ga0335078, IMG submission 206711) | Soil microbial communities from Loxahatchee National Wildlife Refuge, Florida, United States - Lox_Sample_3.2 | ecosystem: Environmental > Terrestrial > Soil > Wetlands | place: USA...
GATACTGCGCGGTGACGGCCCGTAAATACGTCAAGCCTACCAAACACGCGATTGTCCCCGTGAAATTCCGAGTTCGGATTGTTCCAGGTTCGCGGGACTTATCGGTCAGGAAGTTTGGTTGCGGGGGCTTGCAACGCACTCAAGACACCCACCTGCCACTTTGAGTTCGCGTTGATGGAAGTAGCCTAGGGAGGAGTTGACAGGAGGGCAAGCTAAGAAGCTGGTGATGGATCGGAGTGATTCTACTGGAAAGTGAATCGAGGGATGTGGGCTGCGGCGAAACCCACCAAATTTGGAACCTTCCTGCCGCACCACGTTCTCAAAAACTACCGGCTTGAAGGCCGTCTGAAACTTTGGCGTGAACAGACCGATCCGCGACACTCCTGCGTCAATCGTGCATATCACTCGGCGTTTTCGGTTCTCAGTAGTGAGTAGGTGCCAAAATCAGCCGTTTCGCTCTGGCGCCGATACACTGAGAGTATGAAGGCCGCGGCCTAATCGAAGTGACAGCGGACTTGTGAATATGACTGGCAGTCCAACGCAGAAAAGTTCAGATGCAGTGAAACGCACCAGAGGCGGCCACCGGGTCCCATCGCTTCTGTGAAAAACGGTCGATGCCCTACGTGGCAGCTTCAGTTCGTTTTGCTTTCTCGTTCTCTACGCAAGATGCAGATCTTTCCTGCTAAGCGACCGTCTGAGCCGGCAGCGGTTACCGGACAAGTTGAGTACTAGCCCGGAACATGTTCGGATAAAGCGTTACACCTCCAGGTGAAATGCTTCAAAGCACGCCTCGATCACGAACCATTCGCTCCGGATAGGGAACAACTGAGGTAACTGCTACGCAATCCCGGGAGTAACCCCAAAAGGCGAGCGACTTGGCGTGATACAATTTCGCAATGTCGTCTGAGCGAAGCGCGCTGCACTTTTTCCTGGTTCCACTATTGCTGGGAGTTGCTCTGCTTCTACCGCTCCATATGGCGACTGCTGATCTCCCCGCACAAGAGCACCGACTCTCGCTTTTCCATCTGCACACTAACGAGCGGATAAATATCGTTTACCGAATTGGTGATTCCTATCTTCCTGACGCCGTAAACCAGCTGGATCATTTTTTGCGAGATCACCGAACCGGCGATGTAATTCCCCTGGATCCCAAGCTTTTCGACTTGCTTAGTGATCTTACCGCGGTGGTGGGACGTCCAGGAACGGAGATCGATATTGTCTGCGGCTACCGGACACCTTGGAGCAACGAGTTTCTTCGGCGCACGACGCGTGGCGTCGCCGAACACAGCCAGCATGTGCTGGGAGAAGCGATCGACATACGAATTCCAGGAGTGCCAACTGCACGCTTACGCGACGCTGCGCTGAGTTTGCATCGCGGCGGCGTAGGCTACTACCCTCAATCCGGATTTGTCCACGTGGATCTCGGACCCGTTCGACGCTGGTAGCACAGTTCGAGAAACTCTTTCACTCGTTAGCGGAATATGGGTATCCCTTTGAAAGGACCTGCTCGAGATAGGCGTCGAGTCCGTAGATGTCGTCAAAGAAATTCACTTCTCCCTCTTCTGTGACCAACGCCGTGGCGTACAGAATCAGGACTGGAATGGGCTTGGCGAGACTCACCCGGAAAGTTTGATCTCCGTTCATTGCACCGCGAATGTGGTCGATGTCCCACCCGGGCACGTCGCGTAAGACCCACGCTGCTAATGCGACGGGATCCTCTACGCGGATGCATCCATGGCTGAAATCCCGGCGAGAACGCGAGAATAGCTGCGTGGCGGGCGTCCCGTGCATATAAACGTCATAAGTATTGGGCATGTCGAACTTCACGAGCCCAAGCGAGTTGTCTGGGCCGGGCCTTTGCCGAACGACCAGCTTGCCCGAATCGAGCTGCCGCTCCGCTTCTTCGCTGATAGTGTAAGCACTGACAACATTCCCGTCAGTGTCTACGACTTCGTAGGAATGATCTCGGAGATAGTGCGGGTTCTTCTGTAATTCGGGAAGCAATTCCTCACGTTGGATTGTCAGAGGAACATTCCAATAAGGCCGGAAAATCACTGACTTCAGTTGCGTGGCGAACACCGGAGTTTGATGCTCGAACGATCGGCCGACAACCACCTTCATCGAGAAGGCAGGGCGATATTCCTCGTTCGCCACATAAAGACGAAATTCAGGTAGGTTGACTACGATTGGCAGCGTGTCGAATTCGTGAGGGAGCCATCGCCATCTTTCCAATGTGAGTTTGAGCTGCACGACTCGCTGACTCAGGGGTGTGTTCAGCTCTTTGAATGTCCGAGCGTCAATGATTCCAGTCGGTTCGAGTCCGTGACGTTGCTGAAAATGCTTCACGCCTGCTACCAGAGAATCTCGATACGCCAGACCGGGCGAGGCAGGAACGCTGCTTCTTGGTACATCTCCCAACAGTCCAAGCAATCGTTCGAGGCGTGGCACGCCGATGTAAGAATCGCCGGGCTTCACCGGTTTTGGCGACACCGGGAGTAATTCGCCGGTATCCTCGCTCTCCAGTCTCAGGTAGGTTCGCAACGCGTCGACGGTTTGACGATATGCGGGGAACGGCGGTTCTACCGTCCGCATTATCCCCTTTACGTCCTCCGCAGCGGTCAGCCTTTGACGAATGAACTCTGAAGGATCGAGCTGTTTGCTTTCGATATCCAGGTCAAAGTGAAACGTACGAGGCTTCACGCGGCCGCGGTGGAGATCGGAGATATATCGCATCGTAGAAATCGTGACCGCAAGATCGAATCGGACAAGTTCTGACTCTGACGCGCGACCTGACTCCACCGTCGCAAGGCGTCCGTCCCACCGGGGGCCATCATAATCCGCGGGGTTTAGGCCCTCCTCCTCGGCACTTTTCAACAAAGTAATAAGCGCCAGCGCCTGGGACGAGGGTTGACGATCCCGGACCCAAGGCAATTCAGGACCGACTGCCTTGTAGAATTCTCTGGCCTCAATACGATAATCCTGAAAATCGGGATATTGCAGGTCAGGAAGGCGACCGGCGTCGACAAAAGCTTCGAGAGCAGCCTTGCCATCCGGAGAGATTTGCTTTGGCACTTCGGCGCCGATGAAGCGGGCATCGGCGCCGCCCTTGGCGGCACCACCGGATGTTTGCTGGCAGCCGAATAGAAGCGCAATCAGGACTAAAAGACCGAGCGCCCGGTAAATGCCCCTTAAGTACATTGGCTGGCCCAAGTACCCAAACTGAAATAGCCGCCCACGCGACCAGATGGATAAGACGCGCTGTTTTGAAGTACAAGTGGCTATTTGTATTTCAAATCCTTGAAATCGTTGCGCACTTTTTCGATCCGTTCGCGGTACGCGGAGGCATCGCCGTACGCAAGAAAATGCGGATAGCGGTTGTGGGCGTGCTGAATCCGTCGCGCGTGGTTGATCGGGCACCAGTGCTGTTGGGTACGTCCCGCGATTTCGACGACATCGTAGACGCCGGATGACCAATTCATTCAATATCAGTGGCTGGGCTCCTGCCTCTGTTGCATCTGCTGCCTTTGTTGTTCGTGGCGTTGTTGCATCTGCTGCGTTTGTTGCTGATGCTGTTGTTCCATCTGCTGCGTTCTGGCTGCGTTGGCATTCTGCTTAACTAGGTTTTGATCTTGCCTCTCCTGCTGTTGCTGGAGTTTCTGGCGCTCCTGGACCTGGTTGTTGTAGAGCTTTTCTTGCTGCTGCTGGTGTTTCTGGTCCAGCTTGGAATTTCCTGTGTATGGAGGGTTGGACCGATCCAGCGGAGGAAGATCGTTGGGATGGACGGTAGGATGCGCGGGATTCGCTCCTGGGTTCGCAGGAGGTTGCCAGGTTCCTCCGGCTTCTCTCCCGGGTTCGGGGTGATCGTTGAATGCGCCGGGGCGTTGAGTCGCCGCGACAGGAGGTTTGCCGAAGTTCACCGAGCCACGCAGATCGCGATTGCTCCGAGCCGCTTGCATGTGCTGCGTTTGGGATGCCGTCGGCGCGAAGTGCCGCTCACGAGAAAATGCCAATTCGTCCGCGTTGGGTCTCTCGGTGATGCCTCCATAACCGCCGTTGTAGCTGACGCGATTCGTGTTCCTATAGAACTCTCGGTTTTCGTAAACGTTGTGGATTACGTTGAAATCTATGTTGTTCACGGCGCGGTTGTAGAAAAAGTGTCTGCCGTCCCAGCGGCCGCCTTCGTAGCCGTGGCCGAAGTAGCCGAAGCCGTAATTGATGCCGCCATACCAACCGACATGCGGGCCCCAATAACCTTCGTGAAAGAAGAAGCCGTTTCCGCCCCATTCCCAATAGCCCGGCGTCCAGAGGAAACCGACTTCAGGCGGGAGAACCCAGGTGCCCGGGACCCAATAGTATTCGGATCCATCCCAAGCCCAGTAGCCGGGAATCCAGATGTAACCGTCGCCAGGGCAGATGGGCTGGTCGTAGACAGGAATCGCGGGAGGACCAAAACTGACGTAGATTCCGATTTGCGCGAAGGCCGCTGTCGAAACTGCTAACAAGAACAGCGCGAAAACCGCGCAACGAACAAGAGAAGATGTGCGCATTGTCTGCTTCCTTCCTACCGATCATCCTTGCAGCCAAGCGAGATCTGTCCGCAACGACTGATCCAACTTTTATATTCTTACAGAGACAAGCGCGGACGCAGTGATCAACATCACACGACCGCATGACTGGCGAGCATTGCGGGGAAGGAATCCACGTGTCTGATCAACGGAGTTGGCCGAACTGCCTTGCCATTATCGATTGTTTCCGAATACGCTGTGATTTGGGTGTGAAGGCCTACAGCGATGGTCTGCGCCTTCGACAACATAGGCATCCTTGTCAATATTTCGCGCCAAGTGCCCCCTTTGCGCAACTGTAACGGAAGCCGAGCATTCGTGGCGGTGTTGGGGAAAGTTCTTCTCTGGACTCTAGATAACCGGCAGAAACCCCTGTGATCTGCGTCACTGCCGACTGTGAGTAGCGGCACCGAACCAAAACTCCGTTGTGTAGCAAATTAGCGCGGAGGAAGGACCGATGCGATGGCCGCAGAGCCATGTTCGCGGGCTTCTCAGTTCTACAGTTTTCCTGCCGACCAGAAACGTCATCGGCCTCTTGGGAGAAGAGATCATGAAAACGAAAGTTGCACTGTCGCTCATGCTGGAGCTATTGCTCAGCGGCGCGATCGCCAGTCAGGTTCAAGCACAGACGTTCAACAAGCTAACCAAGCTTACGTTTAGCGGGCCGGTCGCAGTTCCTGGAAAGGTACTGACGGCGGGCACGTACGCCTTCACCATTCTCGACTCGTTCGGGAACCGACAGATCGTGCAGATTTGGAATGCAGACAAAACAGAGTTGGTCACTACAATTCTGGCGATTCCGAACGTTCGGCTCGAGCCGACCGACAAGACTGTTATTGAATTTCGCGAGCGGCCCGCGGGCAGACCACAAGCGATAAAGGCGTGGTTCTATCCCGGTTACTCCTACGGAATTGAATTCGTTTACCCAAAGGAAGAGGCTGTGCAGCTCGCGAAGGTCGAGAACGAACCCGTTCCGGCCGAGGAGGCTCTGCCGACTCCGAGCACCATGAAGACGGTTCCGCTGGTCGCGGTGACGCCACAGGGCGAGGAAGAACCGGTGGCGCAGGCATTCCCGCCAGCTAAACAGAAGGAGGTAGCCCAGGTGCTGCCGAAAACCGCAAGCCCGCTTCCGTTGATTGGGCTCTTCGGCGCAACCTGCCTGCTTTTCGGTTTTGGCCTACGGCGCTTTGCAACGAAAACGCGTTAGGTGGTACGGTCCCTCCGTGTCGCGGAACTCGTTAATAGGGTTCCGCGGCCGGACGGACTAACGATGTAATTGCGGGAGCGGTCATGGCTCGCCTGGCAATCGGCAACATACGAGCGACGGGTCTTGTGGCGGTGGCTCTTTTTCTTGCGACTTGTGCTCTCCTTGGACTAGCCGAACCCTCGCCGCAGCAACAATCCCCAAATCCAAAACCCGTGCTTTCATCGCGCACAGACTTGGTCGCACTTCCAGTTAGCGTGACGGATGGCCACGGAGATTTTGTCGCGGGCTTGACCGTTGCGAATTTCAACGTACTGGAAGACGGCCGTCCACAGAAGGTCGAATTCTTCGAGCAGGAAAATACTCCGCTGACAGTGGGACTGATCGTTGATCACAGCGGAAGCATGGCGCCGAAACTTCGCGACGTCGCCGCTGCCGTGCTCGCGTTTGCGCACTCGAGCAATCACGATGATGAGATGTTCGTCGTCGACTTCGATGACTCCGTATCGGTTGAATTGCTTCACGGGAAACCCTTCACCAGCGATCCCGAAGAACTCAGTGAGGCAGTGGCAGCGGTATCCGCGCGCGGCCAAACGGCGCTGTACGATGCGATCGCCGAAGGATTCGTTCATTTGAAACTGGGCCGATGGAACAAGAGGGCTCTACTTATCGTGAGCGACGGCGGCGATAACATCAGCCGCAACACGTTCAATCAAGTTCTGGCGATGGCTCGCAGTTCCCATGCCGTGATCTACGCGATCGGACTGCTCAGCGAGTCTGGTCAAGAGGAAAATCCGGGCATTCTTCGCCGGCTTTGCCACGATACCGGAGGCATTGCGTTCTTCCCGGCGAAAGACACGTCCATCGAGGCCACGATGAATCAAATCGCTCGCGATCTTCGCGGGCAGTACATGCTGGGCTACGTTCCGCCTGCCAATCCTGGATCGGCCGAGTTTCACAAAGTCGACGTGAAAGTGTCTGCGTCAGGACGCGGCACATTGCACGTCCGCAGCCGCACCGGCTATTCGGTTGCGGCACGGCCACCTTCTGACGACGGAAGGAATGCGCCGTGATATCAATGAATCGCGTCGGAACCTGGCAAGGAGAACGCGTTCGGCCAGCCGTTCGCGCTTTGTCTACCCTGCTCCTGATCACAGGAATCGTTGCCCTGGGTTACGTAGCCTACATACTTGTGAGCGCGGCCCTTTTTCAGGCGCATGAATTGCGAAAACTCCACCGCGCGATTTCCGAACCTAGTTTAGAGGCTGCTCCGCGCATCGTGACCGAAGGCGACGTGATAGGACAGATCGAAGTGCCCCGCCTTGGTCTAACTGCGGTCGTCGTCCAAGGTGACTCGGATGACGTGCTTCGACGGGCTGTCGGCCATGTCCCAGAAACTGCGCTGCCTGGCCAATCAGGCAATATCGCGCTCGCAGGACATCGAGATACGATTTTCCGCCCGCTCCGCGATATCCAGGTTGGCGACGTGATTTCGCTGAAAACGCCGACCGGCGAACATGCCTATCGCGTGAATTCCACTGAAGTTGTGCCACCCACTGACATTGATATCTTGCAATCCCGCGGCGAAAACGAGCTGACCTTGATCACCTGCTTTCCTTTTCACTACATAGGCCACGCGCCGAATCGGTTCATCGTTCGGGCGGAGGAAATAGGGCCGCCGAGCAAATAGCAAGCGGAACGCCAAGCCGGCTCTCCCGGCCAAAGGCTCACGGCGGGCCTAGCGACAGGCGTGCACTCGCCGGCGGTCATGGGCGAAATCGCCAAGCGCGAAACTGAACTTTCACGAATTGCCGAGCAGGTTCTCGGCTCGGGCCCCAACTCGGTAGAAGCTTACGCAACGAATCTCCGGGAATTTGTGCACACCCGTCTGGCGGATGTCAGAAAGCTGTTGTATGCGGATGTCGGCGCTGCACGCGCAGAATTGTCTCGCCACATCGATAGGATCGTAATGAGGCCTGTGGAGGTAGAGGGCAAACGCTATTACGTTGCGTCGGGAGAATGGAGTCTGTTAGGCAAAGAAAAAGGGCCGCTTACGAGCACGGCCCATAGCAATCTTGAGATGGTTGCGGGGGTCGGATTTGAACCGACGACCTCCGGGTTATGAGAATTAGGGGCTAACGCTAAAGCCCGTTGATGGCGCATCACTTGTAGCCCGGAATTGGTAATTTTGGAGCGCAGAACCTACGATTCTGGCCTCTAAATGGCCTCTGCGCGAGCACCCCACACCTCGCGTAGTAGGTCGCAGTTGGACCTCCACGCCTGGATTGCACCGACAGCCTGAATGAAGGCCGACAAACGGCCGGGTAACTAACTTCAGGTAAGTTTCCGGGTAGGCTGTCGGGGAAACTTCATTCCTCCGCCGACCTTGGCGGCCTCGCTGGTGGCGGCCACCCGAAACTTACCGATCCAGCGAGGAGATCGAATCAATGGATAGACAAACGCGTATCAACCTTGAACGCTTGCGCCTTTTCCGAGCACTCTTCGTCGCCAGAGAAGACGCGTATGCGAGTTGGCAAGGCGACAAACCCACTGCTGTTCGCAATTCGCTCACCGACAAGATCCTGGCCGCACATTTGGAGGGCGAATATCGCGTCAGCAGCTACCTGATCAAACCAAACGGAAAGACACCCTTCGTCGTCTTTGACGTGGATGTCCGAAAACGTTCACTGGTAAGAAAGATCGTGAGGCGGCTCTGCCAAAGACACGTCGCGGCGTATGTCGAACGCTCGAAATCGAAAGGCTTCCACATCTGGTTATTCTTCGAGAAGCCGCTGCGCGCTAAAACAGCGCGGGCGTTCACCAGAATCGTATTGCGGGGACTCGAGAATAAGAAGGTCGAGGTCTTCCCAAAACAGGACAAAGTAAGCGGCGATGGCCTGGGAAACTGCATCTCGCTTCCTCTGTTTGGACAGGACATAGACGACGGGCGCACGGCATTCCTGGATAAGAACTTCGATGCCCTAACGAACCAGTGGTCGTTCCTCAGATCTATCAGGCGAACTCCGAAAAAACTGATCATCCGGGCAGTTCGTAAGAGTGAATCAAAAACGCCTGAGCCGAGCGAGTCTTCCGGCCCGTCCAATGGGCCTATCCATAAAGGCGCACGCAACACCACCCTCACTAGCCTCGCGGGGGCCATGCGTCGGCAGGGGGCGAGCAAGGGCACAATCCTTGCGGCATTGCGGGAAGAGAATCGAAAGCGTTGCAGGCCCCCTCTGCCACACAAGGAAGTAGCAGGGATTGCATCAAGCGTGAGCAAGTACACTCCTGCCAAGAAAAACGAGAGTAAGCGGTCCGATGAAATCATCGATGTCATGCTGGGAGAAGGGGCGACTTTCTGTCACACGCCTCAAAACGAGGGATACGTCACAGTGCGGCGAAATGATCACGAGGAAACCTTCAGTACGCGAGATGCGAGTCTCAAGCGATATTTGGCGACACGATTCTACGAACATTTCAAGGCGATGCCTCGCTCTCAAGATCTGACCGACATCTTAAACGGTCTTGAGGGTATTGCGCTTTTCAAAAGCCCCGAGCAAGAGGTCTTCACTCGGGTGGGCAAACACGACAGATCAATTTTCTTGGACCTGTGTGATGAGGATTGGCAAGTCGTTGAGATCACTCAAGACAAATGGCGGGTTGCCCACGATTCACCAGTCAAATTCAGGCGAGCGCGAGGCATGAAGGCCCTGCCAATGCCCGAGAGAGGAGGATCCATCGCCGATTTGCGGCCGTTCCTGAATCTATCCAGTGACGAAAATTTCGTCCTCGTGGCAAGTTGGCTCGTTGCGGCCCTCAGACCGAGCGGACCCTATCCTGTCTTGGTCTTGCTGGGCGAGGCAGGCAGCGCCAAGAGCACTGCGGTCAGAGTCTTGCGCGAGTTAATCGATCCCAACACCACACCACTTCGATCCGAACCCCGTGAGACACGGGATCTAATGATTGCTGCGCGGAATTCGTGGTGCGTTGCGTTTGACAATATTTCGCACCTCGGTTGGCGACTATCTGACGACCTGTGTCGTTTGGCCACTGGAGGAGGCTTCTCGACGCGACAACTTTATACCGATGCCGACGAGGCTCTTTTTGACGCCACACGCCCTATCATCCTGAACGGCATCGATGCCGTAGTAACCCGTGGCGATCTTATCGATCGTTCCCTAGTCATGAGCCTGCCTGTCATTTCCGAACTAGACCGACGACCCGAAGCACAATTCTGGCGCCTGTACAGGAAGGTTCAACCACGACTACTGGGTGCTCTGCTCGACGCAGTCTCGTGTGCATTGCAACACGTTGCCTCCGTCAAATTGGCTGCACTGCCAAGGATGGCCGATTTTGCACAGTGGGCCGTCGCCGCATCAACATCCTTTGGCTGGGACGAAGCTACGTTCATTCGAGCGCACGATTCAAACCGAGCTAGAGCCAATGTGTTGAGCCTCGAAGCCTCGCCGCTCGTGA
>Ga0335078_10018938_pt1 | contig 10242 bp, 7 predicted proteins | sample Lox_Sample_32_FD_206711 | JGI IMG/M metagenome (GOLD analysis project Ga0335078, IMG submission 206711) | Soil microbial communities from Loxahatchee National Wildlife Refuge, Florida, United States - Lox_Sample_3.2 | ecosystem: Environmental > Terrestrial > Soil > Wetlands | place: USA: Florida...
GGAACAGCGCGGCCGGATCGCGGTGTGAGACGATCGATTGCGACACTTCGAGCAGAGCCTGGTATTGCCGCGGAGCATCCGCCAGCACGCACAGTGGCCCATCCATCCTATTGAGATTATTGCAGCAAGCCAGAAGTTGCAGGCAGCCATCTCAGGGGAATAAGTCCCATTGGCCACAATTCGGTTCGCAGGCAACCACCCGTGCGCGGATGGTTGCGCCCGCGCGGGTGCGGATGCGGAATCGAGCTGGCAGCCCGGCTCCGCGCCGGTAGGGAATACGAGGAGACTTCGGGGTGTGCCGAGCGCGGTCCCAGACCGGGAAGCGCCGAACGTTATGGAGTCCGTTGGGTTGCCTGCTGCCAACTGGTCGGCCGGCGCCTGGACCGGAGCGTGCGCTTTTGAATCGCCGAAGATCGGGGGCCGGAAATCGCACGGCATGAAATCGCTTGTTGTGCCGATAAGAGTAAGGTGGCGCGGATCAGCGATCGGCAGTTGCGAAGATGTTGCGTTGGAACGGAGCGCGAGCGGCGCCCGGCGGCAGCCCCAGAGCATCCGCCGATGCTCGCGCTCCTCTATGCCGTTTTCTTGCGGGTCCTTTACAACATTTGTTACGACCTGCGTTGGGACCGGCCGGCGCAAGCGTTATTGGCCCACAAATTCCACTTGTTTCCGGAGCTTCGCAGCCGGCAGATCGAACAATGGGTTAGGCAGCTTCAAAGCCCGTATCTGTTTCCGAACGGCTCGGAACCGGAGTTGCGGCAGCGGGCCCAGGATCTGGTGATGGGCTTCCTGATTTAGGACTTGCTACGAGCGGATTCGGGCCGCCGGACCACCCGCGCCGCGGCGTGTAACGAGCGTTTAGGAGATCGACGTGAGCATGATTCTGGTGCAACCTTACTACGAATGCGAGGGCCCCTGTTTGCTGCGGAACAGCGATTCCGCCGGCGTCTGCGCAATCGCACTTCCACTCACTTCCGGACAGTGGGCGGCATTGCTGCGAAAGCACGACAACCTGATTTACGCAGCGTCGGCCGATTGCCCGAAGGAGGCTGAGCCGGGCTTCGTGCCGATCGAGACGCGCGACGGCTACCGGATCTACGGCCCGGTCCGCCGCGCGGCCGATCCCGCTCCGCAACGTTCCAAACTGCTGCCAGGCTGCGCATCCGGTCCCGGCAATTCGGAACTATGCACATCCTTGCGCTTGTAACTTCACTGCGCCCGGCAGCCTGCAAGATCCTGCAAGTTGCGTCCACGGCCGGCGCCAGGCTGAGGATCAAAGACCTTCCAGCAGGTGCCCCATCTTCTCTTTTTTCGTGCGCAGGTACGATTCGGTCGAAACCATCGCCGGCACGATGCAGGGCACACGCTCCTCTACGCGGACGCCCGCCGCTTCCACCGCCGCCACCTTATCCGGGTTGTTCGAGAGCAGGCGGATGCTTTCGAGTCCGAAGTACCGCAGAATCTCGCCCGGCAGCTCGTAATTCCGCAGATCGGACTGGAAGCCGAGGCGCTCATTGGCCTCCACGGTGTCGGCGCCGTGGTCCTGCAGTTCGTAAGCCCGCAGCTTGTTGAGCAGGCCGATGCCGCGGCCTTCCTGATGCTCGTAAATGAGCAAGCCGCGGCCCTGGTCTGCGATCATGTGCAGCGCGAGTTCGAGTTGCGCGCGGCAATCGCAGCGCAGGCTGTGGAAGACATCGCCGGTCAGACATTGGGAGTGGATGCGCACCAGCGGCGGCGGCGCTCCGCCCGCCACGCCGCCCATTTCCAGGACCACAGCCTCTTCCAGGCGGTCCTGGTAGCGGCCTTCGAATCCATAGATCCGGAAGCGTCCAAATCGGGTTGGAAAATCTGCTTCGGCGGCTTTACGCAACCGCAACGCGGGGGGAGTGTGCATGCGCTTTCAATCAGCCGTTCCGATGCTTCTATTATAATGATCTGCGAGCATTCATGGCGGACTCCTACCTGGTCACGCTGCTGGTAAAGCTGGGCGTGGTGGCTTCGCTGGCCAGTATCCTGGTGCGCTGGAGCGCCGTCAAACGCATGCTGATGCGCGAAAGCCGCACCTTGGCGCAGCGCATGAAGCTGTCCCTTTGGTTTTCCTGCGTCTTCGGCGCCAGCGTGGCCACGCGCGTGGTGAGCAGGAGTTATCAGGCGGTGGATCTGGGGCTCGAAGGCAGCCTGCTGGCGGGATTGTTGGGCGGCTATGTAACGGGGCTTACGTCCGGCATCCTGATCTCGATTCCCGCCATGATCCACCGCGAATATCTCACGATGCCGCTGCTGGCGGGCCTGGGAGTCCTGGGCGGCCTGCTGCGCGATTGCGCCGCCGATCCCGAGGATATCTGGCGTTTCAGTCCGTTTTTCGATCTCAACCTGTGGAGGTTTTTCAGACAGCGCCGCTTCGACCGCCGCACGGCTTTCAACTTCGCCTTCTTCATCGTGATTCTTTTTGCGGAATTTCTGCGCCAGACGCTCGGCCAGGCGTTCGGCGCCGGGACGGGCAGGCGCGCGCCGATGATTTTTTATCTGCACCCGGAGAATCCGAATTTCTTGGTTTGGGCGGCGGTCTACGTCACGACGCTGTTTTCCGTGACGCTGCCGTTGAAGATCTGGAACAACACCCGCAACGAAGGCAAGCTCGAAGAGCAGCAGCGGCATCTGATTCAGGCGCGGCTGGAGGCGCTCACCAGCCAGATCAATCCGCATTTTCTCTTCAACACGCTGAATTCGGTTTCCTCCCTGATTCGCACCGATCCGAACCAGGCGCGCGTGATGGTGTTGAAGCTCTCGAATATCCTGCGGCGGTTGCTGCGCAAGCACGAAAACTTCAGCGCGCTGCGCGAGGAGCTCAGCTTTATCGACGACTACCTGTCGATCGAAGTCGTGCGTTTCGGCGACAAGCTGCGCTTCGAGAAGGACGTGGACGCCGGCACGCTGGACATGCTCGTGCCGAGCATGCTGCTGCAGCCGCTGATCGAGAATTGCGTCAAGCACGGCTTGAGCAGCAAAGTGGAAGGCGGCACGATCCGGCTGCGCAGCCGGCGCGTGGATTCCCGGCTGCTGTTGAGCGTGGAGGACGATGGCGTCGGGATCCCCGAGTCCAAGCTGGCGACGCTGCTCGAGCAGGGCATCGGCGTGAGCAACGTCAGCGAGCGGCTGAAGGTGCTGTTCGGCAACGATCACAAGATGCAGATCGACAGCCAGCCGGGCCGCGGCACACGGATTGAGATCGAGATTCCGGAACTGCAGACCAGCCTGGTGGCGGCATCTTAACGGGCGCCGAAGCCGGGCGCCGCGCGCTTGAGTTGCCGCGAGGCGCCGGCGCTCATCAGGCCCGCGCCTGAAACGTCACGGTGCGCGGGCGGCGTCGCCTGGCCGAAACTCACAACGCAGGACCCGGCGGAGGGCCGCGACATTCCCATAATCGGACATCCCGATGTGGAAACCGGACAGCGGCCGCAAGAATAGAGCCTTCGGGATTCTGATTTTCATGGCCGGGAGCGCATGCCGCTTGGCAGGATAAATGCACCTTGTTATCCTGTATGTGACCTTGAGTAGGAGAACAGCCCATGCGGGCATCCGTCAGTCGCGCTCTTCGCGTCCTCCGGAAAGACCCGGTCTTCACCGCCGTGGCGATCGGATCGCTGGCGCTCGGCATTGGCGCCACCGCGTCGATGTTCAGTTTCGCCGACGCCATGCTGCTGCGCCCGCTGCCCGTGATGCAGCCGGACCAAGTGGTCTCGATCAACACGGCTACTTCGGCTCCATTTGCCGCCAACTCGAATATTTCCTACCCGGACTATGCCGATCTGCGCGACCGCAGCCGCAGCTTCGCGGGGCTGGTGGCGGCTTCTTACGCGAGATTCGGTTTCAGCCCCGATCCACGCACTCTGCCGCGCATGAAATTCGGGCTGTATGTTTCGGGCAACTTTTTCCAGGTGTTGGGTATTGAGCCCGCGCTCGGCCGCGGCTTCCGCGTGGAGGAAGACCGGGCGGAGGGACGCGATCCCGTGGTGGTGCTGGGCCACGATTTCTGGATGAGCCAGTTCGGCGGGAGCCCGTCGGCTCTCGGCTCCCGTATCCGGCTAAATGGGATCGACTTTTCGGTGATCGGCGTGGCGCCCGAACAGTTCACCGGCATCGACCTGGTGTTGCGGCCCACGATGTTCGTGCCGCTGGCCATGTCGCCTCGCATGGAAGCGGCGAACCACTTGCACGACCGCGATTTTGGCTGGATGTTCGTCAAAGGCCGGCTGAAGCCCGGCGTCGGCGAAGATCAAGCGCAGGCGGACATAGGCGCCCTTTCCGCCGAATTGCTCAAGCTGCATAAGCAGAGCAGCCGCGATCAGCGCCTGGTGGTGGAGACCGAGTTGCAGCTTCGCGTGGCCCAAGGTCCGGAAGTCACGGCCATGGTGGCGATGCTGGGCACGCTGGGGATCTGCGTGCTGCTGGTAGCGTGCGCCAATGTCGCCGGACTGTTGCTGAGCAGGTCCCGCGCCCGATCGCGGGAGATCGCCGTGCGCTTGGCGATAGGCGCGAGCCGCGCTGCCCTGGTGCGGCAGCTTCTGCTGGAGAATCTTCTGGTCGCGGTGGCTGGAGGAGTGGGTGGCGTGGCGGTAGCCGATGCCTTCGGAGAACTCTGGCGGCGAATGCCGATCCCGGTCGACTTGCCGGTCAGGTTTGTGATCGGGGTGGACCGCCGGGTGCTGCTGTTCACCGTGGCAGTCTCGCTGGTGAGCACCCTGCTGTTCGGTCTGGCTCCCGCGCTTCAGGCTACCCGTCCGGACCTGGTCCCGGCCTTGAAAGCCGGCGACGCGGCCAGCGTTGGAAAGCGCCGCTTGTGGGGGCGCCACACGATGGTGGCGGGCCAGGTGGCGCTTTCGCTGGTCTTATTGGCGGTCTCCGCCGTCATGGTGCAGGGCTTTCGCGATCAATTGGCACAGGGACCGGGCTTCCGCACCGATCATATCTTTCTAACGAGCTTCGATACGCAACTGATTCACTATTCCGAAGAACAGGCGCGGCGATTCTACAGCGACCTGCTGGAGCGAACGCGCGCGGCCCCAGGCGTGCGATCGGCGGCCCTCGCCTCCGGTGCGCCGATGCTAGGCGTCGAAAACATCGGCGTCGTTCCGGAGGGCTACCGTTTGCCCCGTGGCGAGCCGGCCATGACCACGACCGCGTCCTGCGTCAGCGAGGGCTATTTTCGGACGATGGATATTCCGATCCAACGCGGGCGCGGTTTCCTGGAATCGGACGACAAGGACGCTCCATTGGTGGCCGTGGTGAACGAACACATGGCGCGTCATTACTGGCCGAAAGGAGATGCGTTGGGCAAACGGTTCCACATCCGGACCACGGACGGTGCTCTGGTCGAGATCGTGGGAATCGCCAGGAGATCGAAATACCTCTGGATCGCCGAGCGGCCGCTCGATTTCTTCTACCTGCCGTTCCGGCAGCATGCGCATTCCGCGCTGACCCTGCTGGCGGAATCGCAAGCGCGGGACGCCGCCACCATTGCTCCGGCGTTGCACAACGTGGTGCGCAGGCTGGATCCCGACATGCCGGTTTTCGACGTGCGCACCATGCAGGACTTTTATCGGCAACGTGCGGTCAAAACGTCGGACATCATCGTGCAAATCGTCGCAGGCATGGGTTTCATGGGGCTGATTCTGGCGGTGGTGGGCCTTTACGGCCTGGTGGCTTACTCGGTGAGCCGCCGGACTCGCGAGATCGGCATTCGGATGGCGATCGGCGCGGATCGGGGCAAGGTAGTCCGGATGGTGCTGCGTCAGGGGCTGCGACTCGGCGTGGCCGGAGTGGCCGCCGGTCTGGTGGCAGGTTACTTTGCCTGCCGCGTGGTCACATCCGCGTTCTCGTTCGTCACGTTCGACCGCGTCGATCCTCTGGTTCTGGCCGGCATCGCGCTGCCGCTTCTGGCGATTACGGGTTTGGCTACGTGGGCGCCGGCGCGGCGGGCCTCGCTGATCGATCCGCTGCGCGCCTTGCGGGACGAGTGAGCCTGGCCGGCGCTCGCGCGGACTGCCGACCGCCAGACCACTCCCTCACGGTCGTGGCTCTGGTTGGAGCCACGCCGTCCTACGATGTGCCTGCCGGATCGGATATCGGTTTCCGCCTGGCGCGGCGCCTGGCTACCTTTTCATCGCCGCCAGCAGCTCGAGAGCCTTGTGGTAAGCTGCGGCTGCCTTGGCGGTTGCCCCCTTCTTCTTAAAGGCCTCGCCGAGATAGTAATAGGCCTCGGCCGATGGCTTCCGGGCGATGGCCGCTTCGAAATCCGCGATGGCGCCATCCACGTCCTCACCAGACCCTGCTGGGGCCATTAATCGGCCGATGCCCCGGCCGAGATGCGCATCCGGGTGATTCGCGTCGAGCGCCAGGGCCTTTTCGAACTCCTCCATGGCGGCTCCTCCGTACTTCATCTTGTCTTCCGGAGTCCCCTGGGCCAAGCTGCCCAGGATGCGCCCTTTCCACGCATGAGCGTCGGCGCTTTTCGGATCCTTGGCGATTAGAGCGTCGGCCATGGCCAAGGCGTCCACATATTTCTTCGCGTCGAAGAGTCTCTTGAGTTCATCGAGGGATGCCTTTCCGGCTGACGCAGTCCCAGCCGGCGCGTCCATATGCCCGAAGTTCAGCGCGTTGCCCACCCACGTGGTCTGTCCCATCATCGCCGAGACGAGTGGCGCCAGGTCCCGCAGGTCCTGCATGGTGTTGGCGGTTGATCCGATGTTCAGACCGTTGCCCATAAACACCACTTTGCGATCCAGGATGGCCTGCATCAACTCCTGGAGAACGGAGGGCTTTTCTTCCCGTTCCGGAAACAACTCCACGCGAACATCATCACCCTCCACGATCAGAATTCCGAGCGGGACGGTGTTCCCGCCCATTCCACCGGCAAACCCCGTCATCGCCGCGCCACCGCCGAGCCCGAACTGGATTTTGGCAAACGGAACCACCGCGGTGTCGCCGACGCGAATGGGCTCGCCGACTACGCTGCCGATTTTCAGTTGCGCAACCAGTTTGTCGAAGTCGGCCAAGGGCTGCGCCAAAGGAGCCTGGGCTCTCGCCAGAGCCCCGCATAACATGAGGGAAACCGCCAACGCAGCAGATTTTCGCATCGCTATCATGATGGTTTGCTCACTTGGCGGGCGTCTTCGCGACGCTGATGAAGCGGGTTCCTTTCTTGCCGATCGCGACGAATCCCAAGGGCCGGGCCTCGCCGCGCATAAAGAACCCGTCGGCGCCCGGCGCCGGGTTTTGCGCAGAGGCCGCCCCTGTACTGCCCGGAGCCGCCATGCCTCCCCCACCGAAGCTGACATCCATCATCATGACCGGGATCAGAATCAGCGAGCCGGCTTTTACAGGCTCGCCAACCACGGTCTTCACATGCAGATCGTTGCTCAAACGCTGAGCCAGGGCATCGGCCAGTTCATAGGCGGGTTGCAAAGCCGGCGCCTGAGTCTTTTTGTCCGGCGGATTCTGACCTGCTGCGAGCGACCCAAGTATCAGTCCGGCCACGACGGCTAAGACTGTTTTTCGATTCAACGGACACCTCCTGAAAGATCTTAATCTGTATTATAAGTGAAAACAGTCCCAATAACTGAAATATGGTCCGGAAGATCCTGTCTCCGCTTCCCGGAATCGAACACCCAGACACGGAAAACGGACAGTTCGCGGAAAAGCGCAGCCGCAAAGCCGCGATCCTTCTCGCGCGGAAGGGCCGTCCGCTTGGAAAGAGAAATGCACCTTGTTATCCTGTTCTTGAGTTGGCCAGGAGACGCGGCCCATGCTGACATCCCTCAAACATGCCCTCAGAGTGCTGCGTAAGGACCCGGTATTCACCGCCGTGGCGATCGGTTCGCTGGCGATCGGGATTGGCGCAACATCGTCGATGTTCAACTTCACCGACGCGATGCTGATGCGGCCGCTGCCGGTGGCACAGCCGGATCGCGTGGTCACGATCAACACCGCCGTATCCGCGCCATTCGCGCAAAACCCGCCTATTTCATACCCGGACTACGTCGGCTTGCGCGACCGCAATCGCAGCTTCGACGGCTTGATCGCGTCCTCCTACGCATCGTTTGGCTTCGCCCGGAATCCCAAAGCCTTGCCCCACATGAAATGGGGTCTGTATGTCTCGGGCAACTTCTTCCGCGTGCTGGGCGTGGAGCCGCCGTTGGGCCGCGGTTTCCGCCCCGATGAAGATCAGGTGGAGGGCCGCGACGCGGTGGTCGTGCTCGGTCACGATTTCTGGGCTGCCCAGTTCGGCGCGAGCCCGTCCGTGATCGGCTCCCACATCCGGCTGAATGGCGTGGAATTCTCCGTGATCGGGGTGGCCTCCGGACATTTCACCGGCATCGACACGATCATGCGCCCGCAAGTATTCGTCCCGCTGGCTATGTCGCCGCGCACGGAACAGCAAAACCACCTTCACGACCGCGACTTCGGCTGGTTGATGATCAAGGGCCGGCTGAAGCCCGGCGTCAGCCAGGAGCAGGCGCAGGGCGACATCTCGGCCCTCTCCACCCAACTCGAAAAGATGCATCAGGTGACCAGCCCTGATCAGCGCCTCCGTGTGGAAACCGAACTGCAGCTTCACACGGTGCAGTTGCCGGTGCAGACCGCCATGCTTGTAATGCTTCTGCTGCTGGGGATTTGCGTGCTGCTGGTAGCCTGCGCCAACGTGGCGGGTCTGCTGCTGAGCCGGGCGCGCGCACGTTCGCGGGAGATCGCGGTGCGCCTGGCAATCGGCGCCGGACGCGGGGCTCTGATCCGGCAACTTCTGATCGAGAATCTGCTGGTGGCCGCGGCCGGCGGAGTTGGAAGCGTGCTGGTGGCCGATACGGTCGCGGATTACTTGCGCCGCATTCCCGTCCCTAAGGAGATACCCATCAACTTCGACGTCGGGGTGGACCATCGGATGCTGCTCTTTACGTTGGTGGTTTCCGTGCTGAGCACGTTGTTATTCGGCCTGGCGCCCGCGTTGCGCGCCACCCGCCCCGATTTGGTTCCGGCCCTGAAAGCCGCCGATGCCGATAGCGGAGGCAAGCGCCGCCTCTGGGGCCGTAACACGATCGTGGCGGGCCAAGTGGCTCTCTCGCTGGTGCTGCTGGCGACCGCCGCCGCTTTGGTCGAGGGCTTTCGGGAACAACTGCTGCCGGGTCCGGGATACCGCATCGAACGTCTCTTCCTCACCAACTTCGACACGCAACTGGCGCACTACTCACAAGACCAGTCGGCACGCTTCTACCAAGACCTGCTGGACCGGACGCGCGCCGCTCCGGGCGTGCGGTCCGCGGCCCTGGCCTCCTTTGTGCCGATGGAGACGGCCCCAAACAGCGCAGGCGTGGTTCCGGAAGGGTGGGACTTGCCGCGCGGCGAACAAACCATCGCCACACCCAGCGCCAACGTCAGCGACGGCTACTTCGAAACCATGAGCATCCCCATTCCGCGCGGGCGCGGCTTCCGCGATTCGGATCGCGAGAACACGCCGCTGGTGGCCGTCGTAAACGAGCAAATGGCCAGCCACTACTGGAAGGGAGATGCCCTGGGCAAGCGCTTCCATCTGGGGAAGGCCGGCGACCCGCTGGTGGAAGTTGTGGGCGTGGCGAAAATGTCGAAGTACGCTTGGATCGCCGAGCCCCGGCTGGACTTCGTCTACCTGCCCTTCCGGCAGCATCCGCGCGCCGCCATGTCGCTGGTGGCCGAATCTGTAGCGCAGGACGCCGCCACAATTGCGCCGGCGGTGCGCGAAGTCTTACGCAAGATCGATCCGGACATGCCGGCTTTCGAGGGGCGCACTATGCGCGACCTTTACACGGAGAGGGCCATCAAGTACTCGAACATCGTTACCCAACTCGTGACGGGCATGGGGTTGCTGGGCGTGATCCTGGCTACGGTGGGGCTATATGGGCTGGTGGCCTACTCGGTAAGCCGGCGGACCCGCGAGATCGGTATCCGCATGGCCCTCGGCGCGGAGCGGAGATCGGTGGTCCGGATGGTGCTGCGGCAAGGGCTGCAACTGGGCGTCGCGGGAGTCGCCGCCGGGCTACTGGTGGCCCACTATGTCTGCCGCGCGGTCACTGCCGCTTTTTCGCTCGAACACACCAATCCTGTAATCTTTGTCGTCATACCGCTGCCGCTGCTCGCGATTACCCTGCTGGCCGCATGGGGCCCCGCGCGGCGCGCCGCGCAGATCGATCCCCTCACGTCTTTGCGCGACGA
>Ga0335078_10018939_pt1 | contig 10242 bp, 8 predicted proteins | sample Lox_Sample_32_FD_206711 | JGI IMG/M metagenome (GOLD analysis project Ga0335078, IMG submission 206711) | Soil microbial communities from Loxahatchee National Wildlife Refuge, Florida, United States - Lox_Sample_3.2 | ecosystem: Environmental > Terrestrial > Soil > Wetlands | place: USA: Florida...
ATGGAAAAGTCAGCTCCGTCGAGAAGCCTAAGTTGTAAAGGGTGCCCCGCAGAGCACCGCTGCCTCGGAACCCGGTGAAAAAGGCGCGCGCCACCAGGGCGGGGTGCGCCTTATTACTTACTGGTGTTTACCCTGCTTGAGTTTCTCGCGCTGTTCTTTTAGCACGGCCTTGCGGCTCAGCTTGATCTTATTGCCTTCGAGCGCGAGCACCTTCACCAGGATCTGGTCGCCCTCTTTCAGCTCGTCGCGCACCTCGCGGATGCGATTCTCGGAGATCTCGCTGATGTGCAGCAGGCCGTCGGTGCCGGGGAAGATCTCGACGAAGGCGCCGAAATCCACCAGCCGTACTACTTTGCCGAGGTAAGTCTTCCCCACTTCGGCCGTCGCGGTGAGGTCGCTGATGATCTGGATGGCCTTGTTGGCGGACGCCTCGTCGGCCGAGGCCACATGCACGGTGCCATCGTCCTCGACATCGATCTTGACCCCGGTCTGCTCGATGATCCCGCGGATCACCTTGCCGCCGGGTCCGATGACGTCGCGGATCTTATCGGTCGGAATGTGCAGGGTGTAAATACGCGGCGCGTATTGCGAAATCGCCTTGCGGGATTCCGGAATGGCCTCGTACATCTTGTCGAGGATGTACAAACGGCCGCGGCGCGCCTGTTCCAGCGCCTCTTTCATGATGGCGATGGTCACCGCCGGAACCTTGATATCCATTTGCAGGCCGGTAATGCCGTCGCGCGTGCCGGCGACTTTGAAATCCATGTCGCCGTAATGATCTTCCGCCCCCGCGATATCGGTGAGAACAGCGTACTTATCGCCTTCCATCACCAGGCCCATGGCGATGCCGCCGACGTGCGCCGGCATCGGCACCCCGGCGTCCATCAAGGCCAGCGAAGCGCCGCAAACCGTGGCCTGCGAACTCGATCCGTTCGACTCCAGAATGTCGCTCACCACGCGCATGGTGTACGGGAATTGATCTTCGCCGGGAATCAGCGAGCCCAGCGAGCGCTCCGCCAGCGCGCCGTGCCCGATTTCGCGCCGGCCCGGCCCGCGCATGAAGCCTACTTCGCCCACGCTGAACGGCGGGAAGTTGTAGTGCAGCATGAACCGCTTGCTGGCTTCGCCGGGCTCGAGCAGTTCGATGCGCTGCTCGTCGTCCTTGGTGCCGAGCGTGACGGTGACCAGCGCCTGCGTCTCGCCGCGCGTAAACAGCGCCGACCCGTGGGTTCGCGGCAGCACTCCGGTCTCGATCGTAATGGGGCGAATCTGGTCGAACGCGCGGCCGTCGGGACGGCGATGATCGTGCAGCATCTCATCGCGGAAAATGCGCTCGCGCAGGGCTTCGATGCACCTGCCGGCTTCCTCCTGCTGCTCTTCGGGAAGATCGGCGAGCACCTTCTGCTTCACTTCGCTGACGCGCGTGTGGCTCTCTTCCTTGCTGTACTTTTCGGTGTTGAGCGCGTCGGCCAGTACGGCGCGGGCCGAACCTTCGATCTTCGCGTAAAGTTCCTGATCGATGGTGTGGGGCGTGAACTGAAACTTAGGCTTGCCGGCAAGCGCGACTAACTGGCGGATACCGGCGGCGATCTTCTGGCAGCACTCGTGACCGAATGCGATGGCGCCGAGGACTTCCGCCTCGGAAACCTGCTGGGCGCCGGCCTCCACCATCACGATACCCTCGGCAGTGCCTGCCACCACGATGTTCAGCTTCGATTCGCGGCCTTCTGTGTAAGTTGGGTTGGCGATATACTGGCCGTCCTTCATCCCCACCCGCACGCCCCCCAGGACGTAGGGGAACGGAAGATCGGAAATGGCCAGCGCCGCGCCCGCGCCACAGATGGCGAGGGAATTCGGATCCTGTTCGGGGTCGGCCGAAAGGACCATGGCGATGATCTGGGTCTCGTGCGAGAACCCTTCGGGAAACAACGGGCGCACGGGCCGGTCGATCAGCCGGCTGGTAAGCACTTCTTTTTCGGAGGGACGTCCCTCGCGCTTGATGAATCCCCCGGGTATCTTACCGGCGGCATAAGTGTATTCGCGATAGTCTACGGTGAGCGGGAAAAACCCGGCTCCCGGTTTGGGCTGGTCTGCCATGCAGGCGGTGACGAGAACGACCGCGTCACCGGAACGAACGACAACGGCGCCGTTCGCCTGTTTGGCCACCTTGCCGGTTTCGAGTGTAACCGTCCGGCCGCCCAGGTCGATTTCAACTGTGTGGTGCATAATCTTTCTAAAACCTCCAACCTCGGCCGGCGCTTGGTGAGCCTCCGGCCAATCGTCATCGGCCGCCCGCAAGCGGGGGCCGTTTGAGACTGGAGCTGACAGGATGGATGGTCCGCCGCGAGGGGGGCAACGACGCCGAATCCTCGTTCGGACCGGATGGGACCTGATCGGAAGCCCTCAGGGAAACCACGAATACCCCGGCTGCTTCCGCCAAATGGACTAGCGGCGGATGCCTAGCCGGGCCAGAAGTGCCTTGTAACGTTCCGTGTCGGTATCGCGAAGGTAGGTCAGAAGCCGGCGACGCTTGGCCACGAGGGTAAGTAACCCCTTGCGGGATCCGTGGTCCTTCTGGTGCGTCTTGAAATGCTCTGTCAGCGCTGCAATGCGCTGGCTCAAAAGAGCAATCTGTACTTCTGGCGACCCGGTGTCGGATTTGTGGCGCTGATTTGAGGTGAAAATCTGCCGCTTTGCTTCAATCGCCAGTGCCATTCGTGGGGTAAAACTCCTTGTCTTCTCTTAATCTCGTTTTGGTACGTAGATTAGGATAGCACAACCCAAAGCGGGTTCGGGCAAAGGCTACATCGCGCCATGCCCGCGGAAGGTGTTTACAATCAGCCGCGCGCCGTCGTAACTCCACACGCTCATCCACTGGCCGACGGGCGTGGCCATCATCAGCACCAGCAGCACCAGGAAGCCGGCGCGCGCGATCTCCTGGTAGAGGACCGCCGGAATGCGCAGCGCCAGCAGGATTTTCGACCCATCGAGCGGCGGCACGGGGATGAGGTTAAACAGCGCCAGGTACAGGCTCAGGCTCACACCGGTGTAGGCGAAATTGGCGATCCACACCGCCCCCACGCTGTTGCAAACCACGGCGATGGCGCCGAGCACCACCGCCATGATGACGTTGCTGAACGGTCCGGCGAGCGCTACCAGGAGCAACCCGTTCAAGCCGCCGCGAAGGTTCGCCGTCTTGGTCATGACCGGCTTTCCCCAGCCCAGGAATCCGCCCATGAACAGGGTGCTCAGAAAGGGCAGGATCGCGGTGCCGAGCCAATCCACGTGCGCCAGCGGGTTCAGGGTGACGCGGCCTTGCAGTCGGGGCGTATCGTCCCCCAGACGGGTGGCGACCCAGGCGTGGGAGAATTCGTGCGGCGCGGTGAGAAGCCACAGCAGCGCGACATTGGTGATGGCGAGTTGAAGATTCATTGCGGGTGGGCCGATTGGTCCATTGTACGACGAGCGTCCCTAACATCGGGGCATGCTCGTGGCGGCTCGTTTTTAGGCAGGGATAAATACAGCGCGGCAAGCCCCAAACGGCCATTCGCCACGGAGGCGAGGAGACGCCGGGAAAGACCGCCCGCGAGGTGCTCCTTCGGAACTTTCCCCTTCCACCCGCGTCTAACTTCCAGAAGCGAGGCATCCTTTGGAAACACTGATCGGCGACATCCGTCACGCCCTGCGTGTACTCCGTCACAGTCCTGGGTTCTCCCTCACGGCGATCGCGGTCCTGGCATTGGGAATCGGCGCCTCGACGGCCATCTTTTCCGTGGTCGACGCCGTCCTTCTCGAACCCCTGCCCTTCCCCGATCCCGGCCGCATCGTCTTCCTTCAGAACTCCACTCCGCAGGGCAATTTCGGCGCCGCTTCGGTGCCCAAATACAACGTCTGGCACAAGCAAACGCATGTGCTCGACGATATCGCTGCGTACGACACCGGCGGTCCGGGAATCAACCTCACCGGCGATCGTCCCGAGCAGGTCAAAGGCGTCCACGTCTCGCGCGAGTTTTTCCCCCTGTTCGGCATCCGCACCGTTATGGGCCGCACGTTCACCGCGCAGGAAGACCGGCCCGGAGGCGGCAAACTGGCGGTGCTCAGCGAGGGGTTGTGGCAGCGCCGCTACGGGTCGGATCCTGCCATCGCCGGCAAGACGATCGAACTCGGCGGCGAACCGTACACCGTCATCGGCGTGGTGGCGCATTCGTTCGCCATCGCGCCGCCGCCCGATCTCTACCTGCCCTTTCAAGCCGACCCCAACAGCACCAACCAGGGCCACTACTTCCAGAGCGCCGCGCGCCTGAACCCGGGCGTCTCGCTGGGCGCCGCCAAGGCCGCGCTCGATCTCGCCGGCGGCGAATTCAAACGGCTCTTCCCGAACGCCATCGGTCCCAAAGACAGCTTCACCGTGGCGTTGATGCGCGACGAAATGGTGAGCGACGTGAAGACCGCGCTCTACGTGCTGCTGGCCGCCGTCGGCTGCCTGCTGCTCATTGCCTGCGCCAATGTCGCCAGCCTGCTGCTCGCCCGCGCCACCGGGCGCTCGCGCGAAATCGCCATCCGCGCGGCCATTGGCGCGGGCCGCGGCCGCATCGTGCGCCAATTGCTCACCGAAAGCCTGCTGCTCGCGCTGGTGGGTGGAGCGCTCGGCCTCGCCCTGGGAGTAGTGGGCGTGCGCCTGCTGCTCGCCGTCAATCCCGGCAACATCCCGCGGCTCGGGCCGGGCGGAGGCGGCGTGACGCTCGATGTTCGCGTCCTGCTGTTCACCATGATCCTCTCGATTCTCACGGGGGTGGTCTTCGGACTCGCGCCCGCGCTGCACGCTTCGCGCGTCGATCTCAATTCCACCCTGAAGGAAGGCAGCTCGCGCTCCGGCACCGGCCTGCGGCAGGGCAAAGCGCGCGGCGCCCTGGTGGTGACGGAAATCGCGCTGGCCGTGGTATTACTCATCGGCGCGGGTCTGCTGATTCGCACCTTCGCCGCGCTGCACAGCGTGGCGCCGGGCTTCGACCCGCACAACGTTCTCACCGTGGAGACGGCGCTCACCGGAGAGAAATACAATAAGACCGTCGGCATCTCGCTCATGGCCGACCAGGTGGTGGAGCGGGTGGAGGCAATTCCCGGCGTGGAAGCGGCGGCCGCCAGTTCGTATCTTCCGCTCGATAGCGGGCTGGGGCTCGGCTTCATCATCGAAGGCCGGCCGCTCACCAACGGCCCCGCGCACGGCGGCGCCGCGTGGAATTACGTCACCGCGCGCTTCTTCGATTGCTTCAAGGTGCCGCTGGTCCGCGGGCGCGTCTTCACCGAGCGCGACGATGCCGCCTCCACTCCCGTGGTCGTCGTCAACGAGGCTATGGTGCGCCACTTCTTCAAAGATCAGGACGCCATCGGCCAGCGGCTGATCATCGGCACCGGGATGGGGCCGAATTTCGTGCAGCCGCCGCGCCAGATCGTCGGCATCGTGCGCGACGCGCGCGATAGCGGCTTGAATAACGATCCCCAGCCCGCCATGTTCATTCCGCTGGCGCAGGTGGGCGATGCCTACATGGCGCTCAACAATACCTTCATGCCGCTCCGCTGGGTGGTGCGCTCGCACGTGGCGCCGTACTCGCTGCTGGGCCAGATCCAGGGGGCGTTTCAAGCCGCCGCCGGGCTCCCGGTCTTCCATGTCCGCAGCATGGACCAGATCGTGTCCGGATCTACCTCGCGCGATCGCTTCAACACGCTGCTGTTGGGAATCTTCGCGTTCTTCGCCATCCTGCTGGCGTCCATCGGACTGTATGGATTGATGGCCTACTCGGTGGAGCAGCGCACGCTCGAGTTCGGCATCCGCCTCGCGCTGGGCGCCAATTTCACGCAGTTGCGCAATATGATCGTGGGGCAGGCGATGCTGCTCGCCGTGGCGGGAATTCTCATCGGACTGGGAGGGGCGTACGGGCTCACGCGCTTCCTGAAGCCTCTGCTCTTCGCCGTGAAAACCACCGATACCGCGAGTTTCGTCGCCGTGCCGGTGGTGCTGGCGCTGGTGGCGCTCGTCGCCTGCTATCTGCCCGCGCGCCGCGCCACGCGCATTCATCCGGTCGAGGCGCTGCGCTATCAGTGAGCACCGGCGCGCGTTACTGAGCCGCGACTGCCAGGGAACGGTGCCGTTCTGATGTTCCTGGCGAATGCGAAACGTGTTACGCTCCGGTGTTGCTCCCGCGACTTCCTGCTTGCTGGTCGGTGGACCCGATCAGTTTGAGGAACCCATGCGAAATACGACACGCCTTCTCCAGGCGAGCGCTATCCTCGCCCTTTTTCCGCTCCTGGCGGTCGGCCAAATTGTCGGCGGCGGCGGTGGACCTGGTCCTTTATCCTGCACGCTAACCCCCGCTGGGACGCCGGATCTCCGCCCGGAAGGGTACACGGAGCTCGCCGGCGATATTTTGATCATCTGCGAAGGCGGCGCGGTCTATCAGACCGGGGTCACGATTCCGACCACCAACCTCATTGTCTACTTGACTCCGGGCGTACCGGTCACCAGCCGATTCCTCGACCCGAACGGGGCTTCCGACGCGCTGTTGCTTATTGACGAGCCGGGCTCCGGTTTGACTACCCAGACAACCGGGGCCTTCGGACCCAATGCTCCGCAGGTGCTTTGCCCCTATGCCCAGGCCGCGGCGGCTGGTTGCCCGGCGGTAGCAGCGAACGATGGCTCCGGCGTTTTGGTCGCGGCCAGCCGGCTGCGATACCGCAACGGGCGTTGGCTGCACGACCGCACCGAACGTTTACCAGGGCAAGGTGGGCGACTACGGCGCTGAGACCATCACGTTCTATAGCGTGCCGGTACTTCCTCCGGCTACCAACGGCATTATCCGCATTTTTCGCATCACGAACATCCGCGTTCCCGTTCCTGGCGGTGCACTGACGAGCCAGTTGTCGGCGTTTCTCTCCACCAACCCGAACGTGGTGCTGCCGGTTTCCGCCTCTTCCGTTACCCTTGGCGTTGTCGGCCCCGAAATGAGGGCCGCGGTCAACCCATCGCCCGCCGGAGGCGGCAATCCCTTCAACAATTGCGCCCCTGTCCCCACTCCCACCCTGGCGTCGAGTATTACGTTCACCGAAGGGTTTGCTACCAGCTTCCACACGCGCGTAGTTCCGGGAGGAGCGTCGCTAGGTTCGCCAGGCGCTGGCAATACCATGTGGGCCGGGCAGGCCCTGAACCTCGCTGCGCCCGCCAACCAAAACATTCCAGGGGGATTATACGGCGGCTACGCCACCAACAACGAATCGGGATTGATCCTGCCCGGCCTCTCTTACACAGATCCCGATTCCAATCGCACCTACACTGCTGGCTTGGCGGATTTCGGCACACGCCTGAAGGCTGTCTTCATCAACATTCCGGCCGGCGTCACGGTATACGTTTCCACCACCAGCACCGGGACGGTCGCGGTTCCAGGCGGGACCAGCGTCACTCCTTACGCGGTGCTGGTGGCCGCGGGGCAGAGCACGGAGACTGCCGACGACGGCGCCAATTTCACGCCGCTGACATCCGCCACGACCGGTAGTGACGGCCTCTCTGTTTATCCCTTGGCGCCGGACAATACGGGAATGGCAGCGGCCATTTGGGAAGTCGTAAATTCCAATCCGGGCGCGATTGAGGCTTTGACGTTTCATGTCTACATCGCTTATACCAGCACGTTCGGGACGCGCCTTAACCCGACTTTTGCCGCCCTTAGCTATGCCCCGGAGCCCGGGGATGGATTGTTTACCACTGTGAACGCTACGCAAGGGGTGGAAAACCCCTTGCCGCGGTTCGCGGTCCTCCAACAACAGGGAGGTCCGTTCGCGGCCATCGACACATGCTCCATCATCGTGAGGGCCACTGGCACGCTCGACTTTCAGTACTCTATCGGCGGCAGCATTCCCCTGCCCTTTGTCCTGGAAGTGGACACCAATCCAGTGAATCTCGCCGTGACCGTCACCCCTACTGTGAGTACGCCCCCCGGCGGAAACTGGCTTTCGGCGGCACTCAGTGGCGGCCAACTTACAATCTCCGCCAATCCGACCGGCCTTGCAGCGTCCACCACCCCATACACCGGCAGCGTGCAATTATCGGGTGCGAACGGGCAGACAGTGACTTTGCCGGTGAACCTGGCCGTGTACCCGGCAGCCGAATATACTGTCGCCTCGAACCATACCGGCGATTTCGCACAGGGGCAGAACGGCGCAACTTACACGGTTGTCGTCAGCAACGCCTCTCCGTCCGTTCCGGCCACCGGACCGGTGACCGTCACGGAATCGCTGAGTTCCGGGTTATCGCTCGTCTCCATGAGTGGAACCAACTGGAATTGCAACACCATCCCAACCTGTACCCGCGGCGACGGTCTGGATGGCGGTGCCAGTTACGACCCCATTACGGTTACCGTGAACGTCGCTTCCAATGCCACTTCGCCCCAATCTAACACCCCCGGGGTAACCGTCCCCGGCTTTTTGAGCGTTGTCACTCTCGACACCACCGGCGTCACCAGCCAATCCTGCGACGTGAAGCAGGTTGGCTCGTTTACTATCGGCGACCTCCAGTCGGTCATTAACCAGGCCCTCGGCATCGATCCGGCGGAAAACGACCTGACCCGGGACGGAGATATTACGGTCGCGGACGTACAAGTGGTTCTTAAGTCGGTTTTGACCAAGGTGTGCTTTATCTGAAAATCGGATAAACTAGTTGTGAATCCGATTACCCGATGTCTGTCTCTCAGCCCATGGCCGAGTGGAACCGCGCGCTGGCGTCGGCCAGCGACGCCGACGCATTCGCCGGCCTGCTGCGCGCCGCGCAGGCGGGGTGCCTCCGGGCGCAGACCCGCCTGGGATGGGCGTACCAGACCGGCCGCGGGGTGGCCGTGGATTTCGCACGCGCCGCCGATTGGTACCGCAAGGCGGCCGGCGCCGGCGATAGCTACGCCATGGCCAACCTGGGCGTGATGAGCCTGTTGGGACAGGGCGCGGCGGCGGACGAGATCGAGGCCTACACCTGGCTGCGCTCCGCCGTGGGCTTGGGGCATGCGGCGCTCCTTCCCGCGCTAGAGGCGCTGGAACGGCGCATCACCGGCGCCGGCCGCAACGGCCATTTCGCGCCCCTGGTCGCGCCGCAAACTCCGCCGGCGCGGCCGTGCACCACGGCGGTGTGCGATCCTTCCCGCTGCGACGCGGGGTAACACTATGCGCAGAACTCCTTTCGAACAATCGCTCAAAGTCATCGGACGCGGCACCAGGAACTGGCTGGCCGGGCGCCCCATCGTGGTGTCCTTCGAAGTGACCGACTCCTGCACCTGTAACTGCCGGCATTGCGACCACGGCGGCGCGCGCGACGATTCGCGCAATCTTCAGGCAAGCGATTATCGCCGCTATATGCAGGCGCTGCGGCCCTGCGTGGTGCAGGTTTCCGGCGGCGAACCCCTCCTGCGGCGCGACCTGGTCGAGATCGTACGCACGATCAAAAACGGCACGCGCATGCCATACACCATCCTGGTATCCAGTTGGTCGCTCATGACCGCGGAACTGTACCAGGAACTGCACCATGCGGGCGTGGACCAATTCTCCGTCAGCCTGGATTTCCCCGACGAGCGCCACGACGATTTCCGCTCTTACCCCGGCCTCTACCGCCACCTGGAGGATCTCGTCCCGCGCATGGCGCGCCTCGGCTACGACGACATCGTGCTCAATTCCTGCATCACCAGCGAGAACTTACACGAGATCGGCGCGATTGCCGATAAGGCGCGCGAATGGGGAGTGAATTTGTGTTACAGCGCCTATTCCGCGCGGCGGACCGGCTGCCGCGACTTACTCCCGGCGGCGAAAGATCAGCTCGCGATTCTGAACCAGCACCTGGACCGCGTGGAAGCGCGGCGCGACGGCACCAACTGGATCGTCAACAGCCGCAGCACGCTCGATGCCACGCGGCGCTACTTCGCCAATTCGGGCATGCCGGGATGCAAGGCCGGTCACCGCTTCCTGGTAGTCACGGCCGATGGCGCCCTCCAGCCTTGCTCGATGCAGTTCCATCGCTATGCGCTCGAGGATCGCACGCGCATGATCCGCGAGTTCACCGGACACAATACCTGCGATGAGTGCTATGTCTCCATCCGCTCCTACCTGGACAAGAGTTTTCCCCAACTGCTGTGGGAAAACGTGCGGGGATTCTTCTCGGTCAAAGCCTAAGCCCTAACAGGTTGCTGAAAAAGGCCCAAAACCAACTGGCCGCCG
>Ga0335078_10018940_pt1 | contig 10242 bp, 14 predicted proteins | sample Lox_Sample_32_FD_206711 | JGI IMG/M metagenome (GOLD analysis project Ga0335078, IMG submission 206711) | Soil microbial communities from Loxahatchee National Wildlife Refuge, Florida, United States - Lox_Sample_3.2 | ecosystem: Environmental > Terrestrial > Soil > Wetlands | place: USA...
AGGGCGGGAAGGCGGTGCTCATGCCCATGCAGCCGAGGCCGATCGCCGACACCTCCAGGTCAGTTCCGAGCGTGCGTTTCTGCACTTCAGTCTCCTTTCAGCGAGGCACGAGCTTGAGCGTCGCTGCGCGTGCCTCGGGCGCAACGATCGAAGGAACGATGGTGGGGTAGCGGCGGCCGTACTTCGCCTCGTAAGCCGCGTCGGTGTCGTCGCCGCGCTCGCCGGTCTCGACGAGCTCGACGTCTCGTTCGATGCCGCCGGCGCGAATGTGCGCCTCGTGGCGGGTAAGCGCCCCGCGGAACCACGACGATCCGCGCCCGTTGACGGAGCGGACGAAGACATCGTCGCCCTGGCAGACGACCCACATCGTCACTGGTCGCCGCAGCGACCCATCGCTGCGCACGGACGCCAGGGCGAGCTCCTCCGCGTCTCCGATCCGGTCGAGCTCAGCGCTTGTCCATCCGCTCATCGCAGCAACCTCCGTGAGAGTCAGGCGTCGGTTCGGTGGGGGAGATCGATCATTGCGGGGCGAGCTCGCCGTAGAAGTAGGAGGCGGTGACGCCGCCGTCCATGAGGAAGTCGCTGCCGGTGATGAACGCGCCCCCGGGTCCCATCAGCAGCGCGCCGATCGTTCCGACCTCGTCCGGAGTCCCGGCACGCCCGACCGGGCACAACTCGATCATGCGCCGATATCCCTCGCCGCGGGGAACGCTTGCTCCACCGGACCGCCTCGGCCATCACGCGCAGCGAGTTTGCTCTCTTGGCCAGTTGGTAGGCGTGCAGGGAGTCGGTCACCTGATCGAGTTGAAGCATCGGCAGCGCGAGGAGTTCCTCGGCCGGTGTCGTCGCAAGAGCGGCGTCTTGCTCGGCGGTCAGTGCCCCCAGGCGGTGCCCCGATTGCGACGCGATCACCACGCCGGCGCCTCCGGGTGCGATGACGTTCCCGAACTCCTCGAGCAGCACCGCGGTTCCGTAGAGGTCCACACGCAGGATCGCCTCCGGTGACGCTTGGCTGGGCGAGACGCCCGCGGCGTGGATGAGACCGGTGATGTCGCCGAAGGATGTGGCGGTCTCGACGAGCGCGTGGATCGACGCGCGCGAGGACACGTCGACGGCTGCAGTGCTGACCTCGAAGCCGGTGTCGCCCAGTACCTTGGTCGCCGCGTCCGCGTTGCCTTGGTGCAGGTCAGCCAGCACGACGTGCTTAGCGGCGCTGATCCGCCGGGCGATTGCCTGTCCGATCGAGCCCGCCCCAACAACGACCACGACCTCGCTCACGACCACTCTCCTTCCGATGGCGAGGCGAGGAGACACGCTCCAGGTTCGCGAGTAACTGGCATCCGTGCGGTACGCGTGCTCACGAGGACATGGAAGCAAGGCTTGTCGAGCGGTGACCGACCCTGTTGATCCAGGTATTGGCAGTACCCCTCGGGCGAAACCCGGTAGAGCTACCGTCCTGCCATGGACGCAAAGAGCGAGATCAAGGAGTTCCTGACCTCGCGGCGTGCAAGGATCACACCTGAGCAGGCCGGGCTACCGACCTTCGGGAGCGGCCCCGGCGCGTTGCGGGGCTGCGCCGCGAGGAGGCCGCGCTGCTCGCTGGCGTCTCGGTCGACTACTACACGCGGCTCGAGCGCGGCAATCTGAGCGGCGCCTCCGAGACCGTTCTCGAATCGCTCGCCCGCGCCCTCCAGCTCGACGACACGGAGCGTTCGCACCTGTTCGATCTCGCCCGGGCGACCCAGGCAAGGCCGATGCGGCGGCGGCGACGCCCGCCGAGGCAAATCCGCACGAGCGTGCAGCAGATGCTCGACGCGATGGCCGGCGTGCCGGCTTTCGCCCGCAACGGTCGTCTCGACATCCTCGCGGCCAACGCGCTCGGCCGCGCGCTCTACTCCCAGCACTTCGACAGCCCCGCGCAGCCGACAAACACCGCCCGCTTCGTGTTTCTCGACGAGCGATCGAAGAGCTTCTACCTCGACTGGGACCGCGTCGCAGGCGACGCCGTCGCCATTCTTCGCGCCGAAGCCGGTCGCGACCCCTACGACCGCGACCTCTCCGACCTCGTCGGAGAACTCTCGACCCGCAGCGAGCTCTTCCGCACCCTCTGGGCGACCCACAACGTCCACCGGCACGACGCAGGCACCAAACGCTTCCGGCACCCGATTGTCGGAGAGCTCACCGTCAACTTCGAGGCAATGGAGCTCGTCGCCGACCCCGGTCTGACGATGTTCGTCTACACCGCCGAGCCCGGCTCCAAGTCAGAACAGGCACTGAACCTGCTCGCGAGCTGGACAGCAACACCCGACGAGCAGCAGTCCACCCGCGCAGCCGACCGTTGACGCCCCGCACGACTAGGTCGCGTATCCGAGCCGCTGCGGATGATCGACACCTCTAATACATAGGCAGTCGCCGAGCATCCACACAAGCGACGAATCCACGTCCTACGGCAACCCTGCAGCAGCGAGCCGAGAACGACGAGCAGCGGGCACGCATGCGCGTGCTGCGGGAAGCGAACCAAGCGCTCCTTGGGACTGTCGGCAGGCGCCGTCACAGCGGCGACGAGCATCGCCGAAGCGACCAAGGCGAGACCTTACCTGCGGAGCCCCGTGCAGTTCACGGAGCGCGAGGGCGAGGCGCTTCGGCGCGCGAGCGACGCCCGTGTCACCTGGTCGCGGGGCTGACGCGCCCGCGCGACTCGGCGTCTCAGTACCGAAGTGTTCTACGTGTGCCCGGCGCCGACCTGCCGGCGGATCCATGCGTCGGCGGCCTCCGGCTCGATCCCGCGAGAGGCGGCTATCTCGGCAGCGAGCAGCTTCCGTGCTTTCCGGCAGAGCTCTCCTTCGACCGGCGCACCTGAACGACTCGAGGCTGCCACGAGCCGACGCTCGCGCTGCAGACCTTCGCGGACGACCTCGGCCAGTCCGCGGACCCGGCCCTCGGCCAGCTTCTCCTGCGCGAAGCGGTGACGGCGAGACCATGGCTCGATCGGCGCCGGCACGTTCGCGCACAACGTTTGCCGAACCTCCTCCAGCTCCGCCTCGCCGGAAAGGCAGCGGAGTGCGCCGCGCGCTCGGTCGAGCGGGAGCGTCACCCTCATGCCGCTGTCGAAGAGGAGCGCGATCCTCTCGGGCAGCGCGCCCTCGGCGTCGTGCCTCGATTCGATCCGCCCGATGCCGTGCGACGCATAGACGACGACGTCGCCGACACTGAGGCTCAACGACGACGGTGTGTGGCTGCCGATGGCTCGCTCGCGCGCACGCTCCTCCGTCGTCTGGGGATTCCTCGCAACCATTCGCCTCCTCAGGCGGCTGGATGGACGGCGGCCGCCGACTGTACGAGCCGGCGGCCGGCAGCGCGCGTCTAGGCCGACGCGAGCGTGACGCTCTTCGCTTCGGGGCCCTTCGCGCCCTCGGCTGCCTCGAACTGGACCTTCGCGTTCTCGGCGAGCGACTTGTAGCCCTCGCCGACGATCGCGCTGTGGTGGACGAACAGGTCCTTGCCGCCGTCGTCGGGGGTGATGAACCCGTACCCCTTGTCGGCGTTGAACCACTTCACGGTTCCGGTTGCCATTAGATGTAACACCTCCTCTGCTGCTGAGGAACGGGCAGAGGAGGCGCATGGTGCGCATCCGGTACACGCTCGGGTAGTGATCAAAGGGTAGCAGCCGTCCCCGGGACGGTCTTCTCGACCGTCTCCTGCCATATGCGACACTGTAGAGGCGCGCGGACCCTGCGCGGTCGCCGTCGAGGTCGCCGATCGCTCCTCTTCGACTGCCACACCGGGCTTGAGTGCTGTCGGGCGACTTCTTGCGTCCGACCCACGGCGACCGAAAGGTGGAGAGGAGTCCGTTGAACGCATCCGCAGAAGCGAGGCGCGTCGCGTTGCGCGGGGAAGTGCTCTCCGTCGGCAATGCGGAGCTGGACAGGCTGCTCGAGGCGCTGGGTCGGCTCGACGTGCGCGCCGCCGAGGCTGTCGCCGAACACATCGCCGCCTTGCGGCTTGCCGGCGGTGAGATCCGCTTGACGCCGACGGAGGGGGAGATCGCCGCGCTGGGGTTTGCGCTGTCGACCCTCGCCGCGGAGGCGCTGGAGCTCGGGCCCGGACTGGCGCGGCTCGCCTCCGTCTGCTCCGGCGAGGTTCGGGCGGGCGAGGCGCTCCGGGTATGAACCGGTTCGCCGGCGGTGGCGAGCCTGCGGACTCCGTGCTGCTCGACTACGAGGCAACGCTTGCGGCGCTGCTCTCGCTCATCGGCCGGCAGGTGCTCGTCCTCTTCTCCGGCATCGGGCCGGCGCCGTTCATTGCCGGTGTCGTCTCGGGACGGCTCGATCGCGGTGAGCCGGACGAGCGACTGGAGGAGCTGTTGCTGCGCGCGGACACGAAGACGGTCGAGACGCTCTTCTTCCACGTGGGCTCGCGTCAGAGCGGCTTCGTCCTCCGCCCCGACGAGTTCGCGCGCGCGTTCCGGCAGAGCGACGAGCAGCTGACGATCCACCTTGGGGAATGCGCGGTGACGGTGCTCATCCAGGGCGAGCTGGGCGAAGCCCTCCGTCGCGGTGAGGTCGATGCCGACGGTTGAGACGGCTTTCCCTGTGCGCCCGCGGCTGCGCGGGGTGCTGCACCAGGCTGGGTTCGTCGCCGCCTGCGCGGTCGGCGGCGTCCTCGTCTCGTTCGTGGACGGGCGGCGGCTCGTCGCGGCCGCGGTGTTTGCGGCTTCGGCTGCGGCGATGCTCGGTGCGAGCGCGCTCTACCACCGCGTCACGTGGAGCCCGCGCGTACGCCCGTGGATGCGGCGGATCGACCACGCCGGGATCTACCTGCTGATCGCTGGCACCTACACGTCCGTGGGTCTTCTCGCGCTTCACGGCAGCTTGCAGCGCCTCGTGCTCGGCATGGTGTGGGGCGGCGCGGGGGCAGCGACCCTCGCCAAGCTCTGCTGGGTCGCCGCGCCGAAGTGGCTGTCCGCTGTCCTGGGCGTCGCGCTCGGCTGGATCGGGATCGTCGCGATGCCGCAGCTCCTGCGGACCGCAGGGCCGGCCGCGGTCGCCCTGCTCGCGGCGGGCGGCCTCGCCTACACGCCCGGCGCGCTCGTCTACGCCCGGCGCACGCCTGACCCGGCCCCCGCGATCTTCGGCTACCACGAGGTGTTCCACGCGCTCACACTCGTCGCGCTCGCCTGCCAGTACGTCGCGATCGCGTTCTTCGTCGTGCGCGTCGGCTGACCGGGAGAGAGGAGGAGCCATGCGGGGAACGATGCTGTGGTTCAACGTCGACAAGGGCTGCGGCTTCATCCGCACCGAGGACGACGAGCGCCTCTACGTCGCTCGCAGCGGCTTCCTGCCCGATCATCAGCCCGCGCCCCGCTGCAAGGGTCGCGAGGTCACCTTCGAGCGCCGGGCGCTCGAAGGTGACGTCCGCGCGGTCGACGTCGCCTTTGTCGCCAAGAGCGACCCGCGTCGTGCCCGCCGCCGCCGCGCGCACGAGGGTCGCGCGCTCTAGGTGCATGACCGTTGATGCGCAAGAGCGCCGCGAGGGTGCGAGGCCGCGGCCGCCGGCGCGTCGAGATCGAAATGCGGTGAGCACGCTGGCGCCCACGCGTGTGCTCATCTGCGACGACCACGGCCTGGTGCGGGCAGGGCTGCGACGGCTGCTCGACCTCGAGGCGGACATCGAGGTGGTCGAGGAGGCAGCGAGCGCAGACGAGGGTGTGAGGAAAGCCCGACTCGAGAAGCCCGACGTGGTGCTGCTCGATCTCGTCATGCCAGGACGGAGCGGCCTCGACGCAGTCGGCGACATCCTCGGAGCAGCGCCGGCCGCGAAGATCCTCGTGCTCTCGATGCAAGACGACTCCAGCTACGTCCGGGACGCGTTTGCGGCGGGCGTCGGCGGCTACCTGCTGAAGGACGCCGCCGACACCGAGCTCATCACCGCCGTGCGCGAGGTGGCTGCCGGCGGTCGCTATCTGCATCCCGCTCTCGGTGCACGGCTCGCGTCGCCCGCCAAGCTCGCCACGGACATGGCGATGGACCCGCTCTCCCAGCGCGAGCGGCAGGTGCTGCGTCTGCTCGCGCTCGGGTATACGAATCAGGAGATCGCACGGCGGCTCTGCATCTCGGTCCGCACCGCCGAGACGCACCGCTCCCACATCATGCAGAAGCTCCGCCTCACCACGCGCGCCGACCTCGTCCACTACGCGCTCGCCGTCGGCGTGCTCGACCCGAACGACCTACCGACCGTCTGAGTAACGCCGGGCGCGATCCTTCCCCCGGTTCAGGCGCCGGGCCGCTGCGGTCTCCACGGCGGCGGCAGTCAGTGCGGCCTCGACCTCGCCGTGCGCGCGCCGCGGCGCGTCGTTCCAGCCGCCGAGCGAGTCGTCGTCGACGAATCCGCCCAGCGCATGCAGCGCGACCGCAAGCGCCCCAAGCGTCATCTCGCCGCCGGCATGCGCCTGCTGCTCCTCGAGCGCAGCGACGACTGCGCCCGGGAGCGACCACGCCACCGCGTCCTAACCTGCGCCGCCCCCCGGAGGGCGCGGCCCGCCGGATCGGCGATCGTCGCGAACTCGGGGCGCGTTCACCGTGCGGTTGGTGAAGGAGGTCTTCGTGGACTCGCAGCAGCAAGCTCTCGACCGCTGCTCCGGGCAGCGGCTGCAGACGTTGAGCCGTGAGCTGAACGAGCGCCTCTACAGCTTGCGCAGCCCAGCGCGCCCGGCGCCACTGTGCGCCTTCTCTGCGAGTGCGGCCGATGCAGCGACCAGTTCGAAATGGAAGCAGGTGCTACGAGAGGATGCGCGCGCTTCCGGGGCGGCTGCTCGTCAAGCGTGTCCACGAGCAGAGCGAGCACGCGAGCCGCAGAGCGCGCGCGTCCGACGTGGTGGAGGGGAAGCCGCTCTTGTTCCTCGATCCCCGCTCCGGCCGTTCGCGGCGCACCGAAGGGTTCCTCGTCCTGGTGCTGCAGTGGCGCCACAGCCACGATGCGTTTCGCCTCTACCGCATCGACGCGACGGCTCGCCTCGATCTCGCGCGCACGTTTCTGACCGATCTCGTTCCGACGCTCCTGTTCGTCGAGGACAAGCGCGTCAAAGCCCGCCTCGAACAACCCCGCGGATGCAAAGGACGTCACCGCACTCCTCGAACCGTGGCTCTTCTGACCGCCGACGGCGTTCTGGGCCGGCGGCGTCCCCGGCTGCGGCCCGCGAGAACAGCTGCAGCTGCGCACCGGACGCGGTCACACCCCCAGAACCGGCCCTGCAACGCGAACTCTGTTTGCCTAGGCTCCTCGTGAGTCTGGGAATGCAGGCGCGGGGGATCGCGTCGCGAGATCGTCGAGCGGGGCGGCGGCTTTCAGGACGAGTGGCGCTCGAGCCAGGTGAGCAGTGCCGAGAGGCTCGCCTCGGCGAGGCAGATCGAGGTGTCGGCGGCCCCGTAGTAGAGCCGGACGGTGTCGCCGTCGTCGCCGAGCAGCCAGCCGCAGGGGAAGACGACGTCGGGGACGTCGCCGGTGCGCTCGTAGGCGGTGTGCGGTCCGAAGATCCATTCGCTCGAACGTGCGAGCAAGCGATCGGGCCGGTCTGCGTCGAGCAGAGCGAGACCGAGTCGATAGATGGACCCGGCCGCGGTCACGCGGACGCCGTGGTAGAGCAGCAGCCAGCCATGCTCGGTAAGGAGCGGCGGCGGGCAGAGGCCGACCTTGTGGGCATCCCACCAGGCACCCTCGCGGGCGGGGAGCAGGATCGTGTGCTCGCCCCAGTAGTGAAGGTCGGGGCTCCAGGAAAGCCAGATGTGCGCCGCGTGTCTGGGTTGGGTGGCCACCGGCCGGTGGATGAGCGCCCAGCGCCCGTCGAAGGTGCGCGGGAAGAGGGCGGCGTCCTTGTCTTCTGGCGGCATCAGCGTGCCGTGCGACTCGAACGTCTCGAAGTCGCGCGTCGAGGCGAGGCGGACGAGCGGGCCGGCGTTCGAGTAGCCGGTGTAGACGATCATGAACTCGTCGCCGCAGAGCGTGATCCTCGGGTCCTCGATCCCGAAGCGCTCCGACTCCGACTCGACGTCGGGAAGCAGCCGCCGGTCAGTGTCGATCGTCCAGCCCTTGACACCGTCGGCGCTGCGGGCGACGCAGAGGTGAGACAGGCCGCTGCGGTCCTCGACACGGACGAGCAGGAGGGTCTCGGAGCCGAGACGCGCGACCCCCGGGTTGAAGACCGCGTTGACGGTGTACGGCCAGTCGGCCGGAATGAGGATCGGATTGCCTTGGTAGCGTGCGAACAGCTCCGCAGGCCTAAACCCTCTCGTCATCTATCCGATACCCCCTGTAGAGGTTGCACACGATGAGCCGTCCTGATCGGCGAGAGGTCGATGGTCCGTTCGCGGTTGCCGTCCGGCGTTTGCGCGACACGCCGGTGGTCGACTTCGGCTCGGTCCCCGGCTACGGACCCATCTTCAACGCAGGCGTGATCAGCGTCGCGGGCACCTTCCACCTGTTCGCGCGCGGCGTCCGGGAGGGCTACGAGCGCAATCGGGGGCCGGGGGCGCGCTTTCTCGACTACGTCTCCGACGTGCTCGTCTTCACGTCGGACAACGGTCTCGACTACCGCTTCCAGCAGGTGCTCGCCGTCGGCTCGCCCGAGGGCGTCCACAGCTTCGAGGACCCGCGGGTGCAGCGCGTGCGCAGCGGTGATGCCGAGCACGTGATGATGACCTACACGAACCTGCCGAACCCTGCCTCGGGCAAGCCCTGGCGCGTGGGAGTGCACCGGCTCGTCTACGCGAACGGCCGCTTCGCGCTCAACCGTAACTCGGGTCGCGTCGTCGGCCCCGAGGGCACGCCGGACAAGGACGCGGTCATCTTCAACCTGCGCGACGGGCGCGTTGCCCTCATCCACCGGATCGACCCCGACATGCAGCTCGCGGTGTTCGGCTCGCTCGAGGAGCTGTACGACGCCGGACCTGACTACTGGGCTGAGCACCTGCGCGAGCTCGACCGCCACACCCTGCTCCGGCCTGCGCGCGGTGCGCTCGGCGTCGGCGCCGGGGCCCCACCCGTCGCCGTCGAGGGCGGGCTGCTGCTCTTCTACCACGAGCGGAACTCTGCCTCGCAGTACACGCTCAAGGTCGCGCTCCTCGACGAGGAGACCGGCCGCGTCGCGGCGCTCCTGCCCGAGCCGATCCTGCGTCCGGAGCTGCCGTGGGAGCGCTGCGGCGACGTCGACGAGGTGGTCTTCGTGCAAGGCGCGGCGCCGCTGCCCGACGGCACGATCTACCTCACCTACGGCGCGGCCGATCGCTGCATCGGGGCGGCAAGCGTCGGGATCGCAGAGGTTATCGACGCGTTGCGCGCGGCGGCCTGACGGCCCCGGGACCGCTTGACGGCGGGAGTGTGGCTGCCTGCCCGGATGCCGGCTGCGTCCAGGAGGAGAGCGGCGCGGTGGAAGGCGAGCGTCGATTCGGCGCCCTCGTTGTCGTTGAGCGCCTCGCTGCCCAACCCGTCGCTGCAGCCACCCGTCGCGAAGTCGTAGAGCGGCTTCTGCAGGCGGTTGCGTCCGAGGAACCACTCGAAAGCGCGCATCGCCCTGATTCCGTGCGCGGCCTCGCGCGTGACCGCGAACGCGGCCAGCTCGGCCTCGACGAGCGCTGCGGCGTCGAGCGGCTGCTCGTCGCCCTCGCCCGGGGCGGCTTCGTCTCTGCGCCGGCCGCGGTGACCGGTCAGCCGCAGGGGCCCCCGGTCGAGGCCGGACTCGTCGCCGAGCCAGTCGAGAGACTCCAGTCCGAGCGCGGTGAGCTCCCTCCGACCGAGCGCGTTGGCACCGCTGAGCAGCGCCTCCGAGAGTCGCGCGTTGTCGTAGCTGAGCTCGTCCTCGAACCAGCGCCACTCCCTCGAGGCGGTGCAGCGGTACGCAGCGGCGAGCTGGTCGGTCAGGCGCTCGAGCAGGGCACGGGCCTCGGGCGCGAGCCGGTCGGGATCGAGTCGCGAGAGCCCGAGCACCGTATAGGCGGCCGTTCGCAGTGAGACATCTCCGTCCAGGGCGGGAACGAGCCGCTCGAGCAGGACGCGCGCGGGGACGACGACCGCGGGGATCCACGCCGTGGCGAGAATGTCGCCGAGTGCCCACACCGAGCGGCCGACGTGATCGCCGAGGTGCGGCTCGTCGAGCCAGCGACGGTCGTACGCCATGAAGTTGCGCATGCCGCCATCTCCCGCGGCCGCGTGCAGGAAGGAGAGCGCACGGTAGAGGATCGACGTCCAGAC
>Ga0335078_10018941_pt1 | contig 10241 bp, 9 predicted proteins | sample Lox_Sample_32_FD_206711 | JGI IMG/M metagenome (GOLD analysis project Ga0335078, IMG submission 206711) | Soil microbial communities from Loxahatchee National Wildlife Refuge, Florida, United States - Lox_Sample_3.2 | ecosystem: Environmental > Terrestrial > Soil > Wetlands | place: USA: Florida...
ATCAGCGCCATGTTGTGGAACGGCGTGAGCAGCACGCCCCGGTTGATCGTGTACAGGTGCAGGTACTCGTCCAGTTGCGGGTCCGCGGCGGCGTCCGACTCGCCCCCGGTGCGCGGCGGCCGCGGGCAGAACCGGTACTCCGCCCGGGCCCCCAGCTGGACGATGTGCCAGGGCAGCCCGCGCGCGGCGATGACCTCCCGGACACCGGCCGTGTACCGGCCGGCCCGCTCGGTCATCGCGGCGAACGCGGTGTCGGTGAGCACCTGCTCGAGCGTGGCCCGGATCGCGGCCACGGACAGGGCGTTGCCCGCCAGGGTCCCGCCCACGCCGCCGGTGTCGACGATGTCCGCCGTCTCGTCGGCCATGATCTGCGCCGCCAGCGCGGCGGACAGGCCGAACGCGCCGGCCGGGATCCCGCCGGCGATCGACTTGCCGATCGTGACCATGTCGGGATCCAGGCTCCAGGCCCGGGTGCAGCCGCCCGGTCCCGCGCTGAACGTGTGCGTCTCGTCGTTGATCAGCAGGGTGCCGCTGCGCCGGGTCAGCTCGCGGACCGCGTCCAGGTAGCCGGGCTCGGGCAGCACGATCCCGATGTTGGTCAGGGCGGGCTCCATCAGCACCACCGCCACGTCGCCCGCGGCGAGCTCGCGTTCGAGGCCGTCGGCGTCGTTGAACTCGGCGACCCGCGTGGTCTGCCGCGGGTCGACGGGCGCGCCGACGTTGCCCGCCCGCGAGCGCGGGCCCTCGGGTGTCGCGACGATGAACGTCTCGTCCACGCTGCCGTGGTAGCAGTAGCTGAACACCAGGATCTTCGGCCGCCCGGTGAGCTGGCGGGCCAGCCGGATCGCCCACCGGTTGGCGTCGGTGGCGGTGAGGGTGAGGCTCCAGTGGACCGGGCCGAACCGCCGGGCCAGCTCGGCCGCCACCCAGGCGGCGTCCTCGGTCGGCAGCATGGTGGTCGCGCCGCCCCGCTCACCGTACTGCCGGGCCACGGCCTCGGCGACCGGCGCCGGCGAGTGCCCGGCCATGGCGCCGGTGTCGCCCAGGCAGAAGTCGATGAACTCGTGGCCGTCGATGTCGGTCAGCCGGGCCCCGCGCGCCCCGGCCATATAGAGCGGGAAGCCGCCCGGCCACATCCGCATCCAGGTCATCGGCACCCCGCCGAGCAGGTGCGCGCCCGCCTCGGCGAACGCCCGGCGCGAGGCCGGATGCCGCCCGGCGTAGGCGGCCCGCTCGCGGTCGATGAGCCCGGCGAGCCGCCCGGCGTCGACGGCCCCGGCTGGCCCCGGGGCGGTGCGTTCTGGCATCGTGGTACCTCCCCCGTGCTGCCGGTCAGCTGCGCAGCTCGTCGATGATGGCGGTGACGTCGCGCACGGTGGCGCGCAGGACCGGGATCCGGGAGGCGGCCACCAGCCGCCCGATCACCGGCACGGCGGCGTCGATCAGCCGGTAGGTCCGGGCGCAGCCCGGCGAGGTGTCGTGCACCCAGTACAGGACGACGCCCATCGAGGCCAGCCAGAGCAGCTCGGGCAGCCGGGCGGCCAGGTCGCCGCCCACCCGCGCGTCCGATCCGTCGAGCACCTCGCGGTACAGGGCGATGGACGCCTCGCGGGTCGGGCTCGACTGCTTGCTGAACGGGCTGAGCGGGCTGGCCGGCTCCGCGGCGTACTTGTAGAACCGGGCGGCGAACTCGTGGTACGGGGCCTGCACGTCGATCAGGGCCCGCAGCGTCCCGCGCAGCCGGGCGGTGAAATCGCGCTCGGTGTCCAGCACCGCCCGGCTGGCCGCGAGGTGCTCGGCGTGGCTGCGCGCGTAGAACTCCTGGATGAGCTCTTCCTTGGAGCTGAAGTAGTAGTAGGCGTTGCCGGTGGACACCCCGGCCCGCTGGGCGATCGCCCGCATCGTGGTCGCCTCGTACCCGCGGGAGCGGAACAGCGCCAGGGCCGCGTCCGTGATGGCGGCCCGGGTCTGCTGGGCGCGCGGGGTGCGGGCAAGGTCGGCCACACCGGTCACTCTAGGCCGTTGCCCGGGTCCGTCAGTAGCGGCCGCGCCCCGGCCCGGCCGCGGCATCGCGCGAACACCACCAGGTTGGCGAAGTGCAGCACGCCGAGGACCAGGAGCACCTCCCCGATCTTGACCGAGAGCAGCTGCAGCCCCTGCCGGGCGCTGTCGATGTTCCCCGACGTCCGCATGGTCAGCGTCACGAAACCGAGGTTGAGCAGGTAGAAGCCGACCACGAGCAGCCGGTTGACGGCGTCGGCGAGCCCGGCGTTCTGGTCGAACACCTCCAGCAGGAACGCCCGGCCGCTGCGGGCCAGGGCCCAGCCCACGCCGATCGTGAGGCCGACGCTGATCAGCAGGTAGATGAGATAGGTGAGGACGATGCTCACGGTTCCTCCCCCGGGGGGACAGGGAATGTTGAACATGTTCAAGTCTGCGGGCGCGCCGCGGCCGGGTCCATGCCGCGGCGGTGTGATGTTGAACACGTTCAAGTAGTCGCGGGCGACGCGGGCGCGGCGCTCCGGCCGGTTCTACCAGGTTCCCCAGGCCAGGGCGGGGGCGGGCAGGTCCGGGGGGTCGAGGAACGCGGGCGGGCCGGCGAGGTCCAGGGCGCTCAGCGGCGTCGCGGCGGCCGCGTCCCGGCGGGTCAGCGGGGGCAGGTTCCACTTCTCCTCGACCAGGCGGAGTACCGAGGTGTGGTCGAGGACCTGGCGGCACACGTGACCGGGCCGGGCGTAGGGCGAGACGATCACCGCGGGAACCCGGAACCCGTAGCGGTCGTAGCCGCGGGGGCCGGCGTCGACGGCCTCCATCTCGGCGATATAGGTGCCGAACAGCGGCCGCAGGCATGACCGCAGCCAGGCCGGCATGTACAGGATGCTGCGCCCCTCGATGTCGTCGGGCGGCGGCGCGGCCGGCGGCGGCACGTGGTCGTAGTAGCCGCCGTGCTCGTCGTACAGCCAGATCAGCAGGGTGTGCGGCCAGCCCTTGCCGTGCATGATCCGGCGGATCACCTCGGCGGCGAAGCTCTCGCCCTTGCGGATGTCCTGCGGGTTCTCCTCGGAGAAGGTTCCGAAGTCGGGATCGACGATGCTGAACGCCGGGAGCGTCCCGTTGTCCGCGTCCTCGAAGAACCGCCGGGCGGTGCGCAGGTGACGCAGGCAGCTCAGCAGCCCGAGCGGGTACAGGTCGGCGGTGAACGACTTGTTGCCCTTGACCGCGTTCACCACCGGCGGCACCCACCGGGCCAGGGACAGCAGCCGCCGGGCGGCGACCAGTCCCGGCTTGCCGAGCAGCCGGGTGAGCAGGATCTTGACCGGGGTGACGTTGTGGTAGTTGACCCAGGAGATCCCGAGCCGGTCCAGCACGTCGAAGACGGTCCCGGCGGGCGGGTAGTCGACCATGCAGAACGGCAGGTCATCAATCAGGCCGTGCGCGGTGCCCGCGAGCAGGAACCGGCGGTTCGGGAACGTCGGGCCCAGGCACGAGGAGAACCACCGGTCACACAGCGGGAACGTGCGGGCGAGGCCGTAGTAGAACGGCAGGTCGGCCTCGGTCCAGTACCGCATGGGCGCGGTGGCGTCGGCCGCGGCGGGCTCGGTCTGCTGGACGCTGCGCACGAACCCGTCGCAGCGGCCGTCGTCGAACTGGAGGTGGCTCGCGTGCCAGGTCTGGGTGGGGGAGTAGTGCTCCTGGACCGGGCCGGGCGCGTGACGCAGGGCCACGGGCTGGCCGTCCAGGCCGGGGCTGGCCGCATCGGGCGTGCCGTCCGGGCCCAGCGCCAGCCCGTCGCCCCGGCCGGCGAGCATCCCGAGATAGTTGTCGTAGGAGTGGTTCTCCATCATCAGCACGACGATGTGCCGGATGGCCGGCAGCAGGTCGGTGCCGGCCGGCTGGTCCGGATCGGGCAGCGTCTGGTCGGGCATGCCCGGCGCCTAGGGCAGGCTGGCGGGCAGGCCGAACGCGGCGAACAGGTTCGCGTCGACGAAGTTGTGATGCCCGGTGATCCGGTCCCCGGAGACCTCGATGACCTGGATCCCCCACGGCCGGTACCCGCCGCCGGGCTGGCGCTTGAAGGAGCCGAACGCGGCGCAGCCGTTGGCCTCGGTGGCCACCAGGCGCGAGCCGCGGCATGCGCCGCCGGGGCCGAGGAAGAACTTGCCCATCTCGGCCGGCCCGCGCAGCCAGAAGTCGAACGGCGGCATCGTCATCACGGCGTCGTCGCGCAGCAGCGAGACCAGCGAGGTGATGTCGTAGCGCTCGAAGGCGTCGACGTAGCGGGCCAGCAGCGCCCGCTGCTCCCCGGTGACCACGTCCGCGGCCGGCGCGCCGTCCCCGCGCGCCGACATGGTGGCCCGGGCCCGCTGCAGCGCGCTGTTGACCGACGCCACGCTGGTGTCGAGCAGTTGGGCCACCTCCGAGGCCTGCCAGCGCAGTACCTCGCGCAGGATCAGCACCGCCCGCTGCCGGGCCGGCAGGCACTGCAGCGCGGTGATGAACGCGAGGCGGATGCTCTCCTTCACCGCCGTCAGCTCGGCCGGGTCGCCGTTCTCGGGCAGCACCCGGCCGTCGGGGATGGGCTGCACCCACGTCGCCTCGGGGAGCGTCGCGCCGGTGAACGAGTCGGTGGCCCGGGCCGGCCCCATGTCCATCGGGCTGGCCCGGCGCTGGCTGCCGCGCAGCATGTCCAGGGACACGTTGGTGGCAATCCGGTACAGCCAGGAGCGCATGGACGCCCGGCCCTCGAATCCTTCGATGCCGCGCCAGGCGCGCACCATCGTCTCCTGTACGGCGTCGTCGGCGTCGAACAGCGAGCCGAGCATCCGGTAGCAGTATCCGGTGAGCTCACGGCGGTACTGCTCCAGGTCCTCGGCGAGGGCCTCGCTGCCGCCGGCGGTGTCAGGCTGAACGGTCACGGGTCCCACCGTAGCGCGGCCCGCCGACAAAACTCCCTGGCCTGGTGACCCAGCCGTTCAGCCGTGGGTGTCCCGCCGGTACAGCTCGGTTTCGGGCAGGTCCATGCTTTTGCTATCAAAACTATTCTGTTTCACAAGTCGAAACATGCGGAGGGTGGCATGACACCGCAGGGACAGCTGACCGCCTCAGCGCTGCAGGCGCTGCTCCAGGACGGCACGCTCACCGGGTCCTGGACCCTGGACCCAGCCAGGTCCCAGGTCCTGCTGGAGACCAGGCACACCTGGGGCCTGCTTCCGCTCCACGGCGCCTTCCGCCAGGTCACCGGCCACGGCACGGTGACCCCGGCCGGCCAGGTCACCGGCACCTTCACCGTGGCCGCCGGGTCGATCGACACCAAGAACAAGATGCGCGACAAGGACCTGCGGTCGGCCAAGGTCTTCGACATCGCTAACCACCCCGACATCACCTACGCCGTCGATGGCATGCAGCCCGCCAGCGGGGGCGCCCGGGTGACCGGCAGCCTGACCGTCCGCGGCCGCACCCGTCCGCTATCCTTCGACGCGAAGGTCTCCGCTGCCGCAGGCGAGGTGCGGCTGGACGCCGAGGTCCCGGTCAACCGGGCGGACTTCGGCTTGACATACAGCCCGATGCGGATGGCACCGATGAACAACACCATCGTCATCCACGCGGTGTTCACCCGCCAGTAAGCTCCCAGCGCCACACCAGGCTCAAACCGAGTGCGCCCGGCGCACCGGGACTTTCTCCCCTACTGGGCGGCCGTGGGCCGCTACAGGCTGTGGGCATGGCCAGGCGGCACCGGGCCATCGCGGATGCCACGGGCAGGTCCGCCAAACCCGACAGCATCGGAGGTACCCCATGGCTGACATGAACGGGCAGGTCGCGATGGTCACCGGCGGGACCCGCGGCATCGGGCTGGCCATCAGCGAGCGGCTGCTCAACCGCGGTGTCACGGTGGCGGCCGGCTACGCGACCAGGCACGACCACGCCCGGGAGTTCGCCGACAAGTACGGCGACCGCGGCGTGAGCATCCACCAGGGCAACGTGGGCCACAACGAGGACGTCCTGCGCGTCTTCGGCGAGGTCATCGACCGGCACGGGCACGTGGACATCCTGGTCAACAACGCGGGCATCACCATAGACAAAACCGTGCGGAAGATGGATCCGCGGGAGTGGGACCACGTCATCCACGTCAACCTGTCCGGCGCGTTCTACGTGTCCCGGGCCGTGCTGCAGCACATGCTGGACCGCGGTTACGGCCGGATCATCAACATCTCCTCGATCATCGGCTCGGCGGGCGGATTCGGCCAGGCCAACTACGCAGCGGCCAAGTCTGGGATGTTCGGGCTGACCATGAGCCTGGCTCTGGAGACCGCCGGCAAGGGCATCACGGTCAACACCGTCACGCCCGGATTCATCACCACCGACATGACCGCGGCGGTCCCGGCCGACGCGCTGGCGCAGGTCGTCGCCCGGATTCCGGTCGGCCGACTCGGCGAACCGGACGAGGTGGCCCGGGTGGTGGAGTTCCTGGCCGACCCCGAATCGGCCTATATCACCGGCCAGGTCTACCCCGTCAACGGCGGCTTGTACATGTAGCGGCCGGGCTGGTGCGCTGCCTTGCCGGGCCGCTGACTGGCCAGGTGTGGACTGGCAGCCCGGTATCGGCGCACTGGAGGTAGCGGTCGAGCATCACAGCGAGCGCCCGTTCCTCGTCGTGACGTCGTCTGGCGGCGGCCAGCGTGGCACGTTGCCAGGCTGCCCCGGTCTGCCCGGAGGCCGCCCGGGCGGAGATCACGTCGAGCAGCGTGTCCGCCTCGGCCGCGGCCACGCCGGCCTGCAGTAGCCCCTGTCGTGCCGGCGGCACCAGCTCGGCGACAAGCTTGGCGGCAGGAACGGTCCGTGTCTGGTCTCGGTGCCCGGTCGGCCAGGTCAGCTGGGCGGACAGGCCATGCTGGGCGGCGCGGTAGAACCCATGGTCGGCGCGTTCGAACGGCAGGGCGTAGGTCCACTGCTGCTCTTGCCCGGCCACCCACCGGGACAGCCCGATCAGGAACGCGGCGTTGGCCAGCATGTCGATCACGGTGGGCCCGGCAGGCAGGGCCCGCATCTCGATCCGCAGATGCCCGCCGGACGCGGGGTCGTAGATGGCCCGGTTCCAGGGCCACACGGTGCCCTGGTGCAGCCTCAGCTCGTCCAGCGGCGGCGGCTGCCCGGGGCTGCACCCCCGCGGGCTTAGCTGGCCGACCACCGGCAGCAGCGGCTGGTGCGACCGGATGCTCTCGGCAAACAGCTCCAACGGCCCGCCCCGCAGCCAGCCCGTGCCCAGCGTGGTTCGGGCCAGGCGGCGGCGTGGTTCGCCGCCTGGGCGATCGTCCACCGACTGCTTGAAGAGAGCGATTCGTGTCTCCTCCCAGAGCTGGTGGCCGAGGAACGTGGGTGAATTGCCGGACACGGCCAGCACCGGTGCGGTAGCCAGCTGGATCGCGTTGTAGGTGCGTGTGAAAGCGGCCGGATCGACCCGAAGGTGCACCTGGAATGAGGTGGTCGCCAAATCCAGCCCGACCTCGCTGGCCAGTTTGAGTGGATCCTGGCCCGCGATCCGGATACTGAACGGGGCCTGGCGCAGCCGCCGCAAGCCGGCGTTCAGCGCCCGGTACCGGGGCGCGTCGGTAATCATGTCGGGCCCGACGTCGGCGCGCCGTAGGGTGGGTAAGATGCCGACCAGCGCGACCCGGCCCGCGTAGTCGGTGGCCACGTGCGCCACTTCATCAAGCAGCAGGTTCAGTTCGCTCCCGAGCGCGGCGAACGGCCGTCCAGCCAGCAGGGTCGGTGAGGCGTTGAGTTCCAGGTTGGAGCGGTTCAGCTCCACGGTGACCCGGGGATCGGCCACCGCGGCCCGGATAGCCTGGTTGCAGGGCAGCGGACGGGCCGCGCCGTCAACCAGGAACAGCTCGAGCTCGGCGCCTACCGTGGCGGGACCGACCCCGAAGCCAGGCCGCTGGAGCAGCTGCGCGAGCGCGGACAAGCATTCCCCGAGCCGCTCGGTAAAGCGCGAGTAGTCCTGCCTGTCGAACTCCTCGTGGTCGATGTCCGCGCCCATTGGCCGGACCTCACCGTCTCCCGCGGGCTGCGGCCTCAGGCGGCGGTCCGCCGCCCCGGGCCGAAGGACCGCCGGGCCGGGAGATTCGACGGCCCGTCAGCTTTGCGGGCAGGATACGCACGTAGCGGCCCCTGGCGCCTGGCGCCCACGGGAACAGCGGCAGCTTGCGCAGGCGCGCCAGCTCTTGCTGGTCGGTCACCTCGACGGCCTCACCCCGAACCACGACACTCCAGCCGGTGTGAGCCGCAGCGTCGATCCCGTCGATTTCGAACGCGACCTGGCCGCACCTGGCCGCGGCGTCCAGCTTCGTTCCCTCATCGGTGCGGAACACCACCATGTGACGGTCGAAGACGAAGTTAACCGGAAACATGACCGGACCGCGGTCATCGATGACAGCCACCCGGCCCACCTGCTCTTGGGCCAGTAGCCGGAAGCATTCGCTCCTGGTTAGCTCCTGCCAGCGAACCTGGCGCCCCCGCCCCTCATTCCTAGCCGATGCCGAGTTTTCCGTCGCCGGTTCGACTACCAGTTCGGCGGACAACGGGAGAATGTCCATGGCTCCTCCCGGATCGCAGCCGGCAGTTTGCCGATACCACCAGCAGGACCCTGGCCCGGGCCTGAGGGCAGGTGCGAAAGGCCTGATCCAGCGGGACCTTCGTCTGCGACCGGCACATCGTCGCTCTCGGGTCATCGCTCATGACCGCTCCCTGGGCGCGGGCAGCGCCAGCTGCCCGAGCGCCTCGGCGTAGCAGTTGTTCAGACGCCTGCGGGGAGGCCGGCCAGCGCCGCCTCGATCGCGGGCTCGGCGAGCTCCAGGTCCTTCATCTCGCCGCTCAGGTAGGCGGCGTAGGCGGCCAGGTCGAGCAGGCCGTGGCCGCACAGCGCGGTCAGGATGACCTTCTCCTCCCCGGTCTCCTTGCAGCGCAGCGCCTCCTCGATGCAGGCGGCCACCGCATGGGTCGGCTCCGGCGCGGGCACGATGCCCTCGGTCCTGGCGAAGCGCAGCCCGGCCGCGAAGCACTCCGACTGCGGTTTGGCCACGGCCTCGATCATGCCCAGCTCGTAGATGTGCGACAGCAGCGGGGACATGCCGTGGTAGCGCAGGCCGCCGGCGTGGATCGGGTCGGGGATGAACTGGTGCCCGAGCGTGTGCATCTTGAGCAGCGGCGTGAAGCCGGCGGTGTCGCCGAAGTCGTAGGCGTAGACGCCGCGGGTGAGCGACGGGCACGCGGCGGGCTCGACCGCCCGGATCACGGGGTTCATCCGCCCGGCGAGCTTCTCGCGCAGGAACGGGAACGCCAGGCCGCCGAAGTTCGACCCGCCGCCGGTGCAGCCGACGATGACGTCGGGTGTGTCGCCCGCGAGCGCAAGCTGCTTGATCGCTTCCTCGCCGATGATCGTCTGGTGCAGCAGCACGTGGTTGAGCACGCTGCCGAGCGCGTACCGGGTGGCCGGCTCGCTGCCGGCGACCTCGACGGCCTCGCTGATCGCGATGCCCAGGCTGCCGGTGGAATCCGGCTGCTGGGCCAGCACCGCCCGCCCGGCCGCGGTGAGGTCGGACGGGCTGGGGTGCACGGTGGCCCCGTAGGTCTCCATCAGCAGCTTGCGGTAGGGCTTCTGGTCGTAGGAGGCGCGGACCATCCACACCTCGAGCTCCAGGCCGAACAGCGCGGAGGCGAACGCCAGCGCGCTGCCCCACTGGCCCGCGCCGGTCTCCGTGGTCAGCTTGGTCACGCCCTCGGCGGCGTTGTAGTAGGCCTGCGGTACCGCGGTGTTGGGCTTGTGCGAGCCGGCCGGGCTGCCGCCCTCGTACTTGTAGTAGATCCGGGCCGGGGTGCCGAGGTCCTTCTCCAGCCGGCGCGCCCGGAACAGGGGGGTGGGCCGCCACAGCCGGTACACGTCCACGACCTCCTCGGGGATCGGGATGTACCGGTCCGGCGAGACCTCCTGCGCGATCAGCGCGACCGGGAAGAGCGGGGCGAGATCGTCGGGCCCGACCGGCTGGCGGGTGCCGGGATGCAACGGCGGCGGGGGGGGCATCGGGATGTCGGCGATGACGTTGTACCACTGCCGGGGCATCTCGGATTCCTGCAGCACGTACTTGACCTGGTGATCCATGGAATGCCCCCCGGATGCTGGAGACGAAGGGAACGTTTGCACGCAACGCTAGCGGAGAGTCCCGGGCGGGAGGAAGTGACGGGGT
>Ga0335078_10018942_pt1 | contig 10241 bp, 13 predicted proteins | sample Lox_Sample_32_FD_206711 | JGI IMG/M metagenome (GOLD analysis project Ga0335078, IMG submission 206711) | Soil microbial communities from Loxahatchee National Wildlife Refuge, Florida, United States - Lox_Sample_3.2 | ecosystem: Environmental > Terrestrial > Soil > Wetlands | place: USA...
TCACCTGCCCGCCTGGCCGTAGGCCCGCCCAGAATGATTCCTGTGCAGGAGCTGCCACCGTCAAGAATGGTCCGCGCGCCGTCTTCCGGTGCCTGCGCATCCAGTGGCTAAATCGCTTCTGCCTGCGGTTTCGGGGCCTGTACGTGGCTGTCCGCGGAATCAGTGGCACGGGAGCCCGCCCGCACGTACATATAGCGGACAGCGTCCGCGGCCGTCGCGCGGTCGGTGTAGACGCTGGCCTCCGGTAAGTTGCGGGGTCGGGTGTAACCGCTGGCTTTCCACGGACGGGCACGGACCAGGTGCTGCGGGTGGCCCGAGGACGCGGCTGATCTGCTGGTTGAGGAGGTCGTCGCGGCCGTGGATGCAGTGGCTGTAGACGGTGAACAGGACCGCGACGCTGTTCCCGGCCCGGGCGGCGATCTGGGCGGGGTCTCCTCCGGCGTTCAGCCATAGGGACAGGGCGGCGTGGCGCAGGTCGTAGGCGCGGCGGGCGAGCCCGCTGGCGGCTAGCTCGGGGCCGAGGGCGAGGGCGCGGGCGGATTGCCAGGCACGGCCGTAGAGCGACCCGCTGAGCGGGCCCGCCGCGGGTTCCGCGGAACAGCCGACCGTCGGGTGCGGTGCCGTAGGCCGCGTGGTGCTCGCGGAGCATGGCGACCAGCACCGGCGGGGCCGGGACCATGCGGATCGTCCCTTCCGGCCGGTGCTTGAGCCCGCGTTGTTCATAGCCGGTGCCGTCGCTGGTCCATGCGGCGGCGGTCCTGGGCGCAGCCGAAGCGAGCCGGAGCATGCCCCACCCCGGAAGTGGGCAGGTGGCAGTCGGAGGTGCGCAGGGCGACGGCTTCCTCGGGGCGGAGCGCGGCGTAGTACAGGCAGCCGAAGAAGGCGGTCAGTTCCGGCCGCGTCCGGGAGACCGCATCTAGCATCGCGCTGACTTGTTCGGGGCTGGCCACGACGGCGGGGTTGAGGGCTGCTGATGATTGCGGTACGTGCCAGGCGATGCTATCCAGCGGGTTGTCCGGCAGCAGGCCGGTCTCGGCCGCGTAGCTAAGCGCGCCGTGCAGGACGACGCGCTTGCGGATGATGGTGTTGGCGGCGGCCCGGCTGCCGTCCAGCCGGAGCGTCAGCGCCTCCAGTGCGGTCCGCAGTACCGCCGGCTCGCTGAGGCGGCCGACTGGCAGTGACGCCTGCTGCGCGCAGTCGAGGATCTGCGCGGCCGGGCTGCCCGGCCCCGCTGGGCGGGCGGGGTTGAAGGCGTGCTGGTACAAGGCCGTGCGCAGCTCGCGTTGATCTGGCCGGTCACGTGCACCTGGCCGGGTCAGAGCCGGCGTGACCGTGGTCAGCGCTTCGGCTGGGCTGGCCCGGGAGTGCGCGGCCAGGGCTGGCCACTTCACCACCGCGTACGCGGTGGCTTCCTCGTACCAGGTGACGATCGCGGGTTCCGGGAGGTTCCACGCCGTCGGCTCGCCGGTCGGCGGATCGAAGTCCAGGCCCATCCGGGCGGCGCGGACCAGCTCGGCCCGGTAGCTGTCGGCGAGCCCCCTGGTGATGAACGACTTTGACTTGCTGCGGCCCGCCGCCCGCCAGCGGACCTCGAACGGCTTGCGGCGCCCGGGCCGGCGCCGGATCGCGTAGACGCTTACATCGAACCTGTTCACGTTTGCCCCTGTCTCGCACCGAGGCCCCGATGCGCGAAGCCGGCCTGATCACCCCGCTCGGCTCGCAGGGCGGCCACCGCCGCTACTCCCGCTACCAGCTGCGCATCGCGGCCCGCGTCCGGGACCTTGTCGACCAAGGGTTCCCTATCGAGGCCGCCTGCCGCATCGTCATCCTCGAAGACCAGCTTGAGGAGGCCCAGCGCATCAACGCCGAATACCGCCGAATCCGCGGACCCGACGACCGCGACCTGAGGGCGCCAGGACCTGCAACTTCTCCCGGAGCTTCGCGGCTGCAGCCCTCGCCGGCTGCCCCGGGGCGCAAAGCTGGGATGTGCCTTCACCGCGGCTGGTGCTGGTCGGGGACGGTGATGGTGCCGTGCGCCGCTTACCTGTCCGCGAGCGGTGCGAGCTGCCCCATTGCTCCGGTGCGGTACCGGGTGATCGCTTCCCTGACTTGCGACGGATGGTTCATGATGAACGGCCCTTCCGTGACCACCGGTTCACGGATCTGCGGCCCGGAAAGGACGAGCAGGTGCGCTCGCTCGGCGGCATCGAGGGTCACGCGGCCGCTGCCTTGCAGTGCCAGCGCGTGACCGCCGCTCGCTTTCTCGGAGTGACCGTCGGCCCGTGCCACGACGCTTCCCGACAGGACGTAGACGACAGTGTTGTGGGCGGCCGGGAGATCGAGCGTGATCTCGCGGAGCAGCCGGGCGTCGAGCAGGGTGAACGGCTCGACTGGGACCAGCGGCGAGGAGACGCCCTCGAAGGATCCGGTGACGACGCGCACGCGGTCGCCGGCGTTGCTGTGCCACTGGGGCACCTGGTCGGGCTGAAGGTAGAGCACCTGGGGCGGGGTGAGCTTGTTCTGGGCGCTGAGGTTGACGAAGATCTGGACGCCGTGCAGTTCCCGGCCTGATTCGGCGGGGATCTCCTCGTGGACCACGCCGCTGCCGGCATGGGTCCAGACGATGCCCCCGGGGCCGACGACGAGATCGGCGCCGAGGGAGGCCCTGCTGCGGACCGCTCCCGGTGAGTCCTCGAGCACGTAGGTGACGGCGGCGAAGCCGGCGTGGGGATGCGGGGAGAACGGGAGGCCGGGTACCCGGAAGTCGTCGAGGACGGCGACGGGGGATGCCGCCACGCCCAGCGCCTCAAGGTCAACGTAGAGAAGTGAACTGAATCCGGGCAGCGGCCGCTGGCCGGCGGCGATAACCGGCGAGAACTGGATCGTCATGGTAATCAACTCCTGTGTGGTCTGGGTTCGCGGCGCTGCCGTCTGCAGCGTCGCCAGTGCTTCATGCCCGAGTTACGGCCCGCGCGGTCCGCGCGTTCGCGCGCGACCGCCTCGCGCAGGGCGGGCGCGGCCTCACGGCCCCACCGCTCGATCATCCGGGGATCGTCCCCGGCCAGGATGAACACGCTGACCCCGTGCTCGATCGCGAGCGGCAGCAGCTGCTCGGCCCATTGCCCCGGGGAGCCGTGGGCGAAGCCGCGGTCGCCGGTCCCGGAGGTGCCGGCGAAGTCGAACACGCGCCGGATCTGGCTTGGGTCGCGCCCGTTCTCGGCTGCGGCCTCGTCGATGACGCGGTTGCCGTGCGCCAGTTCGCGGGGCACGTCGGTCATCCACAGCCCGCCGCTGATCCAGCCGTCGGCCTTGCGCCCGGCCAGGTGCCGCATGCGGGGTCCGGCGGCGGGCACCCAGATCGAGATGTCGTGGGCGGGCCGCGGGCCGCGCTGAGTGCCGCTGATGCGGTAGTGCTCGCCGTCCAGGCGGAACAGGCCCGGGGCGGAGGCGTCCCAGATCCCGCGGATGATGTCGATCGCCTCGCCGAGCGCCGTCACCGCCTGCGCCGGGGTGCGCTGGGCGCCGCCGGACGCCGCGACCGCGTCGGCGGCGAAGGTATCCCCGGGGCCGAGGCCGAGCTCGACCCGTCCGGAGGACAGCAGGTCCAGGCTGGCCGCCGACCGGGCCAGGACCGCTGGCGGCCGGGATGGCAGGTTGAGCACGTAGCCGGAAAGGCGCACCCGCTCGGTCCGAGCCGCCAGGTAGGACAGCAGCGTCCAGGCGTCAAGGAGCTCCGGCTGGTAGGGGTGGTCCATCACCGTGACGAGGTCCAGGCCGGCCCGCTCGGTGAGCTGGGCCAGCCCGACCACGTCATGCGGGTGCCGGCTCGGCGGGGTGATGAAGGTACCGAAGATGAGGTCGTGCCCGTAGTCGGTCATGGTCGCTTCCCTCAGCGGCGAGCGTCTTGTACCAGCCGGTAGACCGGCGAGATGACCGGCGGACCGGGACCGAGCCCCATCTCGGCGATGATGGGCAGCAGCACTTCGCCGAACGCCCGGAAGTCTTCCTCGGACTCCCAGATCTCGTAAACCGTGACGCCCCGGCCGGCTCCGGTCACGGAGTGGTGAACCATGCCCTTGGGCTCTCCACCGCCGAGGGCCTCATGGATGCGGCGGTCGATCTCGTCGAACTTCTCGAGGGCGAGATCCGGGTGATGTGAGTACATCGCGATCTGCATCGCAGGTTCCTTCCCGATCGGGCCGGCGGCCCTTCAGGCCGCGGCGGTGGCCGCCCGCAGCGGGGCGAGCGCGGTGCTCCAGGCGACGACCTGGTCGAGCATGGTGCTCAGCGCGGCCAGGTTGAAATCGCTGGGCTTGAAGACGGTGAAGTTCTCGAACTCGGTCATCAGTGACAGCGCGACCTGCTGCCGCACGTCGGCCATCTGAAGTTCCCCGGCGATCAGCCGCAGGTGCTCGGCCGCCCGGGCGCCGCCCACGCCGCCGTAGGAGACGAACCCGACGGCCTTGTTGTGCCACTCGGCGTACAGGTAGTCGATCGCGTTCTTCAGCACCCCGGAGGTGGAGTGGTTGTACTCGGGGGTGACCATGACGAACCCGTCGAACGAGGCGATCTTCGCCGCCCATTCCCGGGTGTGGTCGTGCTGGTACTGGCCGAACGACGGCGACACCGGCTCGTCCAGGTGGGGCAGCGGGTAGTCCCGCAGGTCCACCAGCTCGTACTCGGCGTCCTCGCGCCAGGACGCTACCTCGTAGACCCACCGGGCGACCTGCTCGCCGTTGCGGTTAGGGCGGGTGCTGCCGAGGATGATGCCGATCTTGATCACGACGACTCCTTCACAGACTTTGTTGTTATATCAACAAAGCTAGCGCCTTTTTGTGGATGTGTCAACAAACCGCTATGCTGGGGGGATGGAACCGACATGGCTGAACGGACGGGAGGACCGGGCCTGGCGCGGCTTCCAGCGGATGCGCATCGAGCTCACCGCGCGCCTGGCCCGCCAGCTCACCCAGGAAACCGGCTTGACCGAAGCCGACTACGCCATCCTGGTCACGGTGTCCGAGGCGCCGGACGGGCGGATCCGCGCCCGGGACCTGGGCCGGGCGCTGGGCTGGGACCGAAGCCGGCTGTCCCACCAGATCGCCCGCATGGAAACCCGCGGAACCGTGCGCCGGGAGTCCTGTCCTGGCGACGCGCGGGGCTTCGACCTCGTCCTCACAGCCGCCGGGCAGGCCGCCATCGAAGCCGCGGCCCCGCTGCACCTGCAGGCCGTCCGGCACTGCTTCGCTGACCTGCTCACCCCCGCGCAACTTGACGCCCTCGCCGAGATCGCCGACACCGTCACCGCTCACCTCGCCGCCGAGCACGCCGAGTCCCCGGATGCCGGCCAGCCCTGAGCCCGGGTTGACGTGGTTATGCACGCCCACCAGGCTGCGCCCGGCCGGACCGGGCCGGCATTGCACGGTGAGGACGATCCCGGCGGTGCGGGTGCCCGGTCATGCGTCCTTGCGCGGGTGCACAGCGCGCGATCAGGCGGCATCGCTGGTCTGCGATCGCCCTGCGCCTTCGCGCAACTGACTCGATCTCAAGCCGGTTTCCCTGCTCCCGTATGCACGGTGGTGCGCTGGACCGGAATCGCCTACCCCGGGAGGGGGCATGGACAAGGGTTCGGTTTACCGGCGTCGCGGTCCTGCTGAAGATCTACGTCCACTGCATCAACGGACAGGCGACCGCTGCCAATCAGCGCATCGCCGAGGCCCTCGGCACCCGGGACGCCGAGGAAGACCCTGGTGACGAGGGTGATGGCGACATGGAGCAGGCATCCTGAAATGGCAGGTCAGAGGGAAATCCGGGTGCGAGCGGTTGGCATGACCGCTCCCGCCGACCCCGTCCGTGGTCTTCTCCGCACCGTCCGTGGACTGGTCCGTGGCTGTCCGTGGCCGGTTCTGCCACGGTTGGTGGACCGCTCGGACCCCGGAACCCGGTGCCCACGGACGCATAGCGGACGGCGGCCGTCCCGGATCCCGCCTCGGAGTACATAGCGGCAGGTCAGGAACATAAGACTCGAATAGGAGGATAGGGCTGTAAAACCGTCGGCTCAGCCTACGTTGGTTCGAACCCAACACCTGCCACGCTATTCTCGCAGGTCAAAGCCGGTGTCACCGGATGGTGGCACCGGCTTTTGCGTGCCGGTGCGAGCGGTTCGCGGACCGTTGGCGAAAGTCTGTGGGCCAGCTGTGGGCCAGACCGGATGGCAGGCTGGCGTTCTAAGATTTCGCTTTGAGCTGGCTAAACGTCTATCGACAGGGTTGCTGCGATGGCCCGCGGCCGGCGTTATTTGTGGGCCGTCGGCGGGCCGGGCGGGGAAGTCACGGACGTATGGCGGACGGCGTCGCGCTCATCGCGGCCGGTGCGACCGCTGGCCTTTCGGTGGGGTTGCGCGGTCGGTGTACACCGCTGGCTTTCTCGCGGTCGGGCACGGACCGCGTCTTGCTGGCGGCTCGAGGACGCGGTCGATCTGCTGGTTGAGGAGGTCGTCGCGGCCGTGGATGCAGTGGCTGTAGACGGTGAGCAGGACCGCGACGCTGTGTCCGGCCCGGGCGGCGATCTGGGCGGGGTCTCCACCGCTGTTCAGCCACAGCGACAGGGCGGCGTGGCGGCAGGTCGTAGGGGCGGCGGGCGAGCCCGCTGGCGGCCAGCTCAGGGCCGAGGGCGAGAATGCGGGCTGCCTGCCAGACTCGGCCGTAGACCGATTCGCTGAGCGGCCCGCCGCGGGTTCCGCGGAACAGGCGGCCGTCGGGTGCGGTGCCGTAGGCCGCGTCGTGCGCGCGGAGCATGGCGGTCAGCACCGGAGGGACCGGGACCATGCGGATCGTGCCGTCCGGCCGGTGCTTAAGCCCGCGCTGTTCATGGCTGGTGCCGCTGCTGGTCCAGGCGGCGGCGGTCCTGGGCACGGCCGCGGCGAGTCGTAGCATGCCCCACCCGGAGCCGGGCAAGTCGCAGTCGGCGAAGCGCAGGCCGACGGCTTCCTCCGGGCGAAGGGCGGCGTAGTACAGGCAGCCGAAGAAGGCGGTCATCTCCGGCTTGATACGGGCGACCATGTCTAGGAGCGCGCTGACCTGGGCGGGGTTGGCGACGATCACGGGATCGAGGGCCGCTGACGACCGAGGTATCTGCCAGGTGATGGTGTCCAGTGGGTTGTCCGGCAGCAGGCCGCCCTCGACGGCGTAGCTAAGCGCGCCGTGCAGGACGACGCGCTTACGGATGATGGTGTTGGCAGCGGCCCGGCTGCCATCCAGCCGGAATCTCAACGCCTCCAGCGCGGTGCGCAGCACGGCCGGCTCACTGAGGTAGCCGATGGGCAGCGATGCTTGCTGTGCCCAGTCCAGGATCTGCGCGGCCGGACTGTTCGGCCCGGCTGGGCGGGCAGGATTGAAGGCATACTGGTACAAGGCCGTGCGCAGCTCGCGCGGCCCTGGCCTGTCACGGGCGTTCGGCCGGGTGAGTACGGGCGTGACCGTCGCGAGTGCTTCGGCCAGGCTGGCCCGGGAGTGCGCGGCCAGGGACGGCCACTTCATCACCGCGAACGCGGTGGCCTCCTGGTACCAGGTGACGATCGCGGGTTCCGGGAGGCTCCACGCCGCCGGCTCGCCGGTCAGCGGATCGAAGTCCAGGCCCATCCGGGCGGCGCGGACCAGTTCGGCCCGGTAGCTGTCGGCGAGCTTCCTGGTGGTGAACGATTTTGACCGGCTGCGGGCCGCCGCCCGCCAGCGGACCTCGAATGGCTTGCGCCGCCCGGGTCGGCGCCGGATCGCGTGCACACTCACATCGAATACATCGAACCCGTTCACGGTTGCCCCCTATCTTGCGCCCGATCTCGCGGCGGCCATCACACGCGCAGATCAGGCGCAACTCAGCTTCCAAGCCATGGTCGCTCACACTCCTAATCTGACTCGCTCACCGACGCACAGCTGAGGGGTCCATTAAGGCAGTGACCTGGGTTTCCGAGTGCCAAGGACACACTCCGCGAGTTGCGGAAGGACACCGCGCCGAGCTCGACGCCGCAGTTGCGCCCGCCTCCATCGGCATCGCCGCCCGCTGACTCCCGGGCCGGATGACCTGTCCGCACCTTCACCGGAACGCTCATCCCCATGGCGGTCGCCGCTATTACCGGGCACGAGCCGGGTGCCACGCCCGCGCCACGATCGGCGCAGCGGCCCGTACCCGCTTGTACCTGGCCCCTGTGCTGGATCCGCCCGGGGTGGGATGGGCCTCGGAGACGCCAAGCTCGCGGCCAGCATCGGCCTGGTACTCGCCTGGGGAAGCTGGAGCGAGCTGTTCCTCGGCGCGCTGGCAGGGGCGCTCCTGGGCGCCGCGTACGCGCGGGTGCTGTCGGCAAGGCGCGGGCCAGCCGGCCCGGTGTACCTGCCGCTGGGGCCGTTTCTCCTGGCCGGCGCATTCGTGGCCATCGCGCTGTTACCGCTGCGGTCTTCAGCTCCCGCGCCACGTCTTCACACGCCATGGCGGAAGAATGGTGTAGATGCCATCAGGCTCCTGGCTCCGTGAGGCGCTCGAGTGCCTTGGCGGCCTCCGGATTGCCCGCTGCCAGAGCCCGCGCCATTGCGGCATGCGCACGGTCCCGGACATCTTGCGCCGGATGGGCCAGGTGGCTGACGGCGAGTTCAGCTAGAGCGGAGGCTGCCGTGTCCGCAGGGCTGACGGCTTTCGGGTCCGGGATGTTCGCCCCAGGGCCAATACAAGTTCGCCCAATCATCACCGGGCGCCCCGTAACGTGAGCCGCAGCCGGGGATCGAGGCGCGCCGGGTCAAGGCTGTCTCCGGCAAGCCAGTCCGCTACTGCCGCGGCGTCCGCGTCGGTGAGCACGGGCCCGATGCCGATCGCGGTCCCGCGCGGCCGGCGGCCCAGGTCGCATGGCTGCACCATCAGGTAGGCGCCGCTGTCATGGCCCGGCGCCCGCAGGCATCGCTCAGCCCGCAGCACGCAGCCTGTGCTGATCAGCACGCCGTGCGGGCAGCGCCCGGTGGCGGCGCCCAGGTGATGCAGGAGCGGCCCTGCTGACCTGGCACACGGCCCTGCCCGGCAGACGACCGCGTTGAATGGCTCATCGTTCACGCTTGCTCCCTCGTCGAGGCGGTATCAATATGGAAACGATAATCATATTCATTTTGCCGGGCTAGGCGGAGGTCCGCCTGCCCGTCGGCGGGCAGGCCCGCTACCCCCCGGAGTGCGCAGGGCACAGGCCGGTCAGCTCGACGGCGCACCTGGTGAGGGTGAAGCCGGCTTCGGCGGCCACGTGCTTGGCCCAGTCCCGGACCTCGGTCCCGTCCACCGCGACGGCCAGCCCGCAGACCCGGCACGTGAGGTGGAAGGTCGCGCTGCTGGCCCGGAGGCGGTAGCGGCTCTCGCCGCTGGGCGTGTGGATCGTGTCGACGTCGCCGCGCTCGGCCAGGATGTGCAGGTGCCGGTACACCGTCGCGAGCCCCACCTGCTGGCCACGGTCGCGCAGGGCGCGGTGAACGTCCCGCGCACCGCTGAAGGCGCGCATCCCCGACATGACCGCGGCGATGGCGTCGGCCTGCCTGGTGGACCGAACTCTTGTCCCGCGCAGCTGCGGCACCCGGACTCCCGGCGGCTCGTGATCCTTCTGCCACTCTCTTAATGAAAATGACTACCATAACCGTATTCATTTGCCAACCCCTGCGGGGTTGGAGCTGTGCTGCCTGCTCGTCATGGCCCTGGCCGCCGGCATGACCGTCCCCGTGGCGTGCGCCCTGCTCATGTCCGCGCTGATGACCGGCCCGGCCGCCGCGGCGCGGTCCTTCGCGAAACGCCCTGGCCGCTGCCGCCCTGGCCGCCGCCTCGATCGTCATCGCGCTCTCCTGCGGCGGCAACTGGCCGGCCGGGTTCCGCGTCGGCGTCATCGCTGCCGGGTTCTTTCTGCCCGGCTAGGGCGGGCCGCCGTGCGCCGGCGCTGGCCGGACAGGCCGGCGCGCGTTCCCCGTTCCCTGGGCAAGCCGGCGGTGCCGCTACGAGCGATTCAATTCACATGGAACGAGGCATGGTTTCCAGGTTTCCCGCCGGCCGCCCCAGGAGGAGTGCGCGGCGGGCTGGGGCTAGCCCGCGGCTTGCCTGGGAGGGCGATGCCGGATCCAGGGGACCTGGGCAGCCCGCCATCTCGGGACCGTGTTTCACGGGCCCGTCATTGGCGGGCACAGGCACCTGGTGCTCGATCCAGGAGGCCAGATCGTCGCCGGATCGCATCC
>Ga0335078_10018943_pt1 | contig 10241 bp, 6 predicted proteins | sample Lox_Sample_32_FD_206711 | JGI IMG/M metagenome (GOLD analysis project Ga0335078, IMG submission 206711) | Soil microbial communities from Loxahatchee National Wildlife Refuge, Florida, United States - Lox_Sample_3.2 | ecosystem: Environmental > Terrestrial > Soil > Wetlands | place: USA: Florida...
CCGCCGCCGGGCCGCCCAAATCCGCCCGTGGCCGCCCACCGGGGATGGGCTGATCGTCGGCATTTCCTACGCCCCGCGTTCCACCAGGCCGGCCCCGGCTGACCCGGCCGCCCGGCGAGCGGCCGTCGTCACCCCGCTCACACGCCGGCGGCCTGCATGCCTCTCAGCTCGTGCTTCAGGTCCTTGATCTCGTCCCTGATCCGCGCGGCGACCTCGAACTGCAGCTCCGCCGCGGCGGCGTGCATCTGGTCGGTGAGCTCGCCGATCAGCGTGATCAGGTCACCCCGGGCCTCGCTCCCCCCGGCCTCGCCCGCGGCGGGCCCGCCCGCCGCCCGGTCGGCGGCCTGCCGGGCCCGCGAGGAGAGCCCGGGCACCGGGGCCTTGCCACGGCTCTGCTGCCGCCCGCCGCCGCCGATGAGCTTCTCGGTGTCGGCGTCTTCCCGGATGAGCTGGTCGAGGATGTCGGCGATCCGCTTGCGCAGCGGCGTCGGGTCGATCCCGTGCTCGGTGTTGTAGGCGATCTGCTTGTCGCGCCGGCGGTTGGTCTCGTCGATGGCCCGGCGCATCGAGGGGGTCACCTGGTCGGCGTACATGTGCACCTGGCCGGAGACGTTCCGGGCCGCGCGCCCGATCGTCTGGATCAGCGACGTGCCGGAGCGCAGGAAGCCTTCCTTGTCCGCGTCGAGGATCGACACCAGCGACACCTCGGGCAGGTCGAGGCCCTCGCGGAGCAGGTTGATGCCGACGAGCACGTCGTACTCGCCCAGCCGCAGCTCGCGCAGCAGCTCCACCCGGCGCAAGGTGTCCACCTCGCTGTGCAGATAGCGGGCCCGGATGCCCAGCTCGAGGAGGTAGTCGGTGAGATCCTCGGCCATCTTCTTGGTCAGCGTGGTCACCAGCACCCGCTCGGAGCGCTCGGCCCGCGCCCTGATCTCGTGCACCAGGTCGTCGATCTGGCCCTTGGTCGGCTTGATGAGCACTTCGGGGTCGAGCAGGCCGGTCGGCCGGATCACCTGCTCGGTCACCTCGCCGCCGGTCCGCTGCAGTTCGTAGGGACCGGGCGTGGCCGACAGGTAGACCGTCTGGCCGATCCGGTCGCAGAACTCGTCCCAGGTGAGCGGCCGGTTGTCGATGGCGCTCGGCAGCCGGAAGCCGTGCTCGACCAGGACGCGCTTGCGCGAGACGTCCCCTTCGTACATCGCGCCGATCTGCGGCACGGTGTTATGCGACTCGTCGATGACCAGCAGGAAGTCCTCGGGGAAGTAGTCGAGCAGGGTGTTGGGCGGGCTGCCCGGCGCCCGGCCGTCGATGTGGCGCGAGTAGTTCTCGATGCCCGAGCAGCTGCCCACCTGCCGCAGCATCTCGATGTCATAGGTGGTCCGCATCCGCAGCCGCTGCGCTTCGAGCAGCTTCCCCGCCTGCTCCAGCTCGGCGAGGCGGCCGGCCAGTTCCGCCTCGATGCCGGCGATGGCCCGCTCCATCCGCTCGGGGCCCGCCACGTAGTGCGAGGCCGGGAAGACGTACAGCTCGGCGTCCTCGCTGATCACCTCGCCGGTGAGCGGGTGCAGCGTCATGAGCCGCTCGATCTCGTCGCCGAACATCTCGATCCGGACGGCGAGCTCCTCGTAGACCGGGATGATCTCGATGGTGTCGCCGCGGACCCGGAAGGTGCCCCGGGTGAAGGCCAGGTCGTTGCGGGTGTACTGCATGCCGACCAGCTTGCGCAGCAGCACGTCGCGCTCGATCGTGCTGCCCACCCGGAGCTTGAGCATCCGGTCGACGTACTCCTGCGGCGTGCCCAGCCCGTAGATGCACGAGACCGAGGCCACCACGACCACGTCCCTGCGGGTGAGCAGGGAGTTGGTGGCCGAGTGCCGCAGCCGGTCCACCTCGTCGTTGATGGAGGAGTCCTTCTCGATGTAGGTGTCGGTCTGCGGAACGTAGGCTTCCGGCTGGTAGTAGTCGTAGTACGAGACGAAGTACTCGACCGCGTTGTGCGGGAGCATCTCCCGCAGTTCGTTGGCGAACTGGGCCGCGAGGGTCTTGTTCGGCAGCATGACCAGCGTCGGCCGCTGCAGCCGCTCGGCCAGCCAGGCGATGGTCGCGGTCTTGCCGGTGCCGGTGGCGCCGAGCAGCACGGTGTCCTTGGCCCCGGACCGCAGCCGCTGCTCCATCTCGGCGATGGCCCGCGGCTGGTCCCCCGCCGGGACCATGTCGGTGACCACCTCGAAGGGCGCCACCCGCCGCTGAAGGTCGGTTACCGGCCGCACCGAACCACTCCTTCCTGCGCCAGCGAGCGGCCTGGGCCGCGATCTGTGAACAAGCCAGGCCGTGACGGTGTTCCTCGCCGCGCCGGTTCCACTGTATGGCGGGGGTCGGACACCGGTCCGGGGCCGGCCCGGATCCGGGCCACGCCGGGATCCCGGGGCTGGCGCTCAGTCCGCCGTGGCGCTTCCGTTCCCGCGCCCCGCCCGCCGCCGGGCCCGGCGGCGCAACTCCGCCCACAGCTCCCCGGTCTCCCGGTCGAGCTCGGCCAGGGACCCGGAATTGTCCACCACGATGGTGGCGATGGCCAGCCGTTCTTTCCTGCTGGCCTGCGCCTTCATCCGCGCCTCGGCCTGGGCCTGGGTCATCCCGCGCTCCCGGGCCAGCCGCTCGGCCTGCACCCGGGGCGCCACGTCCACCACCACGACCACGTCGAAGCCATCGGCGAGGTGGTTCTCGGCCAGCAGCGGGATGTCGTGGACGACGATCGCCGCCTCGCCCGCCGCCTGCTCCAGCGCGGCCATCCGCGCGCCGACGCGGGGATGGACGATGGCGTTCAGCGTTCCGCGCAGCGACGCGTCGGCGAAGACCATGTCCCCGAGCCGCTCCCGGTCCAGGGTGCCGTCGGGACGGAGCACGCCGTCGCCGAACGCCGCGGCGATCTCGGCCAGCCCCGGCGTCCCGGGCGCGACGACCTCCCGGGCGACCGCGTCGGCGTCGATGACGACGGCACCATAGGACGCCAGCCGCCGGGACACCTCGCTCTTGCCCGCGCCGATACCGCCGGTAAGGCCAACCCTGAGCGAAGACACGCCAGCCAGGCTAGGTCATGACGGTCAGCGCCGGGGCGGGGCAAGGCGAAGCTGGCCGCAGGCCAGCGAGCATGCCTCGCCCCCGCGCGCAGCGCGCCGGGGGGTCCGGGGGGTCGTCCCCCCGGGCCAGCACAGGCGGGCGGGGCAAGGCGAAGCTGGCCGCAGGCCAGCGAGCATGCCTCGCCCCCGCGCCCGCGTACTAGCTTTGCCCGGACAGCTTGTCGCGGAGCGCGGCGAGCGCCTCGTCGGAGGCAAGAGCCCCGCCGGGAGCGCTGTCGCTGCTGCGGCTGCTGGCCGAACGCCGCGACCCCGCACCGTGCCCGCCCTCGTCGGCCCCGGCGTCGTCGCCGCCACCGCCATCGTCCTCGGCGGCCTTGGTGCGTGCCTCGGTGACCTGGCGCCGGTGCGCCTCGAACCGGGACCGGGCCTCGGCGTACTGCTGCTCCCACTCCTCGCGCTGGGTCTCGTACCCTTCGAGCCACTCGCCGGTCTCCGGGTCGAAGCCCTCGGGGTAGATGTAGTTGCCCTGCTCGTCGTAGGTGGCGGGCATGCCGTACAGGGTCGGGTCGAAGTCGTCGCCGACGGCCTCGCCGATCGTGCCCTCGTTGGCCTGCTTGAGCGACAGGCTGATCCGCCGCCGGTCCAGGTCGATGTCGATGATCTTGACGAAGATCTCGTCGCCTACCTGGACGACCTGCTCGGGAATCTCCACGTGCCGGTCGGCAAGCTCGGAGATGTGGACCAGGCCCTCGATGCCCTCCTCCACCCGGACGAACGCGCCGAACGGCACCAGCTTGGTGACCCGGCCGGGAACGACCTGGCCGATCTGGTGGGTGCGGGCGAACTGCTGCCACGGGTCTTCCTGCGTGGACTTCAGCGACAGCGAGACCCGCTCCCGGTCCAGGTCCACGTCCAGGACCTCGACGGTGACCTCCTGGCCCACCTCGACGACCTCGCCCGGGTGGTCGATGTGCTTCCACGACAGCTCGGACACGTGCACCAGGCCGTCCACGCCGCCCAGGTCCACGAACGCGCCGAAGTTGACGATGGAGGAGACCACGCCCTTGCGGATCTGGCCCTTCTGCAGCGTGTGCAGGAAGTTCTGGCGCACCTCGGACTGGGTCTGCTCCAGCCACGCCCGCCGGGACAGCACCACGTTGTTGCGGTTCTTGTCCAGCTCGATGATCTTCGCTTCGATCTGCCTGCCCACGTACGGCTGCAGGTCGCGGACCCGGCGCATCTCCACCAGCGACGCCGGCAGGAACCCGCGCAGCCCGATGTCGAGGATCAGGCCGCCCTTGACGACCTCGATCACCGTGCCGGTGACCACGCCGTCCTCGTCCTTGATCTTCTCGATCGTGCCCCACGCCCGCTCGTACTGCGCGCGCTTCTTGGACAGGATCAGGCGGCCTTCCTTGTCCTCCTTCTGCAGGACAAGCGCCTCGATGTGCTCACCGGTCTTGACCACGTCATGAGGGTCGACATCGTGCTTGATCGACAGCTCACGCGAGGGGATGACGCCCTCGGTCTTGTAGCCGATATCGAGCAAGACCTCGTCTCGATCGACCTTGACGACTGTCCCTTCGACAATGTCGCCGTCGCTGAAGTACTTGATGGTCTCGTCGATCGCGGCGAGGAAGGCCTCCTCCGACCCGATGTCGTTGACCGCAACCTTGGGTGTAGGGCTGGCCTGCGTGCTGCTCGTCATGTGTGGGTTGACTCCGGCGGACACAAAGTAGTTGGGGCGCGCTCAACCATCAGCCCATCATGCAGGGCTGACAGGTGCACTGGATTTGCCTGGCGGACCTGGCCAGCCACGGCAACCCCCCAGGGGGAGACGCGACTGTGCCCGGCCATGGCGGACTGCACCAGAACACGGCGCGTCGTTCAGAATATGAGAGGTCGCCCGGTGGGTCAATCGCAGGTGCCAAACCGTGACCCATCCGCAGCCCGCCCCGCGCCCGGGCGCGGGGATTTCAGCCCTGCCCCGGCCGGTCCATCAGGTCCAGGTAGTTGAGCTCGCCGCCGATGTTGACCTGGGTGAGGCGGACGGGTGCGCGGCTGACCGGGTAGCCGGCCCCCGCCAAGACGCGCAGGGCCTCGTCCGTGCCAGGGGACCGGATGCCCAGCACGTAGTGGATGTTCCCGGCGTTGACGCGCTGCTCCCTGGGCGGGCCGACCACGAAGTTGATGAACGCAACCCCGCGCGCCAGCGGGTTCACCGCCCAGATGAACTGGTGCACGGGATGCCCGGTCAGCAGTGGCCGGATGAGCCGCACCCGTTCCCTCGGGACCACCCGGGGCCGGAGCAGGAGCCTGAGCGGGCCGCGGCCGGTCATCTCCAGCCGGTCGGGCCAGACCACGAGCCTGGCCGCCGGCACCCCACCGTCCTCGGCGACGTCGAACGCGTTCCAGCACTGCAGCATCCCGGACCATGTGGCGAGGGCCGCCATGATGCTCACCGCCTCATCCCGGACTGCCGGTTCTGCGGCCCCGCCCGGCACGCCGCGCACCGGGGGGCTGCCCGGGCCGGTCAGTGCCCGGCGTCCTCCCAGCTGTGGCCGGTGCCGAAGGAGACCCCCAGCGGGACGGTGAGCGGGTGCGCGCCGCACATCCGCGATCCGACCAGGTCGCGCAGCGCGTCGAGTTCGCCGGGGGCCACCTCGAAGACCAGTTCGTCGTGCACCTGCAGCAGCATCCGGGACCGCAGGCCCTCCGCCCGCAGCGCCCGGTCCACCGCCAGCATCGCGACCTTGATGATGTCCGCCGCGGAGCCCTGGATCGGCGCGTTGAGCGCCATCCGCTCGGCCATCTCCCGGCGCTGCCGGTTGTCGGAGGTCAGGTCGGGCAGGTACCGGCGGCGGCCCATGATCGTCTCGGTGTAGCCGTCCATGCGCGCCCGGGCGACCACCTCGTGCAGGTAGTCACGCACCCCGCCGAACTGCTCGAAGTAGCCGTCCATCAGTGCCCGGGCCTCGTCCGGGGTGACCCGCAGCCCCTGGGACAGCCCGTAGGCGGACAGGCCGTAGGCCAGCCCGTAGTTCATCACCTTGATCCGGTTGCGCAGGTCGCCGGTGATCTCCTCCGGGGGCAGGCCGAACACCCGCGACGCGGTCGCGGCGTGGAAGTCGTACCCGGAGCCGAACGCCTCCGCGAGGGCCTCGTCACCGGACAGGTGGGCCATGATGCGCAGCTCGATCTGGCTGTAGTCCGCGGTGAGCAGGCACTCGTACCCGTCACCGACGATGAAGCCGCGCCGGATCCGGCGGCCCTCCTCGGTCCGGATCGGGATGTTCTGCAGGTTGGGATCGGTGGAGGACAGCCGCCCGGTGGCGGCGATCGTCTGGTTGTAGGTGGTGTGGATCCGCCCGTCCTCGTCGGCCATGGGGATCAGCGAGTCCACGATGCTCTTGAGCTTGGCGACGTCCCGGTGCCGCAGCAGGTGCTCGAGCACGGGGTGACCGGTCTGGGCCAGCAGCCCGGTGAGCGCCTCGGAGTCGGTGGTGTACCCGGTCTTGATCCGCTTGGTCTTGGGCAGGCCGAGCTCGGTGAACAGGATCTCCTGCAGCTGCTTGGGCGAGCCCAGGTTGAACTCGTGGCCGATCAGCGCGTAGGCGCCCTGCTCGGCGGCCTTCACCTCACCGCCCAGGGTGGCCGACATCGCGGCGAAGTGGTCGGTGTCGGCGGCGATGCCGGCCCGTTCCATCCGGGCCAGCACGTCCACCAGCGGCAGCTCCACGTCATGCAGCAGCCGGGTCGCGCCGCGCCGCTCCAGGTCGGCGTCGAGCGCGGCGGCCAGCTCGGCCGTGGCCTTGGCCTCCCACACCAGCGCGGTCGCCGACGCCAGCGCCGCCTCGTCCTCGCTCTGCTCGCCGGCCAGGTCGAGCGCGAGCTGCCCGGTCGATTCCTCGCCGCCGCCGGAGAGCTCCTTGCCCAGGTAGCGCAGCGCCAGGTCAGCCAGGTCGAACGAGCGCTGGCCGGGCAGGGCCAGGTAGGCGGCCAGCGCGGTGTCACTGGTCAGGCCGGCCAGCTCAAGCCCCCGGGCGGCCAGGGCGTGCAGCGGCCCCTTGGCGTCGTGCAGCGCCTTCGGCCGCGCCGGGTCGGCCAGCCATGCCGCCAGGGCCGCCTCGTCCTGCTCGGTCAGCTCCGCCGGGTCGAGGTAGGCGCCGGCGCCGTCGGCGGCCGCCACGGCCAGCGCGGTCAGCGAGCCGGTGCCGCGGCCCCAGGTGCCCCGCGCGGCCAGGCCCGCCCGGTCCGTGCCGGTCCCGTGCTCCGCCAGCCACCCGGCGACCTCGTCGGGGCCGGGCCGGGCGACGTCCACGTCGAAGCCCGGCGCCGGTGCGCTGCCCTGCCCGGGCCCGGCGGCAGTGGCCGTCCCGGCAATACCCTCGGGCAGCGTCGCATACAGGCGGTCGCGCAGCACACGGAACTGGAGCGTGTCGAATAGCTGGTGGATCTGCTCCCGGTCCCAGGGGACCGGCCGCAGGTCGGCCGGGCCGACGTCCAGCGGCACGTCCCGGGCGAGCTCGGTGAGCTGCCGGTTGCGCAGCACGTCGCCGAGGTGCTCGCGGAGCTTGTCCCCGGCCTTGCCCTTGACCTCGTCCACCCGGTCGACCAGCTCGGCCAGCGAGCCGAACTCGGCGACCCACCTGGCCGCGGTCTTCTCCCCCACCCCGGGGATGTTCGGCAGGTTGTCACTGGGGTCGCCGCGCAGCGCGGCGAAGTCCGGGTACTGGGCCGGCGTGAGGCCGTACTTGGCGACGACCTCCTCCGGCGTGAACCGGGTCATCTCGCTGATGCCGCGGCGGGTCATCAGCGCGGTGACCTGCTCGCTGACCAGCTGGAGCACGTCGCGGTCACCGGTGACGATGAGCACGTCCATGCCCGCCTCGACCGCCTGGCTGGCGAGCGTGGCGATGATGTCGTCGGCCTCGTAGCCCGGCACCGACAGCCGGGTGATGCCGAGCGCGTCGAGCACCTCGAAGATCAGCGGGAGCTGGCTGCGGAAGTCGGCCGGGGTCTCCCTGCGGTTGGCCTTGTACTCCACGTACTGCTCATGCCGGAACGTCGGCTCGCCCCGGTCGAACGCGACCGCCACGTGGGTGGGCTGCTCGTCCTGCAGCATCTTGATGAGCATCGAGGTGAAGCCGTAGACCGCGTTGGTCGGCTGCCCGTCGGTGGTGGCGAGGTCGGGGGGCAGGGCGAAGAACGCGCGGTAGGCGAGCGAGTGGCCGTCCAGCAGCAGCAGCCGCCCGTGCGCTCCGGGCGGCTGGGCCGCCTGCCCGGCCGGGGCCTGCGCTGCCGCCGTTGTCGCCTCCGTGTTCGCCACGCCGGAAGTCTAGTGCGCGCCCCGGACAGCGGGTGGGTTCCCGGGCAGGCCCCGCGGAGGCGGGGCCTGCCCGGGCGCGGGGGTCAGGAGCTGAACTGGAAGATGGTCGTGGAGTTGAACGCCTGGCCGGGGTTCAGCACCGTGGACGGGAAGCTGGGCTGGTTCGGCGAGTTCGGGAAGTGCTGGGTCTCGAACGTGTAGCCGTCGCTTTGCCGGTACACGTGCCCGCTGATGCCCACCAGCGTCCCGTTCAGGAAGTTGCCGCTGTAGAACTGCACGCCCGGCTGGTCGGTCCAGACGGTCAGCTCACGGCCGCTCACCGGGTCCAGCGCCTTGGCGGCCAGGCCCAGCTTGCCGAACGGCGTGCTCAGGCTCGGGCCGGTGCTGTTGAGCACCCAGTTGTGGTCGTAGCCCTGGGCGATGAGCAGCTGCGGGTTGTCGTCGTTGATCCGCGACCCGATCGTGTGGAAGGCGCGGAAGTCGAACGGCGTGCCCGCGACCGGCGCCTCGACCCCGGTGGGGATCTGGGTGGAGTCGGTCGGCGTGTACTTGTCCGCGTTGATCATCACTTCCTGGCCGTAGGTGTCGCCGGAGCTCTCGCCCGCCAGGTTGAAGTAGCTGTGGTTGGTGGGGTTCAGCACCGTCGCCTGCCCGGCCACCGTGGCGTGGTAGTGGATCCACAGCCGGCTGGAGTTGTCCAGCAGGTAGGTGACGGTGAGGGTCAGCGTCCCGGGGTACCCGGTGCACGGCTGGCCGCTCACCACGCAGCCGACGTTCTCGCCGTCGTCACCGTTCGGGCTGACGATGGTGAGCTGCACGCCGGCCGCGCCGCCCACGTGCACCGCCTTCGACGCCCAGACGTGGTTGCCGAAGCCCACGAAGCCGCCGTGGAGGCTGTTCACCCCGTTGTTGATCGGCAGTGTGTAGGTGTTCCCGTCGAGCTTGAACGTGCCGTCGGCGATCCGGTTGCCGTAACGGCCGACGATCTCGCCGAAGTAGGGGCCGCCGGTGGCGGGCGGCGGCGGGCTGGCCTGCGCGATGTAATCGCTGAGCGTCTTGAAGCCGAGCACCACGTCGGCGAGGTTGCCGTTCTTGTCCGGCACGGTGATCGACTGGGTGATGGCGCCGTAGCTGAGGATCTGCACCGTCATGTGGTTGCAGTTGGTCAGCGTGTACTGGAAGACGGGCAGGTTCTTGCCCGCGTACAGGTCGAAGGCCGTGCCGACGGGCGTCGAGGTGACGGTCGGCCCCGAGCAGGACCCGCCCGTCGGCTTGGCCGAGGCGAGCCCCACGCCCAGGGCGCCCGCGAGGGCAACCCCCAGAACGCCGGCCAGCGCGAGCCTGGTGAATGATCCCCCCGATGAAAGCAGCTTCCTCATCAGTTCATCCTCCACTCTGTTGGTGCCTTGACCTGCGCGTACTCCATGTGAGCGCTAACATTTCCCGCATAAACTTCCCTCCGTTCCCTGATCGCTCCCAGCGTTGATTCTTGACCGGGTTTGAGCAAAAGTCACGCAATTGTGGTGGATCGGTGCCGGCCACGCCGGGTGCCGCGGGCGCTTAGTCTGCCCTGAGCGGGCCGGCGCCCGCACGACGCGGAGGTGAGGCGTGGAGCAGGACAGCGCGCTGCGGGTCATGGCGGCCTACGACGCCGCGAGCAAGGACACCCTGGCCGACCGGATGGGGATAACCATCGTCGAGGCCAGTGCCGAACGCGTGGTCGGCACCATGCCCGTGGCCGGCAACACCCAGCCCTACGGCCTGCTTCACGGCGGCGCGTCGTGCGTGCTGGCGGAGACCCTGGGCTCACTGGGGTCGGCCCTGCACGGCGGCCC
>Ga0335078_10018944_pt1 | contig 10240 bp, 10 predicted proteins | sample Lox_Sample_32_FD_206711 | JGI IMG/M metagenome (GOLD analysis project Ga0335078, IMG submission 206711) | Soil microbial communities from Loxahatchee National Wildlife Refuge, Florida, United States - Lox_Sample_3.2 | ecosystem: Environmental > Terrestrial > Soil > Wetlands | place: USA...
AGCTCGACGTGATCGACGAGATCAAGTTCGTGCACCCCAAGGACATGCAGGACGGCCTGATCGAGCTGAGCGAGCGCGACATCACGACCAACCTTCCCTACGTGCCCGGCGTGAGGCTCGCCTTCGACCACCACCAGAGCGAGACCCTGCGCCTGGACGGCCAGGGGGCGGACAATCACATCATCGACCCGGGCGCCCTGTCCGCGGCCAGGGTCGTGTACGACTACTTCGGCGGCGCCGAGCGCTTCACGCGCGTCGGCGAGTCGCTGATGGACGCGGTTGACAAGGCCGACAGCGCGCTGTTCTCGCTCGATGAGATCAGGGCGCCGGGCGGCTGGATCCTGCTCAGCTTCCTGATGGACCCCCGCACCGGCCTCGGCCGCTTCCACGACTTCCGCGTGTCCAACTACCAGCTGATGATGGACCTGATCGACGCCTGCCTGGAGCGCACCGTCGAGGAGGTGCTGGCGCTGCCCGACGTCGCCGAACGCGTCGCGCTGTACGAGCAGCACGCCGACGCCGCGCGCGCCCAACTGCTCGCGTGCTCGACCGTGCACCGCAACCTCGTCGTGCTCGACCTCCGCGACCAGGAGATCATCCACCCCACCAACCGCTTCATGATCTACGCGCTGTACCCCGACTGCAACATCTCGATCCACGTGCTGTGGGGCCTCAAACAGCAGAACACCGTGTTCGCGGTGGGCAGGTCGATCGTGGACCGCTCGAGCAGGACCGACGTCGGCGCGCTGATGCTCGCGTACGGCGGCGGCGGTCACGAGGCCGCCGGAACCTGCCAGGTCGCAAACGAGGACGCCGGGCGCGTGCTCGCCCAGCTGGTCGAGCGCGTCAACGCCGACGGCTGAGCACCACGGCGGCTCCGCCGCGCCCTACGGCGGCCCGCCGCCCGAGCCCGACAGCGTCGGCGCGCTCGGCTGTTCGGGCTGGACCGCCTGTTCGCTCCAGGCCACCGAGAACGCCGCGCTGGTGCTCGACAGCGCCGACGGCGCAGCGAGCACCAGCGTCGCAGGCGGCGCCAGCCGTCCGCTCGTGCGCCCGCCCAGCGCCGCCGATGGGCTCTGCTGGAGCTCCAGCGCGCCGGCGGACCATGCGTCGCCGCCGACCGGGCCCGTGCGCCCGCGCGCGGTGGCCGTCGCGTTCAGGAACGCCACTTCGCCGAAGTCCGCGAGCGTCAGCACCCGGCAGCTCGAGCTGTTCACGCACGCCGACGGCGCCTCCACGATCCACTCCGCCGAGGAGGTGTCCACGCGCGAGGCGTGCTTGGTGACCGAGAAGCGCGCGCCGGTCGTCAGGTCGCGGAGCCGCAGCGTCACGTCGTTGCGGCGCACCGTCACCGAAGCCGTCAGCTCATCGCCGGGATGCACCTTCAGCCTCACGTCCACCGGACCCGCCGGCAGCAGCTCATACCACGTCGAGTAGCTCGCGCTGCCCGAGCGCGCGCAGTCGGCGTCGGTGCCGATCTGCTCCAGCGCGCTCGCGCGCTCGCCGTAGCCGCCCAGCCCCACCCACGCCGCCGAGTAGGCTTCGCGCCCGGCCGTGCAGGTCGCGCTCGGGTCGCATCCGCCAAGCATCCCGCGTGCGCCTTAAGACCCGCTGGGAGGACGATAAGAGCGGTCTAGGAGGCCGCGTGGCGTCCGTTGGCGCCGATGATCGTTTGGCGGCCCGCGTCCGTCCACACGATCTGCTCGCGGCCGGGGCCCACGCCCACCAGCGCCACCTGCGCGCCCACGTGCTCGGCGATGAACTGGAGGTACTCGCGCGCGCCCGCCGGCAGGTCCGACGGCGTGCGGCACTCGCCGAGATCCTCCTTCCAGCCGGCCAGCTCCGTCAGCTCCGCCGTCGTGTGGTGCAGCACCGTCTGGTGGTAGGGGAAGTCCTCGAACTCCGCGCCGTCCGCGCCGCGGTAGCTCGTGCAGACCCGGATGCGGTCCAGGCCCGAGAGCACGTCCAGCTTCGTCACCACCAGCGCCGTCAGCGTGTTCAGGCGCACCGCATAGCGCAGCGCCACCAGGTCCAGCCAGCCCGTGCGCCGCGGGCGCCCCGTGGTGGTGCCGAACTCGCCGCCGCGCCTGCGGATCGTCTCGCCCATGTCGTCGTGCAGCTCGCTCGGGAACGGCCCCGCTCCCACGCGCGTCGTGTACGCCTTGCTCACGCCCCAGATCTCGTCGATCGCCTTCGGCCCGATGCCGCTGCCCACGCACGCAGCGCCCGACAGCGGGTTGGAGGAGGTGACGAACGGATACGTGCCGTGGTCGATGTCCAGCATCGCTCCCTGCGCGCCCTCCAGGATCACCGTCTTGCCCTCCTCGAGCATCTCCCACATCAGCTTGGAGGTGTCCGCGATGTGCTGCTCCAGGCGGTGCCCGTAGACCAGGTACTCCTCGGTCATCGTGTGCAGGTCCAGCGACGGGTCCTTCTCGAACGGGCGCAGCGACAGGCGCTTGGGCTCCATCGCCGCGACGATCTTCTTCTTCAGGATCTTCTCGTCGAGCAGGTCCTGCACGCGGATGCCGAGGCGCGCCGCCTTGTCCGCATAGCACGGGCCGATGCCCCTGCGCGTGGTGCCGATCTGCAGGCTGCCCAGCCGCGCCTCGCCGGCGGAGTCCAACAGCAGGTGGTAGGGCATGATCAGGTGCGCGTTCGCCGAGATGCGCAGGCCGCTGACGTCCACGCGCCGCGCCCTCAGCGCGTCCAACTCGTCGATCAGCACCTTCGGATCGATCACCACGCCGTTTCCAATCACGCAGCGCTTGCCCGGATACAGGATGCCCGACGGGATCAGGTGCAGCTTCCACTCCTCCTCGCCCCTGACGATCGTGTGGCCCGCGTTGTTGCCGCCCTGGAAGCGCACCACCGCGTCGCCGTTCTCGGCGAGCAGGTCGGTGATCTTGCCCTTGCCCTCATCGCCCCATTGGGCGCCCACTATCACGATGCCTGGCATGCCGCAGTGGAGTTTAGGGGCGCCCCGCGCTCAGCCCGCGCGGAACTCGCGCCGCTTGTCCTCGCCGTACAGCGGGATCAGCTCGCCGCAGATCTCCGCCAGGCGCGAGACCGTGCGCTCGCCCAGGCGCTCGGACAGCTCGTCCGGCATCAGGTTCGTCGTCGCCACGATCGGGCGCTCCGACTCATAGCGCGCGTTCACGATCGAGTACAGCTGCTCGAGCACCCAGTCGGTGCGGTGCTCCGCGCCGAGATCGTCCAGGTGCAGCAGGTCCACCGCCGTCAGCCGGTCCAGGAAGTCGAGCTTGCCCTGCTGCGAGTCGAGCGACTCGCGCAGCAGGTTAAGCAGCCGCGGCAGCGAGTAGATCGCCACCGAGCGCCCCGCCTCGAGCGCCGCTTTGGAGACGAGCATCGCCAGCGTCGTCTTGCCCGTGCCCACGTCCCCCTGGATCCACAGGCCGCGGCCGGCGTCGATGTTCTGCTCGACCGCGTTCACATAGCGGCGGACCAGCTGGATCTGGTCGGGGGCGCTGCGCGCGAGGTCGCTCACCGGCGCGCGCTCGAACGACACGTCGCGGTAGCGGCGCGGTATCCGACCCGCGAGGCTCCTGGTGCGCGCGCCCGCGATGCGCGCCGCGCGGCAGCGGCAGTCGCTGGCCGTGTTCGTCGCCTCGTCCACCACGAAGCCGCTGCCGTCGCACACGCCGAACGGGCAGCGCTCGGCGCTGCGCTGGCCGCGCCGGTCGGCGAGCACCAACAGCGGATCGGCGGGTGCGCCGGTGTCCTCGTCGAACGGCAGGCTCACTCGAAGACTCCTGCGCGCTCCCGGATCATTCCGCGTAGCGCTCGCCAGCGTAGTTCATGAACTTCGGGTACTCCTTCTGGAAGGTCAGCGTCACTTTCCCCACCGCGCCGTTGCGGTGCTTGGCGATGATCAGGTCCGCCTCGCCCGGGCGTTCGGACTCCTCGTTGTAGTACTCGTCGCGGTAGATGAACATCACCAGGTCGGAGTCCTGCTCGAGGTTGCCGCTCTCGCGCAGGTCCGACAGCTGCGGCTTCTTGTCGGGACGCTGCTCGACCGCGCGCGACAGCTGCGACAGCGCCAGCACCGGCACGCCCAGCTCGCGCGCCAGGATCTTCAGCCCGCGGCTGAGCTCGCCCACCGCCGTCACGCGGCTGTCGTAGCGGCTGTCGGTGCGCATCAGCTGCAGGTAGTCGATGATGATCAGCCCCAGCCCGCCCTCGCACTGGCTGTGCAGCCGCCGCGCCTTCGCGCGGATCTCCAGCATGCCCACGTCGCTCGAGTCGTCCACCCACAGCGGCGCCCGCGCCAGGCGCTGGCTGGCCTTCAGGATCTTCGGCCAGCGCTGCTCCGCCACGCGCCCCTTGCGCAGCTCCTCGCCCTTGATCCGCGCCTGCGAGGCCACGAACCGCTGCGCCAGCTCCGCCTCCGCCATCTCCAGCGAGAACAGCGCCACCGGCTTGCCGTGCTCGACGGCCGCGTTCTCCGCGATGTTGCACACCAGCGCGCTCTTGCCCATCGCCGGGCGCGCCGCGATGATGATCAGGTTGCCCGCCTGGAAGCCGCCGGTGATCTCGTCCAGGTCCTTGAAGCCCGACGGCGTGCCCGTCAGCGAGGTGCCCTCCAGCGACAGCCGGTGCAGCTTGTCCAGCTCCTCGTGCAGGACCTCCTCGATCGCGCGGAAGTCCTGCTGGCGGTCGTCGCGCGCCACCTCCAGCATCGCCTTCTCCGCCTGCTCCACCAGCTCACGCGGCGGCGCGTCGTGGCCGAGCACGCTCTCCTGGATCTCATAGGTGCTCCTCAGCAGCCGCCGCAGCAGCGCCTGCTCGCGCACGATCTGCGCGTAGCGGCGGGCGTGGCCTGCCGCCGGCACCATCGCCGTGAGCTCGTCCACCGCCGCCTGGCCGCCGACCTCCTCCAGCTTGCCCATCTGGCGCAGGCGGTCGGTGACCGTCAGCACGTCCACCGGCTCGCTGTCGTTGTACAGCGACAGCATCGCCTCGTAGATCGCGCCGTGGCGTTCGCGGTAGAAGTCGTCCGCGCGCAGGCCCTCCTCGATCACCAGCGCATACAGCGAGCGGTCGGACAGCAGGATCGCGCCGAGCACCGACTGCTCGGCGTCGAGGTTGTGGGGCGGCGCGATCGCGCTCGCCGCGGCGCTCGTGCGCCCGTTGGTGTGGGTGGCAGCGCTCATCTAACGCGCGAGTCTAGGCTCGGCGGGAGCCCGGTCCGACGCCCGTTCCCGCAAATGCGGCGTGAAAAAAGACGCGCGACTCACGAACAGATGTTCGCATCGGTCCAGGACGGAAGTCGGCCGTGGAACCGCCTCCACCGCGGCACTGCGGCATCTCGGCCAGCGCCTATTTGCGCGCCACGACCATGGTCTTGACGGTGGCCGTGGTGTTCTCCACGACCTCCACCACGACCATGTAGGTGCCGACGTTCTTGATCGGCTCGGGAAGGTGCACGTTGCGTTTGTCGATGCGCAGGCCGCGCGCTTCGCGGATCGCGCCGGCGATGTCCTGCGCCGTCACCGACCCGAACAGGCGCCCGTCGGCGCCCGCCTGCTGGGGGATCGTCAGCACCGTGCGGTTCAGCAGGTTCACGTTCTCCTGCGCCCGCTCGACCGCCTCGCGCGCCGCGCGCTCCTCGGCCGCCTGACGCTGGCGGATCGTTTCGACCGCCCCCTTCGTCGCCGGCTGCGCCAGCTTTCGCGGCATCAGGTAGTTGCGCAGGTAGCCCTTGGACACGTCCACCACCGTGCCCTGCTCGCCGAGCGCGTCAACGTCCTTGAGGAGGATCGCTTCGGGCACCCGCGCGTCCTAGCGGTCGCGGTCGCGTTCGCGGCGGGGGCTGTCGTCGCGCCCGCCCTCGTTCACGTACGGCAGCAGCGCCAGCTCGCGCGCGCGCTTGACCGCACGCGCGATCTGCACCTGGTGGCGCCGGCACGAGCCCGTGATCCGCCGCGAGCGGATCTTGCCCTTCTCCGAGATGAACTTGCGCAGCGATGCAACGTCCTTGTAGTCGACCTGCTCGACCTTGTCGCGGCAGTGCTGGCAGGGCTTGCGCCGGCCGCTGCCCGGGCCGCCCTTCTTGTCGCGCCGGCGAACCGGCTTGCGCCCGCGTGACTTGGCCATCAGCGCACCACGCGCGCGCGGCGCTGGGGGTGGGGCACGGCTGCGTTGAGAGTCACTGGCACCTCGCTGTACTGGCTAGAACGGAATGTCGTCGTCCCCGGCTGCGCCGGAGGCCGGGGCAGGCTGGAAGTCCCCTTCATCGACCGGGGCCTCGCCGCCTCTGGCGGCCCCGTTGCCGGCGAAGCCTCCAGCGCCGGCGTCCTCGCGCGAGCCCAGGAACTGCACCGAGTCGGCAATGATATCGATGTCCTGGCGCTTTGCGCCCTCCTGGGTTTCCCACTCGCGCCACTCCAGGCGGCCGTCGATCGCCACCGGGCGCCCCTTGTGCAGAAAGCGCGCCGCGTTCTCGCCCTGCGCCCCCCACACGGTCACGTTGAAGTAGTTGGGCTTGTCCTCCCATTCGCCGGTGCTGCCGTTCTTGCGGCGCGTGTTGCACGCGACCCGCAGCTTGCAGACCGAGGTGCCGCTCGGCAGCGAGCGCAGCTCGGGGTCGCTCGTGAGGTTGCCCGTCAGCACGACCCTGTTGATGTTGGTGGCGGCCACGTCGTGTTCCTTTCAGCTCATTGCTCTCGTAACGGTCTTTGGATCCGTGCGCCTTCGGCGGAGTCTAGAGCGGCGGGCGGGCGCGGCCCTCGCGCCGCGCGCAGCCGAGGCCGCTCATTGCGAGGATCGCTTGGCGCGCGAGGACGTGCCGAACACGTCGTCCCAGTACGGCGCGCTGATGCCGAAGCCCCGCGTGTCGTCCTGGAAGTGGTGGCGCATGTGACGCTCGCGCAGCACCCGCCCGAGGCGCCCGCGCGGGCGGAAGTGGTGCAGGTAGTAGTGGGTCATGTCGTAGACCAGGTAGCCCGCGAAGAAGCCCGCCGCGATCGCCGGCGCGTGCGTCGTGCCGAAGATCAGGTACAGCGCGCCGAACACCGCCGCCGCCAGCGGCACGCTCACCGCCGGCGGCATCACCAGGCGCAGCGGGTCGTTGGGGTGGTCGTGGTGGACGCCGTGGATGATCCAGTGAAAGCGCGCCCCCAGCCCCTTCTCGGGCTCGAAGTGGAACACCAGCCTGTGCAGCCAGTACTCGAACAGCGTCCACAGCGCATAGCCGCCCAGCGCCAGAGCCAGAGTCGCCAGCACGCTCGCGTCCGACAGCGACCACGCGCCCAGCACCGCTATCGCTGGCACGAAGATCATCACCGGGATCGCCGGATGCACGCGCGAAAGCCAGTCCAGCAGGCGCGAGTCGAACATCGGCGGCGAGGCGCGCAGCACGTCGGTCCGCGACGCCGCCTTCGACCCCTGCCCGCCCGACAGCTCGTTCATGTCTTCCGCCTCGACCCAGCCCATGGGCCGATCTTATTACCCCTGCCTGGCAGGCGTAACCGCTGTCAAAGCCCGGCGCTCCACAGCGGACGCGGGCGCCGCAATCGGCTGCGACGCTAAGCGGGCTCTCCCTCCGGGGACGCCGCGGCCACCGGCACCTCGACCTGCTCGACCTGCGGCTGCGCGTCGGGCTCCCCCTCCGGCGAGGGCGTCTCGCGGCGGGCGGCGCTCCCCGCGGCGCGCATGTCGGGCGCCTCCGGCACGCCCGGACCCAGCTTGACGATGCGAAAGCGCATCACCCCGTCGGTGATGCGCAGCGTGCGGTCCAGGCCGCTGAGCAGCTGCTTCTCGCCCGCGTGGAACTGCAGCAGGTGGTACTGGGCGCTGCTCTTGCGCGCAATCGGGTAGGCCAGCGGCCGCTCGCCCCACTCGTCGTGGCGCAGCAGCTCGCCCTGAGCCTCGATCGCGGAGCGCGTGTCCGCAACGATCTTCGCGCGCGCCGCATCCTCCGCCTGCGGGTCCAGCAGCAGCACGAGATCGTATGTCGGCGCGGGCAGCGTCATGCGAACCAGCCGCACAGGGTAGCGGGTGTTGAGCAGCTGGACGGGCGAGAGGCGCCGCCTATCGGCCGTTCAACCCCTTTGCGCGGATGTCCGCGAGTTGCTCGTCGATCCAGTCGCCGGGGTCGCGCGAGGTGACGATCTGCGCCAGCCCGGCGGCGCGGCGGCGGCGCTCGGCGGGGTCCATCGTCAGCGCCGCATAGATCGAGTTGGCCAGCTCCTGGATGTCGAACGGGTTGACCGACAGCGCGTACTCTCCCAGCTCCTCGTGCGCGCCCGTGTTCTCCGACAGGATCGACACGCCCTCGCGCTCGTTCACGATCGGCCCCTCCTTGGCCACCAGGTTCATGCCGTCGAACATCGCGTTCACCAGCAGCACGTCGTAGTGCTTGTACGCCGCCACCGCCTCCTCCAGGTCGTCGCGCAGCTTCAGCTGGATCGGCATCCAGTCGGGGGTGCCGTGGCGGTGGTTGACCACCGCCACCAGCGCCTCGATCCGCTCCAGGTACTCCGCGTACTGCGGCACGTCCGTCCTGGAGGGCATCAGCTGCGCCACGAACGTCACGCGCTCGATGAACTCCGGGTGATCGTCCAGGAACAGGTCGAACGCGGAGAAGCCGCGCAGCACGTTCTTCGACAGGTCTGCACGATCTACGCGCAGAATCAGGAAGTCGCGGCGGCGGTGCAGCAGCTCCTCCTCGAACTCCTTCACGCGCGGGCTCTGCGCGATCTGGCGCGTGGCCTCGTGGTCGATCGGCAGCGGGTAGGCCCTGACCCACACCTCGCGCTCTCCAAAGCGCACCACGCCGCGCTCGAAGTCCACCTCCAGGTCCATCAGGTCGCGGCAGCACTGCAGGAAGTTGTGACGGTAGGAGCGCGTGTGAAAGCCGACGATGTCGTTCGCCAGCAGGCCCGCGAAGATCTCCTCGCGGATGCGCGCCGGCAGCACCCGCCAGGCGTCCGGCTGCGTCCACGGGATGTGGATGAAGTGGTGCAGGAACACGTCCGGGCGCGCGCGCCGCACGAGGTCCGGCAGCGTGTACAGGTGGTAGTCGTGGACCATCACCACCGGCTCCGCTTCGCCCTCGAGCTGCTCCACCACCGCGCGCGCGAGATCCTCGTTGACGACGTTGTAGCCGAACTCGAACGCCTCGATCTCCTCGTTGCGGATGTCCGGCGCGTTCGACAGGTCCCACAGGTAGTGCTGGATGAACCACAGCATCGGGTTGGCGAACACGTTGTAGAAGCGGTCGTACGCGTCCGGGTCGCTGACCACCAGGCGCACCTGGTACTCGCCCCCCGCGGGCGAGCGCACCGGGAACGCGCGCCCGCCGTGCTCGCGCGAGACCGCCACGTCGTGCTCGTTCATCGCCGAGGCGATCCAGATCGCGTCGCGGTGCGAGGCCAGCCCCGTCAGCGCCGTCACCAGGCCGCCCGAGCCGCGCTGCACCTCGCCCCCCGCGTGGAACGTCACCGGCCCGCGGTTGCTCACCAGCACAAGCGCGGGACGCTGTGCCGGCGCGCCGCTCATGACCGCCTAGGGTGCGAGGGAAGGGCCGCCGCGCTCATCGCTTCAACTCATTAAAGATCTTCAGGTAATCGCGCAGGTAGCGCGGCGTGAGGAAGTGGCGGCGCACGTGCTCCTTGCCGCGCCTGCCCAGCGCGCGCCCCAGCTCGGGGTCGCGCAGGAACTCCAGCGTGCGCTGCGCGCACTGCTCCGGGCTCGACACCAAGAAGCCCGTCACGCCGTCCTGGATCTGCAGCGGGATGCCGCCCACGTCGCCGCCCACGAACGGGCGCGCCTTCCAGATCGCCTCCGACACCGTCAGCCCGAAGCCCTCGCGCGTGGACTTCTGGATCAGCACGTCCGAGTGCGACTGAAACGCGTTCACCTCGATCGCGCCGACGTTGTTGAAGTTGTTGAGGATGTGAATGTCCGCGTCGCCGTCCGCGTGCGCGACCGTCGCGTTGAAGTAGTCCCAGCCCTCCGGGTCGTCGCTGGCCATCGACCCCACCAGCGCCAGCTGCACCTCCGGCATCTGCTCCTTCACCTGGTGGTAGGCGTCGATCACGCCCAGCGGGTCCTTCCACGGATCGAAGCGCGACACCTGGCAGATCAGCGGCCGGTCCACGTCGATGCCGAACTGGCCGCACACGAACGCGCCGTCTTCCGGCGACAGCGCCATGTTCTTCGGCGTCAGCGGGTCGATCGCCGGCGGCACCACGTTGACCGTGCCGTTCAAGCCCTC
>Ga0335078_10018945_pt1 | contig 10239 bp, 3 predicted proteins | sample Lox_Sample_32_FD_206711 | JGI IMG/M metagenome (GOLD analysis project Ga0335078, IMG submission 206711) | Soil microbial communities from Loxahatchee National Wildlife Refuge, Florida, United States - Lox_Sample_3.2 | ecosystem: Environmental > Terrestrial > Soil > Wetlands | place: USA: Florida...
ACGCAGACGTTCTTTGAGGATGGCGGATTCGGCGGCTGCTACAGCCGCACACTAACTGCGGTCGAGCAGGTGCTGACATCGGTCGTCGATGGGCAGGGCTGCCATGGCGATCACAGTCACAAGAAATAATTGAGTTACAGGCGAAGGAAAATCCATTCTTTTTGCTTTGTCTGTCGATTATTGCAACCCCGCGGAAAGCTTTCCACGGGGTTACTTTTTGGACGCAGAATTCTCAAAATTCCTGTTATGGCATAGGCATCGACATCACAAGCACTCTAGCGGCCGTATTCAAAGGCTCAAGCCAGAAGTAAGCTCAACTCGAATGAACTGAGCTCCATATTTCTGCAGGTGGATGCGCTCCGGTCGCCCGGTGCTACCTGCCAGCGCGGCAGGCTTCCGGTTGAGAGATCCTCTTGGGAACATGTGACCAGAGAGAGGTGCCGGCCTTGATTCCCCGCCGAAAGCCCGCCGGGAAGACCATCTTCGAGAGCCTCGTTTTTTCCTCAATGTCCACATTCGCACAGGATTACCGCCGTCAAATTGCACCTCGCACGGGCCTTGAATCGGGGTGCCGGGAGGTCTAGCCTTCTGTGGACGGCTGAAGCCAGAAAGTCAGCGCAGTCTGCACCAAATGTGATGCATCTCGGACCCCAAAATCCGCGCCATTCCCGGCCTTCCCGAGTTTCCACAGGCAGAATGGCCGGGTTTTGACAGGGTGGTCCCGAAATCGATCAGCAAATACAAGATGTTGGGGTTTCCTCTTGACTTGCACCATAGACAGCGTTACCTTCTCATCTGCGGCTGTTAACGGCCCGTAAATACAGGCAGAACGAAAACAGTCCCAAAGAGTCGAGAATTCCTGTGGTCTTTTTCAAATCCAGATCCCCGTTCTCCTTTCGAAGGCCGAATGTGCCGGCTCCTGCGGTGTCATCGCAAGCCGGCAGCAGCGCAACCGATGTTGCCGATCGAGGTGATTCCATGAACGAAGTCCGCCCCGAGATTTCACCCGCCGCCCTGAAGGCTGCTGCCTATGCGCAGGGAGGGCTGACCTTTGCCCGCCGCTTTTCAAGAGACGGCCATTCGCCCTACGACGAACTGCAATGGGAGCGCCGCACCGCGTCGATTACCGACGCCAAGGGCAATACGATCTTCGAGCAGAAGAGCGTCGAAGTGCCTGTCGACTGGTCGATGACGGCGACCAACATCGTGGCTTCGAAGTACCTGCACGGCCACCTGGGCACGGCGGAGCGCGAAAGCGGCGTCCGGCAGCTGGTGAACCGTGTGGCGGAGACGATTCGCGACTGGGGCAAGTCGGGCGGCTACTTTGCCACGGCGGAAGATGCGGGGATCTTCTACGACGAGCTGACGCACATGCTGCTCACGCAGAAGGTGGCCTTCAACTCGCCGGTGTGGTTCAACGTGGGCTGCGACCGGCTGGAGCCCGATTCCGAGGCGCAGAGCTGGCACTGGGATGCGGCGACCGGCGGCGTGAAGTACTCCGCCACCGGATACCGCAATCCGCAGTGCTCGGCGTGCTTCATCAACTCGGTGGAAGATTCGCTCGATTCCATCCTGACGCTGGCCAAGACCGAAGGCATGCTCTTCAAGTGGGGTTCGGGAACGGGCACCAACCTGTCGACCATTCGCGGATCGAAGGAGCACCTGTCGGGCGGTGGGCAGGCCTCCGGCCCGCTGAGCTTCATGCGCGGCTTCGACGCCTTCGCCGGAGTCATCAAGTCGGGCGGCAAGACGCGCCGCGCGGCCAAGATGGTGATTCTCAACGTCGACCATCCCGACATCGTCGAATTCATCGAGTGCAAGGCCAAGGAGGAAGCCAAGGCCCACACGTTGATCCGGGCCGGCTACGACGGCTCCGGGCCCGACTCCGAAGCGTTCTCGTCGATCTTCTTCCAGAACGCCAACAACTCAGTGCGCGTGAGCGACGAATTCATGCGCGCCTGCGAGAAGGATGGCGAGTTCACCACCTGGACGGTGAAGGATCACAAGCCGGTGGAGACCTACAAGGCTCGCCAGATCATGCACAAGATCGCCAAGGCTACGTGGGAGTGCGGCGATCCGGGCATGCAGTTCGACGACACCATCAACCGCTGGCACACGAGCAAGAACACCGGGCGCATCAACGCGTCGAATCCCTGCTCGGAGTACATGTTTCTGGACAACTCGGCCTGCAACCTGGCCAGCTTCAATCTGCTCAAGTTCGTTACACCGGCCGGCGCGTTCGATATCGCCGCATACCGGCACGCGATCTCGATCATGATCACGGCCATGGATATCCTGGTCGACAACTCCGGGTATCCAACCGAATCCATCTCAAAGAACTCGCACGACTATCGTCCGCTGGGACTGGGCTACGCCAATCTGGGCGCGCTGCTGATGGCCTTCGGGCTTCCCTACGACTCGGCTGCCGGCCGCGACTTTGCCGCGTGCCTGACTGCCATCATGTGCGGGCAAGCTTATCTGCAGTCCGCGATTCTCGCCGCCACGTGCCCGCCGCTGGCCTCGGCCACTCCGCTCACCGCGGGCGTGGAGCGCGAAGGGGGCGCCTGCCCCGGCTTCTATGTCAACCGCGAACCGTTTCTCGACGTGATCCGCATGCACCGCGCCGAAGTGAACAAGATCGGCAAATCCAAAACGAGCGGCGAGCCCTTTGCGGTGCCGCAACTCGACGCGCTCATCGACTCCAGCCGCGAGTGCTGGGACATGGCGCTGGTCTATGGCGAGCGCTCCGGCTACCGCAATTCGCAGGTCACGGTTCTGGCGCCCACCGGAACCATCGGCTTCATGATGGATTGCGACACCACCGGCATCGAGCCCGACCTGGCACTGGTCAAATACAAGAAGCTGGTCGGCGGCGGCATGATCAAGATCGTGAACAACACCGTGCCCGCGGCTCTCTTCAAGCTCGGCTACACCAACGAGCAGGTCAACGCCATCGTGAGCTACATTGACGCCACGGGAACCATTGAGGGCGCGCCGGGCATCAAGCCCGAGCACCTGGCGGTCTTCGATTGCAGCTTCAAGCCGTCCAAGGGAACGCGTTCGATCCACTACATGGGCCATATCAAGATGATGGCGGCAACGCAGCCGTTCATCTCCGGCGCCATTTCCAAGACCGTGAACCTGCCCCAGGAAGCGACGATCGACGAGGTGGCCGAAGCCTACGCCGAGAGCTGGCGCCAGGGCATCAAGGCCGTGGCCATCTATCGCGACGGCTCCAAGGGCACGCAGCCGCTGAATACCAGCATGGACGCGAAGAAAGAGCCTTCGGCGCTCGACACTGCCGGAAGCCGCGTTCTGGCGCAGCTTGCCGCCGGCCACGCCGCCGCCGACGCCGACCTGAAGGCTCTCGAAGCCAAGATCGGCGAAAAGCTCGAGATTACGGCAAAGTCGGTCCTGGCTGCCGCGACGGCATTCCAGAACTCGCTGGAAGAAATCGCCAAAGCCGCAGCGGTGCCCACGCTCAAGCCCTCTCCCACGCCTGTGGTTCCACAGCCGGAGCCGCAGGATTTGAACGGCCCGCCGCGCGCCGTCCGCCATCGCCTTCCCGAAGAGCGCGCCTCGGTCACGCACAAGTTCTCGATCGCGGGCCACGAAGGCTACATCACCGTCGGCCTCTACCCCACCGGCCAGCCCGGCGAGATCTTCATCAAGATGGCCAAGGAGGGCTCGACAGTTTCCGGCCTGATGGATTCGTTCGCGACCGCGATTTCGCTGGCGCTGCAGCACGGCGTGCCGCTGCGCGTCTTGTGCGAGAAGTTCGCCCACCTGCGCTTCGAGCCTTCCGGCTGGACGGGCAACGAGCAGATCGGCTACGCCAAGAGCCTGATGGATTACATCTTCCGCTGGCTCAATCTGCGCTTCCTCTCCGGCGCGCAGTTGACGCTCTTCGCCGGTCTGGCTTCACCCGCGCCGCAACTGCCGGCGTCGCCCAGCATCCTGCCCGAGGCCGAACCCGACGAGACCGAACCCGTACCGCAGAACCAGCTTGCCAAGCTGGCCGAAGAGGTGGCCAGACGCTTGAACCAGGTGAGTGGTCCGGCGCTGGCCTCGGCCGCGGGGATGGGCTACACATCGGCCCCGGAAGGTGGAATTGCACCGGAAACGAGAGCGCCGTCCTTACCCGGCTTGAGTCATGGACCGAGCCTGAAAGACCGCGGTCTCTATCACGCGTCGGATGCCATGCGCGACCTTTACGACATGGGCGACGCGCCGAGCTGCCACACCTGCGGCGCCATCATGGTCCGCAACGGAAGCTGCTATCGCTGCATGAGCTGCGGCTCGACGAGCGGCTGCAGCTAGAATTTCGCGCTCTCTTCAGCAACCTTGCCGAAGCCCTTTCGAGGGCTTCGGCTTTTTTTGTCTCGCCGTAGCCTTGATCCTGCCTCAAAGAGAGGCGACAGTCTTTTCCGTGAACTTGTTGTAAAAGCGATCCTTAGTCCCTAATTCTTCCCACGAGCACACGTAAAAAATACGCGGGATGGCAAAAACTACGCCACCCTGTGGATCGTTGGCTAATCCGACCGCGCGGCAACCCCGGACCAACGTCTCCATAAGTGATACAATCTAAAACATCTCACCGCTTTGCTGCGTCGTCGTTCCGTCTGGTCACCTTCTTGCTCTGCGAAACAACGGCTCAACCCTCCCATTTTGCCGCGGCGCATGCCGTCGCGGGAGCCGACCCCCGGGTGGACAGTCGCTGTACCGGCACGTTCCGGCCGACAGCGGGTCCCTGCAGTCTCGCGAAACCGTGTCGTCAACCGCTCACTCAATCTCAGATTCTTTGAGTGAGCAAACCTGCTGAACTTCAATTCATCTTCCGATACCGGGGCAATGCAAATGAGCGCAGTCAGCTGGACAATGTTGTGTCCGGGCCATTGCTGAATCTTCAAGTAACAATTCTCGGTTACTAAAGTGGGATCTTGACCACTAAACTCCCCCTAATTTCTCCCAAAATCGTAGCAAAGGACCTACGAATCATGGATGATCTCTCGACGCAAACATGAGAAAAAGATGAGGTTGCGTGGATTCGAACCAAAGTAACTCGAAGGTGTGATTTGAAGTCACCAAAGTTGCGAATCCAACTGGTAAACTCCACTCAGTTTTTCCCAATTACTTGAACTCCGGCCTGCTGATTCCCCGGGAACGGCCAGGGACATTGCAAGAGGTGAGACCGGTGCACGAAGTTCGTTTTCGTCTTCATTCCTCGATCGAAAGTAGCCTGAAAGCTTGTCCTCCGATTGGCCTCTGCCGTTTTGCGCGGGAATTCCAGATTGACATTTCTCGAAAGATGCTGTCGGCGCGAGGCCGAGCGTGCCTGCTGCTGGTTTTTCTCTGCGGCTGCTTGAGCTTGCCGGGAGCCTCTCAGGTTCTGGCCACGCTGACCAGCCCTGCCCCGGGGAGCTTACTGACCAGCTCTTCGGTGACCTTCAAGTGGACGACGGGAAGCGGTGTCTCCGCCTATTGGCTGCGCCTGGGCACCACCGGAACCGGTTCGTCCAACCTTTTCAGTTCCGGATCGCTGGCCGGCACTTCCGTTGCTGTGACCGGCATTCCGCTCCAAGGCGCAACCGTATATGCCACTTTGTTTTCGAGCGTCAACGGAGCCTGGAAGCCGGTGAATTACACCTACACCGAGGTGGAGCTGGCTGCTCTGGCTTCCCCAGCGCCGGGCGCTGCCTTTCCAGGTTCATCTGTCACGTTCAATTGGACAGCGGGAACCGGTGTATCCGCGTATTGGTTGCACCTCGGCACCACGGGTGCCGGCTCATCCAACCTCTACAGCTCCGGATCGCAATCGGGAACATCGGTGACGGTCAATAATCTTCCGCTGAAGGGAGTCACAGTCTATGCCACGCTGTACTCCAACGTGCAGGGCGTCTGGATGCCTGTGAACTATACCTACACGGAAGCTCCCACGCTTGCGGCTCTCACCAGTCCGGCGGCCGGGAGCACTTTAACGGGCTCGACAGTCACCTTCAACTGGACGGCCGGAGCAGGGGTCACCGCGTATTGGCTCCGTGTGGGCTCGACGGGGGCCGGATCGAGCGATCTTTTCAGCTCGGGGTCCCTGAGTGGTACATCCGTCACCGTAAATGGTATTCCGATGAAAGGGGCCCATGTATACGCCACGCTCTATTCCAGCGTGCAAGGCGTCTGGACCCCAGTGAGCTATACCTACACTGAAGCGGCCACGCTTCCGGCTTTCACCAGTCCGGCGGCAGGAAGCATCTTCCCGGGATCGACGGAGACGTTCAAATGGACGGCTGGAGCCGGGATCACTGCCTATTGGCTTCACCTGGGAACAAAGGGAACCGGTTCAAGCGATCTGTACAGCTCTGGATCGACGAGCGCCACCTCGGTCACGGTGAGCGGCCTGCCGCTGAACGGAGTGACGGTTTATGCCACGCTTTACGCCAGCATCAACGGCGGAGCATTTCAGAGCGTCCAAGCCCAAACCTACACCCTGCCTGCCCTCGCCGCATTGACCAGCCCGGCTTCGGGGAGTGTACTTTCCGGCTCATCGGCGACATTCAATTGGTCGGCCGGAACTGGGGTCGCCTCGTACTGGTTGCACCTGGGCACCAAAGGCGCAGGATCGGACGACCTCTATAGTTCAGGGGCGGTCACAGGTACCTCCGTCTCGGTGAGCGGTCTGCCCACATATGGAATGACGGTTTATGCCACGCTGTACTCGAATCTGAGCGGCACGTGGACGCCGGTCGGCTACACATTGATTGAGGCCGGAAGCCCGGTGCTTGGCGCGCTTACCAGCCCGGCTTCGGGAAGCAGATTAAGCGGCTCGACGGTGACTTTCAAATGGTCGGCTGGCCACGGCCCGACTGCCTACTGGCTGAAACTCGGCACGAGCGCAGGAGCGGACAATATTTACAGTTCCGGCTCATTGACTGGCACCTCGATCACGGTCAGCGGACTCCCCACCAGCGGCATCCAGTTGTATGCGACGTTGGACTCTCAGGTGAACGGAGCGTGGGAGCCCGAGAGCTCCACCATGGTGGAGGCCGCGCCCGCCGTGGCGTCGGTCTCCTGCGCCAATGGAACCTATTATGCGGCGGGAACGGACGCCTGCACAGTGACCCTCAACTCCGCCGCTCTCGCCGGAGCGGTGACCGTCGCCCTGTCCAGCAATAATGCCGCCGTCAAAGTACCGGCTTCGGTAACGATCGCCAAAGGAGCCCTCAGCGCCGGCTTCAACGCGACCGTCTCCGCCGTCACATCGGCTCAATCGGTAACCCTCACGGCCGTTGCCGGCGGCGCATCGCAGGCTTTCGCCATTCAAGTGGACCCACCGACGCCTGCGTTGACCGTCAACGGCGTATCGTTCGGCAATGTCGACGTGAATACACCGGTATCGCAGCAAGTGGTCTTGACCTCCAGCGGGACGGCGCCGCTAACCATTAACTCTGTGACCGCGAGCGGCACCGGTTTCAGCGTCTCGGGAGGCTCTTTCCCGGTCACCTTGAATCCCACCCAGACGGCAACCGTTCAGGTGCAGTTCGATCCCACATCCGCCGGCGCCGCTTCGGGGTCGCTCTCCATCTCCAGCAACGCTGCCGCGGGGGCAACCACGACAGTGAACCTGAGCGGCACGGGGATTCCGACGCCCAGCACAGTCTCCTGCAACAAGTCATCGATGACCGGCTCCGGCACCGACGCCTGCACGGTGACGCTGAACGCGGCCGCGGCCACGAGTGGCGCGGCGGTGACCCTTTCGAGCAACAACTCGGCAGTGACGGTGCCGGCCAGCGTGACGGTAGGCTCCGGCTCGACCAGCGCAGGCTTTTCGGCGACGGTCTCGTGGGTTCTTTCGGCACAGACTGTCACGCTGAAGGCCACGACCGGCGGGGTGTCGAAGACCTTCGCGCTTCAATTGAACGCCGCGACTCCGACACTCGGTCTCGGCGCCACGACCGTCGCGTTCGGAAGTGTTCCCTTAAGGGACCCAAGCACTCAATCGCTGACTCTGACGTCGACCGGAACTGCGCCGGTTACGATCAGCGCGGCCAGCGTGAGCAGCGGCACCGGCTATTCTCTCTCTCCGACCACCTTCCCGATCACGATCAACCCGCAGCAGACAGCAAGCCTGGAACTGGTCTTCGACCCGACAAACACCGGATATGCGACCGCCCAGTTGACGATTACGAGCAATTCTTCCTCAGGAAGCACTGCAACCGTAACGCTGACAGGGACTGGAATGGCGACCTCCTACCAGGTAAACCTGTCGTGGGATGCGCCAACCGGCACAGACCAAATCGAAGGGTACAACGTCTATCGGGCGATCGACGGCAGCTCGAGCTACCAGATCGTGAATCCATCGCTGGACACGCAGACCAATTACTCCGATACGACGGTCAGCAGCGGCGTGACATACGACTATTACGTCGAAAGCGTGGACGCGTCTCAAGTTTCGAGCGCGCCTTCGACCGTTCTCACCATCAGCGTTCCCTGATTGTTTGCCTCATTGAAACCAACCCGGCAGCGGCTCTGGCGCAAGAGCGCTGCGCTCGAGAGCCGCGCGGGAATTCACCCAACGGTCTGAACTACATTCCACCACCGCGGCTGGCGGGCGGCACGATGCCGTTCATGCGCAGATATTCCACCATCTGGCCGTAGTGGTCCATGAAGTGAGCCAGGCCAAAAGCCGCCATGCCGGCGCGCGTCCCGTGGGCGGTCATCGTAAACGCATTTTCCGCGGTGATGCCGTCGACGTAGGTGTGGGCCTGCGCAAAGGAGTCTTTCAGCGCCTGCACGATCTCGGCCTTGGTCGCCAGCTTGCCGATCGCTTCGCCCTTGGCCTTCAAGTCGGCATCGCTGAGGGTTCCGAAGAAGTAGTAGTTGGCTTCGGCGACATGCTTCACCTGGTCGCCAAACGTGCGCACGCCCTTGAATTCGCCGGTCGAGGGCGCGAAGCCATACTTGTCTTCGGGCATGGCTTCGGCAGCGCCGACGAACTCTTGTTCCATGCCGCTGAGTAGCTTTCCATAGATCTGCGCCGGAGGAACCGCCGTTCCGACAGCCGGCTTGGCGGACGCGGCGCCCTGGGCGTGCGCGAATGTTGTTGCGGCGGTGAGACAACAGGCAAGAACGCAGCCCGAAATGCGACGGATCGAATGCATAGGTTTCTCCTCCCGCGGCGGCATCGCCGCGTGAACGCAATCTAGCAGACCGGCGCCTGGGCCGGACAGTCCCGAGTTGTGAATTGTCCGTTGCTTGTGACGGAGGGGGTCGAGCAAAGGGTGCCGGCTTCAGCGAAGGGCACGGGCCTTTAGCCCGTGCGTTCTTGTTCCATGAACTCTCCCTGGCTTCAAGCCCCTGAGGGAACCGACCCACTGCCGGAGGGGCGCGAAATCCGATTTGCCCGTACAATTTAGAAATAGGAGAGATTTCGCCCATGCGCCGCGTGTATATGGATGCCAATGCCACGACCCCTCTGCTGCCGGAGGTGATGGAGGCGATGCGTCCGTATTGGATGGAGCATTTCGGCAACGCTTCGTCGATTCACCTGCACGGCCAGCACGCGCGCAAGGCCGTGGATCATGCCCGCGAGACGCTGGCCGATTTCTTCAACTGCCATGCGGCCGAGGTGGTCTTCAACTCTGGCGGCACCGAGGGCGACAACACGGCCATCTTCGGGCTGCTGCATCCGGGCGATCACTTCATCACCACGTCGATCGAGCACTCGGCGGTGCTGCAGGCCGCCGAGCGCGTGGCCCGGCGCGGCGTGGAGACGACATTCGTGGCGCCGCAGGCCAGCGGGCTGATTGACCCGATGGATATTCTGCGCGCCATCCGGCCCCAGACGCGGCTGATCAGCGTGATGCTGGCCAACAACGAGACTGGCGTGATTCAGCCGGTAGAACAGATTGGAAAGATCGCCGCCGACACAGGCGTCTTCTTCCACATTGACGCCGTGCAGGGAGCGGGCAAGGTGCCGATCGATGTGCGCAAGATCGGCTGCCATCTGCTCTCGATCAGCGGGCACAAGATGCACGCACCCAAGGGCGTCGGAGCGATGTACGTGCGCAAGGGTACGCCGGTCGAGTCCCTGCTGGTGGGCGGCAGCCACGAGCGCCGCCGTCGCGCGGGGACGGAGAACGTTGCGGGGATCGTTGGTCTGGGCAAGGCCACGGAACTCGCTCTGCACAGCCTGGAAGACGGAACCATGGCGCGGGTTGCAATGCTTCGCGATCGGCTGGAGGC
>Ga0335078_10018946_pt1 | contig 10239 bp, 8 predicted proteins | sample Lox_Sample_32_FD_206711 | JGI IMG/M metagenome (GOLD analysis project Ga0335078, IMG submission 206711) | Soil microbial communities from Loxahatchee National Wildlife Refuge, Florida, United States - Lox_Sample_3.2 | ecosystem: Environmental > Terrestrial > Soil > Wetlands | place: USA: Florida...
AACCCTTATCTTCCGCCGCGTTGGGATTCGGCGCGCTTGCCGTCAGAAGGTTTTTGCAACTCGGGCATCGATAGTTCGCTTTACCGTTGTTGGCAGGAGACGCGCTTTGCGGCACGGCATTGACGGCCGACTGCTGCGCCGAGGTTTGCGGAGCCGGATCGCTGAGGCCGCGAATGCCTTCCCGGAAGCCCTTCAATCCCTCGCCCAATCCCTTACCCAGCTCCGGCAACCGCCTGGCGCCAAACAGCAAAAATGCCACGATCGCCAGCACAATCAGATGCCATGGCTGAAACAAATCCATCGATCATTCCTCCGCGCGCCCAGAGGGTGGTTCGACGCGCTTTATGAATATTGTCGCACAAAACGGTCTCCCAGGTCCGATCGGCGTTCCCGGCAGGATCGAAATGACTTCGAGTTCGAGACTCAACAATGCGTTGCATCCCGCACGCAAATGCCCTATCATGAACCCCATTCGATTCGAGCACTGACAATTTTCCTAGAGAGGCATCGCAATGGAATCGCGTGCAAGTGGCCGCGAGCACTCCTATGTCGCGGATATTTCCTCGTCGTCGTTTCTCCGTACCTTGACGATCCTGCTGGCTGCGGGCGGCGCGTCGCTGCTCGTCGCCGGCTGCGGGCCTAAGCGGGTGCGGGCCGATTTCAGAAGCTACGAGAATAGCTACGCCGTCACCTCGAACCGCGAGGAACTGCTGAACCTGGCGCGGCTCGAACAGCACGATCCCACCTATTTCTTCAAGCTCGGCCAGATCAACTCGAGCTATCGCATGCAAGCCTCGCTCAACGGCAGCGGCAGCTACGTTACACAGGGCACTGCTCCGGGAGGCGGCAACGCGACCGGCGGCGGGACGCCCGGATTCATCTATGAAAACGATCCGTCCTTCACCATGATTCCGGTGAGCGACGAAGCCAATGCGCAGATTCTGCTTAGACCTGTCAACGCCGAGGTGTTCTACAGCCTCTATCTGCAAAGCTGGCGGCTCGATCAACTCTTTCGCTTGACGGTGGACAGAATCGAATTCACTCTGCCGGAGCCGGATCCGGATCGTCCCGGCCAATCGAAAGGCTGCCAAGTCAAGGTCATCCGCAATCTGCCCCCGCCAAGTGTCAACGGGCCCGATTACACAAACGACCAATTCGCGCTCGCCAGCTATATTGAATTTCTCCGTGTCAGCGCGGTCATTTATGCGCTGCAAAGGCACGGCCTTCTTCTGTTGCGCGCCACGCCCTCGTTTCAGGCGTTCGATCAGAAATCCTATCTTCCGAACAAAGGCGACAATCATCAGAGCGCCGCCGCAGGTGCGGACCCGCCCGACGCCAGCAGCGAGGCCGCGCCCTCAAAAAGCTCGCCCGGCCCCACCGCCAAGGAATTCGACGAAGTTGCCGCCAAAGGTGAAGTGTGGGAGTTGCAGGGAGACGTAAGAGGCCAGGGAGGCAACTGGTTCCTGGGCACGAATTCAATTGAGCCCAAATTCCAGTTGACAAACCACGTTGAGCAAAGCGCCGCCGAGGCGGGTTATGTGGCGGAATGCGACGATAAGACGGACGAGAACACTTCTCAGAACTCCGCTCCGAAATGCCAACTGCCGCATTATGGCAAGAACGTGGAGAAGATCAAAGAACTACTCCTGAAGGATTTTGAGCAGCCAAGCAACGGCATGCAGGAACTATTGAGGCCCGCGGACCAGAACGGCATGTACATCGGAGGACCCGACCTCACCGAAATTCTCGAGATTATCTACAATGGCTTCTCCATCGAGGAATCTTCCGCCGATCAGGATGCGGAAAGAAAACTCTGCCTGGACAGTTCAGACCCAAGACATGCAAGCAACCGTATTTCGGCGCGCCTGGTTATGCGCTCCTTGATCGGCCTCATGGCGGCAGCCGCGCAGGAACAGGGTTCCTTCGATCAATTGGAGCAGAGCAACCCCGACTTGGCGCGGACCAACCCCGGCACCTTAAGCGAACTCCAGGCATTGGTGACGGATTTTTATACCGCTGCGCACTACGCGACCACGGGCCAAAACCCAAAGCCTGAAGAAATGACGAGTAAATTGGGCCAACTGCAAAGCCAACTGCAACAGGCCGGCGCGCATTTCAACGATTTGGTTCCGAAAATCGAGCAGATCCCGGTGCTGAAACTCACGTGGAAGGACGGGGAGCTGGAAAAGGCGCAGAATAGCAAATCCGATCTCGAAGCCCTCGGCTTGGCTGTGGACTATAGGCGTCAGAACTTCCTGATTACCGATCCGAAGCTGGAAGATTCGTCCATTCCGCAAAATGCGTACTGGAATCGCGACATGTTCCGCCTGATCAACGAACTCGGTTCGCAGGTCAGCGTAGACATTTCCAAGTTCCCGCTGCCTGAGATTCTGCAACTGCGCACGGAGTGACGCGGTATCATCAGGACCGTATGTCCCTAAGTCCGAAGGGAACCAACCCGATTGTCAGGCTTCCCGAGGTGCTGGCCATCGGCTTCACCGGTCATCGCAAGGTTCCTGACGAAAGCAAAAGCCGCCATGCGATTCGCGACTTTCTTCTCCAGCAAAAGAGGTCGCACCACGGCGTAGTCTATGGCATTTCCTCGGCTGCGGCGGGCGGCGATCAGCTGTTTGCCGAGCTCTGTCTTGAGCTGTGCATCCCTCTGCGCATTCTTTTGCCCCGCCCCGCCGGGCATTTCCGCGCGGATTTCGACGATGCATCCTGGCCGCGCACTGTGCGAATCATGAAAAGGGCCATCTCCGTCGAGATCGTAGGTTCGCAGGAAGGCCAGGATGAGCAATACTACGACTGCGGCATTCAAACAGTTACCGGGAGCCAGGTTCTCGTCGCGCTTTGGGATGGCCAACCCTCGCGCGGCGCCGGTGGAACTGAGGAGATGGTCGCCTACGCAAGGAAAATCGGCCACCCAGTGGCGTGGATTCACAGCGAGTCGGGCGAGCTGAAGTGGCTTAACAGCGAGTCTTTGAAGGAAATCGAGAGCAATGCCGAACTCGCGTTCCTGAACGAACTGCCGGACCTCGGAGTGGCGCCGCCTGCCGGGCCGTCGCGCGGCCTCGCGCAAGCGTGGCTTGATAAGACCGACGCCAACGCCAACCGCTTCGCGCCCCAGGCGCGGCGCGTGGCCTCCATTCCCGTCGTGTATACCGCGGCCGCCGCGGTCATGAGCGGCGTGGCGCCGGAGATTCCAGGTGCTGCGCCATGGTTGGCCATTAGCGCCGCGCTCGGTGTTGTGGCTCTGGCATTGCCCGCCGCATTACGTCTTCATGCGCGTCAGGCCCTGTGGGCACGCACCCGCACCGCCGCTGAAATCGCCCGCTCCGTCGTTGCCCTGTGGAGTACGCCCCGGCCGTACGAGGCCATCGGCGCCGAGGCCGCGCCCTGGCTCTCCGGCATTTTAGGTTCCCTCAACTACCTCAAGATGGAAGACAATCATCGCGGCAAAACTCCGCTCGCGGATTTCAAGCAGGAGTACCGCCGCGATCGCGTGGCTCACCAGATCGAGTATTTCTCGCGCCAGTCGCAGAAAGCCGAGCGGCAGGAGCGGCGCTATGCCGCGGTGGGGTGGAGCTGCGGCGTCCTGGCTACGCTGATCGCCGTCGGCTGTTTCTCCGGCGGCCTCGACTGGCTCGCCAATCATGGTTTTTCTGGCCGGCAATGGCTGGCTTTCGCCATGTCGGCCTTATTTGAAGTTGCCACCATGGCCGGCGCTTTCGCGGCCATGAAGGATTGCGCGCGGCGCCGGCGCCGCTATCGCGAGTTGAGCCACGCTCTGCGCCGCTGGGACACGCAATTGGAAGCGCTCAACACGTGGAATTCCGTGATCCGCGTCGTGGAGCGAATCGAGAGGGCCCTGCTGGTCGAACTCTTCGAATGGCGTTCTCTGGTGCTGGGAACAGCCTCGCACAGGAAGTGAAATCATGAAAAGAATTCTTGCCCTGGATGGCGGCGGCATGCGCGGCGTCTTCACGCTCGAAGTCCTGCTGCGTATGGAAAAGCTGCTGCGCGACTATTATGCGAAACAAGACTCCGCGAAAGCTGGGGAATTTGTTCTGCGCGACCATTTCGATTTCCTCGCCGGCACCTCGACCGGCGCTATCATCGCCGCCTGTCTCTGCTGGGGAATGCCCGTGGAAAGAGTCATGGACCTTTACAGCGACTTCGGCCCCAAAATGTTTCAGCCTCTTCCCTGGTACCGACCCATCAAGAAGTACCTCGTTGCGCGCTTCGACTCGGTGCCCATCTCCGAGAAGCTCGAAAGCCTCTTTCTCGAAGCCGACGGCTCGCCCGCCAGGCTTTCGAGTCAACTGCTGCGCAACGGCGACAAGCAAAACCTGCTCATGGTCGTGCTGCGCAACCACACCACAGGATCGGCATGGCCGCTCACCAACAATCCCCGCGCCATGTTCAACGAGCCTACGCTTGCCGACTGCAATGCGCAGATTCCGCTTTGGCGGCTGGTGCGCGCCAGCACTGCCGCGCCCACCTTCTTCCCGCCCGAAAAGATTCAACTGGGGTCTAGGGAGTTCGTTTTCGTCGACGGTTCGATTACGCCCTACTCCAACCCGGCCTTGATTGCCGCACTCACGGCCATCCTGCCCGGCTACCGCATCAACTGGCCCACCGGACCGGAAAACATCCGCGTGGTTTCTGTAGGCACCATCACGTTCTCTTCGGAGCTGCCGGTCGGCGACCCCACACTTTGGGTCGGCTACTTCGCAAGGAACATTCCCGTTGCGCTGCTCGAATCCATCGGCTGGCAGCAGGACTATCTCTGCCGCTGCCTCGGCGACTGCCTCTTCGGGGAGAATCTGGATGTCGAAGCGGGCGCCTTACACTGCGGCGATCCTCAAAGCGCTCCGCCCCGGGGCCGCAGCTGGTTCAGCTACGTGCGCTATAACCGCACCTATAAGAAGAAGGAAATGGCGCAGATCCTGCGCGAAAACCCGCATCTTTCGCGCATTGACGCCGTGGATGCAATTCCCCACCTGCGCGCAATCGGGCAGGCCTACGCCGAAGAGAACGTCAAGCTCGACCACTTGATCTGAAAGCGGGGAGGGAAAGACAGGGACTAAGGGACTGAGGGACTGTGGAACCAGGGAACCGCAAGGAGCTGCCAACTGCTCGCTGGCGCAGCCCGATCGAATGTTTCCGCGCGTCACCGCGCAGGCAGTTTGGCGGCCGGCGAAGCAGGGGGCGATAGGTCTTGCGGGCGGGCTTTGGCAAAGACAGTAAGGACGCCAGGAGAATCATCGACCGTGGTTGTTCCGCAGTAGTTGGGAGTGCTCAAGCCCTCGTGGCGAATGCGGTCGAGGTTGAAGCCCGGCGCACGGCCGCGCGCCGCGCAGAGTTTGTGCTTTGGCACCCACACCTGAACGAATGCAAAGTCCTTAAGAGAACTGGGCAGGTTCGCGCGGCCCTGCGCATCGGTGATGGCTTCCACGCTCCACAGCCCGCGGCGCAGATCGCGATCGTCGTAACCGGCGAAAAGCTGTAGATGCACGTGCGCCAGGGGCGCGCCGCCTTTGCCGTCAAGAATCCTGATGGTAACCGGTTCGGGGTGGGTTACTGGCAGGCTGTTCTCGCTCCTGCCCGCGGAAGCGAGGAGAACCAGCGCCACCACGCCGAGCGCCAATGAGAGAGACCGCGCGGTCATCATGTACAAGAGATCGGCAGATCAGCAGAAATCAGAGACTTTTAATGGATTAGCGCGATCTCTGGGATGGCCCTCGTCGCAAGACTTCACCGTGCGGCCGCTTCACTCTTCGATCTTGCAGCTAAATTCCTCGATGACGGGATTGGTGAGAACTTCGCGAGCGATGCGCTCGACTTCGGCGCGCGCCTGGTCGGCGTTGAGGCCGTCGGCCAGCGAAAGCGCAAAGTATTTGCCCTGGCGCACATCGGCGACATCGGCGAATCCAAGTTTGCGGAGAGCATTGTGGATGGTTTGGCCCTGGGGATCGAGGACCGATGCCTTCAACGTGACATAGACGTGGGCTTTCATCTGCCATCATTATAGAAGCGCGGACCAGGGACGAGGGACTGAGGGGCTAAGGGACTGAGGACTAACGGGTCTCGAAGATCGGGCCGCGAGTGGCATCCAACAAATGAAGGAGTGAACGAGCGTTCCTCCGCATTCCCCAAGGAGATCATACGCAATGGTGAATTATCTGGAATTGCCGGTGGGCGAGCGCGCGCCGGAGGTGTTTCGCGCCGTGATCGAGATTCCCAAAGGCGGGACGCAGAAATTTGAGTACGACAAACAACTGCATGTGTTCAAGCTCGACCGCAACCTATACTCGCCGGTGCACTATCCGGGCGATTATGGGTTCATTCCGTCGACGCTGAGCGACGACGGCGATCCGCTGGACGTGCTGGTGCTGGTGCCGGGCGAGAGCTTTCCGGGATGCGTGCAGGAGGTGCGTCCGATCGGGTTGCTGGAGATGATGGACCAGGGCACGCTCGACGAGAAGGTGATAGCGGTGGGCAAGAACAATCCCCGTTACACGAATGTGTGGAACTACACCGACATCTATCCGCATCTGCTGAAGGAGATTACGCACTTCTTCTCGATCTACAAGGATCTCGAAGGCAAACGAGTGGAGATCAAGGGCTGGCACGATGCGTCGTACGCGCGCGACCGCGTGGCGAGGGCGATCAAGTTCTTCGAAGCAGGGAGCAAGGCAACAAGGGAGCAAGGCAGCCAGAAGACAGGGAACAACAAGACGGTGAATGGTAAGGCAGTGAAGGCGTAAATCGCAGGTAGTGAATCGCCAAGGTGTTTGCCGTCTAACGTTTTCTGTCTACTGTCCACGATTCACTGCCGGCTGTTAGCCGCTCACTGTCGCTTCGCGCTTGTTGCGGCGGGCAACGGCGAGGGTGAGGGCGTAGAGCGGCGAGCCGAGCAGAGCCACGGCGATGGCGAAGATGAGCGAGGAAATGCGGACGAGCGGTGTTCCGGGATCGCCGAGCTTTTCAGAGCGCGCGGCGTAGAGCGCGTAAGCGATAAGAACGGTGGGGCCGACAGCAAGCAGGCAGGTGAAGGCGAAGCTGCCGGCGCGGAAGGGGCGCGGGAGCGAGGGCTCGCGCAGTCGCAAGGCAATGAGCGCGAGGAATTCAAGGATGAGACTCGTGCCGTAAAGGATCAAGTCAATGGAGATGAGGCGCTCAAAGGGGAGACTCAGCGCGAGCGCCCAACCCACGCCGCAAACCAGCACGCAAACCCAAGGCACGCCGCGGCGATTGCGGCGGAGGAAGGCGCGCGGCAGAAGGCCGTCGGCAGCCATGGCGATGGGCAGGCGGGTGTAGCTCATCATAAGAGCGTTGAACATGCCCGCGCCGCAAACGATGCCGCCGGCGACGACACATAATCCCAGGATCGGCCCGCCGAGAGCGCGGCCGGCGATGACCCACGAGCCGGTGGAGAAGCCTTCAGCCGAAAATCCGGCGAGGGCCATGGCGGCAAGCGGCAGCACGTAGGTGAGCGCGGTGAGGAGGGTGGCGCCGATCATGGCGCGGGGGTAGTTGCGTTGGGGGTTGTCGACCTCGCGCGCGATGGTGGAGGCGTTGTCCCAGCCCATGTAGTTCCAGAGTGCAACAAGGATAGCAGTGGAGAGCCCGAACGGAGCGCCAGCCGCGGGCGCGGTGCGGTCCCAATGAATAGCGGGATGCGCCATTAATCCGTGCCAGAAACCGAGCGCGACGAGGACCGCGAAAGGGGTGAGCAGCAGGACAAAGAGCCAGACCGAGTCGCCACCGACTTTGGGAGCGCCGCGAAGGTTCCACACGCAGCCGAGGGCGACGACCGCGAGAGACCAAAGATAGGCGCGCGGGCCGGCGGTGAGCGCGGGGCTGAACTTGCCCAAGTAGAGCACGAAGATGGAAGGATAGAGCGCCATGTCGAAGACGCTGGCCGTGAGCGAAAGCCAGCTTTCCTGATAGCCCCAGAAAGGGCCGAGGCCGCGGCGCACCCAGACGTAAAAGCCGCCTTCGGCGGGGATGGCCGCGGCGAGCTCGCCGATCATGAGAGCGGTAGGCAGGCTCCAAAGAAGCGGAAGCGCAAGCAGAATGACGATGGCGCGGACATAGCCGGCGCCGCCAAGGACGTCCTCGATGCCGTAGGGTCCACCGGAGACCATGAAATAGGTGGCGGCAACCAGGGGCATCAATCGGATCTTGCGCGAGCCGGAATGCGAGGTGCGATGAAGAGCAGACTGCATCAGTTCGAATGTACTCGATGCACCTGGGCAGGGCGGGCGGAGAGGTTGAATTGCGCTGCAGCGGGCTAGAATGGCTGTTTCCACCGGAGGGATGTCAATTGGCCTGCACCTTAAGCAGACGCCAGCTCGCTGCCGAGGTCACGAGAATTCTGGCCTCATATGGCGCGGCTGAAGCCTTGCCCTTGTTACAAAACCCCATGCGATGGGTTTTCTCTCAGCCAGTAACGCCGTGCTCTCGCGCCTTTTCGCCTCGAAAAGGCATGGTGGGTTTGCCCTGTTTCGGCGCCGCCCACGAAGGCGGACTGAGCACAAGTTCCGGTATAATCCTGACTGAGAAGCGGAGAGATGGCCGAGAGGCTGAAGGCGGCGGTTTGCTAAACCGTTGTAGGGTCAAAAGCTCTACCGGGGGTTCGAATCCCCCTCTCTCCGCCATAGCTTTAATCTATTGATTTTAAACAGTTTCTTATTCCCGTTGCTAGTTTTCCGTTACTAATTCCTGCTCAATCGCTGACTTCTCAGTGTTTCAATTCCGGAGACGAGGAGAATGGCGAATCGCACCGCCGCAATCTACATTCGCACGAAGCGAGCCGACGATCTCTCATGGCTGAATAGCTGGATTCGCGCCGAACCTCTCTACCGCCAGGCCGAACTCGAATTCCTCAAAAGACACGATCTCTCTAAGGCGCTCTATGCGCGCGTAAGCCAGGTTCCCGCACAGAGTGAGTCTTCGAGCTCAATTCCGAGTCGGATTGCGATGTTGCGGCACGATCTGGAAGCCCCCGAAGCACGCGATCCTGAAACCCGCCTCCGTATCCTGACAATCCTTGGGATGCTCGAAACCAACTATGACGCCGGCATGGCCCGCGAGACGTGGTCTGAGACCGAGTCGCTAGCGATCCAGAGGCGCCATTATCTACTCGCGTCGCGTGCAGTTGGGGAGCAAGGAATTGCCGCATTTTTGCTCGGCGACATCGCAACAGCGAAGAAAGATGTCGAAAAGGCATGGGTGGTGGCGAAGGTCGCCGATCCGGCCGCCCACATCCGATATGCCAGCGTTTATGGCACTGGCCTGGTTGAGCTTCACAGATACAAGGGGGCGATCGGCCCGCTTGATGAAGCAATCAAACTAGCGACGAAGACACGCGGCGCTGCGTACCCCTCAATCGCCATCGATGCAAAGATAGAGGCGCTCAGCGGTATCGGGCAAAACAACAAGGCGCTCGAACTCGCCGCAGATGCATTGCAGAAGGTTACCGCTCTCCACTTAGCCGGCCATCTTTATGAGCTGTACCAGACGCGAGCACGCGTCTACGAACAAATGAACGACTGGAACCAAGCGGTTTCAGATCTGAATCAGGCTAACGGATTTCGCCTTGCGCTGCCCACGGGTGCCTTTCTGACTTGGAAGAGGAAGGTTTTTGAGGGAACCCCCATCGAACCAGATCAAATCGTGGAATTCGATTGGCAGGAGCGAAGATTCGGAAGAGACCGGCAGCTTGATTACGCGGTCAATTCTCGTTGAAAGCGATGCGAAAGAGTGACGCGGCAGAAAACCAGTTGCTTGCTTTATCAGCGGGTTACGAGTTGCTGTCAAAACTGCAAAACCTTTATGCGCCGGTTCGATCCCGGCCCGCGCCTCCAATACTCTCAACAACTTACACTAGAGGCCGCAATCCTCTAGCTGCCGTTTAGCTGCCGGTAAGCAATCAACCGCTTATACGGCAGCGTTTTGCGCAGCATCAACCGCCCTCAGCCCGCCACTCAACTGACCGCTCAGCGATTCAGCCGCCGCGTCCGCGGACGCGTCGAGAACATGAGCGTAGAACTTGAGGAGAATGTCGGGCCGAGAGTGACCGAGGCGTTCCTGCGCTGCCTTGATCGGAACCCGCTCCTCCACCATCTGTGTCGCTCCCCAGTGCCGCAGGAGACGCCACGTGATATGCGGAAGGCCGAGCCGGTCTGCCACCGGCTGAACGCGCCGGCCCAGAAGCGTCTCGTGCCA
>Ga0335078_10018947_pt1 | contig 10239 bp, 9 predicted proteins | sample Lox_Sample_32_FD_206711 | JGI IMG/M metagenome (GOLD analysis project Ga0335078, IMG submission 206711) | Soil microbial communities from Loxahatchee National Wildlife Refuge, Florida, United States - Lox_Sample_3.2 | ecosystem: Environmental > Terrestrial > Soil > Wetlands | place: USA: Florida...
CCAGCAGCCGGGCATCTGGCTGCTCGGCTGGAACGGCTACGGGGTGAACCCGGCCTGCGTGGCGGGCACGACGGGCTGCGTGATGGGGACCGGCTACTACAACGACCCCTACGTCGAGGAGACGGCCATCCGGGACGGCAACTGGGACTGGCTCACCTCCTCCCAGCGCTGGCACGGCCTGGGCGGCAGCGGGGCGGGCTCCACCACCCCGCCGGCGAACAGCGTCATCCCGAACTCGCTCTACCTGACCGGGAAGCCCGCCTTCTTCGGCACTCTCCCCTGGCCCTGGGTGGACCCGACCACCGGCACCACCTACACGCTGCCGGCGAAGGCCCGCTACGACGCGGGCACCCCCAACGTCGTGCCCTGACGAGCGAACCCGAGCGGCGGGGCCGGTGCCTCCCGGCCCCGCCGCGCGCTGGGTCCGCCCCGCCGCGGCCGGGAGGACGAGAGGCTGGCTGGCGATTGGGGTGAGCCGCGGGGCCGCTCGTACGGTCAGCGCCTGGCTCTCCCGGCGAACCGCTCGAGCCCCGCCGTCTGCGGCTTCGGCGATTCGTCAGCCCCCGGGAAGGCGTCTAGAATCGCGGGGAGTGCAGCAGCTCGGCAAGTACCGGCTCCTGGCCCCCATCGCCTCGGGTGGCATGGCCGAGGTGTGGCTGGCCGAGGTGGACGGCCCCGCCGGTTTCGTGAAACGGGTGGCCCTGAAACTCGTGCGCGCCGACTTCTCCGACGACCCGGAGATGGTGCGCATGTTCATCCAGGAGGCGAACCTCGCCTCCCGGCTCCACCACGCCAACATCGTCCACGTCTTCGGGTTCGACCGCATCGACGGGCGCTACGCCATCGCCATGGAGCTCGTACACGGTCGGAGCCTGCGCGCCGTGCTCGACCGCTGCCGGGAGACGGGACTGCGCCTGGGCCTGCCGCGCGCGGTGCGGGTGGCCGCGGAGGTGGCGAAGGCGCTCGCGTACGCGCACCGGCCCGAGGAGGAGGGCGGCGTGGCCGGGATCGTCCACCGGGACGTGTCCCCCCACAACGTGCTCGTTTCCTTCGAGGGAGAGGTGAAGCTGGCGGATTTCGGCATCGCTCGCGGCCGGGACGGAGCCGACCTCACCCACCCCGGCACGGTGAAGGGGAAGGCGGGCTACATGCCTCCGGAGCAGGCGCGCGGGGGGCCCCTGGACGCGCGCGCGGACGTCTTCGCGCTCGGAGTGGTGCTGTGGGAGATGTGCGCGGGGCGACGCCTCTTCGACCGGGGGAACGAGACGGCGACGCTCGCCGCCGTGGAAGGGGCGACGGTCTCCCCCCCGTCGGAGTGGAACGAGGAGGTCCCGCGCCGGCTCGACGAGATCGTCCTCGCGGCGCTGGAGAGAGACCCGTCTCGCCGAACCGGTTCCGCCGCCGCCCTGGCGCAGGGGCTCGCGGAGGTGGGGCTGGGGCTCGCCCGCACGCCCGAGGAGCAGGATCTCCGTCCCCTCATGCGCCGACTCTGGCCGGTGGAAGAGACCCGCATGACCCCCTTCTCGGCGCCCCCGTCGACTTCCGCCGGGCCGGGCGAGCCGAGGCGGCGCCGGGGCCTGGCGAAGGGGGTCGCTTTCGCCCTCCTCGCCGCGGCTCTCGCCGCCCTGGCCGCGGCCGGGCGCCGGGGGCGGGCGCCGGCGGAGGCCGCGCTGTCCCCGCGGCCCGTCGCCGGGACGCCCGCGCGTCCGCCCCTTCCTCCCCCGTCCGCCGCGCTCGAGGTCTCGCCGCCCCCGGCGCCGCCGCGGGCGCCGGCCCCCCGCCCTGCCGATGGCCGCGCCGGGAAGGTCGCTTCCCTGGCAACGCCCGGAGGGCCTTCGCTCCCCGCGGTCCGGGGCTCGAGCGACCGCCTCGGCGGCCTGGACACCCCGGACCCGGCCACGGGCGACGGCATCCTGTTCGTGAACACCGTGCCGTGGGCGGAGGTGTTCGTGGACGGCGAAGCCGCGGGCGACACGCCGCGCGAGCTCCGGCTCGCTGCCGGCCGCCACCACTTGCGGCTCGCGCACCCCACGCTCGGCGCGGCGGAGCGGGCCGTGGAGGTGCACCCGGGCGAGCGGGCTCGGCTCGACCTGGTCCTGGCGCGCTAGCGCGGCCGGAGGACCCCTAGGCCATTCGAGGCAGGACGGACGCAGAGTCGACGAGATGCGTTGACAGGATCTATTCAATATACTAGTTCTACTGTCCTATTTTTAAATGAATACTCTCAAATGAATTTTCTCCTCCAGCCGAACGAGGTCGAGCGCCTAGAGCGAGAGCGGGCGGCGGGCGTGACCAGCCGCGACGTGGTCCGCATCTTCGAGGCCCGGGGAGCGAGGCTCTCCGAGTCGACGTTCCGGAAGTACGTGCAGGTCGGCCTCTTGCCCCGGAGCCGCCGCGTGGGGCGGAAGGGCAAGCACACCGGCTCGACCGGGCTCTACCCGGTCGAGGTGCTCCGGCGCATCAACCTCATCAAGCGGATGATGGCGGAGGGAATGACCCTGGAGGAGATCCGGGGGAGCTTCGTGGCGCTCAAAAACCGGCTCGACGACGTCGAGCGCGGCTTCGCGTCGCTCCTGCGGGATCTGTCGCACAAGGCGCAGAAGCACCCGGGTCGGCGCAAGATGGAGAGCGAGCTGGGACGGGCAGAACGGGAGGTGCGGCGGGCGCTCGGACGCATCGAGCGGGTGGGCGGGCGCATCGCCACCGTGCCCGAGCGCACTGGGGTGGAGGCGGAGTTGGGCGGGGGGGACCTGTCGTACGCGAGGGGAAGGGAGGCGTCGGGATGAGCGAGGCGAAGAGGAAAGAGGAACCGGTCATGGGCGAGCAGGAGCCCTTGGCCTTGGCGCCGGGCGAGGAAGTGGCGCCGGGCGGGGGCGAACTGGAGGGAAAGAGAGGCCGGCGGCGATCGAAGACCATGTCCCGCAAGGAGATCGCCCGGGAACTGCGGCGGCAGCGGGCCACCGGCCATATCGACCCGGAGCTGGAGGAGGTCATCCGGGAGGTGGAGTCGATGCGGCCGCGGACGCGGGCGGACTGCGCCAGCGGCCCCCGCCCGTGCATGTTCATTTCCTGCAAGCACCACCTCTATCTGGACGTGAACCCGTCGACGGGCTCCATCAAGCTCAACTTCCCGGACAAGGAGATCTGGGAGATGGAGGAGACCTGCGCGCTCGACGTGGCGGACCGGGGCGGCATCACGCTCGAGGACGTGGGGACGATCATGAACCTCACCCGGGAGCGGATCCGGCAGGTGGAGACCCGCGGGCTGCTCAAGCTCCGGGCCATGGCCGAGGACGAGCCGAGGTCGCACCTCGGCCCGGGCCTGGCCGCCGACGACGAGCTCTAGAGGGGCGCCGGGCGCCCTCGCCGATCCCCGCGCTTGAAGTCCAGAGCCGCGGGGGCTAGAAAGGGCGCCCTTCCCTTCCGGAGGTGCCCTCGTGGTCGTCCGCCGCGCGCTGCTCTCGGTTTCCGACAAGACGGGACTCGCCCCGTTCGCCCGCCGCCTCGCCGCCCGTGGGGTGGAGCTCCTCTCCACCGGAGGAACGCAGCGGGCGCTCGCGGAGGCGGGCCTCCCGGTCACCTCCGTGGGCGACTACACGCGGGCGCCGGAGATCCTGGGCGGGCGCGTAAAGACCCTGCACCCTCGGGTCCACGGCGGCATCCTCTACCGGCGGGGACTGGCGGCGGACGAGGCCGACGTGGCCGCCCGCGACATCCCCCCCATCGACCTTGTGGTCGTGAACCTCTACCCGTTCCGCGAGGCGGTGGCGGCCGGGAAGCCGTTTGAGGAGGTGGTGGAGGAGATCGACATCGGGGGCCCCGCCATGGTGCGGAGCGCCGCCAAGAACTCGGCCCACGTCGCCGTGGTCGTCGACCCGGCCGACTACGAGGGAGTGGCCTCCGAGGTCGAGGGAAGCGGCGGCGTCTCGGACGAGACCCGCTTCGCCCTCATGAAGAAGGCCTTCGCTCACACCGCCGCCTACGACGCCGCCATTGCCGAGTACCTCTCCTCCCGACCGTCGCCGTCGGCGTCGCCGCTGCGCTTCCCCGGCACCCTCGCCGCCACCTTCACGAAGGTCCAGGACCTGCGCTACGGGGAGAACCCCCACCAGGCGGGCGCCTTCTACCGCGCGCCCCGCGAGCCGGAGGAGCCGACGGTCTCCTTCGCCGAGGTTCTGCAGGGGAAGGAGCTCTCCTACAACAACCTCCTCGACCTCGAGGCGGCCCTCGCCTGCGTGAAGGAGTTCGACGCCACCGCCTGCGTGGTCATCAAGCACAACACCCCGAGCGGCGTGGCCGTAGCCGCCACCCCGGCCGAGGCCTTCGCGCGGGCCCGGGACTGCGACCCGGTGTCCGCCTTCGGCGGCATCGTCGCCTTGAACCGCCCGGTGGACGCCGCGGCCGCCCGGGAGCTCGCCGGCCTCTTCCTCGAGTGCGTCATCGCCCCGGCCTACGCGCCGGAGGCGCGCGAGCTCCTCGGCGCCAAGAAGAACCTGCGCCTGCTGGCGAGCGCCCGGCTCGGGGAGCCGCGCTCCAGCTGGAAGCGGCGCCCGGAGGAGCTCCGGGAGCTTCGCTCCGTCGTCGGGGGGCTTCTGGCCATGGACCGGGACCTGGGCTCCATCCGGCGGGAGGAGTGCCGGGTGATGACCCGGCGCGCCCCCACCGAGAAGGAGTGGCAGGACCTCCTCTTCGCCTGGAAAGTGGTGAAGCACGTGAAGTCGAACGCCATCGTCTTCGCCGCGGGCGACCGCACCCTCGCCATCGGCGGAGGGCAGACGAGCCGGGTGGAGTCGGTGAAGACCGCGGTCATGAAGGCGCGGCTGCCACTCGCCGGCGCCGCCGTGGGGTCGGACGCCTTCTTTCCCTTCCCGGACGGGGTGGAGGAGATCATTCGCGCCGGGGCGACGGCCGTCATCCAGCCGGGCGGCTCGGTTCGAGACGCCGAGGTGGTCGCGGCCGCCGATCGGGCCGGCCTCGCCATGGTGGCCTCCGGCATGCGCCACTTCCGGCACTAACCGCCCGAGGCGGGAAAGGGCGGGAGAGGAGCGGCGCGCCCGGCGGCCCGAGGCGTGGTATATCGCCCCGAAATGCGCGTCCTGGTAGTGGGATCGGGCGGCCGCGAGCACGCCCTCGTCTCCAAGATCGCGAAGAGCCCGCTCGTAGACCAGCTCTACTGCGCCCCCGGCAACCCCGGCACGGCGCGCCTCGCCGAGAACGCGCCCCTCGCTGCCGAGGACGTCTCCGGCCTCGCCCGCTTCGCGCGCGACCGGGGGATCGACCTCGCGGTGGTGGGGCCGGAGGCACCGCTCGTGGCCGGGCTGGCCGATCGCCTGGCGGAGGGCGGGATCGCCGTCTTCGGCCCGAGCGCCGCCGCCGCCCGGCTGGAAGGCTCGAAGGCCTTCGCCAAGGAGGTGATGGAGGCGGCCGGGATCCCCACCGCCTCCCACCGGGTGTTCGAGTCCTTCCCCGAGGCCTCGGCCCACGCGCGCGCGCAGGGCGGGCGAGTGGTGGTGAAGGCCGACGGCCTCGCCTCCGGGAAGGGAGTGGTCGTCTGCTCCAGTCCCGAGGAGGCGGAGGCCGCCCTCCGCGGCCTTTTGCTCGAGCGGGTCCACGGGGAGGCCGGGCGGCGGGTGGTCGTGGAGGAGAGGCTCGAGGGGCCGGAGGCGAGCGTCATCGCCTTGACGGACGGCGAGCGCCTGCTCGTGTTGCCGCCGGCGCAGGACCACAAGCGCGTCTTCGACGGCGACCGGGGGCCCAACACCGGCGGCATGGGGGCCTTTTCCCCCACGCCGCACGTGGACGCGGGCCTGCTCGCGGAGCTGGAGCGCTCGGTCTTCCGCCCCGTGCTCCGCGAGATGGCCCGGCGCGGCAGTCCGTTCCGGGGGGCACTCTACGCCGGGCTCATGCTCACCCGGCAGGGCCCGAAGGTCCTCGAGTTCAACGCCCGCTTCGGGGACCCCGAGACCCAGCCCATCCTCCTGCGCCTCTCGAGCGACCTCGTCCCGGCACTCCTCGGGGCGGCGCGCGGCCAGCTCGAGGGCGTCGCCCTCGCCTTCGATCGGCGGGCCGCGGTGGGCGTGGTGCTCGCCGCAGAGGGGTATCCGGGCGCGGTCGCGAAGGGCGACGTCATCGAGGGGGCGGAGGGCCCCTTCGGCGAAGGCGTGGAGGTGTTCCAGGGGGGAACCGCCCGCGCGCCGGACGGGAGCCTCCGCACCGCCGGGGGGCGAGTCCTGACGGTCTGCGCGCTGGGGGAGGGGCTCGAGGCCGCGGCGGCGCGAGCCTACCAGGCGGCCTCGGCCGTCCGCTTCCGCGGGTGCCACTACCGCCGCGACATCGGGCGGTCTCACGGCTAGCCGGCCGAACGAACCGGAGGGGCGAATGACGGCCAAGGTCCTCATCCTCATGGGCTCCGACTCCGACTGGGAGGTCATGTCCGAGGCCCGCAAGGCCCTCGCCGAGGCCGGCGTCGAGAGCGAGGCGCACGTGGCGAGTGCCCACCGCACGCCGGAGCGCGCCGCCGAGTTCGCCCGGGAGGCCGCCGGCCGGGGGATTCAGGTGATCGTCTGCGGCGCCGGAGCGGCGGCGCACCTCGCCGGGGTGGTGGCGGCGGGCACCGCCCTGCCGGTCCTGGGCGTGCCCCTCGCCTCGAGCGATCTGTCCGGGCTCGACGCCCTGCTCGCCACCGTCCAGATGCCGGCCGGGGTGCCAGTGGGGACGCTCGCGATCGGCAAGGCCGGCGCCCGGAACGCGGGGCTGCTCGCGGCCCGCATCCTCGCCCTCGGAGACCCCGCCGTGGCCGCTAAGGTGGAGGAGCAGCGGCGCCGCATGAGCGCGGAGGTGGAGGCGAAGGACCAGGCCCTGCAGAAGCGGATGCGGGGCGACTAGCGAGCGTGGACACCCTCGATCGCTACCTGGCGGGCGAGATCCTGCAGCCCTTCGCGGCGGCGACGCTCTTTTTGACCCAACTGCTCCTCGCCTCCCAACTCCTCGCCCAGGCGGACGTGCTCTTCGGCGGGGGCATGTCCCTCTTCGACCTCGTCCGCATCCTCGCCGACTTGATCCCGCACGTGCTCGAGTACGTGCTCCCGGTGGCCTTCCTCCTCGGGGCCGTCCTCGGGGTGGGGAGGCTCGCCGAGTACCGCGAGGTGGTGGCCCTCTCGGCCGCGGGGGTTTCGCCGGTCCGCCTGGTCCGCGTCCCGGCGCTCCTCGGGGCCGGGGTGTCGCTCCTCGCCCTGTGGGTGGCGCTGCAGGTGGCCCCCGCCGGGCTCCGGGACGCGCGCCAGCGGGTGGACGGGGTCATCCGACGCAACCTCCAGAGCGAGATCCGCGCCGGGGTCTTCTACGAGGACATCCCGGGCTTCACGCTCTACGCCTCGGAGGTCGACCGGGCCGGCTTCGGCCACGTCCTCATCGCCGACCGCTCGAACCCCTCTGCGCCGGTGTTGGCTCTCGCCGATCGGGGCCACTTCGAGCCCGCGCCCGGGGGAAGCCTGAAGCTCGTGCTCGAGCGCGGAGAGCTCCACCGGGAGGAGTCCGGCGACCGAGACTACGTGGTCGGTCGCTTCGACCGGGCCTCGGTGGACCTCGGGCTGGGCCAGGCGCTCGGCGCGCGCAACCGGCTCTCCGGCTCCGCCTTCGAGCTCACGCCCGCGGAGATCGTCCTGGCCGGGTCCGCGGCCGGGGGGAGGAGCGAGGAGGAGGCCCGCGGCTGGAGGACGTTCCTGTGGCGGCGCATGGCCGTGCCCTTCGGCATCCTGGCCCTGGGACTCCTCGCCGTGCCGGTCGCCTCCCTGCGGCGGGGGGGGCGCGCCTTCGGGTACGGCGTCACCCTCTTCGCGGTGGTGGCCTACTACTCGGCGCTGCGCTTCGGCGAGAAGCTCTCCCACCGCGGGACCTTGCCGCCCTGGCTCGGGCCCAACCTCGCGAACCTCGCTGTCGTGCTCGCGGCGCTGGCCATGCTCGTGCAGCTCGGGCGGCGGGGCATCCAGGGAAACCGGTGACCCTCTTTTTCCACATCGCCCGGCGCGCCTTCCTGGCCTTCCTGGGCGCCCTCGTCGCCGTCATCCTCCTTTTCCTCGTCGTCGAGGCCTCGGAGAACACCAACGTCTTTCACGGGCCGGGCTGGCTCGCCGGAGCCCTGGAGTTCTACCTGAACCGGGCCGCAGCGGTGGCCTGGCAGACCGCCCCGGCCGCGATGCTGCTCGGGGCCTCCCTCACCGGATCGAGCCTCCGGCACACCCGGGAGTACGACGCCATGCGGGCCCTGGGCTTCGGCCCCTGGCGGGTGGCCGTCCCCATCCTCTCGGTGGCGGTGCTGGTGGCCGTCGGCATGATGGTGTTCGACGACTTCGTCGCCGCTGGCGCGGCGGCGCGCGCCGACGAGATCCTCGCCACCCGCTTCCATGGAGGCGGAAGCTGGCGGCACTGGCAGGAGCCGAAGCGATGGTACCGGGGGCGAGGGGGGCGGCGTATCTACGACCTGCGGGGCACGGGAGAGAAGGGCGCCTTCGAGCACGTGACCATCCTCGATCTGTCGCCGGACTTTCGCCTGGAGAGGCGCATCGACGCCGCCCACATGCTCCCGGGCCCCTCCGGGGAGTGGATCCTGGAGGAGGTGCAGGAGCGAACCTTCGGCCCGGGCGAGACGCTGCACCTCGAGCGCCTCGGCGAGAAGGCCTATCGCTTCGACGAGGACCCGGAGGCGTTCGCGGTCCGCCCGGGCTCGCCGGCGCAGATGCGCCGCGCCCTCATCTCCGCGCAGATCGAGGTGCGGCGCCGCCTGGGGCTCGCCACCGCCGACTACGAGCTCGAGTGGCAGCGCAAGATCGCCTATCCGAGCGCCGCCGTCCCGGCTGCGCTCCTCGCGCTCGCGCTGGCGCTGCGCCGGGACCGCCGCGGGAACATCACCGCCTCGCTGGTGGAGAGCGTGGGGGTATCGGTCGTCTTCTGGGGGCTCCAGGGGCTCGCCTGGGCGCTCGGGCGCACGGGCCACATCCCGCCCGCCGCCGCCGCCTGGTTCCCCGATGGGGTAATCGGGGTCTGCGGGCTGTGGGCCCTGCGGCGCTGGCGCTAGTCTCCTGGGCGGGATGGCACGCTTCACCCGCGACCCTCACGAGGTGGCCGAGGTCCTGCGCTCGGGCGGGATCGCCGTCTACCCCACCGAGACCTTCTACGGGCTCGGAGCCGTCGCGACCGCGTCCGAGGCGCTCGAGCGTTTGGTGGCGTCCAAGCTCCGCCCGCCCGGGAAGGCGCTGCCGCTCATCGCCTGCGACCGCGACATGGCCTTCTCCCTGTGGAAGTCCGTGCCCGAGGAGGCGATCGCGCTCGCCCGGCGGTTCTGGCCGGGCCCCCTCACCCTGGTGCTCGAGGCGGCCCCGGGGCTGTTGCCCGAGGTGACGGGCGAGGGGACCGTGGGCGTGCGAGTGCCGGGAAGCGCGGTGGCGCGAGAGCTCTCCCGGCGCTGCCGGGCCCCGCTCGTCTCCACCTCCGCGAACCTCTCCGGCGGTCCGCCGGTCGCCCGGGTGGAGGACCTCGACCCGGCCCTGCTCGCCCGGGTGGACGCCGTCCTCGACGGAGGGCCGGTGGCGGGGGGCCTGCCGAGCACGGTGGTGGAGGTGCGGGCGGGTCGGCTCCGCCTGCTGCGCGCCGGGGCCTTACCCTGGGCGGAGATCCAAGACTCCGTCACGGGGGGCTCCTTGCCGTTCCATTCCGAGTGATCTAGGGTCCCGCGACCGATGCCCGCCGTCGCGCCCTTCCGCGGTCTCCGCTACGCCACGCTCGGTCCGGACATCTCCCGGGTCATCGCCCCCCCCTACGACGTGATCTCGCCACCGCAGGCGGCGGCGCTCGCCCAGCGCTCGCCGGACAACGTGGTGCGGCTCATCCTCGAGCCGGGCCAGCCGGAGGACGGCCGCTGCGCCGTCCGCTACCAGCGCTCGGCGGTGGCCTTTCACGATTGGCTCTCCCGCGGCGTCCTGCAGCGGGACCCGCGCCCCGCCCTCTACCCCCTGGAGCAGACCTTTCCCACCCCGGACGGACGCGAGCGGGTCCGGCGGGGCGTCATCGCCGCCGTGCGCCTGCACGACTTCGCCGACGGGGTGGTGCGCCCCCACGAGAACACGCTCGAGAGCGCGGTGGCGGACCGGCTCGCCGTCCTTGCCCAGGTCCGCGCCAACCTCTCCCCGGTGTTCGGGATCATCGACGATCCGCGCGCCGAGGTGGTCCAGGCGCTCCAGGGCG
>Ga0335078_10018948_pt1 | contig 10239 bp, 8 predicted proteins | sample Lox_Sample_32_FD_206711 | JGI IMG/M metagenome (GOLD analysis project Ga0335078, IMG submission 206711) | Soil microbial communities from Loxahatchee National Wildlife Refuge, Florida, United States - Lox_Sample_3.2 | ecosystem: Environmental > Terrestrial > Soil > Wetlands | place: USA: Florida...
GCGAGGGTGCGCGCCTAATGCTGGTCCGGGAAAGAGAGATTGGCGAACTCCCATCCCCCATTTGTCCCTGCCTGGCCGAAAGGTCAGGCGGGGACTTAATGTTTTTGGGACGGGGAGCCGGGGTCCTGTCGCTGGAGCAGTTTCCCGATTGCGAACGTGTGTCAAAGCGAAGGTAATGCAAACGAGTCACCCACTCGGTGAACCGCCGCCAACCAGCGAAATGGCTTGGAGTAAGGCTCATTCGACTTATTGGAGGAGCGGTCTTCCTGACGATACGAGGAAGGACGGAAGCGGTTTTAAAGGCGATCCTACCCTGCTGCACTCAGATTCCAACCAGCATCCGGGGAATTTCCTTCCCCTTGACCGGCTCGCCCAATCCAAGAGGATAGTGTTCCGGGGCCTTGGCCGGGTCCACGTAGGTCCCGAACATTCGATCCCAAATTCGAAAGGTCGGCGCCAGATTCATGCCGCGTTGCATCGTGGAATGATGGATGCGATGGTAATCCGGCGTGACCAGCAGCCACGCCAGCCGACCGATGTTCGCGTTCCAGTTGGTATGTTCCCAGAACTGGATGAGCAGTCCGATGGAGTAACCGATGCCGGCTTCGGCGGGACTTAAGTGCAGAAATGTAACCGGGATAACCACCTGCGGGATGTTATAAATAAAGGAATGGAAGAAACTCGTCCGGAAACCCGCAAACCAATACATCTGTTCGATGGAATGATGCCAGGCATGGGTCCGCCACATAATCGTGTAGTAATGCTGGGCCCGGTGAATCCAGTAGAGTACGAAGTCCACCAGGAACAAACCGATAATAATTTTTACCGCGCCAGGGAGGCCTTGCAGATAGTGCAACGGGCCCGCCAGAAAAGGCGGGGTGAGATTGATCGCCAGCCCGCGCAGGAGCCAGTTCGAAATCCGGTTAACCGTCAGGGCAAAGGCAAAGGAAAGGATATCCAATTTTAAATCCATCCAGCGATCCACCGGATGCGCCGGCCAGATCCGCTCGCAAATCTCAAATACGGCGACAAACAGGAAAAAGGCGACAATTTGATAATCTTGAGTGGTTAGCGTCATCGCGATTCAGATCCTTTTGAGTTTTGTCAACGGGAACCGTTGCTGCAAATCATGTACACCGTTACGACCGTCACATTGCCTGATCCTCTCAGGTTCGACCGTTCATTTACCACACGACCGCCCATTGATCAATAGGCGGTCGTGTGGCTAAATTCTCAGTTGGCCGGAGGCCTCGACTGCGGGCCGCATAGCCGGGGAGGCTCACTGGTCGCGCCCGTTTTATATATTTAGCGGGAAAATTACAATAACGAGCGCGACGGAAAGGGAATTAACAATCTTGAAAAAAGGCTTGCCCACCCGTCGTGTCCGGCACAAATTGCCATTAAGTTAACCTTCAATAATGTTTATGGGACGCATTTACAATAATATCGTTGAAACCGTCGGGCGCACGCCACTGGTTAAACTGAACAAGGTCACAGCCGGTTTGCCCGCCACCATTCTGCTCAAGTGTGAGTTTTTCAACCCGCTGAGCAGCGTCAAGGACCGCATCGGAATGTCCATGATCGAAGACGCCGAAAAGCGCGGGGTGCTCAAGAAGGAAACCGTGGTGATTGAGCCGACCAGCGGCAACACCGGCATTGCGCTCGCTTTTGTGTGCGCGGCCAAAGGTTACAAGCTTATCCTGACCATGCCGGAAACCATGTCGATTGAGCGGCGCACGTTATTGGCCATGCTCGGGGCGAAACTGGTGTTGACGCCGGGTGCGGAAGGGATGAAAGGCGCCATTGCCAAGGCTGAGCAACTGGCCAAGGAGACTCCGAATTCGTGGATTCCCCAGCAATTTGAGAACCCGGCCAATGTCGAGGTTCATCGCAAGACGACGGCCGAGGAGATTTGGGCGGATACCGATGGCAAAGTGGATATTCTGGTCGCCGGAGTCGGGACCGGCGGCACCATCACCGGCTGCGTCGAAGTGATCAAGCCGCGCAAGCCGTCGTTCGTCGCGATTGCGGTGGATCCCAAGGATTCGCCGGTGATTTCGCAGACTCTGGCCGGGCAGCCGTTGAAGCCGGGTCCTCACAAAATCCAAGGATTAGGGGCTGGATTTATTCCCAAGAACCTTCATTTAAAGGATGCCAACGGTAATTCCCAGATTGTCGATTCTGTTCTGGTTTCGAACGATGATGCGTTTGAGATGGCGCGGCGGCTGGCGAAGGAAGAGGGCATTTTGTGCGGAATTTCAACCGGGGCAAACGTTTGGGCGGCCATACAGGTGGCCAAACGGCCTGAAAATGCCGGTAAACTCATTGTAACCATTGCTCCCTCAACGGGTGAACGTTATTTGAGCACCCCGTTGGCGGCTGAGGCCCGGGCGGCCGTGGGTGGTTGAAGGCCGAATCATCGGATGTGGTGCGCAATTTAGCTTAAAAAAAATGTTGCACGCGATCGGTTTTGCCCGTATTTAACAGGTGTCGAAGGTTTGATGTCTGTGGTTTGGCAGCTTTTCAGGACAGAAAGTCGCCAGTTAATTTCCCAAAATTCAAAATTCAAAATCGGTTTTTCGGGATAACTTTTGGCCTTCGAGCACAAGACACATTTATGAGCGACACAAAGAACAACGGTGAGAAATCATCGGATTACGGCTCCGGTTTTCTGGAGATCTCCGAAAAGGGGTTTGGTTTCCTGCGCACGGCGCAAAACCATTATCACCCGAAGCCGACCGACATTTTTGTCACGCCCGACACCATCCGGCGTAGTTTCCTGCGCGAAGGCAGTCACATCCTCGGCCCGACCCAGCCGCCGCATCGCGGCACCAGCCCGCAACTCAAAGCCGTTGAAAAAGTCAACGACATGCCGTTCGATGACTATGTCAAAGCCGTCCGCTTCGAGAACCTCACGACCATTGACCCGATTGAAAAGTTCAAGCTGGAAACGGACCCTGATTTGATTGAGACGCGCGTCATTGACCTGGTCACGCCGATCGGGAAAGGGACGCGCGGCTTGATCGTGGCCCCGCCCCGCACTGGCAAGACGACCATTCTCAAACAGATTTGCAACGCGGTCACCACCAATCATCCCGAAGTCCAGGCCATGGTGCTTCTGATCGATGAGCGACCGGAGGAAGTCACGGATTTTCAGCGCTCGGTCAAGGCCGAAGTGGTGGCTTCTTCAAACGACCAGGACCTGGAAACGCACGTGCGTCTCTCGCGTTTCATGATTGAGCGCTGTCGAAGAATCGTGGAATCCGGCAAGGACGTTTTCGTGCTGATGGATTCGCTCACGCGTATCGCGCGCGCCTACAACAGTGTTCACGGCGGCAGCGGGCGGACGATGACTGGCGGCGTGGATGCCCGCGCGCTGGAAATCCCGCGAAAAATGTTTGCCTCCGCGCGCAAGATTGAGAATGGCGGCTCCTTGACGATTCTGGCCACGGCGCTCATCGATACCGGGTCGCGCATGGATGAACTCATCTTTCAGGAATTCAAGGGCACCGGCAACATGGAGTTGATCCTTGATCGCAAACTGTCCGATCGCCGCCTGTTTCCATCCATTGACATTCCCAAGAGCGGCACGCGCAAAGAGGAAAAGCTGTTCCCGCCCAAACAAATCGAGGCCGTGCGCAAATTGCGCCGGATGATGGTGGACTTGAATCCGATTGAGGCCATGGAAACGCTCGTGGCCGCGCTTAAAAAGCACAAGACCAACGACGAGTTGCTCGCCAAACTCGAGAAAGGCAGCTGAACGGCTACATGGGCGGGCGCTCGGCACCGGGCATGCTCGGATTTCTCAAAAAGCGGCGCCGGGACCGGATACGGGGCCGGCCGTTCCCTTCGGCTTGGCGCGACCTGCTCCTGCAGCGTTATCCCTTGTACCGCCGTCTCCCGCCTCCTGACCGCCAGGAATTGGAAGGCCATATCCAGGTTTTTCTTGCCGAGAAGCGATTTGAAGGCTGCGGCGGGCAGGTCATTACCGATGAAGTGAGGGTGCTGATCGCCGCGCAGGCATGCCTGTTGTTGCTCCACCGGGAAACAGACTGCTATCCACGCCTGCACAGTATCCTGGTTTATCCTTCCAGTTATATGGCCCGCACCTGGCATCGGGAAAAGGACGGGTGGACGATTACTGAAGGTTCCCAGTGGCGGGGGGGTGAATCGTGGGCGCACGGAACAGTGGTACTGGCCTGGGATAGTGCGTTTGCCGGAGCAGTGGAACTGGACAAGGATCGGAATCTGGTTCTGCATGAATTTGCGCATCAATTGGACGAGGAAGATGGCCGGGCTGACGGAGCGCCTTTGTTGAGCGGGTCAAACCTTTGGCAGATACACCATCGCTACCAGACCTGGGCCCGGGTCCTGAATGCGGAATTTCAGCAACTGCGCCAGGCGGCGGAGGATGGCCGGGAGACGGTCCTGGACACCTATGGCGCCAAAAATCCGGCGGAATTTTTTGCCGTGGCCACGGAATGTTTTTTTGAGAAACCCGGCCGGCTGCGGGAACGGCATCCCGCCTTGTACGCCGAGCTGAAGGAGTTCTACCGGCAGGACCCCTTGCTTTATGCCATGGCCGGTCCGGTGACCAATGAGACCGCAGCCTGACTCCCCATTTCCGCCCACCGCGCACGCCGCGGGCACGCTCCATTCGCGCCCGCCGTTGGAGCGGATGTTGCGCATCCATCAGGCAATCTCGTCCGGCCGGTTTCCCAACGCTGCCACACTCGCGCGCGAAATCGAGGTGGCCTCCAAGACGATCCATCGCGATATTGAATTCATGCGCGACCGGCTTGATCTGCCGATCGAATTCGACGCGCGCCAAAACGGCTACGGCTATACCGAGGAAGTCAGCGCCTTCCCCATGATGCAGATCACCGAGGGCGAGTTGTTCGCGCTGGTGGTTGCGGAAAAGGCCCTTCAGCAATACCGGGGCACCAGCTTTGAGAAGCCGCTTTTAAGCGCGATAAGAAAAATGGAGCAGGCGTTGCCGGAAACTATTTCGCTCAATCTCGCCGACATTGAACAGACAATTTCCTTTCGCACCCGTGCCGAGCCGGTTCTGGATTTAAAAATATTCGATGTTCTGGCCAGAGCCGTTTCGGAACGCAAACAGCTGGAATTGGCCTACCGCAAACCCGGCCAGCCCACGGGTGAATCGCGTGTGGTCGATCCGTATCATCTGGCAAATATCAATGGCGAATGGTTTCTGTTCGCCTACGACCACGCCCGCAAGGACCTCCGCACTTTTGTCCCGGCCCGGATCCTGTCTGCCCATCCAACCGGGAAGACATTCGAGCGTTCGCAGAAATTTTCGCTGGAAGAACGCCTGCGCGACAGCTTTGGTGTCCACTCCGGTGAAGGTGAATTCGAGGTCGTCATCCGCTTCAACTCGCGTGTCGCCGATTACATTCGCGAAAAGAAATGGCACGAATCGCAGCAACTGCACGATTTGAAGGGTGGGGGAGTGGAATTGCGGATGAAGCTGTCGAGCCTCGTCGAGATTGAGCGTTGGATCCTGGGGTGGGGTGGCGATGCCGTTGTCTTGAAGCCGCGCGAACTGGCGGAAGCCGTCCGAAAAGCAGCGGAAGCCATTCTGAGGCAAAGGCGGTAGCCATCTGCCGGGAGCGCGTACAGCCAGGTCCGAGCATTGCGACCCCTTATATCCCTTGCGAAACCGGGGCAAAGGCGTGCAAACACGTGGATTCAGTGGTCCGTACTCCAGGCCGTCTGGTAAACCACAGTCAAAATACGTTCACTTTTAAAATAGGTGTACTTATTATATTGCAAATATATTATATTCAGACTAATAATAAACCGTGCTGTTCCCTAGAAACATTGAGTGTGCTGGTTGGACAAGCCTAACCGTACTATGAAAACCATAACCTTTCTCTTCCCCCTGGCCATTTTGTGCCTGACGATGTCGCTGCTCCCGGCAGCCGCCGACACGGGCCAGCATTGCTTTGTGGCCGAGTCCGGTACGGGGATCATTTACGACTATGCGACGAACGGCACGAGGACCATTTACGCCACGAACACAGGACAGGCTTCCGGGCTGGCCTTCGATAAAACAGGAAATCTTTTCGTGGCGGGCAAAAATGACGGCAATATTTACAAAATCAGTCCGAGCGGTTCGAACAGCATCTTCGCCAGTCCATACAACAACCCGACGGGTCTGGCCGTTGACAGTTCCAACAACCTCTTCGTGGGAGAATTTGGCAACGGCTATATTTTTGAATATGCGCCGGATGGAACGCGGACCATCTTCGGCCAGGAACCTTGCTTCGACGCTTACTATGACTACGGCCGGCCGGCCGGTCTGGCTTTCAGCCCATCAGGAATTCTGTATGCCTCGGATCAATACTACGGATACCTGTACCGGGGCGTTCCCAATTCTCCCTTTGCCAGCACGCCGGGCGATCCGTGGGGAGTGGCCTTTGACAGTGGGGGTAACCTTTTTGTTGCGGATTCTTCCAAAGGCAAAATTTACAGGTTCCTCAACAGCGGCGGGATTCCCACGTCTTCCTACACGACGTTCGCCACCAATATGACCGGCCCAACGGGAATTGCCTTCGACAGCAACGACAATCTCTTCGTAGCGGACTATAACTCAGGCAAGATTTATAAATTTGACACAAATGGCGTGCAAACCACCTTTGCCAGCGGCTTGTCCGCGCCTTGCGCCGTGGCATTTCGCCCCATGTCCCAGCCGGCCCAGCCACCGCCCCTTGTCGTCTCGCTCGTAAACAATAATGTGATTCTATCGTGGCAAAACTCGGGCAGCTATACGTTACAGCAGAGCACCAACCTGGCCAATACCAATGCCTGGGCAGCCGGTGGCTACACGACCACCACGACGAACGGCACCAACCGCATCACCCTCACGTCTCCGGCGGGCAATCTGTTTTTCCGGTTGAGCAACCCGTGATCGTGGAAACCGGTGAGGAAAACCCTGCAAAAGTGAAGCACCGAGCACCATCTCGGCACGGTGTGGTGGCTTGTCCCAATGAGCCGAGTCCGTGCTCCGCGCTCCGAACGCCGGCTTAACACGCGGCTTTAACTCTGCAACGAACAGATTGAAATCTCACCGCGCCGGGGGTAAAGTGTTGCACATGAAGCGCACGTTGTTTGGCCTCGCTGCTGCCCTTGTTTATTCATTCTGCGTTCTCCCTTTGGCATTTGCGCAGGGCACGGCGTTCATCTACCAGGGACGGCTCAACGACACGGGCGCCCCGGCCAACGGCAACTATGATCTGCGATTTGCCATTTACAATTCCACCAATGTTCCCGGCATGCTGATTGCCGGGCCGCAGACCAATTCGGCCGTGGCGGTGAGCAACGGGTTGTTCACGGTGAACCTGGATTTTGGACCGGGCGTTTTCACCGGGCCGGCCCGCTGGCTGGACATCGGAGTCCGGACGAATGGCGACACCGGCGCGTTTACCATTCTAAGTCCGCGGCAGCCGTTGTTGCCGGCGCCCTATGCCATCTTTGCCAATGGTGCGAGCAATCTCTTTGGCACATTGCCGGCGGCGCAACTGGCCGGCACGCTGCCGGCCAGCGCGTTTGTTGGTTATACCAACACGGTGGCATTGACCAATGCTGGCAATCTGTTTGCCGGAACATTCAACGGTACCTTCGGCGGCATTTTCAACGGTTCTTTCTTCGGAAATGGCGGTGGGGTAACGAACGTGAATGTCGCAAATCTGACCGGGGTTCTGGCCGACAACCAGTTGCCGGCCAACACCGCATTCGTTAACAGTAATCAAACCTTCAGCGGCGTAAACATTTTCACCAATTTCAACAACAGTTTCCGCGGCAGCTTTTTCGGGAACGGACTGGTCGGTTGGATTCCCACCAATGGCACGGCTATCCAGGCGGTGATTGACACCGGTTACCTCTTGAACAACTCGCAATTGGTGACTGTGACGTTGCCGGCGTCGCCCAATCCGGGCGACATTGTGCGCATTTCCGGAGCCGGCGCCAGCGGTTGGAGAGTGACCCAAAACGCCGGGCAATCCATCATCGGGAATTTCTCCAGCTTTGCGAATTCACCGTGGACGATGACCCAATCGGCGAACACGTGGTTTGGCATAGCTTCCTCGGCGGATGGCAGCCGGCTGGCGGCTGTGGCGAGCGTCAGTGGGATTTATACTTCAGTGGATTCAGGAATTACCTGGAACAACAACGGCGTACTCGCCGCGCAATGGCGTTCCATTGCCTCGTCCGCCGATGGCAGTAAATTGGTCGCGGCCGTTTTCGGCGGCGGGGTTTATACGAATTCCGGCACGAGTTGGGCGGTGACCGCCTCCGGTTCTGGGAACTGGGCTGCCGTGGCTTCCTCGGCGAATGGCAGTACATTGTATGCAGCGGTGAATGGTGGCAACGTTTGGATGTCCAGCAATTCGGGTGCGTCGTGGTCGGCAGTAGCCGGAGGTGGAAATTGGGTTTCGGTAACTTGCTCGGCAGATGGCACCAAATTCGCCGCGGCCAGTGCCGGGGGGGGAATTACCGCAACCGGCGGTTCCGGCGCGCCTGGCGCAAATTGGAGTTCGGTTGCCTCATCTGCTGACGGCAGCAGGCTGGCAGCGACAATCAATGGCGGAGGCATTTATACTTCCTCGAACGGTGGCGCGAATTGGGCACAGCAACTTAACGCGCCCACCGCCAGCTGGACTTCCATTGATTCATCAGCCGATGGCAGCAAACTGGCGGCAGTAGTGACCGGCGGCGGGATTTACACTTCCAGCAATTATGGGGTCACTTGGGTGCAGCAAACCAATGCGCCCGTTAGAAGCTGGAGTTCCATTGCCTCATCCGCGGACGGCACCAAACTGGCAGCCGCCATCAACAACGCCAGTGCCGGTGGGATCTTTGTTTCAGAGGCTTCTCTCCAATCCACGACCACGGTGGGGATTAATGGCTACCTGATTGGCAGCCAGGGCTCGGCGGTGGAGTTGCAATACATCGGTAACAACCAGTTTATGCCTGTCAGCTTCGCGGGAAATCTCTGGGCGTATTGAGGCGCGCCTGAAGCATCTCAACTGATTTTATAGCCGCAAAAGGGCTCAAAAGTATCAAGATAACCCGGCTTTTTGCAGTGCTATGTCAAAACTTCGTCGCGTTCTGCGAAGATTCTCCAGGAGCGCGGACAGCCGTCTCCGCGTGTTTCTTCCCGGACGCAAGCGCGGACGCAAGCGGCTCGCAGATGAGGCAGTTCGCACTCCTTTGGTTGAGGCCACGCCGCGCCAGGCTTCCTGAGTCCTTTTGTGGCTACAGTCCTTGTTGAATTGTTCTAACCCACTTTGAATTTGGAACATTGACCAAGGAACTTTCGCGGGTTTTGATAGACGACCTTGTCAATCGCCATGGCGTGGTGGCCGCGTTTCTTCATTTCCACCGCGGTTTTGGGAACGGCGAGGGGATCGCTAACTCCCCAGTCACACGCGCTGTTCAGCCAAATGCGCTTCTGGCCATAGGTCTCCAGGATGTCAATGGCCCGGGCCGGTGAGCACTTGGTTTCCGGGTAGAGCGTCATGCCAGCCCAAAACCCCTCATCCAATACCAGGCCGACGGTGTGTTCCTCGACGTGATCAATGATGACCTGCTCCGGCCGGATGCGTTTGTCGCTCTTCAACACGTCCAGAATCAGTCGCGTGCCTTTCAGTTTGTCTTCCAGGTGCGGCGTGTGAACCAGAATAAGCTGCTTATACCGTGCTGCCAGATCCACTTGCATTTCGAGCACTTTCAGTTCGTTCCGCGAATTCTTGTTCAAGCCGATTTCGCCGATGCCGAGAACGTTCGGGCGATTGAGAAATTCCGGGATCAGCGCGATGACTTCCGCCGCGAGTTTTACATCCTCCGATTCCTTGGGATTGATGCAGAGCCAGCAGAAATGTTTCAGGCCGAATTTGGCCGCGCGTTTTGGCTCGTGTTCGGTGAGCTGGCGGAAATAATCGTAAAAGCCCGCGGCCGAGCCGCGGTCAAAGCCCGCCCAGAACGCCGGTTCGCAAACGGCCTCACAGCCGCTGACGGCCATGCGCTCGTAGTCGTCCGTGACCCGGCTGACCATGTGGGCATGAGGTTCGATGTATCTCATCGTAAGGCGGGGAACATTGGTCTGATCAATGATTACCGGGCCAGGCGCCAACCGCCCCTTTCGCAGTGGCCTCGACGACGGGTTTGGTGGTCGGGTCACTGAACGCGAGCAGAGCTCGCCGGACCTTGTTTTTT
>Ga0335078_10018949_pt1 | contig 10238 bp, 9 predicted proteins | sample Lox_Sample_32_FD_206711 | JGI IMG/M metagenome (GOLD analysis project Ga0335078, IMG submission 206711) | Soil microbial communities from Loxahatchee National Wildlife Refuge, Florida, United States - Lox_Sample_3.2 | ecosystem: Environmental > Terrestrial > Soil > Wetlands | place: USA: Florida...
GACGGGCTTCCGAGATCATCCCCGGGCTCGGATTGCACGAAGTCACCGGCTGCCGCGAGCGCGCCGTGCAGATGACGGCTAACGGCCGCACGGAACTCGAATGGATCGCGAACGATGTGGCGGGCCTCCACGAGGGCGACCGCTTGCCGGGCACGCTCTATGAAGAAACCCTGGAACCGGTGGGCGCAAACGCGCGCGTGGTGGCGCGCTTCGCGAATGGCGATCCCGCAGCGGTGGTTTCCAATTTCGGGCGAGGCAAGACATTGACGCTGGGCTCCTACATCGGCGTGGCCTACGAGCATCGGAGGGATGCCGCCGCACAGAAGTTTTTCGATGGCCTGCTCGATTGGGCAGGAGTCACGCGACCGATTCGCGTCGCCGGCGGTGAGACAGAGGTCCGCTTCCTGGAGACCTCTGACGGACTCCTTCTGTTTGCCTTCAATCATCAGGAAAAAGCCACAGAGCCGGCGATCACGCTTCATGCGTCGTATACCGGCACGGATCTGGTGAGCGGTCAGCAGCTCCCCGCCGGAACCACGTTCCAGCACCCGCTTGCCCCGGGCGATGTGTGGGTGGTGCGCCTGCGACGACCGTGAAAACCGGCGTGATCCAGGTTTAGGAAACCACGCTTTTCATCCACTCCTCTAATTCCTCCGGCAGCGGCGATTCCACCGTTACCGGCGCGCCGGTCGTCGGTTGCTCGAAGCGGATGCGGTGCGCGTGTAGAAAGTAACGCCCAAGCGTCGGTTCACCGCCGATCCGGCTGGGCGCGCCATAGAGCCGGTCGCCAACCACGGGGTGGCCGATGCTGGCCAGATGGACACGGATCTGATGGGTGCGGCCGGTGCCAATGCGCACTTCGAGAAGCGTGAAATCCGCGAAACGCCGGAGCACACGGTATTCGCTCCACGCAGCGCGGCCCCTTGTCAGCCGGGCCGTCATGCGGACGCGCTGCCGCGGATCGCGCGCGATGGGCTTTTCGATGCGTCCACGATCCAGCTTTACCTTCCCGTGCACCAGCGCGAAGTAGGTCTTTTCCACGCGGCGCGAGGCGAACTGCTCGGCCAGCCGCTGATGCGCCGCATCGTTCTTCGCCACCAGCAGCACTCCGCTGGTGTAACGATCCAGCCGGTGCACGATGCCCGGCCTCAGCTCGCCACCCGCTCGCGAAAGCGAGCCGAACCGATGGAGCAGAGCGTTCACCAGCGTTCCGGAATGTACCCCGGCACCCGCATGAACTACCATGCCGGCTGGCTTATCGATGGCGACGACGTCTTTGTCTTCGTACAGCACGGTCAGCGGAATTTCTTCGGCAACGGCGCGGAGCGGCGCAGGCTCGGCCGGATGCACGTCTACGATGTCACCCGCTCGGACCAGGTAGGACGCCCGGCTGACCGCGCCATTGAGCAATACGCGGCCGCTCTTGATCCAGCCCTGCAAGCGCGCCCGGCTGAACTGCGGAAACCGCTGGTGTAGCACGAGATCCAGCCGCTTGCCGCCATCTTCCTGACTCAGCTCGATTTTCAGTGAAGCTCGCCTCCTGCTCCCCACATTGTGCCTGACTTTCCTGTAACCTTTTGCGGGAAGGCCGGTTTTCAGAATTGAGAGCGAGATGAGGCGAAGAATTTAAGTGGAAGCCCAGGCAGATCACCTGGTGATGCTCGCGGTTCGCGATGGCGACGTGGAACGCATCGGCGTTCTGTTCGACCGCCATCACCGGATGCTCTTCAACTTTTTCCTGCGGCTCACCGCCAACCGTGCTCTCAGTGAGGATCTGGTGCAGGATGTGTTTTTTCGCATGTTGAAATACCGGCAGACCTTTCAGGCAGGAACCAATTTCACGGCGTGGATGTACCAGATCGCGCGCAACGCGCACTTGGATCAAATGCGCAAGCACCGCCTCGAAATCGTGCCGGATGAAGATATGGCTTTCGGGGATGTCGCGGGCGCGGATCCCGACCCGCACGAGCAACTGGCGCAGGCACAAGATATCGGACTCTTGCGGCGCGCACTGGCCAAGTTGCCTCTGGAGAAGCGCGAGGTGCTGGTGCTCAGCCGTTTTCAGAACCTCAAGTACGGAGAGATCGCCGCGGTTCTCGATTGCGAAGTCGGCGCCGTGAAGGTGCGGGTGTACCGGGCGATCCGCGAGTTGAGTCAGATTTTCTTTGAACTATCAGGTGAGAAGGCATCATGAACTGCGATGAAGTAAGAGACCAATTGCCGGACTATTGGACCGGCGCGCTGGATGAAGGGGCGAAGTCGCAGATGCAGGCGCATCTCGCTGCTTGCTCCCTGTGCCGCGCCGAGGCGGAAACCCTGGGCGCCATCTGGAAGAAGCTGGGCGCGATTCCTGAAGAGCGGCCCGGCCGGGCTTTGCGCGCACGGTTTGAAGCCACGCTCGAAGCCTATATGCAGGGTCTTCGTCAGGCCGAACGCGGCCCATCCAAGCGCGAAAAGTTGGACAAGTGGCTGGAGGGATGGTGGCCGCGCCAGCCTGCGTTTCAGTTCGGTTTCGCCTTGGCGTTCCTGGGGATCGGGCTTCTGGTGGGCTATTCGCTGACGCAGGGTTCCCGCGGTGATGGCGAGGTGGCTCGCTTACGCGAAGAGGTGACGCACACGCGGCAGCTTGTGGCGCTGTCTCTCTTGCAGCAGCAGTCGGCCAGCGAGCGGTTGAAGGGCGTGGACTGGAGTAATCGCATCTCGCAGCCCGATTCGCAGGTGCTCTCGGCGCTGCTGCATACCGTGAATTACGACTCGAACGTGAACGTACGGCTGGCCGCCCTCGATGCCCTGCGTCAATCCGCCTCGAACGACACGGTGCGGCTCGGGCTGGTGGAGTCCCTCGACCGGCAGACCTCGCCAATGGTGCAGATTGCGCTCATCGATGTGCTGGTGGATATCCGCGATCAGCAGGCCTCAACTGCATTGAAGGATCTGACCCAGGAGGCCGGGCTGAACCCGGAAGTTCGTGATCGCGCCCAATGGGCGCTGGAGCATCTCAAATGAAAGCGCAAATCGCCTTGTTGCTGGCGCTCGCGGCTTCGCTCGCCGCAGTGGCCGGCGCTGATGACCTGAGTGTCGTCGAGAACGAAAGCTCCCAGCGCACGTTCCCGGCCGCAAAAGCGGTCGACGTCGACAATTTCGACGGCTCCATCACGGTAACCGGGTCGGACACTCGGGAGATCCAGGTCCAGATCCGCAAAACCATTCGCGCGCGCTCGCCGGAAAAGGTGCAGGAAGCCAAACGCGAAGTGCAGCTCGACATGGCGCCGCACGATGATGGGCTGCGCATTTACGTGGATGGGCCGTTCCGCTGCAAATGCGGAGATGGATCGGTCAGTTACCGGGGTTCACGCTTCTATGGCTACGAGGTGAGCTTCGATTTCACATTGCAGGTGCCGCGCGACACCAATCTGCGGCTGCGCACCGTCAATCGTGGAAACATTCGCGTGGAGAAGACGGCTGGAACGTTCGATATCGAGAACATCAACGGCGGCCTGGAGCTCGTGGAGGTTTCAGGCTCCGGGCACGCCTACGCACTCAACCGTCCGGTCAACGTGCTGTTCAGCCGGAATCCGGCCGCCGCGAGCGATTTCGGCTCGCTCAATGGTGACGTGGACATCGCGTTTCGGCCCGGTCTTTCCGCCGACCTGTGGATGAAGACTTTCAACGGCCACGCTTATACCGATTTCGACGTCACCACGCTGCCCGGCCGCCCTGCCACCCGTGAGCAGCGCGATGGCAAGTTCGTTTACAAGAGCAACGAGTTTTTCGGCGTGCGCGCAGGCCAAGGCGGGCCGGAGCTCAAGTTTGACGCCTTCAACGGCGACATACGGATTCGTAACCGGGAGAAATAGTCTGTCAGGAGAAAATGCAGTGAAAACACTAATTGGAGTTTTACCGTTGCTGGCGTGCGGGCTGGCATGGCCGCAGGATTCAGGCGGCCGCATCACCGTGCCGTTCAGTGACCCTTCGCGTCCTCACACCCTCAAAGTAAGCCTCATTAACGGAGGCATCACGGTCAAAGGCTACGACGGCAAAGAAGCCATCATTGAAAGCCGCGGCGGCGAGCGCGAAGAGCGAGAACACCACCACGTGCCGCGCGGCGCCGAAGGCATGAAGCGCATCGACAACACGGCCATGGGTCTGACCGCTGAGGAAGAAGACAACGTGCTCACCATCGGCGCTCATCCCGGACGGGAAACGGATCTCACGATTCAGGTCCCTGTCAACACCTCATTGAAGTTGAGCTGCATCAACGGCGGCGACATTGTGGTGGATCGCATATCCGGCGAGATCGAAGTCAACAACACCAACGGAGGCGTCAAGCTGACCAATGTATCCGGCTCGGTAATCGCCCACGCGCTGAACAAAAACGTAGTGGTCGTGCTGAACAAAATCACGCCCGATAAGTCCATGTCATTCAGCTCTCTCAACGGCGACGTGGATGTCACGCTGCCGGCAGACGCCAAGGCGCGGGTGAAGCTCAAAACCGATAACGGCGAGATTTACAGCGACTTCGATATCCGCCTGGACGCATCCGCCCAGAAGCCCATCGTTGAGGACGGCCGTGCCAATCGCGGCAAGTATCGCGTCCGCGTGGACCATGCCATGTACGGCACCATCAATGGCGGCGGGCCGGAATTTCAATTCCAGACCTTTAACGGAAACATTTTCATCCGGAAAGCGAAGTGAACCATGTCGCCGCTCATCCATCTCGAAAACCTCAGCAAAGTTTTCAACACCGAGGAAGTGGAAACGCATGCTCTCGCGGGCATCCACCTGGATATCGAGCGCGGCGAGTTCCTCTCCATTGCCGGTCCTTCCGGCTGCGGGAAATCGACGCTGTTGGCCATCCTGGGCCTGCTCGATTCGCCGTCGGATGGACGGTACGAGTTGAATGGCCGGCCCGTCGAGAACCTCAACCGGTCGGAGCGCGCCCGCATCCGCAATCGCGAGATCGGTTTCATCTTCCAGGCCTTCAACCTGATCGGCGATTTGACCGTGTTCGAGAATGTCGAGCTGCCGCTTACCTACCGTAACGTTCCGGCTCGCGAGCGGCGCACGATGGCACGGGAGGCTCTCGAAAGAGTTGGCATGGCGCACCGCCAGAAACACTATCCGTCACAACTCTCCGGCGGCCAGCAGCAGCGCGTGGCGGTGGCGCGCGCCCTTGCCGGCGAGCCATCCATTCTGCTCGCCGACGAGCCTACAGGTAATCTCGACTCCGCAAACGGCGAAGCTGTTATCGAAATCCTGCGCAACCTGCACCGTTCCGGCGCTACCATCTGCATGGTGACGCACGATCCGCGCTACGCCGGCTACGCCGACCGCACGGTGCGCATCTTCGACGGGCGCGTGGTGGAGGAGCAGATGCAGGCGACGGCCAGTTAATGTGTTGCCCGTTCCGCCGCCAATGCGCGGAGTGACTCCCCATACGGCGCCCTCGCAACTCCACGCTCGGTGATGATCGCCGTCACATAACGATTGGGCGTGACGTCGAACGCGGGATTCTCAACCGCGGTTCCCTTGGGTGCGACGGGCACTCCGAATACGTGCGTGACTTCCGACGCAGCCCGCTGCTCAATGGGAATCTGATCCCCCGAGGCCAAGCTCAGATCGAGCGTCGAAACGGGAGCGGCGACGAAAAAAGGAACCCCGTTCTCTTTGGCTAGCACCGCCAGCGAGTAAGTGCCGATCTTGTTGGCTACGTCCCCGTTCGCGGCAATCCGGTCGGCGCCCACCACCACGCAGCCAATACGCCCGCTCTTCAGGAAGTGGCCGGCCATGTTATCGGTGATGAGCGTCGCTGGAATGCCATCCTGTTGCAACTCCCAGACCGTCAGGCGCGAGCCTTGCAGAAAAGGCCGCGTCTCATCAGCGAACACGTCGATTCTCTTTCCTGAAGAGACCGCAGCCCGGATCACGCCCAGCGCCGTGCCGTAGCCCGCCGTAGCCAGCGCGCCCGCATTGCAGTGGGTGAGCACGGTCTTGGCGTCCGGAACGAGCTCCGCGCCGTTGCGGCCGATCGCCCGGTTGATGGCGATATCCTCCAGCCGGATCTGCTGCGCTTCGCCAATCAGCCGCGTGCGCAACTGCGGCAGAGGAAGGCCGGCCGACTCTAAATAGACGCGTTTCATTCGCTCGATCGCCCAGAACAGATTGACCGCTGTAGGCCGCGTACGCGCGAGCGTGTCGCAGATCTTCTCGAATTGCGCATCCAGATTCGCAGGACCCGACAACTTTACCCCCAGGGCGATGCCCATGGCCGCGGCCACGCCAATCGCCGGAGCGCCGCGAATCACCATCGACCGGATGGCGTCCGCCACTTCCTCATACGTGCGGCACGTGACATATCGCTCCTCGCGTGGGAGGCGGGTCTGGTCGATCATGACCACGCCTGCATCGGTCCATTCGATCGTCTCTACCATGAGGTGGGCAGGTTCCCTTTTTGACTGAACAGCGTGGCGAAGAAAATGAAATTGTAAGCTGCGTGCATGATGGCCGCCGCGCGCGTGGATCCGGAAAGGTGGCGCATGCAGCCGAACGCAATGCCCGCAACCGTGATCAGCAGCCCGTGCCGCCAGGAACGCCCATATTCCGGCAGGTGGAGCAACCCAAACAGGACTGCGGTCAACAAGATTCCGGCGATCGGACCTAGTGATCTGACCAAGACAGGTTGCAGAAAGCCGCGAAACGCAAGCTCCTCGCATATTGGTCCCACTGTTATGGCGAAAATAGCAATCAGCACGATCGAGCTACGGTCCGAAAGCAGTTGCTTCATCGGAGTGGGAAGGTCTGGTGTGTGCAGCGCAGAACCCAGAAGTGCAATTCCGAACGCCAAGACAAAACCATAAAGAATCGTCCTTGGCACCCCAATGCGCGTCCGCACCCACCGAAGTGATTCCCAGAATGGTCGATCGTAGCGCAGCTTCAGCAACAGATATAGAGCCGAGAACAACAACGCGTAGAACAGGGACTGTCCAGGCAGGACTTGCATCGCGATGCTGTGGACGCGCAGCCGAATCACCCGTTGAAATGCACCCGCCGCTAATTCAGCAAGGAAAAGGCAGGGAAGTACGAGGCCGATAAAAGCCAGCACGTCAACATATCCCCAAAATGGGTAACGCTCGCGCGGCGATGTCGCTAGGGCGGACGCGGACTCGACGTCTTGCGGGCGGAACGTGGCTCTATCGTACTTCTCTCGCCTGTCGGTATCGCTCAGCACTTCGTAGGCGTCCTGCACTGTCCTGAAATGCTCTTCAGCCCCTGTCTCGCCGTGCATCAGGCCCGCTTGATGCGCTTGCGCCAGCCTGTTGTATGACTCTCGAATCTCCTCCGCGGACGCATCCCTCGGCACACCCAGCGTTTCGTAGTAGTCTTGACTCGATTGCATACAATGGCAAGGTTCTCGGTGCTAGGTTCCAGGTTTGACGTTTTGGTTTTCCCCTAACACCTAGCACCTAACACCTGGCACCTGGGCTTTCCCCTGGCACCTAGTCTTTCCTGGCACCTGCCTCACCCTCAATCAGCGCCGCAGCCAGCAGCGGCAGCATCAGCTCGTGGTGTCCCGTGATCGCATACCCGCGTCCGCCGGATTTTGCGTGGGGCCGCTCCACCACATTGACGCGCGGACGGTAGTGCTGGAGAAAATCGAAGTTCACAGTCGTAAAGTCAGCCAGCGGATTCCCCAGATTGCGCACCGCCGACACGGCTTTGAGAAAAACCTCGGGCATCACCACAGCCGAACCGACATTGAGGTACACGCCGCCATCGTTCAATCCCGCAACCAGGGTGCAGAAGAGCCGGAAATCGTGGTGCGTCGCACGTCCGATGGCGCCCGGATTCGCGGCCGGATGAGTGTGCGGCGTATCGGTCCCCACGGCGACATGCACCGTAACCGGAACAGCGCCGCGGTAAGCCGCCAGCAGCAGGCTGTGGCGGGCGTAGTTCGCGCGGCCAGTTGCCGCCAGCGCCCGCCCCAGCGCCTCGCCGGCGCCGATTCCATCCCGGTCGCCGCACTCGATGGCGTGATTCATTTCGCGGCCTGTCTCTTCCGCCGTGCCAAAGCTGCCATCCGGCAGGACCGACTCGACATCCTCGCTGGTGTGCCCGGCGATGGCAATTTCGAAATCGTGAATCGCGGCAGAACCGTTCATGGAGAATGCAGTTGCGTACCCGCGCTCCATCAGATCCGTGAGCACCGGCGCGAGCCCGCACTTGATCACATGGCCGCCCAATCCCCACAGGATGGGCTTGCGGTTAGCACGGGCTTTTTGAAGCGCCTTCAGCACCGAGCGAAATGCATCGGCCGCCAGAATCTTGGGGAGCGAATCGAGCCACCCCCGTACGCCTGCGCCCTTGGTATATGGCGCCGCGAAATCTTCCACGCGCACTTTTCCCCCGCGCTCGGCAAGAGAAACGGTTCGGAGCCGCGTGAAATCAATGGGCTGGATCTCGTACTTGCTCATCAGGCTCAACTCGTCGACGCGCCCGCAGACACGCTCGAACCTCGCAGGACTTTCCGCAGAGCTTCGGCCGTGTAGCTCTTCTTCGACCGCATCACCTGCTCCGGAGTGCCCGCCGCCACCACTCGCCCGCCGTCTTCGCCGCCGTCGGGACCCAGGTCAATCACCCAGTCCGCCGTCTTCACCACATCCAGATTATGCTCGATCACCACTACAGTGTTCCCCAGAGCGACCAGCCGCTGCAGCACGTCGAGCAGTTTGCGCACATCGTCGAAATGCAATCCCGTCGTCGGCTCGTCCAACACGTAGAACGTGCGGCCCGTCTGGCGCTTGCTCAGCTCCCGCGCCAGTTTAATGCGTTGTGCTTCACCCCCCGAAAGCGTCGTGGAGGACTGGCCCAGATGCACGTAGCCGAGCCCGACGTCGTGCAGCGTTTCAAGCTTGGCCCGAATCTGCGGGATGTTCTCGAGCACCGGCAGCGCATCCTCCACCGTCGTATCCAACAGATCCGCGATCGAGAGACCCTTATACTTCACCTCGAGCGTTTCGCGATTGTAACGCCGGCCATGGCACACATCGCAGGTCACATACACATCGGGCAAGAAATTCATTTCGATGCGCTTCAGGCCGTCGCCCTGGCACGCTTCACAGCGCCCGCCCTTGACGTTGAAGCTAAACCGTCCGGGCTTATAGCCGCGCTCGCGCGATTCCGGAAGCCGCGAATAAAGATCGCGGATCGGCGCAAACAGGCCAGTGTAAGTTGCCGGGTTCGAACGAGGCGTGCGGCCGATGGGCGACTGATCGATGCGGATAACCTTGTCGAGCTGCTCCAGCCCCGTGATCCGGTCGTGCGCGCCTGCTTTCTCGCGCGAGCCGTAGAGCTGCCCGGCCAGCGCACGATACACGATCTCATTAATCAGCGTCGATTTGCCGCTGCCGGAAACGCCCGTCACCACCGTGAGCACGCCCAGCGGAATTTCGACATCAATGTTCTTCAGGTTGTGCTCGCGCGCCCCAAGCACCATCAGCTTCTTGCCATTCGACTGGCGGCGCCCGGGTGGAACCGGGATTTCCATTTCGCCCGCCAGATAACGCCCGGTGAGGGAGGCTGGATTTTTCGTAATCCCCGCCGGCGTGCCCGTGGCCACCAGCGCCCCGCCTAGCCTTCCCGCGCCCGGACCCAGATCGATCACGTAATCCGCGCGCTCAATCGTCTCGGCATCGTGCTCCACCACAATCACCGTGTTGCCCATATCGCGCAAGTGCGCCAGCGTTTCCAGCAGCTTGCCATTGTCGCGCGGGTGCAGGCCGATGGACGGCTCGTCCAGCACATACAGCACACCGCGCAGCTTCGACCCGATCTGCGTCGCCAGGCGAATCCGCTGCGCTTCCCCGCCCGAGAGCGTAGCGGCGGACCGGTCGAGACTCAAATAATCCAGGCCCACTGCCGAAAGAAATTCCAGCCGGCGCCGGATTTCGTCCAGCACTCGTCCCGCAATCTGCATCTCGCGCTCGCCGAACGTCCAGCTCTTGACGGTCAGCAGCGCGCGTGAAACCGGCATCTCCGTGAAATCGGCGATGGAACGTTCCTTCACGCGCACCCCCAGGCTGGACGGCCGCAACCGCTTCCCACGGCAGTCCGCGCATTCAACCGGCGACATGTAATCCGTCAGCCACTCCCGGTAACCTTCCGAAGACTCCTGGAAGGTCTGGTCGAGAATATTCAGGATGCCCGGAAAACCGTTCGTTCCCTCGAGCAGCAGTTTCTGC
>Ga0335078_10018950_pt1 | contig 10238 bp, 8 predicted proteins | sample Lox_Sample_32_FD_206711 | JGI IMG/M metagenome (GOLD analysis project Ga0335078, IMG submission 206711) | Soil microbial communities from Loxahatchee National Wildlife Refuge, Florida, United States - Lox_Sample_3.2 | ecosystem: Environmental > Terrestrial > Soil > Wetlands | place: USA: Florida...
AATGGCCACCTCAGGCCAATTGACGATAGGCGAAAATCCTGTTCCGCCGATCCCGCCCAGGTTGCTGATGCTGAAAACGCCGCCTTCCATCTCCTCCAGCGCGATTTTCTTGTTGCGCGCCTTCTCGGCAAGCTGCGCCACGTCGAGTGCAAGCTGCTCCAGATTCTTTTTATCCACGTCGCGGACCACCGGCACCAGCAACCCGCGGTCGGTATCGACGGCGATGCCGATGTGGCAATATTTCTTGTAGACCACCTCGCCCCGCGCCGTATCGATGCTGGCACCAAATTGCGGAAACACTTTAAGGGCGGCCGCGATCACCTTCAAGGCGATCACGGTAAGAGTAAGCTTGCCGCCTGTCGGTTCCAGGTCCTTGCCATAGCGCTGGCGCAACTCCTCGAGCTGGGTGATGTCGGCCTTGTCGTACTGCGTCACGCGCGGGACGGCGGCCCAGGCGTAACTCAGGTGCTCCGAGGTCTTGCGCCGGATCGACTTCATCGGCTGGCGCTCGATCTCGCCCCAGCGCGCAAAATCGGGAAGGGAAACGGCTGCAACTCGGGTGCCGACCCCGACTGGCGGGGCGAAAGCCGCGCCGCCGGTGATGATCTGCTTGGCGTAACTCTTGAGATCGTCGGTCGATATGCGACCCGCCGGACCCGATCCCGGAACCTCGTTGATGTCGATTCCTAGCTCGCGTGCCTGCCGCCGCACCGAAGGCGCTGCGGGGGCTAGTTGCCTCGGCGGCGGGGGTCCCGTGGGTTCGCTGGCTCCGCCAAGCGGTGCCGATGGCGCTTGCGTGGTCGTGGTGGGAACAGTGAGTGCTGTTTCCGCTGCGGTAACGGCCCCGCCGGGAGCGGCCACCGAGGCATCGGAAATTGCGGCCGGTGAGCGATCGTGCCCATCGACCTTGGTTGGAGGCGCTGCGGTTACAACGGACTTTGGTGGCTCAGGCGGAAGCTCTTCCGCCTTCGGCGCGCCCGGTGCCGCCCGTTTTGCTTCGGCAGCTTTGGCGCCCGCGCCGTCCTCGACGCTCAGGATCGCTTGCCCGACTTTGAGAGTGTCGCCCTCCTTCACCAGAATCTTCTTTACCGTGCCCGCGACGGAAGTCGGCACCTCGATGGTGGCCTTGTCGGTCTCGAGTTCGATCACCGCCTGGTCCTGGCTGATGATGTCGCCTACCGAGACCAGCACTTTGACGAGTTCGCCCTTATCGATGTTTTCGCCCAGCTCGGGCAGTTTGAATTCGGTCAGCATCGCTCTGCCTTTTCCAAGAATGGTGAAGGAATTGTGGATGGTGAATAGTGAATTGTGAAAGAAGTCGTCTCTTCGCTATCCACGCGCTTCTTGGGATTCACCATTACTATTCACCATTCACTATTCAGGAAGTCGCCGGATTCGCCTTCTCCGGATTGATCTTCATCTCCCGGCGCGCTTGTTGCACTACTTCGGGCTTGATCTGCTTTTCGCGCGCCAGCGCTGCCAGCGCTGCCAGGGTGATGAAGCGTTCGTCCACCTCGAAGAAATCGCGCAACGCGGTGCGGCCTTCGCTGCGGCCGAAGCCGTCGGTGCCGAGCGAGGTTAACGGACCGGGCAACCAGCGCGCGATCGAGTCCGGAAGCGCTTTGACGTAGTCCGTCGCGGCCACGATCGGGCCGGTGGCGCCGGCCAGCGCAGAAGTCACGTAGGGCACGCGCGGCTCCTGCGTGGGGTGCAGCGTGTTCCAGCGGTCCACGTCGTGGCCGTCGCGGTAGAGCTGCTTGTAGCTGGTGACGCTCCAGACGTCGGCGGCGACGTCGAACTTCTCCAGCCGCACCTGGGCCTTCAACGCTTCGTTCAGGATGGCGCCGCTGCCCAGAAGCTGGGCACGGAGCTTGGCCTTCTTGTTGGCCGACGCCCGCACTCGGTAAATGCCCTTGAGAATCCCTTCCCGCACGCCCTTGCCTGCCGGCATCGCGGGCATGGGATACGGCTCGTTGGTAAGCGTCAGGTAATAGAAAATGCTCTCTTGCTCGCGGTACATGCGGCGGATGCCGTCCTGAATGATCACCGCCAACTCGTAGGCGAACGCCGGGTCGTAAGCCAGCAGGTTGGGAACCGGATAGGCTAGCAGTTGGCTGTTGCCGTCCTGGTGCTGGAGCCCTTCGCCGGCCAGCGTGGTGCGGCCGGCAGTGGCGCCCAGCAGGAAGCCCTTGGCGCGCGTATCGCCCGCCGCCCAGATGAGGTCGCCGATACGCTGCAGTCCGAACATCGAGTAAAAAGTGAAGAACGGGATCATGTTGAGGCCGTGGGTGGCGTAGGCGCTGCCGGCGGCGATGAACGAGCAAATCGATCCGGCTTCGGTGATGCCCTCTTCCAGAATCTGGCCGTCCTTGGCCTCTTTGTAATAGAGCAGCGTGTCGCGATCCACGGGCTCGTAGATCTGCCCGACGTGCGAGTAAATCCCAACCTGGCGGAAGAGCGCCTCCATGCCGAAAGTGCGCGCCTCGTCGGGCACGATAGGCACAATCAGCTTGCCCACGTCCTTATCGTGCAGCAGCTTCGACAGCAGGCGGACGAAAGCCATGGTGGTGGAAACTTCGTGCCCGTTGGTTCCCTCGAGAAACTCCTTGAACACGCTTTCGGCGGGGAGCGTCAGGGGCTGGGCCACCACCACCCGCGAAGGCACGTAGCCTCCCAGTTCGCGCCTCCGTTCGTGCAGGTACTGCATCTCCGGCGCGTCGTCGCCGGGCTTGTAGAAGGGAGCCTGGGACACCTCCTCGTCGGAGATCGGGATGCCAAAGCGGGTGCGGAAGGCGCTGAGCTCGTCCTCGTTCAGTTTTTTCTGCTGGTGGGTGATGTTCTTGCCCTCGCCGGCTTCGCCCAGGCCGTATCCCTTGATGGTGCGTGCCAGGATCACGGTGGGGGAGCCTTGATGTTCCGCCGCGGCTTTGTAAGCTGCGTAGACTTTTCGCGGGTCGTGACCCCCCAGGCGTAACTTGGCCACCTGCTCGTCGGAAAGGTGCTTCACCAGTTCGAGCATGCGCGGGTCCGTGCCAAAGAAGTGCTGGCGGACGTAGGCGCCGGATTCCACGGTGTACTTCTGGCGCTCGCCGTCCACCACTTCGCCGGCGCGCTGGATCAGCAGGCCGTCGTGGTCCTTGGCGAACAGCGGGTCCCAGTCGGTGCCCCACACCACTTTGATCACGTTCCATCCGGCGCCGCGGAAGACGGCTTCCAGTTCCTGGACGATGTTGCCGTTGCCGCGCACCGGGCCATCGAGCCGCTGGAGGTTGCAATTGATCACGAAGATCAGGTTGTCGAGCTTCTCGCGCGCCGCCAGCGAAATCGCGCCCAGCGATTCGGGCTCGTCGGTTTCGCCGTCACCCAGAAACGCCCACACCTTGGCGCTGGAGGGTTTCTTCAGCCCGCGATCCTCCAGGTAACGGCTGAAGCGCGCCTGGTAGATGGCCATGATCGGCGACAGTCCCATGGAGACGGTGGGGAACTCCCAGAAGTCGGGCATCAGCCACGGGTGGGGGTAGGAAGCGAGGCCACCGCCGGGATTGAGCTCGCGGCGGAAGTTTTGCAGCCTCTCCGCCGGCAGGCGGCCTTCGAGAAAGGCGCGGGCGTAGATGCCGGGTGACGCGTGCCCCTGGAAGTAAACAATGTCGCCCTCGTGTTCGCCGGTGCGGCCGCGGAAGAAGTGATTCATGCCCACTTCCACCAGGGTCGCCGCCGACGCGTAGGTGGAGATGTGCCCGCCGATGCCGTGCGATTCGCGGTTGGCGCGCACCACCATGGCCATGGCATTCCAGCGGATCAGGCTCTTGATGCGCCGCTCCAGTTCCTGGCTGCCGGGGAAGGGAGGCTCTTTCTCCACCGGGATGGTGTTGATGTAAGGGGTGTTGGCGCGGTAGGGCAGGCGAACGCCGTCACGCTCGGCGTGAATCCGCAGCTTCCGGATCAGGTTGGAGACGCGCTCGGGCCCGCCCCGCTCCATCACGTAGTCGAGCGAGTCCAGCCACTCCCGGATCTCGATGGCTTCGAGCTCCGGACTGTCTTTATAAACCGAGTCACTCATCGCCGTTGAATCCTTCTTCGAAGAGCTGTCAGCATCCAGCCGTCGGCCATCAGCTCTAGCCCTCAGCACGCAAAGCCGGGTTCTGGCTGATAGCTGACTGCTGATAGCTGATTGCTGGTTCCCACATCAGCTTAGCCATCTTTAGCCACCCCTGTCAAATCGGCTGTCGCCGTGGTAGTGGTGCCCAAACTGCACCGCTCCCGTCGCCGTAGCGGCGAGTTTGCCTCGTTACATGGCGGCTTTATCTATTCCTGGCTGCACTCGTCGGGAACCCGGGCCAATTCCTTCCTCTGCTCATCATTCATCGTTCATCATTCTCCTTCTCCTCCCACCACCGGCCGGCAAAGAGCTTCGCATGGTGGCGCAGTAAGGCGGGGTCGGGCGGCGGCGCGTCCGGGTCGAAGACGCCGTCCCGGTCCAGCCGGTACTGCATCCGCTCCACGAATCTCGGCCGTCCCAACCGGAATGCGAGCTTTCGCACTTTCCCTTCCATCACTTGGCCTACGACGTGTACCGGTAGAAGTCCGTCGCTCAACGTATCCAACATCAACCGCTCCAAAGTCCAATATCGCCTCCGCTGCACCCAAAAGACCAGCCCGATCCTTCGCCGGTGATCCTTGATCCGAAAATGGACGGGCGATTCGTGACGAGACAGGGGCATCGAGATGGAACAAAACAAGTCAGATTGCGGTTTACATCCCAAAATCCCCGCCCGCCACACCGTCGTCCATACCAGCGCCGCCACCCGCTCGGCTCGCTTCAGATCCGCCGGGTCTTCCGCCTCGAAGGTGTCAATGACTTCCGACCGGATCTGGGCGTATAGGGCGGCAGCCGACCGGTACCCCGCGGCCTCCAGCTTTTCCGGGAGGCGCTCGGCGTAGCGGCCGTGCTTCAAGGCGTTGAGGGACGATCGGGCTTTGCCTTCCGGGGTACGTGGGCCGGTACACTTCTGGGCGTTGCGGCGGTTAGCGGCCAGGAACGCCTCGGTCCGGGTTGGTGACTTGCGCAGCACAGAACCCTCCTTCCGTCGTTCTCGACTTCATTGCTGGGGCCCAATCAAACGAACCGACCCAAGACTAATATCACAGTTTAATATATGTGAAGTTATGTGTCAAGAGGATAAAATCGAGTTCATGTCGGTCGGGCGAAGCGAGAAGGGGTTAATCACCAAGATGCCATCCAGGTCTTGGTTCGCCTGCAAGTCCTCGGTGAGGAGGTACCCGCAGGAAGCCGAGCGAGCCGCAGCCACGATCAAAGAGTCCCAGAACGACAACTGATAGCGGTCCTGAAGGGTCCAGGCTCCCTCAAGAATCCCCTGGTCCACAGCCACCGGCCGCCAGGCGAGCAGGTCGCGGACCTCGGCGCGAGCCTGCGCCCGAGCCCCGGGCCACTTCTGGGTGACCTGGGCGTAAAATTCCTGGAGAACCTGATAACTGATCCGGCCCCGCCGGCTCCTCCACAACTCCGTCCGCCAGGCGCGGGCCGCCTCCTGCTTCTTCAGGTCAGCCGCGTCGAGAGCGTAAATGAGGACATTCGTATCAACGAAGACCGGCGCGGTCATGAACCTCCTCGCGTGACAAGTACCGTCCCTCCGTTTTCAGGAAGGGTTTCCGCGCCAGCGCGCGCCGCATAGCGCGCGCATAACCCTCTTCTTCGAGCATGCGCTCTCTCAGGATGCCGCCCAGCAGACGCGAGACGCTCGTCTCCTTTCGGGCAGCCTCCAGGCGCGCCCACCGCGCGACCTCCGTTTCGAGGGTGACGGTAACATTTCGCAAATGAGATTTCATTACACAAGTATAGTGTATCACGGACTTCGTGTCAACTCTTGCGGCGAGATTTGCGTTGGGTACGAAAGCGCGGATTCTGAAGACGAGCCGCAGGCCTCAACAACGGAGGTCTACGCTACGCTTGCTTCAACCACCTTGCCGTCAGCGCGCATTCTCGCGGTAATAATGGTCTCGCTCATGTTTTGCTGCCTGTCTGGCTGAGATGATCCGAATATGGTCGGCCGCCCCCCACGTGCGGGTCAGGGTAGCTGGTGTGGACGATAAGACCACCCTGCTAGACTAGCTAGAGTATCGTGGAATCGAGTCCCATGATTCCTCTGAATCCCGTGTCGAATGACACCACCTCAAAGCTGTGAAGGAGTGCCAGAGCGGCGATATACGCGTCCGTCCAGAAGCCGGCAGGTCGGGATCCGCCTTGGGTCAGTTTTTTCCAGACGGGTTCGATATCGGGGGGTTCCAGGGCAAAGATGATGCGCGCGTCGCGGGCGAGCTGCTCGTAGACGCGCCAAGCTTCACGCTGACTCAAGACGTCGTCGCCCATGACGCGCGAATTGGTCAACAAGCGAAGAAAGCCCATCTGGGTAACCCGGCAGAACGCCGCGCCGCCCTCGCCGACCGCCGCGAACCAGTCGCGGGCGAGCCCGTGATGGAAATGCCGGTCGGATGCCAGCGCCACCCAGACGTTGATATCAGGCAAGGTGATCTTCGATGTCGGCATTGGTTAGACGCAGGGCTCCCGGATGCTTGGAACGGACGAGAGGAAGGCGGACTTTTTGGCGGCGGACGGTTCGCCTGCCCGCCACCGCCTGTTGCAACGCCTCCTGAACGAACTCCTTTAGACTTGAGCCTCTGAGCGCCGCCGCAGACTTTACCTGGCGAAACAAAGGATCGGGTAGATCAACCGTGGTTCTCATAAAAGCATATTCGCACAAAAGCGCGTGGCGGTCAAATCAATATAATGATGAACTCATGTCCCGTACAGGTAGCGAGGATGATTGGCGGAGTCATCCTCGATTTCATCAGAGACGGGCTGGGTGCCGAGCTGAAGAATCGCATCCGTACTGGCGAGTTCTGCCTTTTGCTGAGTCTTGGGGCGGCCTGTGGCAATATCGGCGCGTCCGCGCCGGATGACCGCCATGACGCGCAACTCCTCGGTGATTTCCTCGATCGAGGCATCCTCCGCAAGTCTCTGGAGAGCGTCGATCACCGCCTGCTTGTCGGTCATGGGTCAGATAGTAGCGCTTCGGGATGCCCAGCGCAAGAGGGGAGTTGAAGTGGACACGTCACTCGTCGAGCGGGTTTGCGCACTGGGAGGCCGCGGGAGTTGAAGGAGGAGCCGCAGACCCAAGAAGCGGGTCTGCAATGCCACGCCGTAAAATCTTGTTTTTTTTTAGCAACATTTTTTCGGAGCATGTCTCCGAGGCCGCTTAAAAACAGGGTTTCCACGCCTAGAATGTCTACTGGAGGCGGGTGTTCCCTTTCGTTGTTTTGGTTGCGGCCACAAGGCCGCGCCTTGTCTGCATTGTTGTAGGATAAGAAGATTCGCACGGTCTCTACCCTTCCGCGGGCATCAGATTTTCACAATCCTCAGGCCAGGGAACGCCGCCCGGTAGAGCCGATCATCGAGGGTAAGAAGTTGGAAGCCCTTCTGTGCGGCGTGCGCGCCGATCACAAAGTCGGCGAGAATGCGTCGTGGCCCGGAATCGCCGTGCTCCCTGCGGCGGGTAGCGTAAGCCTGGAACGCCCGGCCAGCAGCACGCCAAACGGCCTCGTCGAGATCCCAATCGATCATAATGCCCGTGTCTTCAAAGAAAGAGTTAAGGAACGCCTCGTCGCGCCCCGGACAGGCCATCAACTCTGCGAAGACCGGCGCGGCGATGATCAATCCACCGCGCTCCAGTGCCGCATCCAAAGCCGATTGGGCTGCCGAACTGAGGCTCGGGTCCTTGTCCCAGAGAGCAACGATGATGTTAGTGTCGACGACGGTAATCATTGCCCACGCAACTCACGAACCCAGCGGCGAACCGCCTTTCGTCCGGAAGGAATTCCCGGGTTTCCGATGCCGCAATATTTCCCAAACGGACTCTCGGCCCTCAGAGGCCGGATGCGGACCCCGGTACTGTCGCTGTCGAAGAGCAATCGGTCGCCGGGGCCTACGCCCAGGGCGCGACGAATATCCCGTGGCACGGTAACCCGCCCTTTGCTCGTGATACGCGCTTGTTTCTGCACGACTGAAACCTCCTCGCATTACTTTACAACAACGCTTCCTACTTTGCGAGCGCCGTCCACACATAGGAGGGCGGCGTTTCTTTGGGCAGACCTTAATTTGCTACACCGATACATTAGAAGCGGCACTGGGTGCTGTCCCAGTTTCCCGGCATGTCATCCTCGCAGCGAAGGACCTCGCTTCGAATCTTTCGTTTCAAGACCAAAGCGAGGTCCTTCGCTGCGCTCAGGATGACATGCTGGCTGAATGAGGACAACACCCGGAGCCGCTGGCCATTGCAAATAATCAGGTGTTATACGACACTAGCCGCAGCCGAGACCATGAGTACCCTGGGGTGACTTTTGGCAGAGCGGAAGGATAGGGTGATCCATTGGCTCCTGGATGGAGACCCGGCTATTCGTTGGCCGGCCTTGCGGGATTTGGTCGGGGCGCCAGAACGCGCCGTCGAGCGTGAGCGGCGGAAGGTGGCGCGCGATGGCTGGGGGGCGCGTCTGCTCGCGAGGCAGGACCCGGAAGGCACATGGGGTGGCGGGCTCTACTCGCCGAAGTGGATCTCCACCACCTACACGATGCTCATGCTCCGTGACTTCGGTCTGCCTGCCACCAACCGGCAAGCGCGAAAGGCCTGCACACTCCTCCTCGATGGCGGCCTCCAGTCCGACGGCGGTGTCGCCTACGGCACCTGGGCAAAATGGACGCGCCGAGGCGAGACGTGCGCTACGGGGATGATCCTCTCCCTCCTCTCGTATTTTCAGTATGAGGACGACCGTCTCGACACCATTGCCGGCCACCTGCTGGCGGCGCAGATGCCCGACGGGGGCTGGAACTGCCAGCGCCCGCGCGGCGCAACCCATGCTTCGGTCCATACCACCATCAGCGTGCTCGAGGGCTTGCGACAGTACGAATTACTGGGTGGACGTGAAGTGGAGGCCGCGCGCACGGCGCAGCGCCGCGGGCGTGAGTTCCTCCTGGTACACCGGCTGTTTCGCTCCCACCGCACCGGCGAAGTCATCAAGCCTGAATTTACTCGCTTCTCTTTCCCGCCCCGATGGCACTACGATATCCTCCGCGCCCTGGATTACTTTCAAGCCGTCAACGCGCCTTGCGACCCGCGCCTGACCGAGGCCATCGACATCGTCCGAAGCAGGCAGGGCAAGGACGGGCGCTGGCCGGCGCAACACTCGTACGCGGGGAAGACGTATTTCCAGCTTGAACGCCTCGGCGGGCCGAGCCGCTGGAATACTCTGCGCGCGCTGCGGGTGCTGAGGTGGTGGGACCGAGGGAGCGCGACGCGAGAAGAGTGAGGCACATTGCCGGCGCCCACGCTGTGCTCAAAGCAGGCCGAGCTTTGCCAGCACGATGGCGAGGCAAATGATGGAGAGTGCTGCTCCACCGAAAATCATCCCGACCGCGCGCCTCCGCAAACCAGCCGTGACTTGTTTTTCCGTCTTGCTGGAAATCAGAAACACTTTTTCGTTCGTGCCCTTCGTAATCAGGTTGCGATCGTATTCGTCCCGAGGACTCGGATTCTCGACGCAGGTGCCGGATACATCGTAGGACGCTCCGGGTACCAGGCAGTATTCGGTGAGGCGATACTGCCCGCTGGCGGCGTCGAACGTTCCTAGCCCACCTATCGAACCCTGCTGGTTCGGCTGCATCATGGCCGCGAATTGGCGCGCTGCGCCCCGTTGGCCGGCCATCTCCTCCGCGCGCTGGATACCCTCCATGAACTCCGGGCTTCCGGGAGGATGCCGAAACGCCTCCAGCGCCGTCTGGCGTGCCTGTTCCTTCTGCGGATCGGATTGCGGTCCCATGGCCTCGAGCCGCTCTTTCATCTTTGGGGCCATCATGGTCATCATCTGGGCCATGAACGTCGGGGTGCCGGGCGTGTGCTGAAACGCGTCCAGCAGTGCCTGGCGTTTCTGCTCCTTGGCGGGATCGCCCAGGGGACCGACGAACTCCAGTCCGCGTTGGGCCAGGTTCCCCGCCCAGTGCACGTCGGCCTGAGTGACGTACTGCAGCAACTCGTGTTCGGTGGCCCCGGCGCCTGCGGCACTGCTCCCGCTCCCCGTCTTGCGCTGGGCCGTCTGGGGCAGATCGAACTCTGCCTTGCGCGGGTCCACCAGCACTTTGCCTCCTCGGTCGGTGAGGTAAAAGCTCGCAC
>Ga0335078_10018951_pt1 | contig 10238 bp, 15 predicted proteins | sample Lox_Sample_32_FD_206711 | JGI IMG/M metagenome (GOLD analysis project Ga0335078, IMG submission 206711) | Soil microbial communities from Loxahatchee National Wildlife Refuge, Florida, United States - Lox_Sample_3.2 | ecosystem: Environmental > Terrestrial > Soil > Wetlands | place: USA...
TCGTGCTGATGATCGCCGTTTTCGTCGCGGCGATCCTGCTCCCGTTCCCGTCGCGCCGCGCGACTGGGGGCTCGTCATGAGCGCCACCGAGGAACGGTCGTGGACCGCGGCGGTGCGCGAGCGCGCAGTCGCCACGCTCCCGCCCGACAAGCTGCTAGCCGACAAACAGCCGTCATACGTCGCGTCGTGGATCTACGTGTTCGGGGTCCTGTCGCTGAGCTCGCTCGCCGTGATCATCCTCTCGGGAACGATCCTCGCGCTGAAGGGTCCGGGGTGGTGGCACTTCACGGGTATCGGGCGCTTCTTCAACAGCATCCATCTGTGGTCGGTCGAGCTGTTCTTCTTCGTGATGGTCATCCACCTGTGGGGCAAGTACTTCATGGCCGCCTGGCGCGGAGGCCGCAAAGCCGTGTGGATCACCGGGGCGATCACCTTCCTGGTCGCGATCCCGTGCGCGCTGACCGGCTACGTCTCCCAGCAGAACTTCGACGCCCAGTGGATCTCCACTCAGGCCAAAGACGCGATGAACGCAGCGGGAATCGGCTCGTTCTTCAACCTGCTCAACTTCGGGCAGATGTACAGCTACCACATCCTGCTGCTGCCGGCGGCCGTGGTGGCGATCGTCATAGGCCACATACTGCTCGTGCGCAAACACGGCGTCGTGCCACCGTTCAAGGTTCCCGCGACCACGTCGCGGGCCAGCACTGACGCTGCCGGTTCCGACGCGCAGGAGTCGGTGTCATGAGCCGCCGCGAGCGCCTCGCCGAGGACGACAGCTACCGCGAGTGGAAGGGCGGCTATCGCTCGTACGACATCGTCAAGGAGGCGTGCATCGCGTTCGGCGTGGTGCTCGCGCTCGCCGTGGTGTTGACGATCCTGTTCTCTTCGCCGGACGAGAAGCCCAGCACCGTCCAGTCCTGGGCGCGCACGAACCCGGTCGATTTCGTGACCACGGCCGCCACCGAGCTCGACGGCTCCAGCGGTACCGGCGGCTACGGACCTCCGTACAACCACGCGTCCGAGGGCCAGCACATCCTGTTCATCCGTCCGCAGAAGTGGTTGGGGGTGAGCCATCCGGTCAACAGCGCACAGGACTTCGTGCTGGCGCCGCTCCGCTCGATCACCGGCCAGCCGGCGCTGCAGGCCGCGGTCACCGCCTACGAGTCCGCGTCATCCGACCAGCAGGCGAAGTGGACCACCGCATACGAGAACGGGCTGACCAAGGCGGTCGCGACCGCACGCGGCTCGATCATCGTTCCCGGCGGCGGCTACGGTCCGCTGCCGACGATAATGGGCGGGCTGCTCGGGTTCGCCCAGAGCGGGGGCCTCGACGGCGCGCTTCTGAGCAGCCGGCAGTTCTACCAGACCGACTACACCAAGGCGCTCCTGTTCATGGCTGACGGGAGCGTGCTCTCGGACCGTGCTCAGGCCGAGCATCTGCTCGGGGGGCAGTGGGGGATGATGAACGAGACCGGCGGCTACCCCGGGCAGGTGTGGCTGTGGCTCTACACGTTCTGGTATCAGATCAAGCCGTTCTCGACGTCGGCCAACGCCGACATCCTGGTCATGGCGATCATGGGCGTGCTCAGCCTCGCGCTCATCCTGATCCCCTTCATTCCGGGGATCCGCGACATCCCTCGCTGGATCCCCATCTACAAGTTGATCTGGCGCGACCACTACCGCTCGCTCGGAACCTAGCTCTCCGGTCGAGTGGATTCCGACACGAATACGGTCCCGAGGACTATCTCGGCGCGCGGGGGACGCCGAGAGTGGAGCTGTGACCTCCGCTGGCCTGCCTCAACGGGGCTGAGCAAACTCCTCGGGTCCGGCGCCGCTTAGACGTCGACGAGCTTGTGGTCGAGCGCGTAGCGGACCAGCTCCGACCGAGATCCGAGACGCAGCTTCTGCTGGATGTGGGCGCGGTGGGTCTCGACCGTCCGCACCGACAGAAACAGCTGTTCCGCTATCTCGGCGTTCGTGTGTCCGAGCGCGATCATCCGCAATACCTCGACCTCGCGCTCTGACAGCCCATCGGGGAGACCGGGCGGTGGCTCGGCGGCGACGCGCGCGCCGAGCCGCGGGTTGAGATACGTGTCGCCCGCCGCGGCGCGGCGGATCGCCTCGACCAGTTCCGACTCGGCGGACTCCTTGAGCACGTAGCCGAGCGCGCCCGCGCTCAACGCGTGGCGGGCGTAGGCCGGCTCGTCCTGCATCGTCAGCACGACGATCTGGGTTCCCGGACACTCGGCGCGGATCTCGGGGATCCCGTCGAGGCTCGACCCGCCCGGCATGTTCAGGTCGAGAACGAGAACGTCCGGATGGTGACCGCGCACGTACCGGCGGGCGCCGTCGAGATCGGATGCCTCGGCCACGACCTCGAATCCGTCCGCGGCGTCGAGCACCTGCCGTAGTCCTCTGCGGACGACGGCGTGGTCGTCCGCAATCACGACGCGAATCGTTCCCTGCGACTGAGCGCCGCCGGAGCCCGCCGTGTCGATGGGGGGTTCGGTTTCGGGCATCGGCGTCATCGTAGTGCCGCCTGGTCCCGGGACTCCAGGTAGGGCGCCAGGTATTTGGCGATGATCTTCATCGGCGGCGCCGCCGTCGGCGCCTCACTGACCTCCGAGCTCGAGCCGTGTCCCCCCGTGACGTGTGCGCTCAGATACAGCGGCCTCGGACCGCCGAGCAGAGCGCCGTGGAGCACGGGTTTGAACGGCGCCGGCTCGATCGCCGCGCCCGCGAGCGCGGCGATCGCCTCAGCGGCCGTGTCGGCCTGCTGCGCGGCGATCCCGCCGAACTTGATGGGGAAATCGGTCGCGTCGCCGGCGGCGTATACGCCCTCGATCCCCGTCACCTTGCAGTGGGTGTCGATCGGGACGAAACCGTTGTGGGCGTGGAGCGGAACACCGGGCAGCGACGGGCCGAACAACTGCGGCAGCGCGACGACCCGGTCGACCATCAGGTTGCGCGACCCAGGGTTGATCGATACGCGGCCCGCGGCAGGCGTCTCGCAATGAGCGGACGGAATGAACAGGATGCCGTTGTCCACGAGCAGCTTCTCGACGGCCTCGCTCGCCTTTGAGCCGAATACCGCCAGGGGAGCGTCTTCGGGAGTCGCGAGCGTGACCGACATGTCGACGTTCATGTCATAGGCGCGCCGGGCGGTCATCAGTGCAAGCTCGTACAGCGGCAACGGCCACGGCATCGGCGTCGGGCTGATGAACGCCAGCTTGTGCACGTAGCCTCCCTCGACGTCCTGGATCAGCCCGTGGAGCTGCTCGTCGAGCCGGCTGTCATCGATCGTCAGGGCATGCTGGAACCGCGGCTTCAAGGTTGCCCCGGGCGCGAGCAGCAATGCGTCGTACTCGAGCTTTTCACCCGCTTCGGTGTGCACCGTGCGCTGGTCGGGGTCCAGCCATTTGAATGCGTCCTTGACGAGGTCGATACCGATGTCCCGACTGATGTCGTCGAGCGGATAGCGGCGCGCCACGCTGTAGCCGAACGGTTCGCGAACCCTCATCGGGCGGTAGACGAACTCGGTCGCGGGCGCCAGCAGGGTGGTGGCGACGCGCTCGCCCGCGAGCTCGCGCAGTGCAAGAGCCGCTTCGAGGCCGGCAACGCCGCCGCCGACGATGAGGACTCTGAATGGGGTGTTTGTACTCGGATTCATGCGCCCAGACTACGTTCGGACCTTACCGCCGCCAGCCGCGCAGGTCCGAACTGTTGCTTCGGAAAACTACGTAGGTTGGGGCGCCGCGGCTGAATCTGACGGCCGCGCCGGTGCGGTGTCGGGGTCGGGCTCCCCCGCGCCCGAGGTCGATCCTCGCTCCGGGCACGACGAAGAACAGCGGCACGAGCCGAAGCTGACCGGAGCGGCCCGCAAAGACCACAGGTTCCGATCAGTGCCAGGACGCCAAGCTTCATTCCCCGGCCCCTGGTCCGCTGTTGCTAGGGCCGAGCAGGCGCGGGACCGCCCGGCAGCACGATCCGCCGGCCCGTGACGGCCCATGCGCGAATCCGCATCCAATGCGCCTTGTGCCCGGGAGTCCACGTCTCGAGGCCCAGATGCTCGAGGCGCCGCAGTTCGCTCGCGCTCGTGATCTCTTCGGTCATGCCGACGATGATGACGCTCCAACCCGTGCGCGAGTCGGGGTCGATCCCGTCGATCTCGAACGCCGCGTTGCCGTTGACCAGCATCGCATGGAACTTCGATCCATCGGCGGTTCGGAAGACGACCGACTGTGATCGTTCATCGAACACGTAGTTGACGGGACGGATGACGGGCGAGTCCATCGCGACCGCCAGGCGTCCGAAGCTGTTCGACGCGAGCAACTGCAGGCAGTCCTCGCGCGGAAGGACGACCATTTCGCTCGTCGGCTCTTCGGGAAGCGGCGTGCCTACTTCCGCCCCTTGCGGCCGGACGTCAATCGATTCGTCTGAAGAGTTGGAGAACATGCCGCCACCGTACGGCGCTCGGCATTCGATGACAGCCGAATAAACCCGCGGCGGGCTGCACAGAACTACGGACCCTCGTCGCGCGCGCCCGCGGGTGACATAGCCGGAGAGCGCATTGCGGCGGAATCCGGGAAATCGCTGCGGTTTTTCCACGAAGGCCGTCGGGCGAGGACGGATGGTCGCCCGTTTCGTGAAACCGAACATACCCGCGACAAGCCCGAGTTATTGGGTCCAACCGTCAAGGAGGAACACCATGTCAAGGAAAGTGTTCGATATTCTCGCCAGCAGCGCCGGCATCGTTGTTGTCGTCGTCCTGGTGATTGCAGGTGGTCTGCTGACCTGGGGTCACGTGTTCGCAAAGAACAACGTTCACCAGCAGCTGGCCCAGCAGCAGATCTACTTCCCGCCCAAGGCGGCGTTCGATCATCCCAAAGCAGGTACCGAGATCACGGCGTCGATGATCCCGTCGGTCTCGAAGTACGCCGGGCAGCAGCTGCTCACCGGCGAGCAGGCCAAGACCTACGCGGATGACTTCATGGCGGTGCATCTTTCCGAGATGCCGTACCGCGGCGTTTACTCGAAGGTCAGCGCGGCGGCGCTGGCGAATCCGAAGAACACCCAGCTGCAGAGCGTGGTGCAGACGGTGTTCCGCGGCACGACCCTCCGCGCCATGCTGCTCAACGCGTACGCGTTTTCGATGATCGCCACGATCATGTTGTGGGGCGCGATCGCATCGTTCATCGCGGCGGCCCTCATGGCGGTGCTCGTCGGGCTCGGCTTCTGGCACGCCCGGCAGACCGAGGAAGATGAGCGGATTCTCGCCCCGAAGGCCAAGGCGGTTCCAGCCTCCTCCTGACGATCGATCCGACGACATTCGGACCCAGGAAGCGACGACGCCCTTGCCGGCTAACCCGGCGAGGGCGTCGCCCGTTGTGTAGTCAAATCGCAAGTCGGAAAGGTGAACCGATGACAACATCCCTCAACGGCGAGGACAAGCAACTGGTGGATCTGGTGACCGCGGTGCTCGTGGATCCGAACATACACACCGATGCTCGCATGCGCCTCGACCAGCAGATCAGCGAGATCCTGCGATCAGCGGACGGCGATGTGTACGGCCGCTCGACCCGCGAGGTCCAGGCCCGGGCGCAAGCGCCTCACCCGACGCACAAGCGCCGGGTCCATAGCGCGCCGGAGGTGCTCGCCTCCGTGCTCGTCGATCCAAACCTGCACACGGACGCGCGGATGCGCATTCACCAGGAGATCGAGGAGATCCTCCGCGAGGCGTCAGCGAATGCCGCGGCGCGGCCGTCTGGAGCGCCTCGGGGCTAGATGAGCGAGCGCCTCGAGCTCGAGCTGGGCGACAAGAGGACGGTCCGCACGGGCGTCCCGGCCAAAATACACCGGGTCGACCGGCCCCGGGACGTTGGTTACGATCGCGGTGCCCTTCCCGCTGAAGAGATCGACGATCCGCCGCTCGACCGGCCCGGGGGCGAGACCGGTGGCGCTCGGGAGCGCGTAGGAGATCGGTCCGCCGCGACCGTCTTTGATCTCGGTCATCCGCTTGTGTACCTGCGTCAGGCGTCGGTAGCTCCGGCTCACGCCAACGGGAAGCGGCAGGAAAACGAGGCCGAACTTGGGCGCAGCGGCAGGCGGGCTTTCGACGACGCGCCGGCGAAACGCGGGTAGCGGTCGACGAGTCGGCTCTGGATGATCTGCTTGACGAGTTCCCAATCGGGGGGCTCGTCGAACAGCTCGACGGCGTTGATCACCATCAGGTTCGCCGGCCGATGGTTATGAAGCCACGCGGTATCGGCGGTCGAGCGGCGGGCGCTCAAGCGCACGCCTTCCTGATCAGCTGCGGGCCGCGAGCGTGATCAGCAGCGCCATGCCGTAGGCCACCGTCAACGTGCCGACGATCCAGAGCCCGCGATCGATGCGTCGCCGGGTCTCGGTGCTGGGGTCGCGGTCGTGGAGCACGCCTCGGATGCCGAGCAGCCCGTGAATGGTGACCGCGATCAGAAAAGCGGCCTCGAGCACGAAGATGATGGGGTTGCCGATGTAGCTGAGCACCTCGGCGTACGTCCGCAGCCCACCCTTCTGGTGGACAACGAAGTGCTGGGCGACGATGTGCATGGTCGCGAGCACCACCAGCGCCATCCCGGTTCCGGCCGTCCAGTGCCACACCCGGCTGGAGCGCCCGCGCCGGTATACCTCGACGCGAGACTCCGCGGGCGGCGTTTGCTTGGGGGCTTCGAGCACGCTCATGACAGCGCTCCCAGAACGTGGAGGGCGGCGAAGATCACGGCGATGGTCCCGATCACGGTTCCCGCCCAGAACATCGCCCTTTCGCGGGTGACGGCGATCCCGCTGCCGACGAACGCGACGCGGATGCCATTGATCCCGTGGAACAGGACCGCCGCGATCAACACCACCTCGAACGCTAGGAAGCTCTTGGCCGTCACCACGCTGAGGAAGCTGCTCCAGGCAGAGGAGCCGATCAGGAGCATCGACAGCACGCCCAGGTGCAGGTAGAGGTAGAAGACGATCACCAGACCGGTGACGCGGTGCAGCGCCATGGCCCGTCCTCCGTGGCCCCGCCCGCGGGGATCGAGCCACCCGCTCTCGCCCGGGCCTGGGCCCTTGTGGCGGATCGGGCCGGGCTGCTCGCGTTCAGCAGTGCCGGGAAGTTCATCGGTAGCGCTCATCGCTTGCCCTCCTTGTCGTCGGGGCCACCGAACATCAGCTCGCGCCGCAGGGCCATGATCCGCTCGGCGGGGATGGCGTCGGCGGGACAGGCGCGTGTGCACTCGAGGCCGACGTGGCAACGCCACACGCCCTCGGGGCGGCTCGCCCAGGCGAGAACGTCGTCACGCTTGACACCTCGAGGCTCCTCGAGGAGCCGCTCCGCCGCGGCCAGGGCGGCCGGACCTACGTAGTCGTGCGAGGTTGCCGCGACCGGGCAGGCCGACAGGCATAGCCCACATTCGATGCAGTCCTCCAGCCGCACGAAGTCGACCGCCGGCGGCGCGGCGCGGTGATGGTGATGAAGTGGGTGATGGTGAAGCGGAACCGGACTCGGAAGGTCGAGCATCACCTCGTGCCCGCCCTCGAGGTGCAGCTCGCCGTCCTCGCCGTCCTCGCCGTCGGCCGAGAAACCGCTCGAGCGGATGATCGGGTGCTCGTGGGGGAAACGCCTGAAGAAGCCGTTCATCTCGACGACCAGGTCGGTGAGGACCGGGAGATTCGCGAGCGGCTCGACCGTGATCTCCTCACCGTGATCCTGGACCGAGCACACGCAACCGAGCGCCTCGCGGCCGTCGACCTGCATGCCGCAGGTACCGCACGAAGCGTGCAGGCAGGAGAACCGCAGCGCCAGCGAGGGGTCCTTGTGCTGCTTGATCCAGCGCAGCGCATCGAGCACGGTCGTGTAGGGGCCGACCGGGACCTCGAATTCGTCGAAGCGCTCGCCGCCGTCGCCGCGCTTGTATCGGTAGACGCGGAAGCGGCGGGTGTCGTCCTGCCCGGTCTGCGTCACGGTCGGGCCGCCGGGGGGAGGTTTCTCTTCGCTCATGGCCGTCTCCTCATGCTGCGACCGCTTCGGAGTAGTAGGCGGTGTGCGGCAGCAGCACCGTCTGGTGGGTCCGGCACGGCTCGTCGACGCCGAGCTTGCGGCAGACCACGTCAGCGCAGAGTTCGGCCATCCCCCGCAGCGTGGTGGCCTTCCCGCCGGTGATCGTGACGAACCCTTCGATGCCGTCCTGGTTGGCGTGATCGAAGGTCTGGAACGTGCGGGACAGCTCGCGCCCGGTGGCCGCGCCGGCGGAGCCGACCAGCGGTCGCGCCGCCGCCCATGCCGCCCGGCGCTCGGCGTGGCGGAGCGCCGGGATCAGCTTCGAGCCCTCCGCGTACATCCGCTCGACGTGGTCCTCGGGCACCGAAAGATCGTCGGGGTCCTCGACCACCCACGAGGTGGTGCCGATGATCGACAACCCGCGCTGGGGGACGACGATGTCGCCGTCGCCGGACTTGTGCATCCGGTTGATCACCATGTTGCAGTACCGGCCGCGGAGTGCGAGCAGGACCCCCGGGGAGGGCGTCATCGGCACCTGAGCGCCGGCCATCGCCGCGACTCTCTCCGACCACGGGCCGGCCGCGTTGACGACGAGATCGGCGTGGATCTCGCCCTCCTTGCCGGTCACGTGGTCGTGGACGGCGGCGCCGGTGACGACCCCGTCGTGCGCGAGCAGCCCGATGACCTCCATGTAAGGACGGATGTCCGCGCCGTTGTGGCGCGCGGTGGCGAAGAACCGCAGGATCAGCCGCATCGGGTCGACGGTCGCATCCGGGACGCGCACCGCGGCTTTCAGGTCGGGGTTCAGGTTGGGCTCCAGCCGAAGCGCCTCCGCCGCACTCAACCGCTGCACCGGGATCCCCGCGCCGGTGCATCCCTCGATCAGAGGCTCGATGTACTCGAGGTCCTCGTCACACACGGCCACGAACAGGCCGTCGTTGCACTCGAAGGTGCCGGGGGCGATCCGCTTGAGGATCATGTTCTCGCGAATGCACTCGACCCCCGCCTCGCGGTCGCCGACGGCGTACCGCGCGCCGCTGTGGAGGAGCCCGTGGTGACGGCCGCTCGTCCCCGAGGTCACCTCGCCGCGTTCGACGAGCGTCACGCGAAGGCCGCGGAGAGCCAGATCGTGGGCAAGGCCGCCACCCGTGGCGCCTCCGCCGACGATCAGTACGTGCGCGTCATGTTGAGGGTGCATTCGCTCCCCGACCTCATCTGTGTCGTGCGAGCCGGGAGCCCGCCCTTTCGACACCAGCCACGATCGCGACGAACAGGTTGGCGATCGCGAATACGAGAAGGCCAAATCCGACCGCGCAAAGGATGCCGACCGTCACCGGGCCCAGTGCGATCGCAAGGAGAAGGGCCGGGATTGCCATTGCGAGACAGGCAACAAGCCAAAGTGCCAGTTTCATCGTGAGTCACCTCCAGCGGTGCCTGAGAGCCGTATGCCGGTCAACGTAAAGCGCGGTGGCGGACCCGGAATCCGTGCTACCGCGTGATCTCGCTGCACGAGACTACGGTCCGGCTGGCCGGCATCCGTAGAAAGTCGCAGCCACCGCACACGTTTCCCGCAAGTGGAACCGGGGCCAGCCTCGTTGTTGCGCCCCGCGACATAGGCGAGCCTCTGTGTCGAGCCATGCGATCGCTTCACCCTGTCCAGATCGAGGCGATGGATCTGCGTCGCTTCGGCGGCGGCATCGACGCCCGCTGGCTCGTGGTCTCGGAGAAACCGGCGTTCTTCCAGGCGACCAAGCGCGTTCACAACTACCTCCACGGGTTCGACGGGGACGGACGCGGCCTGAATGAGGCCCAGCGCGCGATCTTGCGGGCTCCGAGCAGCGTGGGTGCGCTGTGAACGGCGGCTACCCAGTTCAGTTCACGGTCGACTATCCCGATCGCGAGCTCAACCGTCTCAGCTCCGCACTCAGGATCTTCACGGTCATCCCGATCGCGATCGTTCTCGGCGCGATCAACGGCTATACCGCGCAATACGGTGGGCACGGCACGACCGGTGCGACCACCGTGGTTGTCGGCGGCACCGGCCTGCTGTTCCTGCCGCCGCTCCTGATGATCGTGTTCCGGCAGAAGTACCCGCGCTGGTGGTTTGACTGGAACCTGCAACTGCTGCGGTTTGCGAACCGGATCGGCGTCTACCTCGCGCTCATGGACGATCGGTACCCGTCGACCGAGGACGAGCAGAGCGTTCACCTCC
>Ga0335078_10018952_pt1 | contig 10238 bp, 10 predicted proteins | sample Lox_Sample_32_FD_206711 | JGI IMG/M metagenome (GOLD analysis project Ga0335078, IMG submission 206711) | Soil microbial communities from Loxahatchee National Wildlife Refuge, Florida, United States - Lox_Sample_3.2 | ecosystem: Environmental > Terrestrial > Soil > Wetlands | place: USA...
GGAGTTCTTCGGCCAATCCAGAGTCCAGTTTGCGAAAAATCGCCATTATCGAGATTTGCGGCTGCCAATTCAGAACCGTCGGCAGACGATGCAACACAAAACCAAGAACCGGGAATGCTATTGGAAATCCATGTGACCCCCGAACCGCTCGAAGTGTAGGGCGGCAGTCGCGATCCAAGTAATCTCCGAGTTTGTTGAAGTAAAAGCCTTATCAACAGATGCAGCCGCGAGGGTGGTTCCGTCCGCAGAGGAAACCACCGAAACCCACCTATTGCTTGGTGAACCGCCGGCATCCCAAGTCGATCCCGAATTGGTGGAAACATAGACAAGACCATGCAAGACCGCGGCGATGAGTGTGTTGACCATGAACACCGCACTATTGGATGGTTTGGCGGATCTACGGAAACAGGACGACACGGTAGAAGAGTTGCGGGAAAGCGGCCGCATTGGAATCGGTTGTGGTCACGACACCATTGGTCGGAAAGATGAGCTTGCCCAAGTCGGTCCAGTTGCTTTGAGTCAGATCGGTCGAGTATTGCAGTTGATAGGTTTGACCCGCCACCGCGCTCCAGGTGAGCGTGACCGCGCCGTTCGTGATCGCCACCGCCTTGAACGCCGCCGGCATGGGGACGCTCAATCGGAAAATTGTTCCCAACCCGTTCGCGCCGCCGGTTGAAGTCGTGCCGTAGAAATTGTTGTCCGGGCCTTGAACCAAAACCCCGGCCGGGTAGGAACCGTCGGCGTTGTTGAAGAAAAAAAGGTTGGTGAAAATGCCGCCGGGCGTCACTTGAAAGACCGTGCCATAATAACCAGCAAAAGCGCTATACGAACCGAGGGTGGTTCCGTAAAAATTCCCATCACTACCTTCCACCAATCCGGCATAAGGCCAGCCGCCGTCCCAAGCAGTGAATGTATATAATGGCGGCAATGACGGAAGGGAGGTCCCGTTGGTGCTGATTCTAAACAGGGTGCCAAAACCCTGCGAACCTCCGTTGAAGGCTGCGCCGTATAAATAACCGTCCCGCCCTTGCGCCAGCCCAGCGTAAATAAAACCACCGTCGTCGCCGCCGGTGAACCGATAAAGATTGGTGAATGTCCCCTCGGGACTCATCGCGAAAATTGTGCCATAGCCGGGGACGGACCCAGCGATGCCCCGGCCACCCCAGCGTGTGGTGCCATAAAAACTGCCATCCTTCCCGAGCACCAACCCCCCGGAAGAGTAAGCGCCGTTGGTGTTGCTAAATAGGAACGGAGCCGTCACCGCGCCGTCGGCGGCCAGTTCAAAGACGGTGCCATAGCCGCGACCGCCATAACTGGCGTTGGTAGTCCCACCAAAATCGGCCGTGCCGTAAAAGTTGCCGGCGCCGTCCGCCACCAAGGCGGCAGCGGGCGATGAGCCTTGCCAGGGATTGTTCGTGCCCGTGAAGGAAAACAAATTGGTGAACGCGCCGTTGGTCGTAATTAGAAAAATCGTGCCCCAATTGCTCGCTCCGCCGGCCCAAGTCGTTCCGTAAAGAAATCCGCGGTTCCCCGGCGTCAACGCGGCGTAGGGGGTTGCGCCGTTGGTGCCATTGAATGAAACGAGTGAAGTGAAGACGCCGCCCGGCGTCAACTGGAACACCGTGCCGAGATTTTTCGCACCGCCCGCGGTGGTTGTGCCGTAAAAATTACCGTCCGCGCCCAACACCAGCCCGGCATAAGGAGAGGCGCCAGGACAAGCTCCCCCGGGGCCGGTAAATGAAACCAGGTTAGTGAATATCACTTCACCCTGCACTGCTACCGTGATCAGGCACATCACCGGGATACTTGTTGCCAGCAGGAGAAATCTGAATAACTTCATTGAGGTCATTTTGTCTTTCTCATGCGAACGTTATCTACATTATCTGTCCCCTTCAAGCATGAAACAATCATGTGACACACTGGAAGTTGCCCGCACGTTGTCGGGATTGTTTCTCCGGCATTGACCTGCAGCGGCGGTTTTGCTATTCTCCATCCGTCTGCGCCATGAAGACCGCGCTGAACCAGCATGTGCTTGTGTTGAACCGGTTGTGGCAGGCGGTCAACGTCTGCACCGCCCGGCGTGCCCTCACGCTGCTATTTCAAGGCCAGGCGCAGGTCGTCGTCAATGCCGAAGACGGCTCGTTCCGCACCTTCAATTTTCAGGAATGGCAGGACCTCTCCGGAAACGCGCCGCATGAGGAATCCGTTCGGACCATTTCCTTCCGCATCCGCGTGCCACGCATCATCCTGCTGCTCATTTATGACCGGCTGCCGAAGAAGGAGGTCAAGTTCACCCGGCACAACATTTTTGAGCGCGACAAAAACACCTGCCAATACTGCGGGCGCGTGTTCGACCGCAAGGATTTGAACCTAGACCACGTCATCCCGCGCGATCGCGGCGGCCCGACGACTTGGGAAAATATCGTCTGCTCCTGCGTCGAGTGCAACACGCAAAAGGCCAACCGCACACCGCAGGAGGCAGACTTGCACCTCATTCGTAAGCCCAAGCGGCCCAAGTGGCGGCCGTTTGTGCAAATCAACTTCAGCCTGCACCGGCATGACAGTTGGAAACACTTCATTGACCTCGCCTACTGGAACGTCGAGTTGGGCGAGGACGTAGAATGATTTTTACCGCAATAGAACACAAGGAACACAGAAGATATCTGCTGGTTCCGTTTGCAGCGACCGACCACATCATAGTTTCCATCTGCCCTTTTGCGCTCTTTGCGCTCTGTTGCGGCAATTCCAAACCGCAACTTCTGTTTGCCGCCGGTGTTTCAACCGGTATATTGAAACCATGAAGCGTCTTGGGAAAATCGCGGTTTGCCTCGCGGGCGGTCTGCTGTTGAATGCCGGATTGCGCGCGGCCAATCGGGTTACAGCTCCAGCTCCGGCTCCAGCGAGCAATCCATCGCAGGACAATCCCTATGCGGCGATTGCAGTTCGAAACATTTTCGGCCTCAATCCGCTAGTAGCCGCGGTTGATTCAAACGCCCTGCTGGAGGCCAGCCTTCCCAAAATTACGCCCACCGGCATCATGACGGTCTTCGGCCAATCCCAGGTGCTGTTCAAAGTCGCCCCCGCCAAGCCGGGGCCAGGAGCCAAGGAAGATTATTACACCTTGAGCGAAGGCCAGCGACAGGACGACATCGAGGTCATCAAAATTGACGACAAGAAAAGCCTCGTCACGTTCGACAACCACGGCACCACGCAGGAACTGCCGCTCGCCGAAGCGTCTGCGACCGGAGGTGGCGGCAGTGGCGGTGGTGGCATGAGCGGAGGTGGTGGTGGAGGTGCTGGCAACGCTGGCCCCGGAGGATTCACCCGCTTCGGTGCGGGACCCGGCGGACCCAATGGCGGCATGGCGAACGGCAACCCCGGTTTCAATAGCGGCGGGCCAACTGGCGCGAACGCGGGCATGAGTTTCGGCGAAAACACGCAAGGGCGCATCTATCAGCCGGAGGCTTCCAACCTGACCCCGGAACAATCGCAAGCTATACTGCTCGTAAATAAATACAAAGCCTTCACTGATCACGATCCGACCGCGCCGCTTTTCCCGCCGTCAGCGGGCGATAAGGAAGCCGGCATTCCCTCAAACACCGAGGAAAACAACGGACCCCCGGCTCCGTAATTTTCTGGCGTTACTTCGCGGAAGTCTTGGCCGATTCAATCAGTTCCCAGAATTTCGGATTTCCCTGAAGCGCCGCGTCCTCGCCCGTTTTCAATCCCGAGCGGAACAGAAAATCCTTGAGTGTGTGCCGGCTCAAGATGCGATGCACGAGCACGCCCAACTCGTGCCGCTCAAAATATATGCGGTAATCGCCCACGCGGAAGCGGTGCAGGATGCGCCCGCCCTGTTCCAGTTTGCCGAACTCGTCCAGTTCCGTGCCGAGCACCTGCTGGGGCAGGCCGCGAAACTCGCCGAGGATTTGCAGTTGCAGTTCCTTGGGCATCCGCGCCAATTCGGCGGCCGCCGTCGGTGTAAAGACGATCTGAAATGCTTGCATTTCGATTGAGGGTGAGCATTGAAAGTTAGGAGTCAATCGGAAACTGCAAGGCCATGGCTTTGAGTTGAGAATTAAGGAGCAAGAGCAAAAGTTTGCCAAATTTTAGCCACAGATGAAGCCCAGATTAACACAGATAAAGAGAATTTCTGTTTCATCTGTGAAAATCTGTGGCTAAATTCTTTTCCGCGATGATTCACTTCCATGAAAATTGAATTTTGGATTTCGGGTCGCGCACTGGCGGTTCTCGCCGCGCTGGCTAGCTGTGCGGCTGACATCGGCTACGCAGCGGACCCGTTGCAGCCAATCCGCGTCTCCGAAAATGGCCATTATTTTGTCAAGGCCGACGGCACGCCGTTCTTCTGGCTGGGCGACACGGCTTGGAGCATTTTTAATCATCCAAAACCCGAAGACGTGGACGTTTATCTCGATGACCGCGCCGCAAAAGGCTTCACCGTCATTCAAGGCTGCTTGGTTCTCTGGGATGGACTCCGCCGCGCGAATCCGGACAGGCAATTTCCTTTCGTCGGCGGCGATCCTTCCAAAATCAACGAGGCCTATTTCACAAACGCCGATTCGGTCATTAAAAAAATCGCCGCCCACGGCATGTATGCCGCCATCCTTCCCATCTGGACAAAGGGAATGTCAACGTCCACCCGCAATGCCGATACGTTGGGCAATCCCGAAAAGATGAAGAGCTACTGCAAATTTCTCGGCCAGCGCTACGGCAACCAAAACATCTTCTGGGTGCTGGGCGGCGACTGGCCGGGAACGGACATCGGCGAGCTGATCGCAGCCGAGGCGGCGGGACTCATCGAAGGCGCGGGCACGAACAAAATCATGATCACCTATCATCCGACCGGGCGGGAAAGTTCCTCATTCTGGTTTCAAAATTCGCCGTGGCTCGACTTCAATTCGATCCAGTCCGGGCATTTCATCCACACGACCAACTTCCGGCTGGTCGCCAATGATTTCTCCAAAACCCCGGCCAAGCCCGTGCTCGACATGGAGCCGGGCTACGAGAACATCACTGACGGTCTCGTGCGCAACAACACGAACGCCACGCGCATCACCGCCACTGACGTGCGGCGCTCGGCTTACCTGGCGGTCTTCGCGGGCGCGGCGGGCCACAGCTACGGCTGCGGCGAAGTTTATGAATTTTGGTCGCCCGCAAGCCGCGGCCCGTTGCCTGGCTGGGCGGCGGGTCTGCCTTGGCGCGAATCCTTGAAGCTGCCCGGTTCAAGCCAGGTGCAATATCTGCGTTACCTGATTGAATCGCGACCGATGCTCGACCGCATCCCGGATCAATCGCTGCTTGCCGAAATGGATTTGCCGGTGTTGAAACGGGTTGAAGCCACCCGCGCCAGCGATGGGAGCTATGCCTTCATCTACACCGCCGACGGAGAGCCGTTCAGGGTGCAAATCAACAAACTTTCCGGCAAGAAACTCGTCGCATGGTGGTATAACCCGCGAACCGGCAAGGCAAAACGGTCCGGCAGTTTCGCCGCAACTAAAATCCCCCAATTCACTCCGCCATCCAGCGGCATCAACAACGACTGGGTGCTGGTGCTGGATGATGCCGCTAAAAAATTCCCGCCGCCGGGTTTGGTGGCGGGCGGAATCAAACACGCCCAAACGCCTCCCGGCCGAAACCGTGGCCGATAAATGTAGGCTGTCGGATGGCTGATTTTTCGGATTGTTTTAAATTGTGCTGGGTTTAGGATGCCAGCAAAAGGCATGGATCACATCGCAAACCAACTCGCAACCGTTTTCAAGAAAGGTGACTGACCTGCCGGGAAAAACCGCCGCGTGACAACCGCCAAAGCCAATCAATTGTTAAAAAAATTTCGCGCTGGAAAGATTTCACGCGAAAAAGTCCTGCGCGCCTTCCAGTTTGCGCCGGTGGCCGACCTCGGTTTTGCACAAGTGGACACGCATCGCGCGTTGAGAAAAAATTTTCCGGAGGTGATTTTTGGCTCCGGCAAGACGCCGGAACAGGTCGTGCGGATTGCGGCAAAACTTTGGGAACATGGCCAGCGAATTCTGGCAACACGGGTCACCTTTGAACATGCCCGCGCCCTGCGGAAGAAATTCAAACGCGCCGTTTATCATCCGCTCGCCCGGTGCATGACCATCGAAAAAACACCGCCGCCCAAGCGCCCCGGATTTATCGCCGTCGTTTGCGCCGGCACCAGCGATTTGCCGGTGGCCGAGGAAGCCGCCGTCACCGCCGAAATCATGGGCAACCGCGTGGAAAGAATTCACGACGTCGGCATTGCCGGGCTGCACCGGATGCTCGCGCGGCTGGAAACCATTCAAAAGGCGAATGTCATCGTCGCGGTTGCGGGAATGGAAGGCGCGCTGCCGAGCGTCGTCGCGGGTCTCGTCGCCCGGCCCGTAATTGCCGTGCCGACAAGTGTTGGCTACGGCGCAAATTTTGGCGGCATCGCCGCACTGCTTGCCATGTTGAACAGTTGCGCCAGCGGCGTGACCGTGGTGAACATTGACAACGGCTTCGGCGCCGGTTATGCCGCGAGCCAGATTAACGCGCTCGTTTCGCGACAATGAAAATTCTTTACCTCGACCTCTTCAGCGGCATCGCCGGCGACATGTTCATTGCCGCGCTGCTCGACCTCGGCGTGGATGCGCACAAACTGGAACGCGAGTTGAAAAAACTCAAGCTCGACGGCTACCATCTCCACATTTCGCGCCGGCAAAAGTCGGCCATTGCCGGCGTGAAGTTCGATGTCCACCTCGCGCGCGAACATCCGCACGATCACGGCCATCAACATCATGAGCACGAACATCACCACGACCAGGCGCGTGAGGACAGCCGGAATTTTTCGGAAATCAAGCAGCTGATTTCACGCAGCAAACTCTCTGCGTGGGTGAAGCAAAAATCCATCGCCGTATTTCAGCGCATCGCGGGAGCCGAGGGGAAAATCCACGGCCTGCCGCCCGATGAAGTCCACTTCCACGAAGTCGGCGCGGTGGATTCCATTGTGGACATTGTCGGCGCGGCCATTGCGCTGGAAATGCTTGGCAAACCGCGCGTGTTCGCTTCGCCGGTTATCGAGGGCACCGGCTGGATTGGTTGTGCGCACGGCCGTTTTCCGGTTCCCGCGCCGGCGACGCTAGCCATTCTCGGCGCGCGCGGCATCGGCCTCACGCAATGCGACGAGCCGCACGAACTTGTCACGCCCACCGGCGCGGCGCTGCTCGCGGAATTCGTTGAGAGCTTCGGCTCGATGGAAAATCTCGTCGCCGAAAAAATTGGTTTCGGCCTTGGCACCCGCGACAACAAAACGCGTCCGAATGTCTTGCGAGCGATTTTGGGAACGCAATCCAAAGTCCAAAGTCCAAAGTCCAAAGTGGTCACGCCAAAACTCGATTGGGAAACCGACCGCGCTGCCGTGCTGGAAACAAATCTGGATGATTGCGCCGGGGAAATTCTCGGCCACTTTGTCGAAACGGCTTTGGCCGCCGGGGCGCTGGATGTCTTTCACACGCCGGTTCAAATGAAAAAAAACCGGCCCGGCGTTTTGCTCACCGTTTTGTGCGCGGAAACGGACGCGGATAGATTCAGCGAATTGATGCTGCGCGAAACCACGGCGTTCGGTGTCCGCAAGACCGTTGCAGAACGACGCAAGTTGCGCCGGGAATTTGCCCAAGTGAAAACGTCGTTCGGCGAAGTGACGGTGAAAATCGGCCGGCTCGGCGCTAAAGTGGTTCAGGCCGCTCCGGAATTTGAATCGGCCAAAAAGCTGGCGGTGCAAAAAAAGGCCCCGGTGAAACAGATTTACGAAGCGGCGGTTCAGGCCGCGAAGAATTTGAAATGATGAGCGAAGCGACTGAAAAGCTGGAGAAATTGCGGACGTTGGTGAGAAGCTATGGCTCGTGTCTGGTGGCTTATTCCGGCGGCGTGGACTCGGTGTTTCTTGCGCGCGTCGCGCACGAGGCGCTCGGCCAGCGCGCGCTGGCGGTCATCGCCGATTCACCGAGTTTGCCGCGCCGTGAACTGGCGGAAGCGCTCGACATTGCGGCGAAATTTTCCTTTGCCGTCCGCGTCATCCAAACGCGGGAATTTGCCAACGACAATTACACGGCGAACCCTGCGAACCGCTGTTATTTCTGCAAGCACGAGTTGTTCGAGGAATTGACGCCGCTGGCGCGGGCGGAGCATTTCGCGGTGATTGCCTATGGCGAAAACGCGAGCGACAATGGGGATTTCCGGCCCGGCGCGCAGGCGGCGGTGGAATTCCAGGTGCGCGCCCCGCTGAAGGAAGCCGGTTTGACCAAGGCGGAAATCCGCGAGCTGTCCGCGCAACTCGGCCTGCCGACGGCGGACAAGCCGCAAATGGCGTGCTTGAGTTCGCGCGTGCCCCACGGCGAAACCGTGACGCCCGAGAAATTGTGGATGATCGAACTGGCGGAATACGTGCTGCGCGACCTCGGCTTCCATGATGTGCGTGTGCGGCACCATGAATTGCAGAAACAGAGCCTCGCCCGCATCGAGGTTGGCCCGGCGGAACTGGGAAAATTTCTGGCTGACGGCGTTGCGGAAGAAATTGCCGCGGGGTTGAAACAAATCGGTTACACGCACGTCACGCTGGATTTGCAAGGTTATCGGCGCGGCAGCATGAATAAAGCATTGAATCCCGTGGCACAGCCAGATGACGCTGGCGAAACTCTGCGTTAAAAGTAATTTCAATTTTCAGGATGCGGACAGTGGCAAGTATTCCCTCAATCACGGGAATGTTTTGGAAGAAAAGGATTCACTCCGCATCCATTTTTACTGGGATTTTTTTTGCGGCTGGGTATAATTGCCGGCGCAATGTTAAATTTTACCCGCCGTCTTCCATTCCAGGTTGCGGCTTGGACATTGGTGTTCTACGTCGTCACCTTGAGCCACGGAGTGACGATAAGCAGTTTGTCGCTCTGGGGGAATGTTGCCGGCTGGGACTGGTTGCCTTCAGCGCAACAACCGTTGCTCTGGCTGTTCACACTGCCGCTGCGGCTGTTGCCTGCCATCTGGATTTCGTTGGGCCTGAATTTTTTTTCCGCCATCACCGCGGCGCTGACACTGGGTTTGCTGGCGCGCACCGTCCAGTTGCTGCCGTGGGAGCGTCCTTGGGATAATACAAGCCGCTGGGCCAGTGCACTGCCGGTTTTGCTGGCATGCGGGGTCTGCGGGCTGGAATTCAGCTTCTGGCAGGAGGCGACCGCCGCCACCGGCGAAATGCTGGACTTGCTGTTTCTGGCGGCGTCGCTGTGGCTGCTGCTCGAATATCGCGTCCGCCGGGAAACCCGCTGGCTTGATGCGGCGGTCTTTGTCTGGGGGCTGGGCATGGCGGAGAACTGGTTGATGCTGCTGACGCTGCCGTTATTGGTCGGCGGTGTAATCTGGATACAGGGACTTCGTTTCTTCCTGCGGGAGAGCGACGAAGGAATGACGGGCGGCGCAAAAACCTGGCAGCGCAGGCTCTCCATGTTCCGGGTGAAATTTTGGATGAGGCTGGCCGGACTAGGACTGGCGGGATTTTCATTTTACGCCCTGCTGCCGCTGGTCAATGGTCTGGCGCCCCACTCGCCTTGGAACTTGGGCCAGGCCTGGCACTCCAGTTTGAAGCTGACCATAGATACGATCCAGCTCCTGTATTATCAATTCTGGTTGGCGAACCGGGCGCTGGCGCTGGGACTGATGGTTTATTTTTTGGCGCCCACGCTCTCGTGCCTGGTGCGGTTTGGCCGGGAGGGCACTTCCTATAAAAAGAAACGCGACATTTTTGTGCTCTGGATTTACCGAAGCCTGCGCGTATCGTTGCTGCTGGCTTGTTTGTGGCTGGCGTTTGACCCGGCAGCCGGGCCGCGCCAAATCGTGCAACATCAATTCGGCATTTCGCTGCCGATGCTGACATTCGATTATTTGGACGCCTTGGCGGCGGGCCTGCTCGCGGGCAATCTCCTGTTGCTCGTCCTGGAGGTGGTTGAACGGCGCGGACATTCGCGAACCAAAATACAGTGGGGGCAACTGGTCGTTCCCTGCGCCGCCGGCTGTGTCGTCCTGATCATCGCGGGCCTGGCGGCGAGAAATACGCTGTCCGTTCTGCGCATGAATTTTCACCCGCTGCAACAATTCGGCGAATTGGCGGTGAAATCCCTGCCGGCCAGCCGCGGCGTGATGTTGAGCGACCAATCGCAAAAGCTGAAGGCGTTTCAAGCCGCCCTGTCGCA
>Ga0335078_10018953_pt1 | contig 10237 bp, 8 predicted proteins | sample Lox_Sample_32_FD_206711 | JGI IMG/M metagenome (GOLD analysis project Ga0335078, IMG submission 206711) | Soil microbial communities from Loxahatchee National Wildlife Refuge, Florida, United States - Lox_Sample_3.2 | ecosystem: Environmental > Terrestrial > Soil > Wetlands | place: USA: Florida...
CCTGCTCACGCAATCACTGACGAAATCCATCGCCCATCGTTGGTTCGGCCTGGTTGACACCGCCTGGCTCACCGCCCCCGTCCAACGCAGCCGCCGTCGCTGTCGGATCCGCATAACCAAGCCCTCCTCCCGGTAGAGCCGGTACACACGTTTGTGGTTCGCCGGCATTCCTTCCTGCACTAACAGCGCCGTCAGTCGGCGATAGCCAAACCGCATGCGCTGCGCGGCCAGTTCTTTCAATCGCGCTCGCAAGGCCGCGTCTCGTTCCACTTTCCGCGCCCGATACCGATGCGTCGTACGTCCCAATCCCAGCAGCCTGCAGGCGTGCCGTTCGCTCATCCGGTACTCCACTTCCACGTAGCTCACGGCTGCCCGAAGTCCCGCAGGCGCTACCAGTTTTTTGAGAGCACATCCTTCAGCGCACGATTGTCCAGCGTCAGCTCCGCCACCACATGCTTCAGCTTTCGGTTCTCGTCTTCCAGTTGCTTCAGCCGCTTGGCCTCGCCGCTGTCCATGCCACCGTACTTCGCCTTCCAGCGGTAGTACGTCTGCTCGCTGATGCCGTGCTGCCGGCACAACTCTGCCGTGGTCAATCCTGCTTCGCCCTGCTTCAAAATCGCGATGATCTGCTCTTCGCTGTGTCGCGTGCTTTTCATTGCGGTTCTCCTCTCCTGGGTTCGGGAGAACTCACATTCTAGATGGTCCAGTTTTCGGGGGTTGGGTCATGTGCAGCCGAATAGGGTTGACACGGGCTTCCGCTGGCATTGCTGGCGTCGATCGGTAGCGAAGTCACTCGATCCAGGACCAGAAGCCAAAAGCCGTTCGATCCGGCAGGCGGGTACCAACCATGAATGGTCTTGCCCTCTGCAACAAAGACGTTTGTGGTGCCGGTGCTGGGATTGTTGGGATAAATCTCGAACTGGATGTTGTTGCCGGCGTGGAAGTTGTAGTTGCCATTTAGGTCCATGGCCAGCAGACCGTTGGCGAAGGGGTTTGTCTGGTAAGCTTTGCCCACATCGCCAGCCAGATAGTAACTTTCGTAAGCGCTGCCGGGTGCGGCGCCCGAAACACCAATCGCAGCGTAGCCTTGAGGCTGCCAGGAGGCGGGATAGCTCGAATAGTTGGTGCCACCGATGCCGGTCGTATCGAGACCTGCGTCGGCGTTGTGATTTAATGTGGTTCCCACCAACACGATTTCAGCACCTTTGGTCAGACCTGCAAGTCGAGTCTTGACTGCTGCTGCACTGTCGTCGCAATAGTACCCGTCCTCCACGGCTGGAGTCCGCCGGTTCAGGAGTACGATTTGATAGGGCGACGTGCACGGCATGTCACTCGCTTTAGGGAACGTAGTGTCGCGATATGGGAGCGAGTACTGCGTTGGGTCAAGGTTGTCCTGCAGATTCGCCGGGGTGCCCGTCGTCATCGTGACCCACGGCTGAGCGCCTCCCGGATTCACTGAGAGTCCTACCGACGGAGGCAGATAGTTTGGGAGGCTCTCGCCTGATCCGAGACCCGCGGAGTAGTCAAAGCGCGAGGTCGCCACCTTGATACTGTTGTCGCGGCCTCGACCAGCCGCGATCAGCCGATTCTGACCGCTCAACAAGCGATCAGCCTTGCTGAGTTCCATGGTCCACCGACAGGCGTAGGGGCCGCAATTCTCTTTTTGAGCATGACGGGTAATATTCTTTCCATTGAGAGTGATTCGGAGCGACTTGGGACGGATCCCATCGCCCACGCTCACCTCGGCTTTCACCGTGATCTTGCCGGCGATGAGCTTGCCGGTCTTGGGTTCGACGATCCGAAGGGACTCGTGCTCCTTCTTGTGGTTCGCTAAGGATAAGCTGCCCGAGGCATCTGAAGTAGAGTTATCGGCGGCGGAGGCGGCCATGGAAGCAGCCCCGAGGAATACTGCGAGAGCGATCCTGTGTAATTTCATTTTCCTGATCCTTTTCTTCGGATGTCTTGGGCTGCACCGGCCAGCCCTGCGTGAATTAACAATGCATGGCCGTGACCAATCTGTTTTCTTCGCAAGATGAATGACTTAGAGGCTTTTATGCGGCGTGACTTCCTCGGGAATTCCCGAGATTCCGGGACGCGCTCGCCGGCGCGAAACGGAGAGCCCGATCGGAAAGGAAGTCTTGGGATGACGGAGCGATAACGGCGCGTTGAATTGAACGCAGTAGAAGAGTGCCGGACGAGAACTACACGGCAGAGACAATCTCCCTGCCCTTGTCGCCCAGGTCGGCGATCAACCCGTCATCGGACAAATCCATCGGGCGTGAGTTCTTCCAGTCGTGATGGACCAGTTTGTGAATGCGGTCGACAACATCCTGGTCGCGTACTTCGATGGCCAGCTCGCGCCGGCTGTTGAAGCTGCCGGGGGCTAGGTTGATCGAGCCGACGATGGCGCGGGCCCCGTCCGCATACATTAACTTGGCGTGAAGTTTCAGGCCGTGGACCTTGTGGACCTTTACCCCGACATCGTCGAGGATGCGCAGGCCGGCGACCCCTTCGATAAGCTTTTCTTCCTTTAGCGTATGCGGTGGGCGCGCCATGATGTGTACCTTGACCCCGCGGCGGCTGGCGCGCACGAGGCGCTCAATAATCAGCGGATCCTGATAACGCTCGTTCTGCACCCAGAGCGAGTGCTTAGCTTCGTCGATGAATTGCGACAGCCGTTGCCGTGCATTTCCTACACACCAGATCATGTGCGAGTGGTCGCCGGGATGGAACGGTTTCCGTGCCCAGTCCGCCTCGAAACACTCGACGATCTCCCGCACTTCGTGCGCATGCGAAGTCACGACGGCATAGTCGCGGGTGTCGGTCAGATTCTCCGTTTCCCAGTTGAGCGACATGATCCAGGCCGATTTCTCATCGACCACCATGGATTTTTCGTGGGTCACTTCAAAATCCGGCGTGCTGTCGATGACTTCGATACCGGCATTTTCGAGCAGCTTGCGCGTTTGCTGGTTCTCCGTCTGGCCGTTGCGCCGCGTCGGATTCAGCATGATGCGCACCTGCACGCCACGGTGGTGTGCCTTGATTACCGACCCCAAAATGCGCGAGTCGGAAAAGACGAACATCTTGACGCGCAAAGAGCCTGTGGCACGGTCGATCGCGTCGAGAATGGGGTGCACCGAGTCATCGGGGAAAGCAATCAGATATCGCGACATTGTGTTTTCTCCTTTTTATGCAAACGTTGCCTGTGGAACGAGGCTCAACCGTGAGTCGATTTTGTCCCTATCGTTCTCGAACTGTGTGCGGTACAACGCCGCGTAAATGCCATTCCGGGCGACTAACTGGCGGTGCGTACCCTTCTCAGCGACCACGCCTGCTGCGATCACGACAATCTGATCAGCATCGCGAATCGTCGCAAGTCGGTGCGCGATGGTAAGAACCGTGCGTCCTTTCATGAGCCGCTCCAGCGCATCCATCACCACCCTCTCCGATTCGGCATCGAGAGCAGCGGTGGGCTCGTCCAGAAGGAGGATGGGATTGTTGCGCACAATCACACGGGCGATGCCGATGCGCTGCCGCTGGCCCCCGGAGAGAGTCAGGCCGCGCTCGCCCACCATCGTGTCGTAGCCGTGCGGCATGCGGGCGATGAATTCGTGAGCATTGGCCAAGCGAGCGGCTTCTGCGACCTCCGCATGAGTGGCGCTCGGCCGGCCGAACGCGATGTTCTCGAGAATAGTCCCGTGAAACAACACCGTATCCTGCAGGACATAGCCGATGTGATCACGCAGGGGATGAAGTTTGTACTCGCGCACGTCATGCCCGTCGATGCTCACCTTCCCCGCAATGGCGTCGTAGAAGCGCGGAATCAGGCTGACGATCGTAGATTTTCCGCCGCCGGTCGGACCTACGATCCCCACTCGCTGTCCCGGCTTGACGTAGAAGCTGACATCTTTCAGCACCGGAGGATTGTCGGGATAAGCGAAGGCGACGTTCTGGAAGGTGATTTCGCCCTTGATGTTCCGCGGTTCGATGGCATCTTCGCATTCGGGGATAATGGCATCAGCCTCAAGGACCATGCGGATGCGTTCCACTCCAACAGCCGCCTGAGCGATGGCGTTGGTCGTCGTAGCCAGATCCTTCACCGGCTTGAAAAATTTTGTGAGATAGGAGAGATAGACAGTGAGGGCGCCAATGGTCATGCCTCCCGCAAGAATCAGATACGACCCCTGCCACATGACGACGGCGGTGCAGAGTGCCACCGTGGCCGACACTATCGGCGCAAGCAGAGACTTGATGCGCCGCGCCGCCAGCGCCGCTCTTACAGTGGCGCTGCTTACATTGATCAGTTGATCCTCCTCGATTTTTTGACCGTCGAACGCCTTGATCACGGGCATCGACTCCAAGGTCTGCTGAACCACGGTGACAATGTTGGCCTGCTCGTTGCGGACCGCGTGCGTCGCTTTTTTTATGGCCTTCTTGAAGCGGAACACGAAGAAGAGCAGAAACGGCGTGACCCCCAGGACAACCAGAGTGAACCGCCAATTCAAGCAGAACATGAGCGCCAGCATGCTCACCAACGTCAGCGCGTCGACCAGGATGCCAAGCATCGAGGACGACGCGAAATTTTGGATGGTCTGAACGTCGGTCGTAATGGTGCTCAGCAGATTGCCGATCTGATGCGTATCGTAATAACCGAGCGACAGCCGCTGAAGATGATGAAACGTCCGCACCCGGAGATCATGGGCAACGTACTGGCCAGCGCTTTCCGTGAAGTAGCTGTCGATATAACCGGCGATGGCACCGATAGCAGCAATGAGAACTGCGGCGATCCCTGCCAGCAGCGCGATGTGCATCTTGCTCTCATTGCCGAGCGCAACCCCCAGCACGTCCCGCAGCCACAAGGGGAGCCGACGACCACCGGCGACGTTGTCGATAATGACCTTCAGCGGCCAGGGAGCCGCCAAGCTCATCGTCGTCTCAACCATCATGGCGATCAGGATGACGAAAAGCGTTCCGCGATACGGGCGGACGAGTTGTCGAATTAGGCCGAACATTTTCATGCCTTTCTGTCAGGGCTCACTTGGTGGCTTCTGTCGCCGTTGTCGTTGCCTGTATTTCAGCCGAGCTTACCCTCGGCAATGCCTGGGCAATCTTGGTGCTGGTTGCTGACTGGCTCTTGGCAACGTCATTCAAATGAATGATGGTCGCGGCCGCTACAAACCTCACTTCACGCCGGGAGTCGGAAAGCCTGGGTTCGATTCCCTGCAGGAGAGCGGAATCACCACGTTTCGCGATGCTTTCCAATGCGGCAACGCGGAGCACCCAGTTCTTGTTCTGGGTGGTCTCTACCAGTAACTTGCCCGTACGCCGCTCAGGATCGGTCGCGAGAGCAGCGATCAAAGCAGCCTTGGCAGCCGTACCGCTCTTGCGATCTTTCATAATCGTCTGCACGGCTTCCCAGGGAATGCCGGCGAACGGGATGTAACCGATTCCTTCGTTGAATCCCATTTGCGCCAGCTGCTTCGGGTTGTGAATGATCTGCAACTCCTGCGCGATCATTCCTGAATTGTTCTTGCGTTCGCCGGTATAAACCTCGTAGTAGACGTCGTAGCAGGCCGGGTCATTCAGCAAACAGAGCGCGTGGGCGGCTGCCATCACAACTGACAGGTTCTTGTCGTTGAGAGCTCCTTTCAGGCTCGCGTTCGCCCCGGTCGCGTGCATCCGCCCCAGAGAGGTCGCAGCCGCGGTACGGACCGAACTGTTCGTGTCTTTCAGAGCCGCCTCGGCGAGTTCAACGGAATGAGGATCGTCCGGGATGAGGCCGAGAACCCTTATCGCCCCGAGCCTCTGGGTGCTGCTCTTCTGTCCCAGGCCCGCTTCCAGTACGGCCCAACTGGAATTCGTTGCCGTCTGCGCGTAGCACGCGGCAGTCAGGAGAGTCAGAACGAAAAGCGCACGGCGAGCCGCTGGCATCGTCCAGGTGTTAGTTAAGGTCTTCGGCATTCTTGAGCTCCTTAGATTGTCGCCATCGCTCACTATTGCTAATGGCAAACGCCGGGCCAAAGCTAAGTTGTTGAACAAAATTGACTTAGGAGATACACAAGGAGGTCGCGACTCGGGAATTCACGAGAGTTCGCGAGAGGAGCGGTTCAGGCATGAGTCGCGATGGGGCAACAGATGCGCGCACGCCTTCTCAACGCGCGCTTGACGACGCTCAGCGGGTAACCTGCTCACCTCGCGGGGTGACAGGCGCGACGGCCGCCTCGTGCTTGAGTTCCTCCACGCTGACCGTGCCGTTTGCGTTAGCGTCCGTCGCTTTAGCCGTATTACAGGCGCCGCTCGAAGCCGATCCGGTTTCCCCAATATGATTGGCTGCTTGAAGCTGCGCATCGTAAACGGCCGCAATTGCGTCCAGGCGAGAGATCATGTCCCGCGTGGCCGCGAGCTTCAACTTCTGCGCTTGTTGGGGCGTCACACTTCTGGTTTCCAGGCCTTCAGAAATTTTCTGTAGGCGGGCGTGGACATCACGAAGCAATCCGTCGACACGAGCAGCAAAATCCTGGGCCACGGCAGACGCAGCTTCGGTATTCGCGGAGCACTCCGGCCTGGTCTTCTGTTGCGCGGTCACCGGGATTACAGCAAGAGTAAGAATAATGATGAGAGCGAGGAACCGTGTATTTTTCATTTTGTCCTTCCAATGAGTAACAACCTTCAACATTGAGTTTTCTCCCGAGCCGAGCGACTAATAGGACGCCAGCGTTGTAACCGCTTCGACGCGTCCGCATTCGCAGTTCGACTCCGCCTCCGCAGCGGCCCCTTCATGAGCTAAAGACTGACGCGGCCGTGCCGCCTTTGGGCGGTAGCTCGAGACCAGCCGCGCGACCACAACCGCGACGAAAAAAATACCGGACATACTCTCCAGAGCGGCGACGATTCGCACATAAGGGTTCAGCGGAGCGATCCCACCGTAGCCGACGCTGGTCAAGGTAACCATGCTGAAGTAGAGAAACGTTCCCGCCTGCGTGGACGGAATGGTTTGGTTGAAGGCATGGTCGACGAAGCGATTCACGATCCAATAAAGCTGGGAATACGCGGTCGCGAGCACCAGGTAGCTGATGAACGCTTCGGGGATCGCATTTCGGGGACTGCCGATGTCGGAATGGAAATGGTCAAAGATGGCCCACAGGATCGAGCATGAGAACATCAGTCCCACTACCGGAGACAGGTTGGCGTATGGCTCGTGGGGATTGGCGAAGGCTTCGACGAGCCTCGAGATGATCCAGATCCCCGCGACCGGCAGCACAACCCGGCGAACGACCGAACGATTGGCGAAGTGACGAATGCCGGCGAGCACCATCAAGAGCACCGTAAGTCCGAGCAGCGCGCCCGCGCGAGGATGTGAATCGGCGAGCGGCGAGGCCAGCATCTCGGCGACCAGCGCCCACATCACGATTTTGATCCGGTGCCGGGCGAAAAACCCTAAACGCAACCGTTTGCTGTTCATCAGAGCTTTCATCTTGATTAACCTCCTGCTCGACCTCGAGGCCTTCCCCTTTACTCGACCGGCGACCAGTCGTCGGTCGGATTGAATTCGTGAATCGATGCCGCGATCTTTGCCGTGTCGGGACCGAGATCCCGCTCGTACACGACACCATCGACGCCAGTCATGAAAGTCATGATGCCGGTTTCGGCGTACTTGACGGGCGTCGCCAGGATGGCGTAACCGCCGGCCATCCTGCCGTTCACGATGTAGTTTCGGGAACCACCGGGGGCATCGTCGCCTTGCGCCGTCAGGATGCGCAGCGAGTAACCGTCGAGGACCAGAGGCTGATCCGGCGAGAGCGAACTGAGCGAGGACTTGGGCAGTTGGTTCAGAGTCGCAAGCGGACTCACGTCCTGCTTGTCGGACGCAGGCCAATACAGCCCATCCTGCTTATCTGGAGAGCCGATGATGCGCTGCGCGAAACTCGCATAGCCACTATCGGCGTAGTACATCTCCTGCGCGTCGGCGACCGCGGAGCAGGCGTCGATCGTCAGCAATTCGTTGCGGCCGATATCGCGCGCCCGAATTTCCTGCGCTCCCGCAATTGCATCGAAGTACCACTGTCCCGAGGAGTCTTGCGCCAGAGGGACTGGGAACGCAAAGTTGTCGGCCCCGATATAGAGCACACGGCTGCCGTCGGTCATGTCGACCCAGCGATTCATCTTCTCGTACTTGGAGGCGAAGGCCTTCAGGGCAGCCGTATCTGCTTCTTTGTCGCCTGTCGTCAGAAGAGCCTTGGTGTCGACACCCAGGATTTTCGCCAGAGTGGGCTCGTCGCTGTTTCCGGCGGCCAAGGCCAGAGCCGAAGCGGCTGCAGCGGGCGACTGGAACTTAGGCTGAGCGTCACTAGCCAGCGCTGTGTTCCTTGTCTTCAATTGCACAATCGTGATTGCCACGACGGCGAGCGCTACTGCGGCCACTCGCGCGATGTGCTTCCAGTTGTTCTTTTTTTTTGCGGTGGATTCCATTTCAATCTCCCTCGAATTAGGTTTTGATCTCGTGTTATCGCTGAACTTCTTTACCGACGGCGTCCGCCACCGCCGAAAGAACGATGCGGCGCCGGTGCGTGCGTCCGGGCCATGTGCTGTTGTGGGCGAGGTCCGGCCATGCTGCCGCGGCCGCGATTGCTTTCTGCGCGGTTAGCGCCGCCGTCTCCGCTGACGCGGGAGCGGTTCTGCTCCGCGCCCACAGAATGGTTGTCTTCGTTGCGACTTTGACCAAGCATCTGGCCGTTGTTCGTGGGTGTGCTCGCGTGCTGCACACCGGCGCTCCCGCCGATCAATCCATGATTACCGTTGGCTCCGCCATTGGGCATGCTCGTGTGCTGCACACCGCCGTTGCCACCGATCAGCCCGTGGTTCCCGTTGTTTCCACCGTTGGGCAAGTTCTGGCCCGCATTCTTGTCGGCGTGCCAGCCGCCGTCAGGACCGAAATACCCATTCGGGTGATAGCCGCCGTTGGGACCATAATGCGTGTCTTCGCCCGGCTTGTAGTTGCCGTCGGGGTGAAAAGTGCCATTGTTTCCGTACCAGGCATGGTTTTGCGATCCGGCCGCTCCGCCTCCCCAAGGGTGGTAGCCGTTGTAGTTGGTGTTGTTCCAGGTATGGTTGTTGATGTAAGTGTTGTGGTTGTAAATGATGGTTGTGTTGCCACCACCACCGCAGCAGCCCCAGTTCACATTCCACGCGTGCCATCCCCACCCGAAGCCGCCGCCCCAGCCACCACCACCGAACGAAGCTCCGATCGTGATCGGAGTTCCGAAGTAGAGTCCCACTCCCACCGACACGGGCAGCGGCTGCGGCACGTAGTACGGCACCACGACAGGCGCGCCATAAACGACTGTGGGGTTGTATTGCGGAATGTAAATCACCTGCGGGTTCGCTGGCTGGATCACGATCGTGTTCGGCGTCGGCGTGGTGACCGTGATCTGGGAATTCGATTGCAGTGTGCCGGCTGCTTGCGCTTTGGCGCGCATAGCTTGCACGGCCGCCATTACATCGGACTGCTGATCGGCGAACGCCTGCCCGAGGCTCGATGTCCACGAGAGGTTATGCGCCAGGTTGTCGAGCACCGACGGAAACTGTGTGAGCGCCTTCACACTGGGATCCCAAGACTGCTGATCCACAGCTTGCGCCAGCGCCTGGCCGGACAGGTTTCTGTTCTGTGCGAGCCAGTCGTCGGCATATGCAACCTGGTCGGGGTTCGTGGAAGCCGCGAGCACCTGCGCCACCAATGAATCGGGATAAAGCGCGATGGGAGCAACGAGTGAATCGAGATGATCCGCCGAAAGAGGCGCTGGCGCCGGGGCCGAGTTGCCCTGCTGGGTGCCTTGTGCGGAATAATTCGTCGGCTGCTGCGCTTCAGGCTGAGCAGCCGGCGCCTGCTGCGGAGCTTGGTATGCCGGCTGCGACTGATACGTCGTTTGAGATTGATACGCCGGAGCCTGATACGTGGGAGCCTGGTTGCTCGCCAGCTGATATTCAGTCTGACTTTCCGGCGGAGTCAGAACCGGTTGAGACTGATAGATCGCCCCCGTCCTCGGCGAAACCGCCGTGGGAGTCGTGGCCGGACGTGCGGCTTGCCACGCGGCGTGCTTGCCGCGGATCCCGTAGGTTCCTGACATCGAATCTCCGTAGATCTGTCCCCAGAAGTGAAGAACAGTTCGGGTAACTGTGTTGAACCGGATGCGATGTCCATTGACCTCACCCTGAATCGGACCCGACTGCACGGGGCCCT
>Ga0335078_10018954_pt1 | contig 10237 bp, 10 predicted proteins | sample Lox_Sample_32_FD_206711 | JGI IMG/M metagenome (GOLD analysis project Ga0335078, IMG submission 206711) | Soil microbial communities from Loxahatchee National Wildlife Refuge, Florida, United States - Lox_Sample_3.2 | ecosystem: Environmental > Terrestrial > Soil > Wetlands | place: USA...
GCTTCGGGCGGCATGGCGCTCGGCATCAAGCTGGCACGGCCCGAAGCGCGCGTCGTCCAGATCGCCGGCGACGGCGTCTATCATTTCTCGAATCCCGACGCGGTCTATGCCGTAGCGCAGCAGTTCCAGCTGCCGATCTTCACCGTGGTGCTCGACAACGGAGGCTGGCGCGCGGTCAAGGCGTCGGTGCTGCGGGTCTTTCCCAAGGGCACAGCCAAGGACAGCGATTCGTTCCAGGCCCGGCTGCACAGCGGCCGCCAGGGCGAGACCCGGCGCTTTGACCAGGTGGCGGCGGCGTTCGGCGCGCACGGCGAGGCGGTGTCGCGCGCCGACGAGCTGCCGGCTGCGATCGAGCGCTGCCTAAAGGCGGTGAAGGACGGCCGCGCCGCCGTGCTCAATGTCGCGGTGACGCCGCTCTAATCACCCATGAAACGCAGCACCGATCGCATCCTGACCACGCATGTCGGCAGCCTGATCCGGCCGCCCGAGATCCTCGAATTCCTGCGCGCCAAGCAGGCGGGCAAGCCGATCGACGATGCCGCCTGGGCCGCGACCCTCAAGACGAGCGTTGCCACCGTGGTGCGCCAGCAGGCCGACGCCGGGATCGACGTGGTCAGCGACGGGGAATTCGGCAAGGCGATCAGCTGGGCGCAATATGCGCTCGAGCGGCTATCGGGCTTCGAGCGGCGGAAGTTTTCGGGTGGCAATCCCTGGATGCGCGGCGCCGACCGCGAGAAGTTCAAAGGCTTTTACGCCGAGATGGACGCCAAGGACCAGGGCGCCACCACCACCGATTCGATCGTGGTCGGGCCGATCCGCTACACCGGCCAAAAAGCGTTGCAGCGCGACATCGACGACCTCAAGGCGGCGGTCAAGACGGCCAAGGTGGTCGAAGGCTTTCTGCCGGTGGCGGCGCCGTCGAGCGTCATCCCCGACAAAAAGAACGAGTTCTACAAATCCGACGACGACATGCAGGTCGCGGTCGCCGAGGCGATGCGCACCGAGTACCGCACCATCGCCAATTCCGGCCTTCTGGTGCAGCTTGACGACGCCCGCGCCGCCGTGACCTACGACCGGATGGTGCCGCCCAAGACCTTCAAGGATTATCACCGCTGGCTCGAGCGTCAGATCGAGATCATGAATCACGCGCTCGACGGCATCCCCGAATCGTCGGTGCGCTATCACGTGTGCTGGGGCAGCTGGCCGGGCCCGCATGTCAGCGACGTGCCGTTGCAGGACATCGTCAAGACGCTGCTCAAGGCCAAGGTCGGCGCCTATGTCATCGAGGGCGCCAATCCGCGCCACGAGCACGAATGGCGCGTCTGGGGCGACGTCGATCTCAAGGGCAAGGTGCTGATCACCGGCGTCATCAGCCACGCGACCAACGTGGTCGAGCATCCCGAGCTGGTGGCGGAACGGATCGAGCGCATCGCCAATTTGATTGGCCGCGAGAACGTCATCGCCGGCACCGATTGCGGCTTCGCCCAGGGCCCATTCTATCGCCGCGTCCATCCCGAAGTGATGTGGGCGAAGCTCGAGGCGCTGGCGGCGGGCGCGCGGCTCGCCTCGAAGCGACTATGGGCTAGGGGCGCAGGGCGCGCTCGGCCCAGCGTGCGCAGGCCAGCAGCCGGGCGGCGCCGCGCGGCGGCCCGATAAGCTGCACCCCCAGCGGCAGGCCGGCCGGGCCCGCGCCGCAGGGCAGCGTCAGCGCCGGAACGTGGACGATGGTCCAGGCGCGGTTGAACACCGGATCGCCGGTGTATTCGAGGCCGTCCGGCGCCTCGCCCGGCGCCGGCAGCGTCAGCCAGAAATCGGCGTCGTTGAACGAATCCGCCATCACCCGGCGCGTCAGTTCGACCTGGCCGCGCATGGCGATGTAATTGGCGAAGGTAATGTTGAAGCCGCGCTCGATGCCGGCGCGCAGCTTGTCACTCAACCGGTCGCGGTGGTTGAACCATTCCCATGCATAGGCCCGCGCCATCTCGTAGCCGGTGACGATGTCGCAGTAATCGTGCGCCGCCTTGAGTTCCGGCGGGATCGCGACGTCATGCAGCCGGGCGCCGGCCTGCTCGAGGCGCTTCGCTGCATTCTCGAACGCCTCAATCCCGGCCGGGGTCGCCTTCTCCCAGTCTATGCCGCGGCACAGCCCGACGCGCAGATGACCTTCGGCAACCTTGTCGTATGAATCGAGCGGCGCCCCGGTCTGGGCTGAGAGCAGCGGCGGAAGGTCGGCCACTTCGCGCGCGAACAGGCCGATGGTGTCGGCAGATTCGGACGCGATCTTCATGCCGCCGCGGTTGATCGCGCCATAAGTCGGCTTGAAGCCGACCACGCCGCAATAAGCCGCCGGGCGGATGACCGAGCCCAGGGTCTGGGTTCCAAGCGCGGCCGGAACCATGCCGTCCGCCACCGCCGCGGCCGAGCCCGAGGACGAGCCGCCCGGGGTGTGCGCCGGGTTGAGCGGATGGCGCGTCTTGCCGGCATAAGCCATGGCGAATTCGGTGGTCACGGTCTTGCCCAGCACCACCGCGCCCGCCGCGCGCAGCAGCGCGACGCAGGCGGCGTCGGACGCCGGCTGGTGGCCCTGGTAGATCGGCGAGCCGTAACCGGTCGGCATATCGGCGGTGTCGAGCACGTCCTTGATTGCGATCGGCAGGCCGTGGAGCGGCCCCTTCACCGTGGCACGGTCGCGCATCCGCGCCTCGCCCAGCGCGCGTTCGGGATCGAGGAACGCCCAGGCCTGGACCGCGGGCTCGCGCGCGGATACCCGCTCGAGGCAGGCGCGGGTCGCTGCCTCCGCCGACAGTTTGCCGGCGGCAATCTGGATCAGGGTTTCGCGGACGCCGGGAGCTGGTTTCATCGATGCCTGAACGGGATGGCGGAGGGAGTGGGATTCGAACCCACGTTAGGGTTTCCCCTAAACACGCTTTCCAAGCGTGCGCCTTAAACCACTCGGCCACCCCTCCGGGAAGCGCGGCGCAGCCTAATCGAGGGTCTGGGAGGGCGCAACGGCGCCCCGGATTCAGGCGATTTGCCGGGCGGCGGCCGGGAGATCGGGCGCGGGCTCGAGCGGCAGGACGTAGGCGGCGCGCTCCTCGGCGTGGATTTTGTTGATCTGGTTGATGATGTCGATCCAGATCGCGGCGGCGCCGAGATCGCCGTTCTCCTGCAAGCACGCGGCGCGGAAGCCGGCTTTGACCGCGGCGCCGGTGCCGTGCCGACGGATCATCAGCAGGGCGGCTTCATGAAGTTCGGAATCACGGATCATTGGTTGACGGTTCTTAATCAGTTCGCGCAAAAGTTGGCCGGTCGCGGGGGACTTTCTACCCGCCAAACCGTGAAAGACCGGTTTACGCGCCCGCCTTGCCAAGCCGCCGACTCTGCCGCACCATCCCCGACATTCGCGCCAAAGTTGTTCTATCGCGGAGCGGGCCGGGGCATGGCCGGTTTTATGCGTTTCCTCGGACGGATGATCGGGCTTGCGCTGCTGCTGGCGGCGCTGGCGGTGCTCGGTCACGATCTGCTCGCCTGGCGCGCCGACCACGTGTTTTCGCCGCTGCCGCTCGGCCGGCTCTGGCTTTACGTCAACCGCGCCAGCCTCGCCGCGGTGCAACGCGGCCTGCCCGACCCGCTGTGGAACCCGGCGCTGGTCACGCTGCTGTCGGCCTGGGCGGCGCCCAGCCTGGCGATTCCGGGATTCCTGCTCTACTGGAGCGGCCGCAAGCGCAAGCGCTGACTCACTCGTCGCCCATCTTGAGCGCGGCGATGAAGGCGGATTGCGGAATCTCGACCTTGCCGAACTGGCGCATCCGCTTGCGCCCTTCCTTCTGCTTTTCCAGCAGCTTGCGCTTGCGCGTGATGTCGCCGCCGTAGCATTTGGCGGTCACGTCCTTGCGCAGCGCCTTCACCGTCTCGCGGGCGATCACCCGGCTGCCGATCGCCGCCTGGATGGCGATCAGGAACAGCTGGCGCGGAATCAATTCCTTCAGCCGTTCGCACATCGCGCGGCCACGCCGCTCGGCCTGGCTGCGGTGGACGATGGTGGCGAGCGCGTCGACCGGGTCGCCGTTCACTAGGATGTTCATCTGCACCAGGTCGCCGGGCTCGTAGCCATCCATTTGATAATCGAAGCTGGCATAGCCCCGGCTCACCGACTTGAGCCGGTCGTAGAAGTCGAATACCACCTCGTTCAAGGGCAGGCGGTAGACCACCATGGCGCGGCGGCCGGCATAAGTCAGATCCTTCTGCACCCCGCGCCGCTCCTCGCACAGCTTCAGCACGCCGCCGAGATAGTCGTCGGGCACCAGGATGGTGGCCCTGATCCAGGGCTCCTCCATGTGGTCGAGCTTGATCGGATCGGGCATGTCCACCGGATTGTGCAGCGCCACCATCGAGCCGTCGATCAGATGAACGTGATAGACGACCGAGGGCGCGGTCGGGATGAGCTCGAGGTTGAATTCGCGCTCGAGGCGCTCCTGGATGATCTCGAGGTGCAACAGGCCCAGGAACCCGCAGCGGAACCCGAAGCCCAGCGCGGCCGAGGTCTCAGGCTCGTATTCGAAGCTGGCGTCGTTGAGCCGCAGCTTGGCCAGGCTGTCGCGCAGATGGTCGTACTGGGCAGCGTCGGACGGGAACAGCCCGCAAAACACCACCGGCTGGAGCGGCTTGAAGCCGGGCAGCGGCTGGGCCGCTGGGCGGCGGTCCTCGGTGATGGTGTCGCCGATCTTGCAGTCGGCCACGGTCTTGATGCCGGCGGTGATGAAGCCGATGTCGCCCGGGTCGAGCTCGGGAATCTGCACCGCCTTGGGCGTGAACACGCCGACGCGCTCGATGACGTGGGTCGCGCCGGTCGCCATGAAGCGGATCTTGAGCCCGGGCTTGAGGACGCCGTCCTTGACCCGCACCAGGATGACGACGCCGAGATATGAGTCGTACCAGCTGTCGACCAGCAGCGCCTTCAGCGGCGCCGATGCATCGCCCTGTGGCGGCGGCAGGCGCTCGACCAGGGCTTCGAGCACGCCTTCGATGTTGAGCCCGGTCTTGGCCGAGATCTCGACCGCGCCAGAGGCGTCGAGGCCGATGACTTCCTCGATCTGCTCGCGCACGCGCGCCGGTTCGGCCGCCGGCAGGTCGATCTTGTTGAGCACCGGCACGATCTCGTGCCCGGCGTCGATTGCCTGATAGACGTTGGCGAGCGTCTGCGCCTCGACCCCCTGGCTCGCGTCCACCACCAGCAGCGAGCCTTCGCAGGCAGCGAGCGAGCGGCTCACCTCGTAGGCGAAGTCGACGTGGCCGGGCGTATCCATCAGGTTGAGCTCGTAGGCTTCGCCGTTCTTGGCGGTGTAGGCGAGCCGCACGGTCTGGGCCTTGATGGTGATGCCGCGCTCGCGCTCGATATCCATGGAGTCGAGCACCTGCGCCCGCATCTCGCGTGCCTCGAGACCGCCGCATTTCTCGATCAGGCGGTCGGCGAGCGTCGATTTCCCATGGTCGATATGGGCGATGATCGCAAAATTGCGGATATGCGCGAGGTCGGCCATGAACCCTTACTTTACTTGCGGAGCGTGCCGCCGGTCGCTTTTTCGATCGCCGCCACCAGCTTCTTGCCGAAGCCCTCGATCTCGGCGTCGGTCAGGGTGGCGGCGACGGGTTGCAGCGTGACCGAGATCGCCAGCGATTTCTTGCCGTCTGGCAGGCCCTTGCCCTGGTAGAGGTCGAACAGCCGCACCTCGGTAACGAGCTCCTTGTCGACGCCGCGCGCGGCCTTGAGCAGGGTCTCGGCGGCGACGGTCTGGTCGACCACGAAGGCGAAATCGCGCGACACCGGCTGGAACGGCGACGGCTTGAGCAAGGGGCGCGCATGGCCGCGCGCGCGCGGCGCCGGCACGGCGTTGAGGAACACCTCGAACCCCGCCGCCGGGAATTTGACGTCGAGCACCTTGAGCACGCCCGGGTGAATCTCGCCGAAGCTCGCGAGCACGCGCGGCCCCTGTTTCAGCGTCCCGGAGCGGCCGGGGTGATACCAGGCGGGAGCGGCGGGCTCGAGCTGCAGGTTCTCCGGCGGCACCCCGGCTGCGCCCAGCGCCGCCAGCGCGTCGGCCTTGGCGTCGAACGCCGAGACCTCGCGCGCCGGCGCGTCCCAGCTCTTCTTGGCGACCAGGCCGGTGCGCACGCCGCAGGCGACCAAGTCCTGGCCGGCGGCGGTGTCGTCGTCGTACTGCGGCCCGAGCTCGAACAGCGCGCCGTCGCCCAAGCCGCGGTCGGCATTGCGCCGCGCGGCGTTGAGGAGGTTGGGCAGGATCGAAGGCCGCATCTGGTCGAGCTCGGCGCTGATCGGGTTGAGCAGCTTGAGCGGGCTCGCGCCGCCGCCGAACAGCACCGCCTCGCGATGCGGCAGGAACGAGAAGCTCACCGCTTCGACCAGGCCGCGCGCGGCCAGCGTCCGGCGCACGAATCCGGCGCGGCGCTGCGCCGCGTCGAGCGCCGGCGCCGGCACTGCGGTGTCGCGCGCCAGCGATTCCGCGGGAATCTTGTCGTAGCCGTGGATGCGCAGCACCTCCTCGACCAGACAGGCCTCGCTTTCGATGTCGGCGCGCCACGACGGCGGCTCGACCATGACGTGATCGGCGGCCGGAGCGTATTTGCAGCCGAGCGCCTCGAGGATGCGCCGCTGCTCGTGCGCCGAGACATCGAGCCCGCCGAGGCTGCTGGTGCGGTCGGTGTGATAGCGGATCTGACGCCGCCATATCGGCACCGCGCCCGAGGTGCGGATGTCGGACGGCTCGCCGCCGCAGATTTCCAGAATCATGCGCGTCGCGATCTCAAGCCCGGGGCGGACGAATTCCGGGTCGAGCCCGCGCTCGAAGCGGTAGCGCGCGTCGGACTGGATGCCGAGCTTGCGGCCGGTGGCGGAGGTCCGCACCGGATCGAACAGCGCCGCCTCGATGTAGACCGCGCGAGTTTTATCGTCACAGGCGGTGGACTCGCCGCCGATCACGCCGCCCAGGCTCAAGACGCCATTGGCGTCGGCGATCACGGTCATGGTCTCGTCGAGCGCATAGGTCTTGCCGTTGAGCGCGGCGAGGCTTTCGCCTTTGCGCGCGGCGCGCACCGCGAGATCGCCCTTGAGCTTGCCGGCGTCGAACACGTGGAGCGGCCGGTCGAGGTCGAAGGTGAAGAAATTGGTGATGTCGACCAGCGCCGAGATCGGCCGGAGGCCGATCGCCTTGAGGCGCTCCTGCAGCCAGGGCGGGCTCGGCGGGTTGCGCAGATTGCGGATGGTGCGGCTGAGGAAGAGCGGGCAGGCCCGGTCGTCGGGTCCGGCAAGGTGCACCGCGACCGGAGAGGCGAACTTGCCCGGCACCGCCGCATTGTCCAGGGGCGCGAGCCGCCCCAGCCCGGCGGCGGCCAGATCGCGCGCGAGGCCGCGCACGCCGAGGCAGTCGGCGCGGTTGGGCGTCACCTTGACGTCGAGCACCGGATCGTCGAGCCCGGCGGCCTTGGCGAAGCTCTCGCCCGGCTTCGGCCCCTCTTGCAGCTCGATGATGCCTTCGTGATCTTGCGACAGGTCGAGCTCGTAGCCCGAACACAGCATGCCGTTCGACAGCACGCCGCGGATCTTGCTCGCCTTCAGCATCTGGCCCGAGCGCGGAATCACCGCGCCGACCGGCGCGAATACGCCGAGCATCCCAGCGCGCGCGTTGGGCGCGCCGCACACCACTTCGAGCTTTTCCTTGCCGGTGTCGACGAGGCAGAGCTTGAGCTTGTCGGCGTCGGGATGGCGCTTGACCTCGAGCACGCGGGCGACGACGAAGGCCTTGAGATCCTTGGCGCGGTCGACGACGCTTTCGACCTCGAGCCCGCGCATCACCAGCGTTTCGACGATCTCGGACAGGGAAGCTGTGGTTTCAATATGCGTCTTGAGCCAGCCGAGCGTGGTTTTCATCGCGCCAAGCCCCCAGCCAAGGTCGGCACGTCGAGCGGCATGAAGCCGTAATGCCGCAGCCAGCGCAGATCGCTTTCGTAGAACGTGCGCAGATCGGGGATGCCGTATTTGAGCATGGCGATGCGCTCGATCCCCATGCCGAAGGCGAAACCCTGGAACTCGGCGGGATCGACCTTGCAATTGGCGAGCACTTTGGGGTGCACCATGCCGCAGCCCAGAATCTCGAGCCAGTCGCCTCCGCGGCCGATCTTGAGTCCGCCACCCTCGCGCGAGCAGCCGATGTCGACCTCGGCCGAGGGCTCGGTGAACGGGAAATAGCTCGGCCGGAAGCGCACCGGCAAATCGGCCAGGTCGAAAAAGGCGCGGCAGAAATCGATCAGACACCCTTTGAGGTGGCCCATGTGGCTTTTGCGGTCGATCACCAGTCCCTCGACCTGGTGAAACATCGGCGAATGGGTGGCGTCGGAATCGGCGCGGAAGGTGCGGCCCGGCACGATGATGCGGATCGGCGGCTGCTGCGCCAGCATGGTGCGCACCTGGACCGGCGAGGTGTGGGTGCGGAGCGGCTTGCGGCTGCCGTCCTCGGATGTGGCGCCGATATAGAAGGTGTCGTGCTCCTGCCGCGCCGGATGCTCGGGCGGAATATTGAGCGCGGTGAAATTGTGGAAATCGTCCTCGATGTCCGGCCCTTCGGCGACGGTGAAGCCCATCGCGCCGAAGATCGCGACCACTTCATCGACCGTCTGGCTGATCGGATGGATGCGGCCTTCGCTCTCGGCCCGCACCGGCAGCGTCACGTCGAGGCGCTCGTGCTTCAAGCGCTCGCCGAGGGTGGCATCGCCGAGCCGCGCGCCGGAGGCGGCCAGCGCCGCCTCGATCTCGGATTTGAGCTGGTTCAATTCCGCGCCGCGCTGCTTGCGTTCGTCGGCGCCGAGCGCGCCCAGGCCCTTCAAGAGCGCGGTCAGCTTGCCGTTGCGGCCGAGCGCCGCGACCCGCGCCGCTTCGAGCGCGTCGGGCGTCGCCGCCGCCTCGATCAGGCGCAGCAGCTCGCCGCGGATATGAGCGACATCGTCCATGCGAAACCCAAGGCGCTCCAGCCGAACGGGGCCGATTCGGGCCCCGCCGGCGGCCGGGCCGAATCGCCCGGCATATTACGCGGCGGCTTTACGCCTTGGCGAGGGCGCCGCGCGCCTGTTCGGCGATGGCCTTGAACGCCGCCGGCTCGCGCATGGCGAGATCGGCCAGCATCTTGCGGTCGAGCGCGACCCCGGCCCGCTTCACGCCGTTCATGAACTGCGAATAGGTCAGGCCCTCGGCGCGAGCGCCGGCGTTGATGCGCTGGATCCAGAGCGAGCGGAAATCGCGTTTCTTGCGCCGCCGGTCGCGATAGGCGTAGCGCAGCCCTTTCTCGACCTTCTCGATCGCGACGCGGAACGAGCTTTTGGCGCGGCCGCGATAGCCCTTGGCCATGCCAAGGATTTTCTTGTGGCGGGCGCGTCCGGTGACGCCGCGTTTGACATGCGCCATGGCCTAGCCCCGCAGATAAGGCATGTAGGACATGACCAGGCCGGCGTCGCCCTTGGTCAGCGTCATCGTGCCCTTGGCGTTGCGCTTGCCGCGCTTCGACTTGTTGATCAGCAGGTGGCGCTTGTGCGCGTTGGCCGCCTTGATCTTGCCCGAGGCGGTGCGGCCGAAGCGCTTTTTCGCTCCGGACTTGGTCTTCATCTTGGGCATTTCGGACCTTTCGAATTGGAGTGCCGTTCTGTGGGCGGCCGAGGCATGCCCGTGAGCCCGCCGCCCGGTGAGGCGCGGTTTATAGCGTTCGAAGTCCCGGATATCAAGCGGCGGGACGCGGCCCTTTCCGGCACGCCCCGCCGCATTTAGCCGCAAGGACCGTCAGCCGCGCGTGATCCGGCCGCTGTCGGGGTCGACCTTGACCGCGAAGGTCTTGCCGTTCTGCGTCACGGTGGCGTCGAAGTCTTGGCCGTCCGGCCGGAAATTGGTGAAGTCGGTATAGCCCTGGCCTTCGAGCAGGTTGAGCGCTTCGGTGTCGCGCGCGGCGGTGCGGCCGCTGACGCGCATCGGAGTGTAACCCGCCTCCTTGCCCGAGGGGGCCGACCCGGCCATATCGTTGCCGGCAGCGAATGCCGCGCCCGAAACCACCAGCCCCGCCGCAAGGGCGGTAACGAATGCCTTCATGCTGTGCTCCATCGTTTGCCGGCGGCGTCGCGCGCCGCCAGACGCAATTCTCGCGCAGACAGGCGGCACCCGTGCGTTAACCCTTGATGAATT
>Ga0335078_10018956_pt1 | contig 10236 bp, 10 predicted proteins | sample Lox_Sample_32_FD_206711 | JGI IMG/M metagenome (GOLD analysis project Ga0335078, IMG submission 206711) | Soil microbial communities from Loxahatchee National Wildlife Refuge, Florida, United States - Lox_Sample_3.2 | ecosystem: Environmental > Terrestrial > Soil > Wetlands | place: USA...
GGTCCGCTATGAGCGAGCGGGAGGCGCAGTGACCAGGCAGGGCTTCGCCCTGGACCGCCCGGGCACCCAGGCTCCGGGCCAGGAACCCGCCGCACCGGAGCCGCTCGCCGACGACGCGACCGTCGATCTTACGGCCGAACGGACGGGTGCAGGCGTGGATCAGACCCTCGATTCGCTCGAGTCGGATCTCGTCGGCCTGGAGCCGGTCAAGACCCGCGTAAGGGAGATCGCCGCCCTGCTGCTGGTGGACCGGGTGCGCGGGCGGTTCGGGCTGTCGGCCGGGCCGCCCAGCCTGCACATGTCCTTTACCGGGAACCCGGGCACCGGCAAGACCACGGTGGCGCTGCGGATGGCCGAGCTCCTGCACCGGCTCGGCTACCTGCGCCGCGGCCACGTGGTCTCGGTCACCCGCGACGACCTGGTCGGGCAGTACGTGGGGCACACCGCGCCGAAAACCCGGGACGCGATCAACCGGGCCATGGGCGGCGTGCTGTTCATCGACGAGGCCTACTACCTGTACCGCGCCGAGAACGAGCGCGACTACGGCCAGGAGTCCATCGAGATCCTGCTGCAGTACATGGAGAACCACCGCGCCGAGCTGGTGGTCATCATGGCCGGCTACGCCGACCGGATGGAGACCTTCTTCGCGTCCAACCCGGGCATGAGCTCGCGGATCGCGCATCACCTCGACTTCCCCGACTACTCGCTGGACGAGCTGGCGGCCATCGGGGAGCTGATGCTGCGCGAGCAGCGCTACCGCCTGTCCGCGGCTGCCGAGGCCACGTTCCGCGACTACCTGGCCCGCCGGATGATCCAGCCCCGGTTCGCCAACGCGCGCAGCGTGCGCAACGCCCTCGAGCGGGCCCGGCTGCGCCACGCGAACCGGCTCATCGCGGGGGACGGCGCCCTGGGCAAGGACGATCTCATGCGCCTGGAGCCCGCCGACTTCCTGGCCAGCCGGGTCTTCAGCACCTGAGGAGCCGGCATGGACGCGATGACGCCCTGGCGGGTGCGTGACTTCCACGCCGATGACCTCGACGACGCCGTCCGGCTCTGGGACAACCCGGCGGCCAGCAGCGAGGCGCCGGCCTTCGGCCTGTCCGACCTGATCGCCGCCGTCCGGTCGCACGAGCCCGCGGTGGTCGCGGTGGTCGGCGATGAGATGGTGGGAACCGCGGTGGCCACGGTGAGCGGGGACCGGGCGTGGGTGATGCGGATCAGCCTGGCGTCCGCGTGGCGCCACCGGGGGATCGGCAGCGCCATGCTCGGCGAGCTCGAGCGGCGGCTGGTCGCGGCGGGGGTGCACCGGATCCAGTGCCTGCTCGCGGGCGAGAAGGAACTCGGTGCCCTGGCCCTGGAGCACGCCGGGTACGCCGCCCGGCGCGGCCTGGTCTTCTACGAGCGGCTCGAGCCGGTCCACCCGGCCAGCGCCGGGGTGCTCGGCCAGCTCGGCGGCCGGATGGTGCGGGCCGGCGCCTGGGAGCAGCTCGGCGGCATGGTCCGGGAGAAGGAGCTGATCGAGCGGCGCGTCATCCTGCCGCTGGCGCGGCCGCAGCTGGCCGGGCGGCTCGGCCTGGAGCCGCCGCGGGCCATCGTGCTGTTCGGCCCGCCGGGCACGGGCAAGACGACCTTCGCCAAGGGCGCCGCGTCGCGGCTCGGCTGGCCGTTCGTGGAGCTGTTCCCCTCGCGGCTGGCAGGGGAGTCCCCGGCCGGCCTGGCCGCTGCCCTGCGGGAGGCGTTCGCCCTGGTCGCCGAGCTGGACAAGGTCGTGGTATTCATCGACGAGGTGGAGGAGATCGCCGGGATGCGCCAGCCGCGCACGGTGTCGGCGACGCAGGGGGTCACCAACGAGATGCTCAAGCTCATCCCGCCGTTCCGCGAGCAGGACGAGCGGCTGCTCATCTGCGCCACGAACTCGGTGCGCGCCCTGGACAGCGCGTTCCTGCGGCACGGCCGGTTCGACTACGTCATCCCCGTCGGCCCGCCCGACCCGGCCGCGCGGGAGGCGATCTGGGAGCGCTACCTCGCCGCGGTCCCGCACGGCGAGCTGGACCTGGCCGCGATCGTGGAGGAATCACGCCTGTTCACCCCGGCCGACATCGAGTTCGCCGCGCGCCGGACCGCGCAGCTGGCCTTCGAGCGCGTCCTGTTCGAGCGCGGCGATGAGGACGTGACCACGGCCGACGTCCTGGAGGGCATCGCCCAGACCCGGCGCACCCTCACCCCCGAGCTCGTAACCGAGTTCGAGCAGGACATCCAGGCCTACGCCCGCGTCTAACTGCGGTTGCGAGGTGCTGCGGCCTCGTCAGGCCGCAGAAACGACGCTCTTCCGACTAAACCGCTCAAGCTATAACGTAGATCAAGTGGAAAACCACGCATCGCTGGGCCCGTGGTGGTGATGGTGCCCGCATAGGCACCTGTGGGTGCACGCGTCCTCGATCCCGCAGCATGACCAGAAAGGGATAACGATGGACCAGACCGGGAACAGCACCGGATCGCGCGCCGCCCGCCCGGGCTTGCGCGCCGCCCGGCTCATCGCCGTGGCCGCGCTCGCCGTGGCCGGACTGCTGGCCGTCGCGTCGCCGGCCCGAGCCGCCGACGGGGACTTCACCGGTGCGCTGGCGGCATCGGCCTCCACCGTGAAGGTGGGGTCGACCTTCACCGTGACCGAGAGCGCTATCAACCTCGGCAGCACGCAGGTGTCCGGGATCACCGTGGGCATCCGCCGGCTGGGTTTCACCGTGGTCAGCTCCCAGCCGCCGCGTACCGGGATCTGCCGTATCGCGGGCTCGGCGACGTGCAGCTTCCTCTTGCTCGCCGGGCACGATACGCAGACCTACACCCTGACCCTGAGCCCTCAGGCAGCCGGCACCTACACCATCCAGGGCTGGACCACGCAGCCGTCGACCGGGCGCGGATTCGGTGCCTCCGTGACCGTAACCGTGACCTCCTGAGCGCGTGGCCTGACCTGCTACGCGCGGCGGGTGCATACTCTCAGCGGGCCGCGTCGAGCAGGTGGTACACGAGCAGGAGCTGGGTGATGGCCAGCGGCTCGGTGCGCTGGCCCTCCCGGGTCCGGCCCAGGCACGCGGGCGGCCCCGAGTCGGCGCCCAGCCGGGACCAGATGGCCTTCTCCACCACCTCGCTGTCCTCCCGGTCCGCGTCCCCGTGCACGTGCAGCGCGTCCACTGGGCGGCTGTCGGCGTCGCGGGCCAGCCGCAGGTGGATGGCCGCCCCCGGGCCGCCCGCCGTGCCCTCCGGCACCACGCCGTCCAGGTCGGGATGCCTGATCGTCGGCCGGAGCAGCAGCTCGGCCGAGAGCGGCGTACCCGCCGGGACCACCCGCCCAGTGAAGGGGGAAGGGGAGGTGGGTGGGGCGAACCTGATGACGATGTCGGCGAACGCGCGCTGCGGACGGATGAACGCCGCGGACTCCGGCTCACGGCGCTCCAGCTCGGCGAGCACCGCCTCCGCCGTGTAGCCCCGCTCGGCGGTGTCCCGGCGGATCTTCCACGCGTGCCGGATCTCTTCCGGGGGGTCCAGGTAGACGGTCGCGTCGAAGCACGCCCGGGCCAGCTTGGTGTGCAGCGGCAGCAGGCCTTCGACGATGACGAACTGGCGCGGCTCGACCAGCACCGGCCGGGTGAACTGCCCGGTGTGGTGGTCGTAGACGGGCTTGAGGATGGGCTGGCCCATGGCCAGCAGCTGCAGGTGCTGCTCCATGACCTGCACGTAGTTGCAGTCCGGGTGCAGCACGGTGAACGGCAGGTCCCGGCGCTCGGCCCGGTCGTACCGGTGGTAGTCGTCGACGCACACCGCCGTGCAGCGGTCGGCCCCGAGCGCCTCGACCAGGCCGCGCGTGATCGTGGTCTTCCCGGCCGCGCTGTCGCCCGCGATGGCCAGCATGACCGGCCGCGCCGGGGGCCGGGAATCGGCCCGCTGGATACGGAACAGCTTGTGCGGCATGTGACCACCGGCTTCTGTCGGAGCGAGCCTCGACTGTAGGCCGGCGGGCCGCGGGAAAGCCTCCCCCGCCCGGGGGAGAGGCCGGGGATTGCGCCTCTTATGCTGCGATTGGGTCGCACGTATCCTACGGCCATGGGCCCGCTGCGCATCGTGCTCGTCGACGACCACGAGATGGTCCTGCAGGGGCTCAGCACCATCCTGGGCCGGTTCCTCGGCCGGGTGCGGGTGATCGGCCAGGCGCTCGACGCGGACGCGGCGCTGAAGCTCGCCGGGACGCTGCGCCCCGACATCATCCTGTGCGACGTGCGGCTGAAGGGGTCGAGCGGCCTGGACCTGTGCCGCCAGATCCTGGAGCGCGACCCGGCGGCCAAGGTGGTCCTGCTCAGCGCCTACGACGACGAGCAGTACCTGTTCCAGGCCATGCGGGTGGGCGCCAGGGGCTACCTGCTGAAGCAGATCACCGGCGAGGACCTGGTCCGGCACCTGGAGCGGGTGGCCGAGGGCGAGACGGTCATCGACGCCGGCCTGGCCGGGCGGGCGGTGGCCTCCGCGGCCCGGATCCGCGGCGGGGAGTTCTGGCCGGGCGCGGGCCTCGGCCTGACCCAGCGGGAGAGCGAGGTGCTCGCGCTGACCGTGGCGGGCCTGTCCAACCGGGCCATCGCCGGCCGCCTGGTGGTCGGCGAGGAAACCGTCAAGAGCCACTTGAGCTCCATTTACCGCAAGCTCGAGGTCAGCGACCGGGCCGGCGCGGTGGCGGTCGCGCTGCGCGAGGGGATCTTCCATTGACGGACGGCCTGGTCCCGCTGCCCTTCGAGGACGAGAACGTGCTGCTGGCGGGCGTGGTGGAGGCGATCTCGGCCGGGCTGGAGCTTGGTCCGCTGGCGGCCAGGATCGCCGGCCTGATCGTCACGGCCACCGCCACCGACGTGTGCTTCGTGCACGTGCTCGACGACAGCGGCACCGCGCTCACCCTGACCGGGGCGACCCCGCCGTTCGACGCGGCCGTGGGCCGGGTCCGGCTGCTCCTCGGCGAGGGCGTCACCGGCTGGGTGGCCAGCCACGGCGAGCCGGTTACCATCACCGACCACAAGGAGGCCGACCCTCGGTACCGGTACTTCCCCGAGCTCCGCGGCGGCGAGTTCACCTCGATGGCCTCGGTGCCGATGGCGAGCCGGCCGGCTGGGCTGGCGGGGGTGCTGAACGTCCACACCCGGTCCCGTCGCATTTTCACCGAACGAGACGTGGTGCTCCTGACCGCCATCGGTTCCCTGTTCGCCGGGGCGGTCCACCAGGCCCGGTTGCACCGTCGCCTGGCCGCCCGCGAGCATGCCCTCGAGCAGTTCGCCGAGCGGGTGATCGCCGCGCAGGAAGCGGAGCGGCGGCGGCTGGCGGGCGACATCCATGACGGCATCTCGCAGCGGCTGATCAGCTTGTCCTATCACCTGGACGCGGCCGCTGACGCGCTGCGGGACGCGCCCGAGTTCACCGCCGAGCAGCTGGTGCTGGCCCGGCAGATGATCGACCTGACCCTGAATGAGGCGCGCGCCGCCATCTCCGGCCTGCGCCCGCCGGTGCTGGACGACCTCGGCCTGGCCGACGGCCTGGCCAGCCTGGCCCGCGGCATCGGCGGGGTGCAGGTGACCGTGGAGGCCGACGAGTGCGCGCTGCCCGAGCACGTCGAGATCGCCCTGTACCGGATCGCCCAGGAGGCGCTGCAGAACGTGGTCAAGCACGCCGGGGCCGCCGCCGCCAGCGTCGTCCTGCGCTGCGACCCGGGACTGGTATCGCTGCGGATCACCGACGACGGCACGGGCTTCTACCCGGACGCCACGACGCCCGGGTTCGGACTCAGCGGCATGGCCGAACGCGCCGAGCTCGTCGGCGGCCGGCTGGACGTGCGCTCCGGCCCGGGCCGTGGCACCACCATCGAGGCCCGGATCCCGGTTACCCCGGGCCGCCCGGGCAGCCGCAGCTCTCCCTGACCACGAGCCTGGTCGGCAGCCGTTCGACGCGGCGCGGCCGGACCGGGTCGGCGATCCGGTCCAGCAGGCAGGAGCACGCGCGCTCGCCCAGCAGCCGCATGGGCTGATGGACCGTGGTCAGCGGCGGGGAGAGCATGGCACCCAGATGCATGTCGTCGAAGCCCGTCACGGCGACGTCGGCCGGCACCAGGAGCCCGGCCGTGTGCAGCTCCCGCAGGGCCCCGATCGCCATCTGGTCGTTGGCGCACACGATGGCATCCGGCAGCTCGCGGCGCGGCGCGGCGAGGATCTCGCGCACGGCCAGCTGGCCGCTGACCGCCGCGAACCGGCCCTCGAACCATCCGTGCAGCTGCACGCCCGGGTATTTGGCCAGCGTTTCGGTGAAAACGTTGCGCCGTTCCCGCGCGTCCGGGGCCTCCGGCGGCCCGGCCACGTAGAACAGCCTGGTCTTGCCGTGCTGCTCGACCATGTGGCGGACCAGGGCCTCGGTCCCGACGCGGTTGTCGGCGTCCACGACGTCGGCGTGCGGCTCGTCGGGGGACCCGGCCACCAGCGTGATCGGGACACGCCCCGCCAGCCGGGCCAGCTGCTCGGAGGGGATGATGCCCTCGGAGATCAGCAGCCCGTCGACCTTCGCGGAGATCTTCTGCAGCCACCGGTAGGCCTCCGGCCGGTCCGCGCTGCGCAGGACCGAGATCAGCACCGACCAGCCGAGCTGGCTCAGCGCGGACTCGACGCCGCGCAGGATCTCCTCCATGAACAGCAGGCCCTCTTGCTCGATATCGGTGTCGGGGCTGCGGCTTTCGATGGCCACCAGCCCGATCACTTCCTTGCGCTTGCGGACCATGCTCTGCGCCGCACTGTCCGGGACGTAGCCCAGCGCCTCGATGACCTCGAGCACGCGCTGCCGGGTCGACGCGCGGACCCGGTCCTGGCCGTGCACCACCCGCGACACCGTGGCCGTCGAGACCCCGGCCTCGCGGGCCACGTCGTAGAGCGTGCAGACCGAGGCAGCCGCCAGCACGGTCGGCCGTTCCATATCCGCGCTTTCTCCCCCTGCATGGGCCGCAGCCTGCATGGGCCGCCAGCCAAGAAGCCCGATTATCGTCGATCGCTAACCTAGGCCCTTACCTGGCCGGTGTCACCTCGACGCCCGGCGGCCAGCCGATGCGGCTGACCCGCCGCTGGCGTCGGCCGGGCCGAATCTCCGCTGCTGTTTCCCTATCCCTTTGATCAGGGTGACGATAAGGGCGAGCAAGCCGAGGAAGAACGCCCCGGTCGCGGGCAGCATGACGCCAGCCAGGGTGAGCAGGGTGCCGCCCAGGAGGAACACGGGCTCCCAGCGGGCCCGCGACGCGCGGGCGAACCGCAGGACACCGAGGAACATAAGCAGCGCGCCGGTGCGAAGCCACCAGCGGATCCGGGTGGCGCGCGCGGGCCGCGGGCCCCTCAGGATCCCGGTCTTACCCCCCGGCACGGCGGACGGACTCCACACGACCAGGTTCCGGCGATGCGGTCGCAGTCTCATGGCAGCTTCCCGTGGTACACCCGATCAATTCGCGCCTTTTTTCCCACGATAGGCGATCGGAAAGTTACGTCAACCGGCGCGACCCCCTCAGAATCGCGGATTCCGGCGGGTACCGGGCAGCCCGGTATCGGGGGCCGGGGCCCACCGGCCCCGCAAGATGGGGCCGCGGGCCGATGCCGCCCAGCTCGAATTGGTCATGGGGCCGGCCTGGCGCCGGACACGATGAAACCGCCCTTCCAGCGCGTCAGAACGCGCTGGATCCGGGGTTTCATGTCGTTCCCGCCGGTCCGGCGCCCGCGGGTCATGATGCTGGTGGTGCCAGAGCGACCTGAGTGCGGCGTGCGAGCACCCCCCCAGAGAGCCGTCCCCGGTCGCTGAGGGCCCAGATATTTTGAGTTCAAATGATTTGACATGGAAATAGGTACCGGTGAAGACTGGCGGGGTGAGTGAGGCGGAAGCCGCCAGGCCGGAAGAGGCCGCGGCAGTGGAGTGCGGGCCGGGATCAGGGCACGCGGGGTACGCGGGTTGGTTCTGGGGTGAGCCTTCGGACGGGCCGCCCGCGGACGCGCCGCTGCACGCCCTGCTGCTGGCCGCGTCCAGGATCATGGGCACCTTCTACGCGGGCACGCTGGCGCAGGCCGGGCTGCGGATCAGCCCGGCCGGGCTCGGCGTGCTGCGGGTGCTGCTGGCCGGGGACGGGCTCAAGTCCAGTGACGTCGCGGCCCGCGGCTGGTCGTCGCCGGGGACGCTGACGTCGGTGGTGAACACGCTGGTCCGCGAGGGATACGTCGAGCGGCGCAGCGACGCCGGCGACCGGCGGGTGGTCCGGCTGTTCGTCACCGGCAAGGGTCGCCAGATCTGCGAGGACTACTACGCGCTGGCCGGACCGCACTGGCGGGACGCCTTCGATTTCGTGGACCCGGCCGACGAGCCGGTGATCCGCAAGTTCTTCGTCGACATGATCGGGCATTTCAGCGAGCTGATCAGGAAGGAGCGCGGCAAGTGACGCAGGACGTCAGGTTGTCGTGGCACGGCAACCGCAGGTGTCAACCCAAGTTGACACAGGCCGCTCGTCAACATAGGTTGACATCATGACGGATGCCGCCGGGCTCGCGATACGTACCGAGGACCTGCGCAAGACGTACAAGTCGTCACGCGGGGACGTGCCCGCCGTCCGCGGCATCGACCTGTCCGTCCGCTCCGGCCAGTTCTTCGGGCTGCTCGGGCCGAACGGCGCGGGTAAGTCCACCACCATCGGCATGCTCACCACCCTGGTCCTGCCCACCGGCGGACGGGCCTGGGTAGCCGGGATGGACGTGGTGGCCGATCCGGTCGGGGTGAAGCGCAGGATCGGCGTGGTGACCCAGAACAACACCCTGGACATGCAGCTGACCGTGGCCGAGAACCTGGAGTTCCGCAGCCGGTTCTTCGGCCTGAGCCTGCGCGAGGCGTCGCGCCGCGCCGCCCAGCTGCTCGAGGTGTTCGGGCTCTCGGACCGGCGCAAGGCGATGTCGACCGACCTGTCCGGCGGGCAGGCCAAGCGGCTGCTGATCGCGCGGGCCCTGGTGCACCGGCCGGACGTGCTGTTCCTGGACGAGCCGACCGCCGGGCTCGACCCGCAGACCAGGGTGAACCTGTGGGACATCCTGCGCGTGCTGCACGAGGAGGGCCAGACCATCCTGCTGACCACGCACTACATGGAGGAAGCCGAGGCACTGTGCGAGCAGGTCGCCGTGGTCGATCACGGCGAGGTGCTGGCCTCGGGCACGGTGAACGAGCTGAAGGAGGGCGCGGGCGCCGAGACGGTGATCACGGTCAGGTACGAGGACCTGGTCCCCGTGGACCTGACCGAGCGGGCCGGCCTGGCCGCCCGCCCGGGCGTCCGCAAGGTGGAAGCCGACGGCGATTACGTCCGGGTGTTCACCCGCGAGCCCGAGGGCGTGCTCGGCGAGCTCGTCACCGCGGGTTCCGCCGCCGGGCTGACCGTGCGTGACGCCACCCAGCTCAAGCCGAGCCTGGAAACCGTGTTCCTCACCCTGACCGGACGGGAGTACCGCGAGTGACCACCAGCACCACACAAGCCCAGCCTCAGAAAGCCCAGCCTCAGGCGGCGGAACCCGCCGGAGTGCCCTCCGCGTCCGAGGTCGCGGCGCTGATCGCCGAGGCGCCCGAGCCGCGGCCGACCCTGATCAAGACGTTCGGCGCCATGATGGCGCGGGAGTTCCGGGTGCTGCGGCGCAACGCCGTCGGCACCTTCACCCGCGCGGTCATGCAGCCGCTGCTGTTCGTCTTCGTCTTCGCCTACGTGTTCCCGAAGATCGGCGGCGGCTTCATGCTCGGCGGCGCCGGGACGGCCGGTGCCGGGGCCGCGGCGGGCGGCAGCGTCAACTTCGCCACCATCTTGGTGCCGGGCCTCATGGCCTCCATGCTGCTCATGCAGGGCATCATGGCCGTGACGTTCCCCCTGGTGATGGAGTTCTCCTGGCAGCGCACGATCGAGGACCGGGCGCTGGCCCCGGTGCCGATCCGGGTGCTGGCGTTCCAGAAGATCACGGCGGGCGCGGTCCAGTCGTTCATCGGCGCCCTCATCGTGTTCCCGATCGTGCTGCTGGTGCACGCGCCGGGCCAGGCCCCGCACGTGGACGTGACCAACTGGGCCCTGTTCGCGTTCATCCTGGTGTTCTCGTCGCTGCTCACCGCCTCGCTCGGGCTGCTGCTCGGCACGGTCATGGACCCGCGCAAGATGCAGATGCTGTTCGC
>Ga0335078_10018957_pt1 | contig 10236 bp, 12 predicted proteins | sample Lox_Sample_32_FD_206711 | JGI IMG/M metagenome (GOLD analysis project Ga0335078, IMG submission 206711) | Soil microbial communities from Loxahatchee National Wildlife Refuge, Florida, United States - Lox_Sample_3.2 | ecosystem: Environmental > Terrestrial > Soil > Wetlands | place: USA...
CGAACGCCTTCATCGCTATTGGTGGCCCGCAGGCCCATGGGACACTCCCTTACGGTCGCGGCTCGGTAAGGTGCGATGGTCGTTACCGCATGGGAATTGATGTGGTTCAGCTTCGCAGATGTCGTGCGGAATGATCCCGCGCCGTAGTACGAGTATGCTACCACGCCGATCTCGGTAACACGATCGCGCCTTACTGAGCCGCGACCACAAGGGAGTGGAGGCTCTGGGTGCGATTCCAATGGAGCGGTCTTAACGCTACAAGATTGAGGCACACACGCAAGATCCGGCGCCAATCATCTTCCGGAGGGCTCGATCTGTAACTCCACCATACCCTTCGGTTCCACGCGGACCTTTTTCGCGGAGGCCAGGTAATTGGTCAGCGCCGCACGATCGCCGTACTCGAGATCCTGGTTGGGCGTAGCGAACAACAGATAGCTCCCCGGCTTCACACCTCGAAAATCATATGTGCCGTCGCTATCCGAGATGTAGCAGTGGTAATCCGTTTCTGCCGCCGGTTCTTCGTGGGGCATGAGCACCACCATGTCGCCACTCACCGGCTTATCGCCGGAGCGGACCTTGCCCTTCACGCGTCCTCCATCTGCCGCGACGGTGATCTCCAGCTCCACCGGCCCGCTCTCCGGCAGCTCAATCATGCCGTCCGCCACTCGTGCATTGCGTGCCGTCATGCTCCTGATGTACAAATCCTGCGAGACGAGCGCGACCCCGTAGCGGCCGGACGCCAGCGCGGGAAATCGTGCGGTACCGTCCGGTGAAATCGGCCGTATGCTCTGCCCGGGATCGCCGAAAGTGGTAAAGCCCAGCATCGCCGACGGCAAAAGACTTGCATCGCCGTTCACCACATGCAACTTCGCCGTGATATCCGGCGGGTTGTCGAAAGGCAGCGCCACCGTGCCACCCTCGTGTCCGAGGTCGATCCACTTCGCCGTGGCAAACGTGCCTTTTAGATCAGCGACCACCAGTTTGTAGCGGCCCGGGACGAGATGGGAGAACGTGCGGCCCAGTCCTGGTCCCAACGTGCTGACCGACACTACCGAGTTCTCCGGGCCCGGTGTGAGCAGCACGAGCAACTCGGAATCCGCGCCTCCCGGAATTCCGCTGAGGCCCTCGACCTCCAAGGAAACACCGCGCGTCCGCGGCAGCCTGAAGTCCGCGGTGAATTCTTCACCTGCTTTAAGCGCGATCGAGTTGGCTGACCTGGGATCCGCCGCACCCGGATAATACTGCGGCGCGTATCCGCTGTCGCCGGACGGCATCGGAACGATCACAAACAGGTAGTACTTGCCCGCAGGGACATCGGGGATGCGATACTCGCCCATATCATCGGTGGCCACAGTTTTGCCGACGCGGTACTCCTTGCGCGCCCCCGAAACCCCCATCAGCAACTGCACGAAAGCGTTTATGATCGGCTCGCCGTTCTCATCGACCACGGTGCCTTTAATGGCGGCCGGGGGATTCAGCGGGAAGCGGATGTTTTCCGAGCTCCCATCCGAACCGGTGATGATCGAGATGGCCCCCGAGGTAAGGATCGATCGCTGGCCGTAGGCCTGGCCGATATATCCCCGGCGCTCCGCCTGAAGCCTCCAGGAACCGGCCGGCAATCCCGGGAACAGAAAACGACCGTCGCTCCCGGTGGTCGTTTCGATGGCCGGAGCACTGCCGTCGTCCGGGGTAACCGTGACACGCGCCTTGGCCAGCGCCTGCCCCGTCACTCCGTCAATCATCGTTCCCGATATTCGGAAGCCGGATTTCGCCTGCTCCGCCGGAGGGCCGGCCCATGCCGGCACGACCGCCACAGCGGCTGCCAATGCTGCAATCCAATTCCACGCTGCGATCTTCATTTGGGCTCCTCGGAAAGCTTTTGCATCTGTACCTTGGTGACTTCCCCCGCTTTCACGTCCACGGCCATCCCGCCCTGCGCCAGTTCGCAAATCGCCTGAGGCGACGTGTAATCCCCTGCCGGCCGTTTCCAGGCGTAGAGACGGTAGCTTCCGGGCGCCAATCCGAATACGCTGAAGGCGCCGGCCTGCACGATGCCTCTGCCCGGCAGGCGATTACAGGATTCCGGTACGAGAAGAACGACGGCATCGGTGTCTGCCGCGGCAACGGTTCCGGAAACCCGGCCACTATCGGTCCGCACGACAATCTCCAGTTCCGGTGCTGCCCGGTTCTCGAAGACAAACTCGCCGGCGGCGAGCAGGTCGGTACCTCCGGCGTGCGCGGCGCTGACGTATCCGTCGCCTGCTATATCGATGGCGATCCGGTATCGGCCGGGAACGACGTCCGGGATCTCGATCGTCTCTCCCGCCATGCCTGCTCCCGCCCTCTGGCTGAAATCGTGGAACGCGCTGGGGAACAGCGTCTGCGCATGCATACTCACCATCACACGCAGCTTCGACCCATCCAGCGGACCTTCCACCCGCACCTTTCCTTTCAGTGTTGGCGCGCCCGCCAGCGTGACCTCGATGCCATCCACGTCGCGGCCGCTGACCACGAGTTCCAGATCGCCGTAGAGCACCGCATTGTCGTTGCTCCTCTGCCACACACGCAGCCGGTAGCGCCCGTCCAGGACACCGGTGATTTCAAACCGCCCGTTCGCGAGTTCCAACGAATTGCGGTTCTCTCCGGCGTCGGTGTCGCTGCTCGAAAGTTGGAGATCGGCCACCCGGCCGGGCACGAGATTAGTGATGCGGCCGCTGACGGTGTGCCCGGGTTGCATGGTCACGTTAATATCGGCGCGCGCATCGGTGCCGGCCTGCAGTTCCAAAATGGCCGCGCCGCCGGCGTCTCGTGCGCCGCCGAAGTATACAGACGCGAATGCCTCCTTTGTGCCATGTAGCTGATCGGAGCCGTAATAAATGTGCTGGGACGCCTGTCCGGATGCCCGCACAAGGTACTTGCCCGGCGTCAGCAGGGGAATCCGGAATTCGCCACGGTCGTTCGTGGTTGCCGTACTCGCAGCGTCGTTTGGTGCGTATTCACCTGTCGCGCCGGCCTCGAGCGCCTGGATGGTCACCCCCTCAACCGGTTCCCGATCCTCGTCCGTCACGCGGCCGCGAATGGAGGCTAGCGGCGCGAGCTGGATTACGGACTCTTCCTTCGAGGTGCGCACGGAGACGCGCTGCGGCTCAGTGCTCGTGAATCCGGTCTTCTCAGCCCGGACGTCGTAGTCTCCGGGTTCGAGGTTCGGAAAACGGAAGGCCCCAGCCGCGTCGGTGTGGGTCTCGTCGCCGGACGAGAGCGACACCTGCGCATTGCGCACTGGCAATCCCGTCACCGAATTGACGACCGTTCCCGATAACAGAACCTTTTCGCTGGAGTTCTGGCCGAATGCCGTCATAGCCAGACTCATACCAGCGGCCAGCGCGAGGAGCAGGAATGACCGCAATAAGTTCGGCGGCGCATACCGGCGCTGCCAGCTAGTCAACCGCCCGGGGAGTCTCATGCCGTCACGTCCCGGAGCCAATATGACCAACCACGGCTCCACCAGCTAGTACTCGAAAGTTAGCGTTAGCCTGCCCTGATATCCGCAGATGTTGAGACCCGGCCATGCTCGCGTTACGGAGCCGCGACCGCTGGGACAGGTCACCGTGTCAGCGCGGGATTCCCCCGGCCACCTCGGCGCGCCAACCCCTCCCAGGCGTGGCTGTCGCGAAGCGTTACGACACCAATCTCAAAACTCTGTGCCTCAGCGGCGGTGAATCGTTTTTCCTGTTTGGTTCCGGCTCCCGGGTTAGGGAGTGAGGTTTTGGGTGCGCCTCAATGGTCGAGGATACAATTATAAGAATGACCACGCTCCAAGCTCCTGAAAGCCTGGTCCTCGATCTGCTCGAATGGCTATCCGTCAAGGAGCGATCTTATGAGGAGACCATGGATGCCTGGCGCACGTCCTGTCCGAGGCTCCCGGTGTGGGAAGATGCCAACGATCGGGAATTGGTTCACACCGAACATAAGAATGGCCGCTCCTTCGTTCGCTTGATGCCCGCCGGCGTGGAACTCCTCACGCGTTGCAGAGGCCCGCGCACGTCTCCCCCTTGCATAACAGATATTAGAGCCTTATAGTTCTAATGGAGCCGGAAACGGCATCTTGGGTCACAGGGAGGTAGTCATGAAAGCCGCGTTGGTTCTACTGGCGATTCTTGCCGCTGTAATCGCGACGGGGTGCTCTAACGGCCCGCCGCCCATTAAACCGGGGACGCCGGCCTTCTTCTGGGCCGTGGCCAAGGAGAGCTATCGCACGGGCGACCTGGTGAAAGCCGACGCCACGCTGGTGGATCTCAGCCAGACGGATTCGGTATTTGCGGCGCCGGCACGCGTTTGGCAGTTGACGGTAGCCGCGGGCATGACGCACGGATACACCGCGCTGGCCGAAGCCTACGACGCGGGAAGCCGCGCCAACCCGGCCAATGCGGTGCTGTTCCATCGGCAAGCCACGAATCTGCGGAGCCTGGCCGCCACCACCGCGCTCGAGTTTGCGCAGTCCCTCCACAATATGGCGGAGACCGACAAGAACGCGAAGGTTCTGCTTGCATTCGGATTTCCGCCAGGATCGGCCACACCCCCGGAGGCGCTCGCCAAAATAACCCGCGGAAACTCGATTCCGGATTCCGACCGCGATGCACTGTTCACGGCCATGCTCCAGCGCGGAGTCGTTCTGGCGGTATCGGAAGCCGTCGGCCGTCCTGATGACCCTATCCAGGCGGAAGTGGCATTCCAAACCCCGGAAGTGCGCGTCCCGCGTGAGGTCTTCCTGTTTGGCATGGCAAAGTTGCTGTATCAAGAAGCCGACCTGTTCGGCCCTATGGGCATGGACCGTCAGGACCGCTTCATTTTGATGTGCCGCACAGCCGTCGATGTCCTCGGGACCGTCCCGCAAAGCCAGGAAGTCGAGGCGCTTGCGGCGGAGCTCCGCGCCACGCTAAAGCAATTTGGTGGTGTGTAAGCCTCAATAGGACCTCTTCAGTACCCATAGCACTGTGCCCGTCACGGGAATCGCCCGAGACTGGGGTACAAGCGCGGTGGAGTTGGCCGCGCCGTACCTGGGTCTCGAGCGTCCACGCTAAGTCGCGCCGCCCCTAATCGGTTTCGTCAGTTCTGCCGAACTGTGGAAACAGAAGGCCCGGTTCCAAGGGGGCGTGCCAGGCCTCACAAGGGCTGCCATGCCATTGATAAGGGTTGTCTGGCAAAGCCCTACTGGCGAGCCGGTATGGCCCAGGCCGTGCATTAAGATGAGGTAGCGCGATGAAGTGGTTGGGCAATCTGCGATATCCGCCGGAAACGATGAGCGATCTGAGTGACGCCGAATGGCTGACGGCCTTGCGCGATCGCTATGGTGAAGAGAATATCTGCTTCTTTAAGCCGCAGGATGGGGGCGTACCGTGGCGCTCGGCCGCGGAATGGGAAGCCCGCGGCATGCTGGGCGTATATCTGAACTAACCGTCCGTTTCCTCCCGTAAAGCGTGGCTGCTATGCTCGGAAGCGGTGAGGTTGAATCCATCCTCCGTCTCCCGGGTTGTGGTCCGCGCAACCAACTGGCTGGGCGATGCGGTTATGTCGCTGCCCGCCATTCGTGCCGTCCGCGACATCTTCCCTCACGCCCACCTCGCGGTAGTTGCCCGGCCCTGGGTGGCTGACCTGTACGCTCGCGAAACCGCGATTGACCAGGTAATCGTCTACCGTGCGCAAAAAGGTCTTCGCGCCAAACACGATTTCGCACACCGGTTGCGATCCGAGCGTTTCGAGTGCGCCATCCTCTTGCAGAACGCGTTCGATGCCGCCCTGATGGCGTGGATGGCGGGCATTCCGGTGCGCATCGGCTATCGCCGCGATGCCCGCGGCTTTCTGCTGACCCGTGCGATTCCGGTTCCGGAACCTGGCGACATTCCCCGCCACGAGCGTTTTTACTACCTGGAGTTGCTGCGGCGCGCCGGGTTCCTGGAGCACCTGCCTCCCACGCCCGCCATTCGCCTGGACGGCATCGAGGCGGCTCGCGCCAGGGGTGCCCGGCATATGGCTTCTCTGAAAACCGAGGGCCCCACCGTCGGCATCAGCCCGGGCGCGGCCTACGGCAACGCCAAACGCTGGCTGCCGGAACGCTTTGCCGAAAGCGCGGCCCGGTTGGCCCGCTCGGCGCTGGTGTTCGGCTCCGCCGCGGAGCGGGACCTGTGCCAGCAAGTCACCGGCGATCTCCAGTCCACCGGCGTGGATGCCCGCAACCTGGCCGGCGAGACCACGCTCGGCGAGTTCATCGACCTGGCCGCGGCCTGCCGCCTCTTCCTGACCAACGACTCCGGCGCCATGCATGTGGCGTCGGCGCTGGGCGTCCCCACCGTGGCGGTATTTGGCGCCACAGACGATACCACTACCGGACCTACCGGGCCGCTGGCCACCGTCATCCGCGCGCACGCCGAGTGCAGCCCGTGCCTCTTGCGGGAGTGCCCCATCGATCACCGCTGCATGACCCGCGTAACCACCGATCAAGTGACGTCTGCCGCGCTGCAACTCCAGGGGGAATGCCCCATCGACGCGAGACCCGGCGGCGCGCTCCAGTGGTAGACTGCGTATTACCGCGGATCTAGATGATGTTATTCGAGTTATATGCCGAGCACATCCCCTAGCGGACGTATCCTGGTGGTCCGGATGGGGGCCATGGGAGACATCATCCACACGCTGCCCGCCGTGGCCTCGCTCAAGAGCAGCTTTCCGGGCTGGCAGCTCGCCTGGGCGGTGGAACCGAGATGGGCGCCGCTGCTACAGGACAACCCTTTCGTCGACGACCTGATTTCGGTTCGGCGTGACGGGCCGGCCGCGTGGATGGAGAGTTGGCGTGGGCTGCGCAAGCATCGCTTCGACTTCGCGGTGGATTTCCAGGGCCTGATCAAGTCAGCGCTGGCCGCCTCGGCCGCCCGTCCGGCGCGCATTTTCGGCTACCACCAAAGTCAGGTCCGCGAACGCGCCGCCGCCTTGTTCTACTCGGACAAAATCAAAAGCCGCTCGATTCATATTGTGGACCGCCATCTGGATTTGGCCGCCTCGGCCGGAGCCTCAAACGTGGTGCGCGCCTTCCCGCTGCCGGCGGGACAACCCGAGGGCGAACTGCCACCCGAATTTGTGCTGGCCTGCCCGTTGGCCGGCTGGGCTTCCAAGCAGTGGCCCATGGCCCATTACAGCGCCCTGGCCGCGCGGCTCCGTAGGGAGCGCGGGCTTCCTCTGGTTCTCAACGGACCGCCGTCGGCGGGGGCGGAGTTGGCGAGGATTGCGGATGCCATGCCGCACTGTACCGGTATCCCCGGCCTGATCGATGCCACCCGGCGCGCGACCGCCGTGATTGGCGTCGACAGCGGACCGCTGCATCTGGCAGCAGTTCTGGGGAAACCCGGCGTGGCGATCTTCGGGCCTACCGACCCGGCGCGCAACGGTCCGTATGGCGATTCCATGCGGGTCCTGCGCAGTCCCGGCGCGACTACCAGCTATCAGCGCAGAAACTCGGCGGACGATGGCATGGCGCGGATTTCGCCGGATGAGGTCTTCGAAGCCCTCCGAGCGGCCGATTGCCTGATCTGATGGCGTCGTTTCCAAAACGCTACGCCGATGCGGTGGCGCGCCTGCGCGTGCCGAGCGGCTTTCTCATCGTGGCGGCGTTTGCCTGGTTCTCGCGGCCGACTCTGCGGTCCCTGGCAGCCGGGCTTCCCGTGTCGTTCGTCGGGCTGGCACTCCGCGCGTGGTCCGCCGGATGCCTGGCGAAGAATACCGAATTGGCTACGGGTGGGCCTTACGCTTACACACGCAATCCGCTCTACCTTGGGACGCTGCTGGTAGCCGCGGGCCTGGCGATCGCTTCGTGGAGTGGGGGGTTGGGTGTCCTGTTCGCCGCGGTCTTCCTGCTCGTGTATCTGCCGGTAATCGAACTGGAGGAGCAGCATCTGCGCGAGTTGTTCCGGGATTATGCGGCTTACGCCGCGAGGGTTCCCGCGCTTTGGCCGCGCTTTCCGGGCGCGGCGCGGCAGGCCCATCGATTCCGTTGGTCGCTGTATTGGAAGAATCAGGAGTATCAGGCCGCGGCGGGATGGCTAGCGGGGGTGGCGTTGCTGGTGTGGAAGGCGCTGCGATAACTGAGCTGTGAGGCCGGGCCTTCCGGCCCGGGCCCCACTGAGCCTCACTTCTGAACCGGATTCAATCCGCCTTTGATGTGGCCTTCCAGGAAATCCTTATTGTTCTCCTCGCAGGAGTACTCCATGATCTCCCAGTCCGGCCGTAAGGTGAAGATGCGCGTGTTCTTCCACGGCCGCGTGAAGGTCTTGGGATCGTCCACCGTCACTTCATACGCGATGTGGCCCAGATCCACGCGGCGAAATCGCTCGATGTAGTGAACCTGGTCGCTATGCGGATGCCCGATGGTATCCAGGCGCGTCTTTCCATTGAAATTGGTCGTATCGACCACCAAGGTATCGCCGTCCCACTTGCCGACCGAGTCTCCGAACCAAGTACCGACGATATCGCGATGCGCCCGCCCGTCGATGGGGATCACTTTGAACCAGGTGTTCTGTTCGTAAAGCAGCGACAGGTACGTGCCGCTCTGCATGATCTGAATCGGGTCGGGCGAGTTCATGGACCGCATCAGCCCGAACGGCAGGCAGCCGCCGGTATAGTCACCGTTGGCCGGGTCGTAGGCCTCCCACTGCTTCTTACCCCAATCGGTGAACGGAAGCAGCTTATGGCCTTTGAGCTTGGGGTCGTCCGGCAGAGTCGGATCGGCCACCTGGGTCTTGCCGTCCGCCGAGGTAACGGTCATGTCGGGGACATAGGGCCTTTGCCAGAGTCCGCTGAAATCGGGCTTGCCATTGAGGGTCGGCGCCGGGCCTTCGGGCGGCTTCGGAACCCGCTCGCCGCGTCCTTGCGCAACCCCGGCGATGGGCAATAGAAATAGAAACGAGAACACGGCCGCCGGCGCGGCCATGCGGCCAATCCATCGAGTTCGCATTGCGGGTCCTTTTATTGCTGCGCGCCCTCTTGGCTGCGCTTGGCGCCGGGACCACCGTCATCGGGCGAGCCCGAAAATACCTTGCGTCCGTCCGGCAAAGTCACCGACCGCGAGTTGACGGTGTTGGTTCCGTCCTTGGAGCGGAACCCTTCGATGGTGACCTCGTCGCCGGCCTTGAGAGCGTTCCGGGTCCAACCCTGCCGCGTCAGCGTGTTCGGCGGGCTACCCTCGCACTGCCAGTGCTCGACGACGCCGGCTTCATTCTTGGCATCGACGTACACCCAGATATGCGGGTTCATCCAATCGATCTTGGTCACCGTACCTTTTAGGGTGATGGGTTTCTTCGGATCGTATTCCGCAGCAAACGAATGGTGCGCGAAAGCCGGGATCGCTGCGAACCCCAGAACCGCGATGGCCAAACCCAACGTAGCTTTCATGGCTATGTCTCCCGATTCGGAATTCGCATCCGAATCCAACTTCTTTTATTGCTGAGGCCCACCTTCTCCGGGGGCTGTCCCATTGAACACTTTGCGCCCATCCGCCAGCGTGACGCGGCGGGCATTCGCCAGATTCGAGCCGTCCTTAGCCAGGTATCCTTCGACCGTCACCACGTCCCCGACCTTCAGGGAATCCCGCGCCCATCCCTGCCGCTTCAAAACGTTGGGGCTACCGAGCTCGAAGTTCCAGTTGGTCACCTTGCCGCTTTCGTCTTTCACGTCGACATAGAAGCGGGCATGGGGATTCATCCATTCCATCTTGGTAACGGTACCCGTGATTTCAATGGATTTCTTGGCGTCGTACTCGGCTTCGAAAGAGTGATGCGCGAAGACGGGTAGCGCGCCGGCAAGCAGGCCTAAACCCGCCACCAGAATCCAGAACCTAGATCTCACGCGTGATCCCTCCAGGGTTAGACAGCATTGCGGCGCGTAGTGGCGACGATCCAGACCGCCAAATCTCGCTTTGGTTTATCAGTTTTTTAGCCGCGTTGTCAAGCCGTGGAGGACAGCCCTTTGGGGCTGGCCAGAAAAGCACCGGCGATCGTTTTTTGCCGCTGCTGGGTCAGGGCTTCTGCCCAGCCGCCGGGCTTCCGCCCGGCGTCGTCTCGCGGAGACTGGCCCGGCCCCGCTTGGAGTAAGCCATGACAGCGGGCGCATGGCTCGATGTCAGCCGCCGCTTTGGGTCAGGGCTTCGTCTGCGCCAGGCGGCGCCGGGCGGAAGGCCCGGCCCCACGAATGCTA
>Ga0335078_10018958_pt1 | contig 10236 bp, 9 predicted proteins | sample Lox_Sample_32_FD_206711 | JGI IMG/M metagenome (GOLD analysis project Ga0335078, IMG submission 206711) | Soil microbial communities from Loxahatchee National Wildlife Refuge, Florida, United States - Lox_Sample_3.2 | ecosystem: Environmental > Terrestrial > Soil > Wetlands | place: USA: Florida...
ATCAAGACCCGACCCTTCCAGCTGGTCACCGGGCGGGTGTGGAAGGGTACCGCATTCGGCGGCGCGCGCGGTCGCACGGATGTGCCGAAGATCGTCGACTGGTACATGGACAAGAAGATCAACATCGACGACCTCATCACCCACGTGATGCCGCTCGAGAAGATCAACGACGCGTTCGATCTCATGCACAGGGGCGAGTCGATACGCTCCGTCGTGACGTTCTGAAGCCAACAACTCCTGCGAGGATAAACATATGGCCATCTCGATCCATCCGGCAGTCGACCGGGGCGTCAAGCCCGGCAATTCGGGGTTCGCGGGCGGTACGCTCACCTGCAAGTGCACCAGCTCACCGGTCACGGTCAGCCTGGGTGCCAACGTCGCCTTCGATCATGTCTGCGGCTGCAGCAAGTGCTGGAAGCCGCAGGGGGCGCTCTTCTCGCTCGTGGCGGTCGTGCCGCGCGACAAGCTGTCCGTGACCGCCAACGCCCAGAAGCTGAAAATCGTCGATCAGAACGCGCCCATCCAGCGCCACGCCTGCACCGGTTGCGGCGTGCACATGTACGGCCGGATCGAGAACAAGAATCATCCCTTCTACGGGTTCGACTTCGTCCATCCGGAGCTCTTCCGCGAGCAGGGCTGGGCGGCCCCCGATTTCGCCGCCTTCGTCTCCTCCATCATCGAGTCGGGATTCCCGCCGGCAAAGATGGGCGAGGTGCGTGCCCGGCTGAAGGAGCTCAAGCTCGAGCCTTATGATTGTCTCTCGCCGGCGCTGATGGATGCGATCGCGACCCACGCCGCCAAGGCGAAGGGCGTTCTGGCGGCGTAACGACGGCGGGCCGCTCCGGTGATGGCCTAGCGCAGGAGCGAGGGCTGGAGCTCGCCGACGGACCGGCAGCCGAGCTGACCGAGAACGCGATCGAGCTCGACGGCGAGCATGTCGAGGGCACGGCGCGCCCCATGCTCGCCGCCGGCGGCGAGACCGTAGAGGGTGGCGCGCCCGATCATCACCGTGTGCGCTCCGAGGGCGAGCGCCTTGGCGATATCGCTCCCGCGGCGAAAGCCGCTGTCGATGACGAGGGTCAGGCGGCTGCCCAGGGTCGCGGCAATCTCGCCGAGCACCTCGATCGGCGCCACACAGTGATCGAGCTGCCGGCCGCCGTGGTTGCTGAGCACGATGCCCTCGCAGCCGGCTTCGAGGGCGCGCCGCGCGTCCGCCACCGTGAGCACCCCCTTGACGAGGAGCTTGCCGGGCCAGTGCCGGCGGATCCAGGCGATGTCACTCCAGGTGATCGTCGGCTCGAACATGCCCGGCACGATGGTGCTGCCGCCGACGGCGCTCGCCGCCCCAGGGGGCAGAAAGGCTTCGATATTGCGAAATCGCGGTACGCCGTGGCGCAGCAGCACCTCGAAGACCCAGCGCGGATGGCGTACGGCATCGAGCAGGGCCCTCGCCCGGGGCCTGCCCGGCCTCGCGTAGCTGCGCCGGTCCCATTCGCGGCTGCCGAAGACGTTGGCGTCCGAGGTGAAGATCAGAGCCTCATAGCCCGCGGCGGCCGCCCGGGCCATGATGTCCTCGGCGATCGCGCGATTCTTCATGACGTAGAGCTGCATCCACAGCCGCCCGCCCGCCTGCGCCACGTCCTCGAGGCGGCTCGTCGAGAGCGTGCTCAGCGTGTAGGGGATGCCCGAGCCGGCCGCCGCCCGCGCCAGCGCGAGATCACCCTCGGGATGCAACATGCCGTTGAGGCCGGTCGGCGCGATGGCGAGCGGCATGCGCGAGGGCCGGCCGAGCACCGAGGTCTCTAGGCTCCGTCCGGCGGTGTCGATGAGCGTCTGCGGCGCGAATCGCAGCGCGGCGAGCGCCTCGCGGTTTCGGCGCAGCGTCGCCTCGTCCTCGGCGCCCCCCTCGACGTACTCGAAGACGAATCCCGGCACGCGCCGCCGCGCGATCTCACGCAGGTCGGCGATGTTCAGCGCGCCGGCAACATCGCGGCCGCTGAACGGGCGGCGCTTCCAGGGCATGCCGGTCTACTCGAGGGCGACGTCGAGTCTCGATGCGGTGAAGGTGCTGGTTGCCGCGTTCCAGCTGCCGACAGCCACGACCCGATAGACCTGCGTCGTGCCGTTCAACTTGCTGGTGAGGTCGCTCGCGAAGGCGCTCGAGGTGCTGAACATCGAGACCCCATTGGTGGCGTTGCCGATCGCGAACTGGGTGGCGCCCGAGATGTTGATGGTGGGCGTTCCCGTGAGAGCGATGGTCTGTGGGCCGATTTCGACCTTGGGACTGTTCGTGTTGTTGAGATTCAGCGTCAGGCTCGTGCTGTCATAGGCGGTGAACGGAGCGGTGCTCCCGGGGCTGCCGCCGGCCCATTCCACGATGAGATCCGCGGGCTCCGAGCTGCCGGGCATCACGGCGGTCGCATCGAAGTCCGGGGGCGCCGAGCCGAGGGCGGTCGGAAAGCCGTCGGCGCGCAGCAGCGTGCCGGTCGCAACGGCGCTCTCGTCGGCCGTCCCGGTGTCGATCTGATAGCTCGCCGCACTCGCGTTGGTGGCGCTCGAGGTGCCCGTGCCGGCGAAATTGAAGCCGCTGGCGGCGAACGCTCCCATCGAGAGCAGGCTCACGTTGGCGCCGCCCACGGTGCCGGAGTTGAGCGTGCCCCAGATCGGGGTGGACTGTATCCGCACGATGCCGGAGGTGGAATTGAGCGTCAGCGCGTTGCTGCTGCTGAGCGAGCCGACACCGATGGCGTCGATCTGCGAGCCGACGGAGATCGACTTCGTGGAGAAGGTCCCCGGCCTGCCGTCCTCGGTGACCGAGATCGAAGGGCTCACGTCGACCGTGGCGCTCGGGTACCAGGTGAAGCACAGATTGCTGAGGCAGTAACCCTCGTAGTAGAGATAGGTGGCCCCGAGCACGGTGAGGGTGTTGCCGTTGACCGCCGAGACGATGCCGCGCACGTGCTCGTAAGCGCCATTGGAGACGACCGCGCCGGCGTAGACCTGGGTCGCAGTGAAGCCCGGCGTGATGGTCGACATGCCCCCCAGGGTGCCGTACGCCTCCATGGGCGTGTTCGAGGGGAGCCCCGTGAGCGCCGAGAGCCCGGCGGCGCCGGTGTACACGGTGCCGTTGACGTTGAAATAGGTGCTCGCGGTCGTGTTGACGGTCAGCGCGCCGACGGTCGAGTAAACGTTGTCCTCGAAAGGCCTGAGATTCTCGATGAAGTCGCTCGCGCCCGTATCGGCAACCACGAACAGGCCGCGGGCCCGGACCGGCTCGGTGTCGGTGGGCGTCGCCGTGGCGGCCACGAACGGCCTGACGGTGACGCTGGTGCCGCTCACGATGGTGTTCGAGGCTGCGACGTCGAAGTCGAGCGCGAAGGGCGTCGATCTGTTCTCGCTGACGACCAGCGGGTGCGCCGGGTCGAGCGTGACGGTGATGTAGACGATGCCCGGATTGTTCTGGCTGGTGTTGAGCAGCGTGGCTCCGCCCGTCTGGCCTTTGACGTGGGCGATGGGCTGCGAGTAATCGATGCCGATCACGACCGATTTGTAGGTGCCCGACGGGACTCCCACGGCATTCAGCAGCTCGGTGAGATCGACCCGTTGGGTGAGATCGGCGAATTCCTCGGCGGTATAGCCGGCCGGGTACGCGACGTACCCATCGCTGCGGGTGAGGCTGTACAGAGTGATGCCGACCACGTAAGTCGAGAAGTCACCGGCCGCATCGGCATGGACGGTGACCACGGGGGTGCCGTTGTTGACGTTCGTATTGGTGCTGCAGCCCCCGAGCGCCGCCGCGAGCGCCGCACCGAGACCGAGGATCCAGAGGCGCAGAGCGCCGGGAGCGCCCGTTCTTGCGCGAGCGCGGTCGAGAATCATCAAGAGCTCCCCCTGTCAGACGGGATGGATGGGCACGTCCTCAACGCCGGGACCGAGGCGCGTGTGCCGTGGGACCCGCATGGCTTGGTTAGAGGTGCCGGCCGTCATTCCGTTCACATTGCCGGTTAAACGCATAGTTTAGCCATTCTCGGGCCTCGACGCGCGACCGGAAAGCCGGTAGAGTCCGCGCCGCACTCCGCAGAGGCTAAACCCGGCCCCTGCTCTTCGATGGCGACGCCCCAAGGGGCCCAGCGGCTCCTCGTTCGCCAGCCAACACAGAGGTTCCCCGATACATGTCCTTTACGGAACTCGGGCTCGCGCCCGAGCTGTCGCGCGCCGTGGCCGAGCAGGGCTACGAGACCCCCACCCCCATTCAGATGCGGGCGATTCCCGCCGTCATTGCCGGCCGCGACGTGCTCGCGGGGGCGCAGACCGGTACCGGTAAGACCGCGGCGTTCGTGCTGCCGATGCTTCAGGCGCTCTCGCACGGGCCTGCGGGTCGTGCGCCGCGCGCGCTCGTCCTCACCCCGACGCGAGAGCTCGCCGCCCAGGTCGCCGAGAGCGCCCGGCGATACGGCCGTCACATGAACACCCGCATTTGCGTCGTCTTCGGCGGTGTGAGCATCCGGCCGCAGATCGATGCCTTGCATGCCGGCTGCGACCTTCTGGTGGCGACCCCGGGGCGGCTGCTCGATCTCGCCGGCCAGCGGGCCCTCGAGCTTCGCGAGGTGCGTCAGTTCGTGCTCGATGAGGCGGATCGGATGCTCGACATGGGCTTCATTCACGCCATCCGTCAGGTGTTGAAGCTGCTGCCGGATCGGCGACAGAACCTCATGTTCTCGGCGACTTACTCCGATGACATCCGCGATCTCGCGACGCGGTTGCTGCGCGACCCGGTGACTCTCGAGGTCGCGCCGCGCAATGCCGCGGCCGATCGGGTCGAGCAGCGGGTATACCGCGTGGCGCGCGAGCAGAAGCGCCACCTCCTGGCGCATCTCATCCGCGAAGGCGGCTGGCATCAGGTGCTGATCTTCACCCGCACCAAGCACGGCGCCAACCGGCTGGCCGAGCAGCTTGCCGGCGCGGGCATCGCGACCGCGGCCATTCACGGCAACAAGAGCCAGAATGCGCGGGTGCGCGCGCTCGCGGAGTTCAAGACCGGTCAGACCACGGCGCTCGTTGCCACCGAGGTCGCCGCGCGCGGCCTTGACATCAAGGCGCTGCCGTTCGTGGTCAACTACGAGCTGCCGAACGTGCCGGAAGACTACGTGCACCGCATCGGGCGCACCGCCCGCGCGGGCGGTGCGGGCTGTGCGATCTCGCTCGTCTCACCGGATGAGGCGCTGCAGCTGAAGGACATCGAGCGGCTGCTGCGGCGCCCGTTGCCGATCGCGACGAACCCCGAGTTCGCCGTGACCGCGGAGCAGCGCCCGGCGCATCGGGCGCCGGCGCCGCCGGCGCGGGCTGCGCAGAATCGGCACGAGGGCAGCGGCAACTCGCGCCGCCGCAGCTTCGCCTCCGAGCGGGGTCGCCGCGCAGTCTACTCGCGAGGCTGATCGCACCAGATCGCCCGGAGCGATTTTGGACGACGCGCAGCGTCGCTCATGGCAACCGATGTCACACAGCAGGGCTTGGGGCGAAGTCAGTTTCCCCCCTCGGGAATTCCGGCAACCGGCTGGCTCTCGGGGACGCGCAGTCCCAGCGTCATGCGCCTGGTGGGAATGCGCGAGCTGACGGCCGGAGTCGGCATCCTGACTCAGCGCGACCGCGAGCCCTGGCTGTGGTCGCGGGTCGTCGGCGATACCTTCGACCTCGCGGCGCTGTCCGTGACGCTCGCGCGCGGCGGCCGGCGGGCCAGGGCCGCCGTGGCTCTCGCCGCCGCGGCGGGAGCCACGGCGCTCGATGTGTTCGCGGCGCTTCGCTTGTCGGGCAGCCGGGTGGGTCAGGCCGCCCCCGGCATCGCCGGCCAGACCGACATCTACCTCGAGCGCAGCGTCACCGTCGGCAAGTCTTCCGAGCAGTGCTATCGCTTCTGGCGCAGCTTGGTGACCGACGCCGAGCGCATCCTGCACTAGCGCCGGCGCTTTCGCGCCCGCCCGCCGAGCGCGGCGGGGGCGGGCCGGGCAGGCGATCGGGGCAGCCTGAGATCGCCGATGGTTTCACGGATGACGCGCGCGCCGTTCTCCAGCAGATAGGCGCGAAACGCCGAGGCGATCGGCGAGAGAATCCTCTCGCGCAGATGAATGACGTACCAGTCGCGCACGACCGGCAGGCCCACCACATCGAGAACGGCGAGCTTGCCGGTCTCGGCCTCGAGCCCGATGGTGTGGGAGGAGATGAAGCTCAGGCCCATTCCGGCCATCACGGCCTGCTTGATCGTCTCGTTGCTGCTCACCTCCATCGAGGCGCGAAACGACGCGGCGCGCTCGCGAAACACGTGCTCCATCGAGGCCCGGGTGCCCGAGCCCTGCTCGCGTATGATGAAATTCTCCCGCGCCAGGGATCTGAGCGGGATGCGGTGGCGTAGGGCGAGCGGATGGCCGACCGGCGCGATGATCACGAGAGGATGACGCGCGAAGGGCTCGGCGGTGGTGTCGAGCTCGCGGGGCGGCCGGCCCATGATGACGAGGTCGAGCTCGTTCGCGCCGAGCAGTCGCACGATCTCCTCGCGGTTGCCGACGGTGAATTTGATCGCCACCTCCGGGTAGGCCGGGGTGAACGCCGAGAGGAGCGCGGGGGCGAAGTACTTGGCGGTGCTCACGGCTCCCAGTTTCAACTCGCCGCGTTTGAGGCCTTTCATCGCCGCCAGCGTCTCGCCCGCCTCCCGCAGCAGCGCCGTCACCTGCGTCGCATAGCGCAGCAGCTCCGTGCCGGCGGGCGCGAGGCGGATCCTGCGGCCGAGGTGCTCGAAGAGCGGCATGCCGACCTCCTCCTCGAGGAGCCTCACCTGTTGGGAGACGGCCGGCTGTGTCAGATGCAGCTCGTGCGCCGCGCGCGTGAAGGAGAGCTGGCGCGCCACCGCCGCGAACACCCGCATCTGCCGAATCGTCACGTTGCGCATACATAAGGCTCGCTTATACAAACGAGAACAATATCTAACTAGACCTAATGAGAATCAAGCCCCACGATGGCCGCCAGAGTGAGAGCGGGTGGAGAGGCGAGCCATGACAGCCAGCGTGATGAATGACCGGGCCGTGCGGGACGGAGCAGCGGCCGGTGACGAGCGCAAACGGGCCAAGACCGGCGCCGCGCGCTACCGGCCCGGGGTGCTCAAGTACGCGCAGATGGGCTACTGGAACCCGGACTATTCGCCCGCACCCACCGACGTGCTGGCGCTCTTTCGGATCACCCCCCAGGAGGGGGTGGAGCCGGAGGAGGCCGCCGCCGCCGTTGCGGGGGAGTCCTCCACCGCCACCTGGACGGTGGTCTGGACCGACCGGCTCACGGCCTGCGATCGCTACCGCGCGAAAGCCTACCGTGTCGATCCGGTGCCGGGCGCCCCCGGCCAATACTTCGCCTACATCGCCTACGATCTCGATCTCTTCGAGCCGGGCTCGGTCGCCAATCTGAGCGCCTCGGTCATCGGCAACGTCTTCGGCTTCAAGCCCCTGAAGGCGTTGCGCCTCGAGGACATGCGCTTCCCGGCCGCCTACGTGAAGACCTTCGCGGGCCCCCCGAGCGGCATCGTCGTCGAGCGCGAGCGGCTCGATAAGTTCGGTCGCCCGCTCCTGGGAGCGACGGTGAAACCCAAGCTCGGTCTGTCCGGCAAGAATTACGGCCGCGTGGTGTACGAGGCGCTCAAGGGCGGCCTCGATTTCTCCAAGGACGACGAGAACATCAACTCGCAGCCGTTCATGCACTGGCGCGACCGCTTCCTCTACTGCATGGAGGCGGTAAACCGCGCGCAGGCCGCGACGGGCGAGGTGAAGGGGCACTATCTCAACGTCACCGCCGGGACCATGGAGGACATGTACGAGCGGGCGGAGCTCGCCAAGGAGCTGGGCTCGGTGATCGTCATGATCGATCTCGTGATCGGCTACACCGCTATCCAGTCGATGTCCCGCTGGGCGCGCCGCAACGACATGATCCTGCACCTGCACCGCGCGGGGCACTCCACCTACACGCGGCAGAAGACCCACGGCGTCTCCTTTCGGGTGATCTCGAAATGGATGCGCCTCGCGGGTGTCGATCACATCCATGCCGGAACCGTGGTCGGCAAGCTCGAAGGCGATCCCAACTCCGTGCAGGGCTTCTACAACGTGCTGCGCGAGGGACGCAATGCGGTGGATCTGCAGCGCGGCGTCTTCTTCGAGCAGGACTGGGCGGGCCTGCACGGGGTCATGCCGGTCGCTTCCGGCGGCATTCATGCCGGTCAGATGCATCAGCTGCTGCACTATCTCGGCGAGGATGTGGTGCTGCAGTTCGGCGGCGGCACGATCGGCCATCCGATGGGCATCGCGGCCGGCGCGACCGCCAACCGCGTGGCGCTCGAGGCGATGGTGCTCGCGCGCAACGAGGGACGGGACATCTGGAACGAAGGGCCGGAGATCCTCGCCGCGGCCGCGAGGGACTGCGCGCCGCTCAAGGCGGCGCTCGATGTCTGGGGCGAGGTGACCTTCAACTACGCGAGCACCGACACGCCTGATTTCGTGCCGACGGCGGCCGTCGCCTGAGGAGAGACCCGTGAGAATCACCCAAGGCACCTTTTCCTTCCTGCCCGAGCTCACCGACGAGCAGATCGCCCGCCAGATCGAGTACTGCCTCGGCAACGGCTGGGCGGTGTCGCTCGAGTACACCGACGATCCGCATCCCCGCAACACCTACTGGGAGATGTTCGGCAATCCGATGTTCGATATCCGTGATGCCGCCGGCGTCATGACGGAGGTGAAGGCCTGCCGCAAGACCTTTCCCCATCACTACATCAAGGTGAACGCTTTCGATTCGAGCCGCGGGCGGGAGTCGCTGCGGCTGTCGTTCATCGTCGGCCGCCCGGCAGCCGAGCCGGGATTCGCGCTGGTACGGGAGGAGGGTCCGGGCCGCAGCGTCCGCTATACGACGCGAGCCTACGCCACCGATCGTCCCGAGGGAGAGCGGTATTGAGAGCCGCCCATGAACGCGAGACCCCACTCCACGCCGTCGGCGCCCGGAGAACAAGTTGCCTCGAGGGGCGGTGAGCCCACCCCGAGATCCGCTGGCCTCGAGCAGGCAGGCGCACCGGGAAGCCCGCTCGATCTGGCGGCGGCGTATCGCGACTCGCACGTCGGGGAGGTGCTGGAGAGCCTCGAGCGCGAGCTGGTAGGACTGGCGCCGGTCAAAAGCCGCATCCGCGACATCGCCTCGCTCCTGCTCATCGACAAGCTGCGGCGGGCCGTCGGACTCTCCTCCGGCCCCCCGGCGCTGCACATGTCCTTCACCGGCAATCCCGGCACGGGCAAGACCACGGTGGCAATGCGCATGGCGGAGATCCTGCATCGCCTCGGCTACGTGCGCAAAGGTCATCTCATCGCCGTCACGCGCGATGACCTCGTGGGTCAGTACATCGGGCATACGGCGCCGAAGACCCGCGAGGTGCTGAAGAGGGCCATGGGCGGCGTGCTCTTCATCGACGAGGCGTACTACCTCTACCGCCCGGAGAACGAGCGCGACTACGGCCAGGAGGCGATCGAGATCCTGCTGCAGGTGATGGAGAACCAGCGCGATGACCTGGTGGTCATCCTCGCGGGATACAAGGACCGCATGGAGACCTTCTTCCGCAGCAATCCGGGGATGTCCTCGCGAATCGCGCATCACATCGACTTTCCGGACTACAGTGCCGAGGAGCTCCTCGCGATCGCAAGGCTGATGCTCGGGCAGATGCAGTATCGCCTGAGCGCCGAAGCGGACCAGGCGCTGCGGCAATACATCGGGAAGCGGCGGGAGCAGCCCCACTTCGCCAATGCCCGCTCCATCCGCAATGCACTCGATCGGGCGCGGCTGCGGCAGGCGAGCCGGCTCTTCGAGCGCCATCGGATCGCAGCGGGCGGCTCGATCTCGCGCGAGGACCTGGAAACGATTGCCGAGCCGGACATCCGCGCGAGCCGTGTGTTCGGCGAACGGGGGGAAGCCACGTGAGTGTCGCCAGTGTGTCCAATACCGGTACCATCACCCGGTTTTTGATCGAGGAGCAGCGTCGTCTCAACAGCGCCGCCGGCGCCGGCGGACCGACCGGCAGTTTCACCGCGCTGGTGAACGATGTGCGCCTGGCCGTGAAACGCATCGCGACTCTCATCGGCAAGGGCGAGCCGCGAAGCGGCGAGCGCCCGGACACGATGTCCGGGCCGGGTGACCTGCCGTCAGGGACGACCACCGGCACGGCCC